>VFSW01002474.1_pt1 | contig 27908 bp, 22 predicted proteins | sample 5358111 | NCBI WGS metagenome assembly VFSW01 (sample SAMN11554181, study PRJNA540505) | mine drainage metagenome | isolation source: sediment from site ElyBrook_90M | place: USA: Ely Copper Mine, Vershire, VT | collected 2017 | reverse complement strand
ATCCTGACCCGCAGCCCATCGACCGCGCTGAAATCCGCCGCCGCCATGCGATGCTGGATCGCCGCCGCCGCGCGCAACGCATCCGCCGCGGTCGCAAAGGCCGCGCACGCACCATCGCCGGTGCTCTTGATCAAGGTGCCGCCCGCCTCGGCGATGGCGGCGGCGATCAGCCGGTCATGCAGCGCGACCGCTTCACCCATGGCAGCGCGAAAACGCTCCCAGCGCCGGGTCGAGCCTTCGATATCGGTGAACAGGAACGCCAGAACCGGCTGTACTGCCGCTGCCTCCTGCATCAGAACCGCCATCGCTGCCCGCACCTCCCAGCCCCTCAGATTTCGCTGCTGCACAAAGCCTCAACCGCGTCCCGATTGCAACCGAACGGCACGCGGATCGCATCACACGATCTTGCTTGCGGGCGGCACTTGGCGCACCATGGCTGCCATGCATGATCCGCTCCGTCTCACCGTCATTCAGCTCGCACCCGGCGCCGACAAGGCTAAAAACATCGCCCAGGCCCGCGGCCTGATCGAGGCCGCGGTGGCGCAGGATCGGCCACCGCTGATCGCCCTGCCGGAGATCTGGACCTGCCTCGGTGGCGCCCGCGCGCCCCAATTCGCCGCCGCCGCAACCCTGCCGGAACCCGGCGGCATCGGCGGTGCGGCCTATGAGTTTCTGCGCGAGATGGCGCGCACCCATAAAATCCACATCCACGGCGGCTCGATTGGCGAGTCGGGCAGTGAAAAACTGTTCAACACCACGCTGGTGTTCGACCCGTCCGGCACCGAAATCGCGCGCTACCGCAAAATCCATCTGTTCGACATCGTCACGCCGGATGGCCAGGGCTACCGCGAAAGCGCCATCTACGGCGCGGGCGACCAGCTCGTCACTTTCAAGCTCGGCGCCGCCACCATCGGCCTGACCATCTGCTACGACATGCGCTTCCCCGAACTCTACCTCGCGCTGCGCCGCGCCGGCGCGGACATCATTCTGGTCCCCGCTGCCTTCACCTTGCAGACCGGCAAGGACCATTGGGAAGTGCTGCTGCGCGCCCGCGCGATCGAAACCCAGTGCTGGATCGCCGCCCCCGCCTGCACCGGCACGCATTTCGACGGGTCGAACGAACCGCGCGTCACCTACGGCAACTCGCTGATCGCTGACCCCTGGGGCATCGTCACCGCCCGCTGCTCGGATGGTCCGGGCTTCGCCACCGCGCGGATCGATCTCGCGAAATCCGCCAAACATCGTGCTGACATGCCGGTTCTCGAACACCGAAAACTGGTGTGACCAAAATCCACTTCGCCGCCGCCGCGACCGGACAGGCGCGCGCGGCGAGGGAAAAACTCGTCGCCGCCTACGGCACCGTCGCGCCGCAGGAGGCCGAAGTGGTCGTCGCCCTCGGCGGCGATGGGCTGATGCTGGAAACCATCCACCGCATGCTCGACTACAAACTACCGGTCTATGGCATGAACTGCGGCTCGGTCGGTTTCCTGATGAACGACTTCGCCGAAGCCGACCTGCCCGCCCGCATCGCGCGCGCCATGAGCAACGACCTGCACCCGCTGCGGATGCACGCCGTCACCATGACCGGCGCGGTCGAGGAAGCGCTCGCCTTCAACGAGGTGAGCCTGCTCCGCCAACTCCGCCAGGCCGCCAAAATCCGCATTCTGGTCGATGGTAAAATCCGCATGCCCGAACTGATCGGCGACGGTGTGCTGATCTCCACCCCGGCCGGGTCCACCGCCTACAACCTGTCGGCCTACGGCCCGATCGTGCCGCTCACCGCCAATCTGCTGCCGCTCACCGCGATCGCCGCGTTCCGCCCGCGGCACTGGCGCGGCGCTTTGCTGCCATCGTCGTCGGAGGTCGTGTTCGAAATCCTGGAGCCGGAAAAACGCCCGGTCTCCGCCGTCGCCGACTCGACCGAGGTGCGCCGCGTCATCTCGGTCGCCGCCAGCGAAGACCGCTCGGTCTGCGCCCGGATATTATCCGACCCCGACCGCGCGCTGTCCGAGCGCATCATCCGCGAGCAGTTCACGGTATAATGTGCCGGCACGGGCTGGTCAGTTCAGGTCGGGCTCGTCGAACACCGCATAGGCGCGGCCGTTCGCATCGCGCACCTTGATCACCATGTCCGGCCGGTGGTGAATGCCCGAGTAATGCGTGATCAGCGATTTGCGCAGCGTGCCGGGCTGGCTGGGCGAACCGCGGTGGATCAGCCGGCTGTGCCAGATCAACACATCGCCCTTCTTGCCCAGAAACGGCACCACCGGAATGCCGCAACCCGCGATCTTCGCCTCGATCGCCGGGGTCACGAACCGTTCGGCGTACTTCGGCCATTGGTTGATGCCATGCGCCGGCTCGATCCGGGTGAGCTCTTCCTCGGTCAGATGTGCGCGCACCCGCGTGCCGCGCATCAACCCCCAGCGATGCGAGCCCGGCACGTATTCGAACGGCCCGCTGTCGGGTGCGATATCATCAAGCGCGATCCATACCGCCGCATACCAGGTGTTGACGAAATCCGGGTTCAGATAATCGTCCTGATGCCATTCGCGCCCGGTCGTGACCCAGGCGGTCAACGCCAGATGAAACAACATCTCTTCGCCAACCAGCGCGCCCAGCAGATCCATCAGCGGCGGATACAGCGCCACATCGCGCAGGCTCGGCAGCCCGACATAGCAATGCCCGTATTGCCAACCCGCCAGATGCCCCTTGACACCGGCGCGATAGGCGGCCCGCCGCTCGATATAGGGGTCGAGCAGGGCATCGGGGATGAAACCGCGCTTGATCACCACGCCATCCCGCCGCCACGCTGCCTGATCGGCGGTCAACCCCGCCTCATCGACCCCGGGCCGATCGAGCGGCGGCAAGGTTGCGGGGTCGGGGAACTCGACCAGATCCTCGAATGTCACCATGGTCTCCGATTCCGACATCGCCCGTTCTCCCTTGGATCAGGGGAGTCTAACGGGCGGCGCCGGGTCGGGCAACCGCGTCAGGCCAGCAGATGCGCCACCGCGTCGCGCTCTTCCTTCAGCTCGTTCAGCGTGATCGCGAACCGCTCGGTCGCGAATTCATCCATCGCAAGCCCCGGAATCCGCGTCACAACACCGCGCTCGGCGGTTACCGGCACACCGAACATGATGCCCTCGGGCACGCCATAGCTGCCGTCCGAGGCAATCGCCATCGAAACCCATTTACCGTGCGAGCCCACCACCCAGTCGCGCATCTGATCGATCGCGGCGTTCGCAGCCGACGCGGCGGATGACGCACCGCGCGCCTCGATCACCGCCGCACCGCGCTTGCCGACGGTGGGAATGAACACCTCGCGGTTCCACGCCTCGTCATCGATGATCGCGGCAAGCTTGCGCCCGCCGGCCTCGGCGAAGCGATAATCGGGATACATCGTCGGCGAGTGGTTGCCCCAGACCACCAGTTTCTCGATCGTGCCGACATCGATGCCGGCCTTGCCCGCCAGCATCGAGGCGGCACGGTTGTGATCGAGCCGGATCATCGCGGAAAAACACGCGGGCGACAGATCGGGGGCGGATTTCATCGCGATATAGGCATTGGTGTTGGCCGGGTTGCCGACCACCAGCACCCGCACGTCGCGCGATGCCGCCTCGTTCAGAGCGCGGCCCTGCACGGTGAAAATCTCGGCATTGGCGCCCAGCAGATCCTTGCGCTCCATACCCTTGCCGCGCGGCCTGGCGCCGACCAGAAACGCGATATCGGCATCCCGGAACGCCACTTTCGGATCATCGGTCGCCGCCATGCCCGCCAGCGTCGGGAAGGCGCAATCCTCGAGCTCCATCATCACGCCCTTGAGCGCGCCCTGCATCGGCGGCAGATCGAGCAGCGTGAGTACGACCGGTTGATCCGGCCCCAGCAACGCGCCGCTCGCGATGCGGAACACCAGCGCATACGCAATCTGACCGGCGGCGCCGGTGACGGCGATGCGGACGGGGGATTTTTCCATGGGACTTGCTCCTGATTTGATGCGCCGCACTATCGCCCGCCGGGGCTTCCGGTCAACCCATGCGCCATGCCACACTGAAGCGATGAAACGCGAGGAACGCAAGCCGGGCCCACCCCCCACCGAGCATCGCCTGCGCGAAGCCGCCATCGCCCACCTCGCCCGCTTCGCCGCAACCGAAGCCGGTCTCGCCCGTGTGCTGACCCGCCGCATCGATCGCTGGGTGCGCGCCGCCGAAGCCGATGGCACGGAACCCGAAACCATCGCCGCCGCCCGCACCGCCGGCCGTGCCGCGATCCCCGGCATCATCGCATCGCTGCGCGCGCTCGGCGCCGTCAACGACACCGAATTCGCCACCTCGCGCGCCCGCCGCCTTGCGCGTGAAGGCAAATCCCGCCGCGCCACCATCGCCCATCTCGCAACCAAAGGGATCGCTACCGACCTCGCGGCCAGCCTGGTGCCGGACAATCAAGCGCGTGACCTTGCCGCCGCCTGCCTGTACCTGCGCCGCCGCCGGCTGCCACCGTTCGGCGAAGGCGACCGGATGCGCGCCCTCGCCAGCCTGGCACGCCAAGGCTTCGACCGCAGCACCGCCGAACAAGCTTTGGCCCTCGATCGATCCGCCGCCGAAGCGCTGGTCCTCGCCGCAAGATCCGGCCAGATGCCGGGGGCCGTTGACCTGTAGGCGAGGAAGGCCAGGGGCACTTCCGCCGGAGCCATTCCAGCGATTGAGGGCATCGCTGGAACCCTCGGTTTTTCCGCCATTTAGTGTCATTCTCGAGCGATTTGGGTCCAGGTTACGGTCGTGGAACCGTCCATGAAAAGATTTTTGTGATGATTCAGTTGGGACTCCAGCCTACCATTCGCGCCAATCTATCCAGCGCTGGCAGGACGTCGCTATCAGATCCGATAGCTCTGCAATCGTCTGCTGTTGGGTTCGCCATGACCTTTCGAATGCGTTGCAGGCGGTTTCCCATGATTTCGAAATTGACGAGAGCCCCGCGCGAAAGCATTCCGTCGCGCATTCCCCAAATATGTCCCGCCAGTGAATAGGCTTGAAGCACGGAGGTTCCCTGGATGAGAGCGTTCCAACGTTGATTTCGGAACCCGCATGCGTTCAGCTCAGTTGCACCTGCGACAAGCGAAATTATTGGTTTCATGTCATTCATGTACATTACGTTCAATTGGTTGGCTCGCTCCGCAAATGCATATCGCGGCGTTATCAGGACCAGGAGCACTAACAATATTTTCGTCGAAGTCATCTATGCCTCCAAGGAAAGTTCAATGGACAACGGCAGCCCCGCGCGAGCGATCCGGACGAAGCCAAGCGGTCATAAACGCATGCGATCGGGCTGTTTTACATGTTTGCCAGGACAGGGGACCGGCTATCACCCGACGGCAGCTCAATCATCTCGATCGAACCCGCTTGAAGACCCTAACAAAACCCTTGGTCAGAACACTTCGAAGGCAAAATAGGATAGAGTAAGAGCAATCTCATTGATCTATATCAATCACCTGAAAGCCAGGAAGGTACCTGCGGGCCCGACGCCGGTGGTCCGAAAATTTTTGCCCAGGCGGATGGCCAGCGCGATGACAGAAATACCTGCCATAGGGCCATGACGACGGGTAAGCCGGGACGGTTGCACCGGACAGCAATAACGAGCCATCGCAGAGTGTGGCGACCTGCACGAGCGACTCGTCGGCATTGGCACGGCGGGGTTTCCATCGACGATTATCTGCGCACGTCGGCAATGCCAGCAGGCCGCCGCCGGAAGATCGACGATCGCCGTCGAGTTGGTCGGGCATTGGCTTGCCTGCGAGGGGCACTACCGCAATGCTGCGTAGAGACATCTCGAATGGTGCGGGCCAGAAAGTCGAAACTCAGCTTTTCGGGGAGATCTCTTTGACCACTCATCACGAGATTCCGGCAACGCCGGACAAGATGATTCTGGGCTATCTAGATGCGACAGCTTCACCTGTGCTGACTGTGGAGTCCGGCGATACCGTCACGCTACATTCATTTCCCGCCGGCGGTCGGGCAAGTTTGCCGGCCAGCGGCGTGCCGGCCGACTATCTCGCTGCATTGGACGCATTGCCGCCGGGGCCGGGTCCGCATTTCATGACCGGCCCGGTTTATGTCCGCGGTGCCAAACCGGGCGATACGTTGCAGGTGGATATTCTCGCAGCGGTCCCGCGCATGGATTGGGGCTTTGTCTCGATCATGCCGCTGCTCGGCACTCTGCCCGATGAGTTCACCGACTACGAAACCATCCATCCGAAAATCGACCGTGAGCGCAATGTGTGCCTGCTGCCTTGGGGGACCGAGTTGCCGCTTGATCCTTTCTTCGGCATCATCGGGGTTGCGCCACCCGCCGCCTGGGGGCGGTGCACATCCTCGGTACCGCGCGCCTTCGGCGGCAATATGGACAACAAGGAACTGAAGCCTGGCACCACGCTCTATTTGCCGGTATTCAACGAAGGCGCGCTGTTCATGGCGGGCGACGGCCACGGCGTGCAGGGTGATGGCGAAGTGTGCATCACCGCACTGGAAACCGGCCTGACCGGCACATTCCGCCTGACCGTCCGATCCGACCTCGACATCAAAACGCCGTTCGCTGAAACGCCCACCCACTTCATGTCGATCGGCCTCGATGAAGATCTGGACGATGCCGCGAAACAGGCCGTCCGCGAGATGGTTCACCACATCTGTGCGCGGACCAATCTGTCGCGCAATCAGGCCTACATGCTGTGCTCACTGATCGGGGACCTGCGGGTGACCCAAACTGTCGACGGCAACAAGGGCGTGCATATGATGCTCGCGAAAACGTATCTCTGATATCGTATCTCTGATTCTGCCCTTTCGTTTCTGTCTGAATTGTCCATGAACCGAGGAGATCATCCATGTCGCGCATTCGTTGGAGTCAAACCAATCCCGGCCTAACGCGGGCCGGAGCATCCCGGCGCGGGCTTGCGGCCGGCGTGTTGGCGCTCGGCATCGCCGGCGCTGTTCCACCGGCCCATGCCGCAAAACCGCCTATCCGGATCGGCGTGCCGGTGGGTCTGAGCGGGGCGAACAGTGTGGTTGCCCCTTCGGTGGTGCAGGCGGCAAAACTCGCGGTCTCCCAGATCAACGCGGGCGGCGGCATCCTGGGGCGCAAGTTGGTGCTTGACGTCGCCGATGACGGCAGCGGCGCGGATGGTGCGGTCAAAGCCTTCGACTCGCTGATTTTCCGTCAAAAGGTCGATGTGCTGATCTCGATGGAAACCAGTGCCGCGCGCAATGCCGGCTTGCCCGTGGTCGCGCGCGGGCACACCCCGTATATCTATACTTCGTATTACGAGGGCCATTCCTGCAGCCCCTATCTTTATGTCGATGCCTGGGTACCCGAACAGCAGGTTCCGCCGATCGTCGATTATTTCATGCAGCACGAGCACGCCAAGACATTCTTCCTGGTCGGCAGCGACTATGCATTCGGTCGCGGCATGCTCGACCTGACACGCAAATACATCGAGGCTCATGGCGGCAAGGTGGTCGGCGAGGAATTTCTGCCGATGGATGCGTCTGACTGGACTTCGGTGCTCAGCAAGCTGCGTGCCGCCCACCCGGATGCGCTGATCAGTTCGACCGCCGGCGGGGCGCCGAATGTGACGCTCACCAAGCAACTCCGCGCCGCCGGCATCAAAGTCCTGTACGGCAATCTTGCAGAAGATGAGGGGACCGCAAAAGCGATCGGTCCCGACGCTGCGGGCACCTATTTGTCGCAATCGTATTTCACCGGCATCGAAAATTCCAAGAACACAGACTTCAAGGCAGCGCTCAAAAAAATGTTCGGCGCCAATATGAAAACACCGAACGATCTGTCCGAACCCGAATATGACGGCATCTATCTTTACAAGGCGGCCGTCGAAAAGGCCGGATCGACCAACGCCGCCAAGGTCCTGAAAGCATTGCCGACCGTCAGTTTCGACGGACCGCGCGGCGTGGTGCGGATGTCGGACGAACATCATGCACCGTTGACGCTCTACCTTGGCGAAGTCCAGGCGGATGGATCGGTCAAGATCATCAAGAGCTTTCCACATGTCTCACCCGGCGATCAGTGCCCGACGCTGAAATAGCCATCCAAGGGGCGTGCGCGTGATCAACCTGCTGCTTGATATCCTGACCACCGCAGGCATACTGTTCATCGTTTCGATCGGTCTGCTGATCGTGTTCGGTGTACAGAAAATCATCAACTTCGCGCACGGCGCGTTTCTGACCATCGGCGGTTACGTCGCGCTGCTGGTCACCGGCGCGCATTTCAGCCCGTGGTTGGCTCCCCCGGTGGCCCTGCTCGCCGGCGCATTGATCGGCGCGATCGTCGAGCGGGTGATCGTCCGCCCGCTCTACAACCGTCCGCTCGATGCCATTCTGGCGACATGGGGACTTTCGATCGTGGTGGTGCAACTCATCACGATCGGTTTCGGTCGCGGGGTGCAGTTCGTGACCAGCCCGGTGTCGGGCGCCATCCACGTCTTTGGTGCGGATTATTCGCTCTACCGGCTGATCTTTCTGGGGATTGCGATCGTGCTCGGTCTGGCGGTCGGGCTGCTGTTGCGGAGCACGCGGCTCGGCCTGGTCGCGCGTGCCGTGATTCTGAATGAAAATCTGGCACGCAGTCTCGGGATCGACAGTGATCTGGTCCGGTTCATGACCTTCGTGGTCGGCGCAGGGCTCGCGAGCCTGGCCGGCGCGCTGCTGACGCCGCTACTCAGCGTGGACCCGACCATGGGGGTCACATGGCTGCTCAACGCCTTCATGTTGGTGATGGTATCTGGCACGTCGTTGATCAGCCTGATGTTGGCTTGCGTCGTGCTGGGGGGCGCGCAGGTCGTGATCAGTACCTTTGGTAACCCCGTTCTGGGTGGCCTGACCATCGTTGTCCTGGCTGCCATTCTGCTGCGGCTGCGCCCGACTGGATTTGCCCGTGCGTAGTACCGTGAGCCTGCCGTCCGAGACACGATCGAGCGAACTCATCCGCCTCGGCTGCGTCTGTCTCGCTGCGCTGGGTCTGGTCGGGATCGGCCCGCTGTGTCTCGGTGAATATTCCGTCGATATTCTGATCCGATCGTTCCTGTTCGGCGCCGTCGCGGTGACGCTGGATATCCTGTGGGGCTATACCGGCATTCTCTCGTTTGGCCAGTCGGCATTTTTCGCGATCGGGGCCTATGCCGGCGGCCTGATATTCACACATCTTGGCTTGACGCCGTTGGACGCCATCCTTGCGGTTGGCATCGGTTTGATCGTGGCGTCGCTGCTTGGCGCACTGGTTGGTTGGCTGGCCTTCGGGTATGGCGTCAGCGATCTCTATGTCTCGGTTGCGACACTGGTCCTCTGCGTTGTGGTGGTGCAGATCCTCTATGCCGGCGGTACCTTCACGGGGTCGAGCAGCGGGCTGTCGGGCTTCACCACCTTCGACCTATCAATGCCGGTATGGTTCGCGCTGACCGGATCGTTTCTGGTGATTGTCGCCGCCCTCGGCTGGCTGCTGGTCCATAGCGATGCGGGAACATTGTTCGTCTCGATCCGCGAGAACGAGCAGCGTGCCCGCTATTTCGGCCTCGCCACCGGACGGATCAAGATCGCCCTGTTCGCAGCGGCGGCCGCCATCGCCGCACTCGCGGGATTCGGATATGCCAGCTACACCGATGTCGTGGCGCCCGACCTTGCCAATTTCAAATTCGGTACCGCCATCGTCATCTGGGTGGCGCTCGGCGGGCGCGCTACGCTGCTGGGGCCGGCGATCGCGGCGGTACTGATCGATTTCATCAGTGCCTATCTGAGCGGTAGCCTGCCGTTCATCTGGGAGTTGCTGGTGGGCGTCGTGTTTATCGCGGTCATCGTCGTGATGCCGCAGGGGCTCGGCCCGGGCCTGGCACGCGGCGTTCGATCGATCCTGCCGCTGCGCAGTGTTGCCCCGTTCTCCGCGGCACAGCTCAGCATCGCCCGTCAGCCGGTGATCACGGCCAAGTCCGATCATGGACCCTCTGCCATCGCAGTCACCGCCTTGTCACGGCATTATGGCAGCTTGCGCGTTTTGGATGACATCAGCTTCACGGCGCAAGCTGGCGAGCTCGTCAGTCTGGTCGGACCGAACGGTGCCGGCAAGACGACGCTGATCCGCTGCATCAGTGACGGGACGGAACGCTCCGGCGGCGATGTTGCGATCCTGGGGTGCAGCATTGGTCGACTGACCCCGGAATATTGCGCCCGGCTCGGCCTTGGCCGCAAATTTCAGACACCCACGGTGTTCGAGGCGCTCACGGTTGCGCAATCGCTGCGCATCGCGCGCGCGCGGATCGATCCGCCATCGCTCTGGCGCCGCGCCGACACGATCAATCTACCGCAAGCCGCCTTGCAGGTGGTGCAGGCCACCGGCCTTGCCGAACAGCTCGCCAATCCGGTCCGCAGCTTGTCGCATGGCGGCAAACAGGCACTCGAACTTGCCATGGTGCTTGCCGCCGAGCCGCGCGTGCTGCTGCTGGACGAACCGACCGCCGGGCTGACCAAGGCAGAGCGCCGGCTGATCGGCGGCATCCTGGTCGATCTGGTGGCGCGGCATCGGCTCTGCATCCTGCTGATCGAGCATGATCTGGACTTCGTTCGGCAGATCAGTTCGCGCATCATCGTGCTGCATCAGGGCCGGATCGTGCTGGACGGCGATGTCGCCACCGTCGTTGGTTCCGAACTGGTGCGCACCATCTATGCCGGCGAGCCGCAGGCGATCGGCGCCATGACATGAGCGATATCGCCCTCGAAATCGATCGATTGACCAGCGGCTATGGCCAGTCGATGGTGCTGCGTGATGTCAGTCTGAAGATACAATCGGGGCAGGTGCTTGCGATTGTCGGCAAGAACGGCATGGGCAAAACGACGCTGCTCAAGACCATCATGGGGTTCCTGCCTGCGCAAAGCGGGCGTATTTGCATGTTCGGGGCCGATGTTACTGGTGTGCAGCCGCATCGTCTCGCCGGCCGTGGGGTCGCCTACAGCCCGCAGGACCAGGCGATTTTTGCCGATTTCACCGTCGATGAAAATCTTCGTCTCGGCTTGAGCAACGATCGGGGTTACGAACGGGCCCTCGATCGCGTCGCTGTATTCTTTCCGTTCCTTGCCCAACGTCGGGGCCAGCGTGCCGGCACGCTCAGCGGCGGCGAGCAGAAAATGCTGCTGGTCGCCCGGGCGCTGATGTCGCGCCCCCGTCTGTTGTTGATCGATGAAATTACCGAGGGCTTACAGCCCTCGGTCGTGCAGCGCCTCATCGGGGTGCTGCGTGCGGAACTGGCGGCGTTTGATCTGTCCGTTCTGTTGATCGAGCAAAATGTTGGCTTCGCCCTCTCGATCGCCGATCGATACGCTGTTCTCGCACGCGGCGAAGTCGTGGCGGCGGGACGCGTCGATGCGCCGGGAGTGGCCGGCGTCATCCAGAATCATCTCGCTGTCTGACCGATGATGTCCGGGCAAATGCATATCCGCCGATGCGATGTGAACGCCGCGCGGGCCGATCAATCGATCCGCCGTCGAGGATATCGGCATGACCTCGATGCTGACTGCCTATGCCGGTGAAACAGATGAAGGCCAACTGCCATGATGGATATTGAACGTAGAATCAGCGCGGAGCTCGATCTTGTCGAAATGACTGTGGCCGATGTGGCGGCCGCTTTTGCCCGCGGTGTCAGCGCCGAGGCGCTGGCGACCGCGTTTCTGGATCGGATCGCGACCTACAATCCCCGCTACAACGCGCTGATCGTGATGAACCCGCACGCGCTCGATGATGCCCGCGCCATCGACCGGCGCCGCGCGAACGGCGAAGCCCTGGGGCCGCTCGCCGGTGTACCGGTGGTGGTCAAGGACACCATGGACATGGCCGGGCTTCCCACCACGGCGGGCTGGCGTTTCCTGAGCGCCCAGGCCGGTGGTGTCGATCTCATTCCCGAGACCGACTCTCCCGTGGTCGCGCGGATGCGACAAGCCGGCTGCGTCATCCTCGGCAAGACCAACGTGCCGATCCTGAGTGCGACCGGGAGCCATGCCAACGACAGCTGGGCGGGTCCCACCTTGAACGCAGCCATGCCCGACCGCCTGCCCGGGGGCAGCAGCGCGGGCACCGCGACTGCCGTGGGTGCGAGCCTCGCCGTTCTGGGTCTTGCCGAGGAAACCGGTGGTTCGATCCAGAATCCCGCGTCCGCCCAGGGGCTGGTCGGCATCAAGCCGACCTTCGGGCTGGTCCCGAATGCCGGCGTCGTGCCGCTGGCGGGCAGCACACGGGACGTGATCGGGCCGATCACCCGCTGCGTGCGCGATGCGGCTCTGACGCTCGATGTTCTGGCCGGCTATACTGCCGCCGACCCGAAGACGGTTGCCGGCATCGGTCATCGGCCAAAAGGCGGCTATACCTCGAAGCTCGACCCGAAAGCGCTCGCGGGCAAGCGCCTCGGGCTGTATGGGCCAGGCTGGCGTGACCGGGCGCTTTCAGAGGATTGCACGGAACTGTACCGTCGTGCCGGCCGGGAGATCGAAGCGCGTGGGGCAACCCTTGTTGCTGATCCCTTCGCGGGTTCCGGCTTTGCCGCGATCGGCCGGCCGGTCAGTGGGCTCGACCATTACGATGCGCGCGGCATGGAGAGCGTGGCCTATGATCTGCAACTCTACCTGCAGCGGCTCGGCCCGTCGGCTGCCCTGCGCACCTTCGCCGAATTCGCGGCTGCCACGGCGGCGGAAGACGCGTTCGGACCCGGTGGCGTGCTGCATATGATGCACCAGTTACCGCAATTCGCGGCCTGCCTCGCGAACCCGGAAACGCCACCGGACTTGTCTGATTTCCTCGCCGCGCGCGAGGCCTATCTTGCGATATTCGCCGAAGTGATGGCGCGGGCACGCCTCGACGCCTTGGTGTTTCCCCAGATGCGCGACGAATTGCCCGCTCTGCATGGCGCGGCAACCATCCATGAAACGACCGTGTGCGAGATCAATATCGCGGGCCTACCCGGCGTCACGGTGCCGGCGGGCGCCTATCCGTCCGGCGCACCGTTCAACCTGATTTTCGTCGGCCCGCTATGGAGCGAAGCCGATCTGCTCGCGTTCGCCTATGACTACGAAACAGCGACCCACCACCGATCGACTCCGGTTCTTTCAACAAACTGACTTGCGCCGCGGCTATCGGGCGGGGTCATGCGGGCCCGGCCCAGGGCGTATCGGTCAACTCTGAACATCGAGTGGAGGGTTTTTTCGCCCGAAGGCAACGAGATCGAGGTCGCCCAATGCCGAATACGTCACTGCTGGTCTTCCCCTCGATCCGGGGCCATCCGGCCGATTTCGCCTTGATCGACGATGCGCTCAAGTGGTCAACCGCCAATGGCGGTCAGGGCAGGGCCGGATACATCATCCGTGACATCACCGCATAAACCACCGCGCCGACGCCGACGCCGATGAACCAGGAAAACGCATACAGCGTCGCCAGCCCGGGGATGAACAATCCGCTCAGCGCGGCGACGCCGCCGATCGCCATCGCGCTCAGCCCGGCGACGTTCCACCCGCCGCTCGCGGCATAGGCGCCGTCGTAGCGATAGAACGCCGCGACATCGTATTTTCGCTGCCGCACCAGGAAAAAATCGGCGAGCATGATGCCGGTCACCGGCCCGAGCAGCCCGCCGATCGCGCCCAGCACCTGGAAAATACTGTTCGCGTTCTTGAACCACAGCCAGGGCGCGAACATCAGGCCGATCACCAGCACCACCATGCCGGCGCGGGCGAAATTGAGCTGGCGCGGAAACAGGTTGATCAAATCATAGCAGGCCGGCATGATGTTGGCCGCGACGTTGACCGACAGCGTCGCGATGATGATCGTCACGCCGCCCAGCACCAGAATATACGGGTTGTGGATCGCCATCAGCAGATCGACCGGATTCCAGATCGGCTTGCCGAACGCCAGCACCGTGGCCGAGGTCACGATCACGCTCATCAGGGTGAATACCACCGCGGTGATCGGCAGGCCGATCAACTGCCCGAGCGCCTGATCGCGCTCGGACCGCACGAAGCGTGAAAGGTCGGGGATGTTGACCGCAAAGGTCGACCACACGCCGATCAGCCCGGTCACGCCGCCGGCGAAGACCAGAAATCCCTTGATCCCGCTGAGATGCGAAGGCTCGGCGAACAGCGGGCCAAGCCCATGGCCGATCTTCAAGCCCCAGATCGTCGCGATTGCCCCGACCAGGATCACCAGCGGCCCAGCCACGAGTTCGAAATTGCGGATCCGGTGCACGCCATGCGTCACGATCCACCCGTGCAGGACCCAGAACAGCCCGACCGAAACCCACAAATTGAGCCCCATGCCCAGAAACGGCGTGGTCAGTGCGGTCCACGGCGCCCACAGCGTGCCGAGAATCGCATTGATCGCCTCACTGCCGGCATAGGCCTGCACGGCGAACCAGAAAATCGCGATGAAACCGCGCAGCACCACCGGCAATTGCGCCCCGCGCGGCCCGAACGAGGAACGGATCAGCACGCAGAACGGCAGGCCATAGCGCGTGCCGGACACCGCGTTGAACCACATCGCGAAAAACAGGAACATGTAGGCGATCGCCGTCGCGCCCAGCGCCTGCCAGGCGTTCATGCCCAGCGCCATCAGCCCGGCGGCGGTTTCATAGGCCACCACATTGTGCACCATGCCCATCCATACGGTGGACATGTTCACCCAGGTCCAGTCACGCTTGGCCAGCGGCACCGGCGCCAGATCGGCGTTATACAGGCTGCCATCGGCGGCACTGCCGGCATAATCGTCGATATCCTGCAAAACAGCCTGAGATACGGACATGCGGGACCCTTTCTGGTTTGGGCGACGTCCAGCAAATCCCGTGCCATGTGTGGTCCGTCGCGGGTGCTGAACACGTTCTCCGCAAAATCCGTGCCGCCCGCCGCGCCATTTGCAGCGCAAGCGTCGCCTGCGGCATACACGCCAGGCGCTCGCATCAGGACGAACCCTCCCGAAAGGACATCAGAGTGGCTTGGCTCGACGACCGGACTCCGCACCGAACGCTTCAATTAGATGTGATCGCAGTCAATTCGCGCTTAATAAATAAGCATATGCTCGCACAGTGTACGGGATTTTCATGGACCTGCTGATCCGCAAGGCATCGATCCGGGACAACCCGGTGCTGGTCGATCTTGCGATCGCCGGCGGCCGCATCGTCGCGATCGAGCCGGACATCACTGCCCCGGCCGCCCGGATCATCGATGCCGCCGGCCGCGTCGCCCTGCCCGGCCTGCTCGAGCCGCATATCCATCTCGACAAGGCGCTGCTCGACCGGCGGATGCCCGCGCAAACCGGCACGCTGGCCGAGGCGATCCGCATCACCGGCGAGCTCAAGCGCCATCAGCAGCGCGCCGATGTCCTGGCACGCTCGCGCGCCGTGCTCGACATGGCGGTGATGCACGGTGTCACCGCGCTGCGCGCCCATCCGGATGTCGACCCGATCCAGGGGTTGATCGGCGTCGAGACCGCGCTCGAACTCAAGGCCGAATACGCCGATCTGCTCGATATCCAGATCGTCGCCTTCCCGCAGGAGGGGATCATCAAGGCGCCCGCCACGCTCGATCTGCTGAACGAGGCGATGCGCCTCGGCGCCGATGTGATCGGCGGTTGCCCCTATGTCGAACCGAGCGCGGCCGATGCGGCGGCGCATATCGACCGCGTGTTCGACCTCGCCGCACGCTGGGGTGCGCCGCTCGACCTGCACGCCGATTTCGCGGACGATGCCACCGATCCGCGCTTCGCGACCGCCGGACTGATCGCGCGCCGTGCCATTGAAACCGGCTGGCACCGCCGGGTTACCCTCGGTCATGTCACCAGCCTCGCAGCGCTGATGCCGGACACTGCCGCGCCCGTCATCGATCGGTTGGCCGAAGCCGGCATCCACATCGTGAGCCTGCCCGCGACCGATCTCTACCTGGGTGGCCGCGGCGATGCCGCCAGCCCCCGGCGCGGCCTCACGCCGGTCCGCCGGCTGCGCGATGCGGGCGTGAATGTCGCGTTTTCCTCGAACAACATCCGCAACGCCTTCACCCCGTTCGGCAAGGCCGACCCGATGCTGATCGGCAATCTGCTCGCCCATGCCGGCCAGTTCGGGACGGCGGCGGATCAGGCCTATGTCATCGACATGTGCACGATCAACGCCGCGCGCGCGATGGGCCTGGCGGCGGATTACGGGCTGCGGGTAGGCGCGAAGGCTGATCTGATCATTCTCGACACGATGGACGCCGCGGCCATGCTTGCCGATCTGCCGCTCCGCGCGTTCGTCATCAAGGATGGGCGGGTCAGCGTGACCGCGACACAGGCGTGCGTCATCCACCGCAAACGCGGGTCAGCATCAATGCCTGCAGAGTGACTGCCAAGCTGATCCGCGACGCACGCGCCGCCGCTGTTTGCTGCGCCGATCGCTCGCTCTGTGGCCTGATGCCACGCGCAGGCGGCGTATATGCATCAGACGGGGTTGGGGGTAAGAACGATCGCGCGACAGCTATTCGGTGGGCAAAGAAGTCCACCATCCCGAATAATTCTATCGGTGCGAATACTCTACGGTATTTGTATACAGCGTTCGCCGATATACCCAATCTCTACCAGAAACTAATTTAACTGTAACAATCGTCGACGAATCAGGAAAATCCGACACGCCAAAACAGTTCTGGTCGGATGTACCTTCCTCCACCGGTCAAGGCCGCACCCACAGCGCGCTCGCGAACGTCCATCGAATGGGGATTGGCCACCCAATGCTGGCCGCCACATCCGGCGATCAGCTTTGATCACAGTTCAAGTCGCGCTGGAATCCTCCCAACCGCGTGAGACCGATGTCATCGTGCTATAGGCCGCTACACCTGAGGATTGCCTGTCAGACTTTTGCATCCGTCGCCGTGCCTCGCATACCGAAGGGTACAGCAAACGCGACGATCACAGATACGGCAGCAGCAACCGTGCGGCCGCGTGGCAGATACGTTGCCAGACCGGCACCACCTCAAGTTCATGATCCGTCAACGTTCGGCTGCAAGCGATTTTGGCATCGATCAGAGCATCGAGTTCACCGCACACGACGGAGTCGTAACACTCGAGGTCAAATTCGAAATTGAGGCGCAAGCTTCGCGTATCCCAGTTGGTACTTCCAACCAGGCTCCAGATGCCATCGACGGTGAGCAGCTTCGCGTGGCTGAACGGGGCGGCGCCGAGCGAAATCGTCGTTGCGATCTCTTTGAAGGCGCGAACTTGAGCCCGCATCGCCCAGTCCATGAACAGGTGATCTGAATGTTCCGGGATCACGATTTCCACGATGACGCCGCGCAAACACGCCTGCTCGATGGCAAATTGCAACTGGTCGTCCGGCAAAAAATACGGCGTGACGATTCGAACCCGATGTTGAGCAAGGACCAACGCCGCGCCGAGTACCGTTTCGATGTGATAGACATCGGCATCAGGGCCGGAGGGGATACCGCGCGCCAAACTCGCACCAAAGCCGGTCTGATGCAGTGACAGATCCGGCCACCAGCGCTCACCCTCCAGATTTTCATCAGTCGTAAACGTCCAGTCCTGGGCGAAACTAATCAGCAATTGTCGCGAGACCGGCCCACAGATACCGACGTGAACGTCGTCCACCCTGCCGTGCTTGGTCGTCGGGCCGCAATTCTCGTCACCAATGTTCAAGCCGCCGGTAAAACTGGTCACCCCATCGATGATCAACAGCTTCTTGTGGTTGCGCAGGTTCAACATCGGCATTCGCCAGGGCATCCAGCTATGCAGAAATCGCTCGCAGGATACACCCGCGTTGCGCAAGGCTCGGAAAGTCGGATCGCGGAGATAGCCGCCGCCAATTCCGTCGACCAGCACCCGCACCGCGACACCGCGGTCACGTGCCGCGATCAACGCCTCAACAAAGCGGTGTCCGACCTCATCATATCGAAAAATATACGAAGCCATTGCAATGCTGTGGCGTGCCCCGTTGATCGCGTCGATCATCGCGCCGTATGCCTTCTGGCCGCCGTGATGAACGGTGATGCGATTGCCTGCCGTCAGCGACATTCCGGTGATCTGCTGGCCGATTGCGGCGAGTTTTCGGATATGCACCGGCGTCGCAGGGGCTACGGAAACGACGGGCCTGCCGTGGGGCGACTTCGGGACCCGGGACAGCCGCGCCGCCCGCCGTGAAACACGATTGATCCCGAACAACAGATAGAGCAAAATTCCGATAACCAACGTGAGCCAGACGACCGCGATCCATCCGATGGCAGCCCGTACATTTGATTTACGTAGCAAAATATGACAAGTTACCACCGATGCGACAGCAATATGAGTCAAAAAAAGGAATGTTGACATTGATTGCAGCAAAGTAATTGTTCCAAATATGATTAGGCCCCGGGGCCATCGTAACTGTTCTATCCTAAAATCACGTGAACTGATAGGCGGCACTGTCGGGATCGATGATGCGGCGACCGACGGGAGGCGATTATGCGTGTCATCAGCTGGAACCTGCTACATTGCGTCGGCGCCGAACCGCGCGACGTGGCAGCGCTTATCGAGGCGTTTCAACCCGATCTCCTTCTGATGCAGGAAGCGACCGAAGGCATGGCGGCGTTGCGCAGCCTTTGCGGCGGCTGGTATTTCCGCGCACCGTTCCCGGGGCGGCGCTACGGCGTCGCCGCGTGGAGCCGGCATTGCTTCGCGGAACCGGCGCTGCTGCGCCTGCCGGCATCGGTCATTCCCGGCCGGGTGCCGCCGCGCCTCGCGCAACTCATCCGCATGGACGGGATGACGATCGCCAACGTGCATCTCTCACATGGACAAGTGCTGAACCGGCTGCAACTTCGCTACATCTCCCGTCACGTTGCCGGACCGGCAGCCATCATCGGTGACTACAACGCGGTGGGGCCTATCAGACTGTCCGGCTTTCGCGATATCGGACCCCGCCAGACCACCTGCCGCGCCAGCACCGTCATTCCGTTCCGGTTGGACCGCTGCATGGTTCGCGCCGTGCACGGGACTGAAACCGGCGTTCTGCGACGCGGCATGTCCGATCATCATCCAATTCGTATCAGACTGACCTCGGACACGATCGCACAGCCGGCGGACCCCGCACCGATCCCGCTCGCCCGAGAGTCTTTATCTCGGCCGTAAGCAATCGGAGCGATCAGCGGCCGTGGCTCGGGCGGCTGCCCGTGGATTGACGTCGCAGCACCTACGTTCGATTGCGTCTCCGTCGCAGGTCGACTGGCAGGGCACTGCACTCAAGCCTCGCCTGTGCCAGCATAAGCCAGCCCCACACGGTGTCGCTGCCTTCGCCGTTCAGCAGTTCACCGGCCCGCACTCTGCGCTTGGTGGTCGCGTCGATATCTTGGCGAAAATCACGTGGCAGTAGGAGGCTCGCAACCATCCAGCCGGTCGACGCCCACGTGGGCTGCACTTCGGACAGTGTCTTTCACGGCGACTGGTGTTTGCGCGACGAGCCGATCCCCAATCTGTGCAGAGCGCGGCATATCCACCCAGCACCGGCGTCAGGCATGCCACGGTTGGCGCCATCACGCGGCGCTCGGCCCTGCCGAGGTGGTCGGCGCAGGTCAATGGCCGAGATATTTGCCGAAGAAGGTGGCGATTTCGGTGAATGCTTCCTTGGTTTCGGGCAGGCGGTCGTCGAACTGGTATTGGGCGTGGGATTCGCCTTCGAACACCTCAAGGATTGCGGGAACGCCGGACCGGAGCAGTTTGCGATGCACCCGCACCGTGTTGCTCAGCAGCAGGTCGCGGGTTCCGGTGGTCAGGATCGCCGGGGGAAATCCGTGCAGGTCGCCATAGACCGGCGAGATCAGGGGATCTTTCAGATCATGACCGTGAGCGTAGACGATGGTGGCGGCTTGGCAGAACCCGTTGCGCGAGACGAGCACATTGTCGACTTTTTCATTGGTGTAGAAGCTGTCACCGGTTTTGGTCGCATCGGACATCGGGGTGCCGGGGGCGATGGCGGCGGGCAGCGGCAGCCCCTCCGCGCGCGCGCGCAGCACCATCTCGAGCGTCAGCGCGCCGCCGGCCGAGGTTCCGAACACCGCGATGTCCTTGGCGGGGGTGGTTTTGAGGACATGCTTGTAGACCGTCACGACATCGTCGAGGGCAGCGGGAAAATAAGCTTGCGGTGGCATCCGGTAATCGACTGAAATGACCTTGTAGTGGCCGAAACCGGCCATCATGATCGCTTCGGTGGTGCCCGATTCGCCGGGGAACAGAACATAGCAGCCGCCATGGGCGTGGATCAGCACCTTGCCACGATTTTGCGGTGGGATGGTGCGCGGGGTCAGTATGAAGACCTTCACGCCGGCCATGACCGCCGGTTTGATCGTCACGTGCAACCGGGCCAGCATGGCCGGAATGGTTTTCACGACGCCGGCGGCCTGCTGGTTGGCGAAGGCGCGGGCCTCGGCGCCGGTCTTCCATTGGTCGTTCCACGCTGGGTTGAGGGGAGCGGCGATCAGTTTCTGCATGCCGGGACTGATATCGGCATAGGGCACCGGCAGTATCTTGGCGGGCACATCGCGCGGACCCGGTGCCGGGGTGGTCTGGGCGCGTGCGCCGACGGGGGTGATGGCCAGGGCGGCGACCACACAGAGCACCGCACCGCGCCAGCCGGCGCGATGGCGCCGGCTCGGGGTGGTGGCCAGCGGCGCGGGTTCGCACGCGCGACGCGTAGTGATGGTATGGTTCATTAACATTCCCCCTGTATTCTTGTGGCGGCGCCGAAGCAGGCATCTTGGCGCGACGCTATTGCATCGCGCGTGATTGGCCAACCGTTTTTGTGGGGGACGGGTGATGTCGGTTCGGGCTAGACAGAGACTCGTTAGTTGGCGAACTGACGCGGTATGCGCGCTGAGTTGAGTGCCTGGACGGCGTTATGGATGGCTTGGTCGATGGCGCGGGCGCAGGTTTGGTGGGTGAAATGATGCGCCTTGAGATCGCGCTGGTACGGATTGGGCCGTTGTCGTCGACCAGGACCACTCGCTCGGCCGATTGCCCCGGCTTTGGACTGCACAGCCGACACCGCGGCTCAAAACGAGCGACGAAGTTGTTGCTGCGCTTGATCTTGCTCGTGTGCACCATGAGTTGGCGGGTCGTGGGATCGCAAAGAACCCAGTGTTCCGACCTGCTTCGCTTGTCCTGATGCCGTAGCGTGCAAGTCGGCCCCGACTCTGGCGCTTGCGCTGCGAGCAAGCGGCAGATCGGCGTGCTGCTCTGGCCGAGGTCGGCGCCGATGTCGCTGGCGAGGGCGAAGTCGACCGCGCCGGTGGCCAGCCAGTTGGCGAGCGGGACGTGGTCACCTTCGCGTAGGGAGGCTTCCGCCGATCCCATGATGTCGAGATAGCGGCGGATCACGCTCGGCATGAACATCGCGCCGAACGGTTCGAAGCAGCCGATGCTGATATGCGCGGGCATGCCGGATGATTTTTGTTTGACCGCGCGATCGAACGCATCCGCACGCGCGAGCAGGGCCAGAGCCTCACGGACGAAGCTGCGCCCGCTCGGCGTGGACGCGAGGCCGATCGCGGGGCGGCGATCGAACAGGCGGGTGCTGGCGGCGTGCTCGGCGGCCGTGCTGGGCCATGGTGCAGATGTAGCGCAATTGCCTGATCGACCGATTGACCGATGACGCAATCCGGAATGGTGTCTGCGTATTCAAGCAATAAATAGCATGAACCGCCTTGAAAAATATATTTTCTGTTTGGGCCTATTTCGGTCTAACGTTACCTGCATGATTGGCTGGGGCCGATTCCCCGCCGATCCAATAATCTGACCGACGCCGGTCCACGAAACCAGACTTTGTCCGACCAGAAGCGATGTTTTCATGCGCAGCGTGCGCGACCGGGGGCGACGATGGCGATTTCAGCGACGACAACCGTGGAATATCCGGGCTGGATCAAGAGCCGGTGCCGTCTTGTCGCAATGCTTGCCGTGTCTCCGCCAATCCGTCCGGGGGCCGGTGCCACCGAGATCGAGGCGGGTCTGGCGATTGCGGCAGCTTGAGCGGCATCGAGACGGGGATATCTTCACACGAATGGATATCACCGGCGCATTGAAACCCCATGCAAATCCACTTGATGACGCCGATGCGGTTTGCCTTATGTCGGCCAGGGCCCTCGCCGCTGCATTCCGGACGGGGCATCTCTCACCGGTCGAAGCGACGCGTGCCGCGCTGGCGCGGGCCGAGCAGATCCAGCCGAAATTCAATGCGTTCACCTTGATCGACCACGAGGGCGCGCTGGAAGCGGCGCGGCAGTCCGAAGCGCGCTGGCGGGCTGGGGCGCCGCTCGGGCCGCTCGATGGTGTGCCGGCGACGATCAAGGATATCGTGTGGGTGGCGGGGTGGCCGGCGCGCTATGGCTCACTGGCGCCATCGCTGCCGCCCACCGAGGATGCGCCGGCGGTGGCGCTGCTCCGGGCGGCCGGCTGCGTGCTGTTCGCGCAGACGACCACGCCGGAATTCGGCTGGAAGGCGCTGACCGACAGCCCGGCATCCGGCATCACGCGCAATCCGTGGAACGCGGCATTGACGCCGGGCGGGTCGTCCGGCGGTGCCGCGGTGGCGGCGGCGACCGGAGCGGGCGCGCTGCATCTGGGCACCGACGGCGGCGGGTCGATCCGGATTCCGGCGGCGTTCACCGGCATCGTTGGTCATAAACCGACGTTCGGCATGGTGCCGGCCTATCCGGCCAGCGCGTTCGGCACGGTGGCGCATATCGGCCCGATGACCCGCACGGTCGAGGATGCCGCGCTGATGCTCGATGCGATGTCCGGCCGGGATCTGCGGGATTGGTATCAGAACACCCAGGGCTACGCGCCGAGTGCCGGGCAGGCGCCGCGCGATCTGGCGGGTCGGCGCATCGGCGTGTGGGCCGAGCCGGCGCAAGGCGTGGTCGACAAGGTGATCGGCGCGGCGTTCGCTGCCGTGCTGGCGCGGCTCGAGGATGCCGGGGCGGTGCTGGAGCCGGTGCGCCTGCCGGGGGAAGACCTGCTCGGGATGTTCCAGGTGTTGTGGTTCGCCGGTGCGGCGGCGCGGCTGCGGGCGGTGCCGGAGAGCGCGCATGGCGCGATCGACCCTGGGTTCTGCGCCATCGCGGCGATCGGCGCGGCGTATAGCGCGGCGGATTACATCGCGGCCAGCGGCAGGCGCGCGGCCTATGGTTCGGCGTTCGATGCGTTGATGACGCGGTTCGATGCTCTGGTTTCGCCGGCGACCGCGGTTCTGCCGTTCGCGGCCGGGCTCGAAGTGCCGCCCGATCGCGGCATGACGCGCTGGACCGAATGGGCCGGGTTCAGTTTTCCGGTCAATCTGGCGCAGGCACCGGCCTGCGTCGTGCCGTGCGGCATGTCGCCGGATGGGCTGCCGATCGGTGTGCAGATAGTGGGCGCCCGGGGTGATGATCGGACCGTGCTGGGGCTGGCCGCTGCATTGGCCCCGCAGGGCGCGCTGCCCACAATTTCAGTCCCGACAGGAGCCTTGTGATGACCCGCCCCGCCGCCGTGCCGACCGTGCAGATCGACAACGACATATTCAGGGTGACCGAATGGCGCTTCGCCCCCGGTGCCGCGACCGGCTGGCATCGCCACGGGCTCGATTACGTGGTCGTGCCGATGTCGACCGGGCGGCTGCTGCTGCGCGAGCCGGGTGGTGCCGAACGCCATGCCGCCCTCACCGCCGGGGTCAGCTACAGCCGCTCGGCCGGCGTCGAGCATGATGTGATCAACGACAATGATGGGGAGTTCGTGTTCATTGAAATCGAGACCAAGCGGACCGAGGGTGACGCGTCCTGACCGCCGTGCCGCCGCCCTTGGGTGAGGCGGATCAGACCCGGCTCGCCGTCGATATCGGCGGCACCTTCACGGATTTCGCGCTGCGCCGCCACGGCGTGGTCACCACCGCGAAAATCCTGACCACGCCGGATGCACCCGAGCGCGCCGTGCTCGAGGGCTTCGATGCGATGCTGGACAGCGCCGGGATCACCCCCGGAGACATCGATCTGCTGGTGCATGGCACGACGCTGGCGACCAATGCGATCATCGAGCGCAAGGGTGCCGTCACCGCGATGATCACCACCGCCGGGTTCCGCGATGTGCTGGCGATGCGCAACGAGAGCCGCTACGACCAGTACGACCTCGGCATCACGCTGCCAGCACCGCTGATCCCGCGCCATCTGCGCCTGACCGTGCCGGAGCGGATCGATCATGCCGGGCGAATTCTTGCCCCGCTCGATGAGCAGGCGGTGATCGATCTGGTGCCGCGCCTGCGGGCGGCGGGCATCGAAAGTCTCGCGATCGGGTTTCTGCACGGGTTCACCAATCCGGTGCACGAACAACGCGCGGCAGCACTGATCGCGGCGGCGTGGCCTGATCTGCCGATCTCGCTCGCCTCGGTGGTCGCACCGGAAATCCGCGAGTGGGAGCGGTTTTCGACCACCGCGGCCAACGCCTATCTGCAACCCTTGATGGCGCGCTACCTGCATCGGCTCGATGCCGGATTGCGCGCACGCGGGCTCGATGCGCCGATGTTCCTGATGCTATCGGGCGGCACGCTGACCACGGTGGAGACCGCCGCGCAGTTTCCGATCCGGCTGGTCGAAAGCGGTCCGGCGGGCGGTGCGCTGTTCGCCGCACGGATCGCGCAGGCCGCCGGGCTCGACCGGGTCGTGTCGTTCGACATGGGCGGCACTACCGCGAAGCTCTGCCTGATCGATGATTTCCGGGCGACCACCGCGCGCAGTTTCGAGGTGGCGCGGATCGGCCGGTTCATGAAGGGATCGGGGCTGCCGCTGCGGATTCCGGTGATCGAGATGGTCGAGATCGGCGCCGGGGGCGGCAGCATCGCCGCGGTCGATCCGCTCGGGCGCATCACCGTCGGGCCGGACAGCGCCGGCGCCGATCCCGGTCCCGCCTGCTACGGGCGGGGTGGTGCGAAGCCCTGCGTGACCGATGCCAATCTGGTGCTCGGCCGCTACGATCCGCTCGCCTTCGCGGGTGGGGCGATGCGGCTCGACGACGATGCGGCGCGGCTCGCGCTGCGCCGCACGCTCGGCACGGCGCTCGGCCTGAGCGATGGCATGGCGGCGCTGGCGGTGCTCGAGACGGTCGATGAAGCCATGGCCAATGCGGCGCGCGCCCATGCGATCGATGCGGCGACCAGCCTGCCGGGACGCACCCTGATCGCGTTCGGCGGCGGCGGCCCGGTGCATGCGACGCGGATTGCCGAAAAACTCGGGATCGACCGGGTGCTGGTGCCGCGCCACGCCGGGGTGGGCAGCGCGATCGGGTTTCTGCACGCACCGGTCGGGTACGAGGTGGTGCGCAGCCTGTATCAGCGGCTCGATCATCTCGATCTCGACCTGGTCAACGCCTGGCTCGATGACATGCAGCGCGAGGCGGTCGCGACGGTCGAACCCGGCCGCTTTGGCGCACCGGTCCGCGAGACGCGGAGTGTGGCGATGCGCTACGTCGGCCAGGGGCACGAAATCATGGTCGGATTGCCGCCCCGCCGCCTTGATGCGTCGGATATCATCGCCCTGCGTCATGGTTACGAGGCCGAATATGCGCGAATCTACGACCGGCCGGTGCCGGGATCGGCGATCGAGATGATCAGCTACGTCGTCTCGATCGAGACCATCATGGACGAAGCGGCGGCGCGCCCGGCCGAGCCGGCGCCGCACGATGCAAGCCCGATCGGGCATCGCCTGGTGCGCGACAGTTTCGATGGAAGGGAATCCGATTGGTCGCTCTATGAGCGCGCGGCCCTCGCCCCGGGTGCGCGGCTGCGCGGACCGGCGATCATGCAGGAGCGCGAGACCTCGACGCTGCTCGGCCCCGGCTGGTCGGGCATGGTGATGGCGCAGGGCTGGATCGACCTCGTGCGGGATGGTGCGGCATGAGTGACGAAGCGGGCCAGCTCACCGCGATCCGCCAGCAGATCATGTGGCGGCGGCTGATCGCGGTGGTCGAGGAACAGGCGCAGGTGATGATCCGCACCGCGTTCAGCACCACGGTGCGCGAGGCGGGCGACCTTTCGGCCGGGGTGTTCGATTGCGCCGGCCGCATGCTGGCGCAGGCGGTGACCGGCACGCCCGGCCATGTGAACGCGATGAGCGAGAGCGTCGGGCATTTCCTGCGCAAATTTCCCGCCGCCACCATGCGCCCGGGCGATCACTACATCACCAACGACCCCTGGCTCGGCACCGGCCATCTGCATGATTTCACCGTGGTGACGCCGGCATTCCGCAACGGCGTGATGATCGGGCTGTTCGCCAACACCGCCCATGTGATCGATGTCGGCGGCCTCGGCATGGGGGCGGAGGCGCGCTCGGTGTTCGAGGAGGGTTTGTTGATCCCGATCGTGCGCTGCTTCGAACAGGGCCGCCCGAGCGAGATTTTTTTCGATATCCTGCGCGCCGGCACCAGGCTGCCGGTCGAATTGGAAGGCGACATCTATTCGCTGTGCGCCTGCAACGATGCCGGGGCGCGACGGCTCAACCAGATGCTCGACGAATTCGGCCTCGATGGGCTGGACCCGCTCGCCGACTTCATTTTCGAGAACAGCCTGCGCGCGACCGAGGCGGCGATCGCGGCGGTGCCGCCGGGAACCTATCGCGCTCGGATCAATTCGGATGGCTACGAGGCACCGATCAGCCTCGCGGTCACGATGCAGGTGGGTGAGGGCACCATCACGGTCGATTTCGCCGGTACCTCGGCACCTTCGTCACGCGGCATCAACGTGCCCGCCGCCTATACCCGCGCCTATGCGTGTTTCGGCATCAAGATCGTGATCGCGCCGGACATTCCGAACAACTGGGCCAGCCTGCAACCGTTCCGGATGGTGATCCCTGATGACTGCATCCTGAACGCGCCGCACCCGCGCCCGGTCGCGGTACGCCACGTGATCGGCCAGTTGCTGCCCGATCTGATGATGGGCTGCCTGCATCAGGCAATTCCCGGGCGGGTCGCGGCTGAGGGGTCTTCCTGCCTGTGGAACCCGCCGTTACGCGGCGGCGCGCTGGTCTCAGGGCACGATGCGGATGCGGCTCAGCCGAACCACGCGCCGCTGCCGGATTTCGAGGTCATCACCTTCAATTCCGGCGGCACCGGCGCGCGCCCCGGGCTCGATGGGCTGGACGCGACCGCGTTCCCCTCCGGCGTGCGGACCATGCCGGTCGAGATCACCGAGACCGTCGCCCCCGTGATCTTCTGGCGCAAGGAACTGCGCCCCGACTCCGGCGGCGCCGGTCGGACCCGCGGCGGTCTCGGCCAGATCATCGAAATCGGCGCGCGCGATGATCAGGAATTCGCCTGCAACGCGATTTTCGACCGGATCGACAATGCGCCGCGCGGGCGCGATGGCGGGCATGACGGCGCGGCCGGCCGGGTCGGCCTGGTTTCGGGTGCCGCGCTGCGGGCCAAAGGGTTGCAGATCATTCCGCGCGACGAGCGCCTGCGGCTCGACCTGCCGGGCGGCGGCGGCATGGGCGATCCGGCCCTGCGCGATCCTGCGCATGTCGCCGCCGACGTGCGCGATGGCATGGTGACGCGGGAGGCCGCCCGCCTGGTTTACAAAGTCGCGATCGACCCGTCCGGCGCGGTCGATCCGGATGCAACGAGTTCACTGCGCAGCATGATCGAAGGAGATCGAGCCCCATGACGATTGAGACACCAGCCGTAGGACGCCGCACCGTGCTGGGAGCCGCGGTCGGCGCCGCGGCACTGACCTCGGGCCCGGCCCTTGCCGCAGCGCCGCCCGACATTCTGGTCGGCGCGGTCTATCCGCTCAGCGGCAACGCCGCACCGATCGGCAAGGCTCTTATGGCGTTAGCTGTTGATATTGGCTACGAGGGTCTGGTTTGATG
>VFSW01002473.1_pt1 | contig 27910 bp, 19 predicted proteins | sample 5358111 | NCBI WGS metagenome assembly VFSW01 (sample SAMN11554181, study PRJNA540505) | mine drainage metagenome | isolation source: sediment from site ElyBrook_90M | place: USA: Ely Copper Mine, Vershire, VT | collected 2017 | reverse complement strand
ATTATTAACTATAAATATTTGATTTTTTGTTTTTGGTCTCTATCCCCGCCAACATTTGCTCGGGCATTACTTGGATGGGGCCTTTGCGTCGTTCTTACTCATGGGCCACGTTCTAGCGTGTGGAGAGGGGCCTGTCCCGTGGATTAGGAACGTGACACCTCGATGCTGTGCAAAGTAGCGGCCTCGACGGCCTCGAAGATGTCAGCATCCGTCTCCCGTTGCCAGTCAGGTAAGCTCTCCCAGTCGGCAGTGTAGGACGGCTTGGGGCCTCGAAGTGTTTGAAGATCTGCCCGATCCAGCACAGGCACACAAAACGCCCTTTCTGCTCCCGGCTCAGGCGCGTGGTTCGCCCCGCCGTTGCCAGCACGAACTGGAGTACCTGCTCGTAGACGGCGGCAGCGCTCTCTTGCTCCCACGTTTGCATTTCTGGTCATGGGGCGATGTAGCCTGACTTGGGCGTGCCCAGATAATGGCGCGTCATGCCTGCGATCCAGGCGTCTCGAATTCCATCAGCCTCATCAATACCCTGCTTCACCAAAGTCGGCCATGACCCACCGATTCCCGACATTTATAGTCTCTAGCCGATGTTCATAGAGCTCCAGGCGCTACCGGGCGTAGCCCAGTAGTACCGCAAGTTGATCGGATTCATACCAACGACGTCAACCTCACCGTCGGAGCGAACGAACATTGATGCCGAGGCAGTTGTGCCACCGGAGGCAATCTCCGTAGTGTTCCACCCGATGAGTCCAGGAGTAGTCCAGTAGTACCGCAGTGAGCCGTCCAGCCCCACAGCAACGACGTCAACCTCACCGTTGGAGCGAGCGAATATGGATGGTACTGAGCCCGAGCTGACACCGCTGGAGGCAATCTTCGCAGATTTCCAGGCGCTAGAGTCCCAGGCGCTACCAGGAGTAGCCCAGTAGTACATCAGATCGTTGTTCGGACCCACAGCAACGACATCGACTCCACCGTTGGAACGAACGAACATTGATCCTGTGAAGGTTTGGACACCGCCACCGGCGATAACAGGCGTCATAAAGTTCCAGACGCTACCCGGTGTCGCCCAGTAGTACACCAGATCGTTGTTCGGACCCGCAGCAAGAATGTCAATCTCACCATTGGAGCGAACGGATATTGATAGTGCTGCGTCGCTTGCGGTGCTGCCGGGGGCAATCTCCGTAGAGTTCCAGGCGCTACCAGGAGTAGCCCAGTAGTACACCAGACCGTTGTTCGGACCCACAGCAACGACGTCAGCCTCGCCATTGGAGCGAACGAATATGGATGGTGCCGAGAGGGTTGTGTCGGTGCCGGCAATCTCCATAGAGCTCCAAGTACTACCGGGCGTAGCCCAGTAGTACCACAGTGAATCGCCGAAACCCCGAGCAACGATGTCAGCCTCGCCGTTGGAGCGAACGAACATTGATGGTGTTGAGGTGATTCTGTCGCTGCCAGTAAGCTGCGTAAAGTTCCAAAGGCTAGGTTCCCCTGTGCTACTGGGAAGAGCCGAGTAATATGCCATTGAGCCGCTCGAATCCACAGCAACGACGTCAACCTCACCGTTGGAGCGAACGAATATGGATGGTGCTAGTGCCATTTGTACCTCCGTTTAAAATGAAGAGTCTGTCAATAACAATAATATGGGTAGCATTCTCTCTGCTATGGCAGAAAAGTTCAAAAGCCAAGCCTGGACTGGATTTAGCGCCTTCTCACTTTACGCCACTACATAAATTTCAGAAAGAATGGCTCCACTGTGGGGAGGGTTAGAGCCGTCAATGCATCATAATGCTCACTTCGGTCCACAAAAGCTCTCCCTGGACTAAATCATGATCCTCCCTAGTAACGTAGGCATCGTTTTCTCGACGTTTTTAGTCCACGAAGGGGGAATGTTATCCACTTTATGCCTCACAAAATGGCTTCCTGTAGTCCAAACGTCAGTTAACAGGGCGTGGAGCAATTTAGCGTCGTGTATTGCCCACTGGAAAGATCAGTAGCATACACGATCACTCCAACTCCTGCGGCATTGTCTCCACAGTACAGAGCGTCCTGTGTGACAGTAAATGAACCGACTGAATTTGCTGTCGTGATCTGCTGATATCGGCCGCTTCCATAATCATAAACGATCTCAACAGTACCACCGAACGTAAAGTTGTTGCCACTGAGAGTCAGTGATCCGATTACGGGCTCGAAGCCAGGTGGTACTGGATCAAGCTGCCATGCCACTTCAGTGAGGTGGGGACAGGCTACACTCAGGGTGCCCGATGCTCTAAGATGCTGGATGATTCGTCTACCCAGCTCTACATTGCCTTGCAGCTTCAACTTGCCGTCTAGATAGGCCTGTAGAGGTGAGTATGAGCCATCGGCTATGTCATGGAAGACCGAGGAAGTCATGATCACCACGAGCGTTGGGTTAGTGAATCTCTCCCTATGCAGAGACGCACCTGCGGGGGTGAGCAGCATTGAATAGATACTTTTCGCGATTGTATCTGCGCCCCCGATCAACCGTAGCTCGACGCTTGCTTTCTCTCCCAGCCCGCGAAGTTCGTCCGCCCCCCTCTGCAAGATGTCCTCAATCGGTTCACCGTCTTGCATTGTCAATTTCCGGAACTTGATGTAGGAATCAGCACTCATTGGAGCCCTCCTTGAAAGAACTGCAACTGTATTGGCCTCTGAGGAACAACGGAACGGGAAAACACGTTAGGCCACGAAATGGCTTCCAGAGCCAATCGAGGAAGGAGCTTTTTTCGCCTGAGGAGTTCAGAGCCCCCAAAGCGAGCATCTCTTGCATCTTCTACTAGTATTGCTTCCAGTTTTTGACCAAATTGAGGCCTTAACGTGTTTTTCCGTTCCGTTCGTCCTCCAGGGCCATATCGTTGGCGAATTGATCCACCAGAGGCATGACGAAGATGCTAAAGAAACGGGCATTAGAGTCCTTTTGTTCTAAAAACGTTGGACAACTGGTCCTCTCAGTTCACAGGTTTTTTTCTCATTTCTGAAGTCGAGCGCGAAATTTGAGCAGAGCAACCAATCAAAGATGAGCTATCCTGTGAACTGAATCGTATTTAGGATCATAGTTTGACCGTAACACGAGCTTCCTGCACATTATCGTCAGGATTTTCGTCATACCTCTTATGAGTCACTGTTAAAACGATCAGCATAAGAACTTTTAGGATATGGATTTCTGAAATCAAGTTCCTGAATTATTGGCATATCCCGACTCTATTAGGCGAAATATCATCTCTTTTTTCAAATCTTCACATCGCTCTTTTTCTCTGTGCCCCCAATGAGGCTATTGTCCTTGCCGATAGGCACCTTCCTTTGCTATACTCGGCTAAACACAGATGAGCTAGCATGACAGTGGGAAACAAAGCAAAAAGGGAAGCGGATGAAGCGAACATGGACCTCAGAGGAGTTACTCGAGCATTTTACACTCCTACCTGATGAAGTAACAGCAATTGGCAACAAATCAGGAGCAACACGCCTGGGCTTTGCCGTCCTCTTCAAGTGTTTCCAACATGAGGGTCGCTTCTTGCGTTCCAGGCAAGAGGCTGCTCCCGAGGTGGTCCGCTTTCTTGCCACCCAGGTGGGGGTCGATGCCGTCCTCTTTGCTCAGTACGACTGGGAAGGACGCACGATTGAGGCCCACCGAGCGCAGATTCGCGAGATCACGAAGGTACGCGAATTTCGTCGCGCCGATGAAGAAGCACTGCTCACCTGGCTCTGTACCGACATGCTCCCACATGAACAGCACCCAGAACGTCTCCGCGAGCTGATTTGTACCGAGTGCCGAACGCGTGGGATCGATGTTCCAGATGACATCACCACACTCATCGAAACGGGCTTTGCTTCCTACGAAACGCAGATCTATGCCGTCGTCATGGCACGTCTCACCCCTGAGATGCAGAGTTGCCTGGACGCTCTTCTGGTGTCTGCTCCCGTGACAGAGGGAGCAGAGGAAGAGGAATTACCACTGAACTTGGTGCGCCTCGATCCTGGTCCAGTCGGGGTGGAGAGCGCACTCTCGGAAATTGCCAAGTTGCGCTCGCTGCGTGCCATTGGCTTGCCAGCGGACCTGTTTCACGGATATACACCAAAGCTGGTGGAACGCTTGCGGCGACGCATTGCGGCTGAGTCTCCTTCTCATATTCGCCAGCATCCCCAGGCGATTCGTATGACGTTGCTCGCAGCTCTGGTCTTTCAACGGACTCAGGAAGTCACCGATGCCCTGGTCACCTTGTTGATCCAGATTGTCCATCGTATTGGCAAGCGAGCCGAACGCCGCGTGGAAGCCGCGTATATCAACGATCTCAAACGGGTCGCAGGGAAAACACGCATCCTCTATCGGATTGCCGATGCCGTGCTGGAACATCCTGATGAACCTGTTCGAGAGGTGGTCTTCCCAGTCGCAAACGAACAAACGTTACGCGACCTGGTAGCTGAATACAAAGCGCAAGGGGGAGCGTACCGGCAAAAAGTGCAAGAAGTCATGCGCTCCTCGTATCGCAACCATTATCGTCAGATTCTCCCGGCTCTGCTGGAGGTACTCGACTTTCATTCTAACAACACCGCCTATCAGCCAGTGGTCGAGGCGCTTGCGGTCGTCCGAGAGTATGTAAGCAGTCGAGTCGCATGGTATCCCCTTGAGGTCAGCCCTCCCCTTGAGGGTGTGGTTCCCGCCTCCTGGGAGCATATTGTCACCGAGAAAGATAGCACGGGAGAAACCCGTGTGAATCGCCTGACCTACGAGTTGAGCGTGTTACAAACCTTGCGGGAACGCGTGCGCAGTAAGGAAATCTGGGTCTCTGGAGCCGCCCAGTTCCGCAATCCTGAAGATGACCTCCCGCGCGATTTTGACCAGCATCGGCCAACCTATTACGCGGATCTCAACCTCCCTCTTTCGGCTGACGAGTTTGTTGCCTCACTAAAAACGCAATTAACGACGGCGCTCACCTCATTTGAAAGCTTCATGGCGAAAAAGCCGAGCGACGTGGCCATTGGCACGAAACGCGGAAAAGGATGGATTACCCTTTCTCCACTTCCGAAGCAACCCGAACCCAGGCATCTCCCTCGCCTGAAGACGGAGATTCTGCGCCGCTGGGGTGTGATTGGCTTACTGGATATGCTCAAAGAATCGGCCATGCTCACGGGATGTCTCGACTGTTTCCAGTCAACTGGCAGCCGTGAAGCCCTTGATCCCGAAGTACTGCAAAAGCGCTTGCTTCTGTGCATGTATGGGATGGGAACCAACATGGGACTCAAGCGGATGGCAGGGATTGATCCCCATATCACCGCAGAAGATTTACGCTACACCCGGCGGCGCTATCTGCACAAAGAACACATGCGCGCCGCGATCTCGCAGGTGGTCAACGCTCTGCTCCGCGCTCGGCTGGAATCGATCTGGGGAGCCGCGACCTCTACGTGTGCCTCTGATTCCAAGAAATATCATGCCGTTGATCAGAACCTCTTGACACAGTGGCACGCACGCTATCGCGGCCCTGGCGTCCTCGTATACTGGCACGTAGAACGCCGCTCGGTGTGTATTTATTCACAGTTGAAATCCTGTACCTCCTCTGAAGTAGCGGCGATGCTGGAGGGAGTGCTGCGCCATTGTACCGATATGACCATCAAGCATCAGATGACCGATTCACACGGGCAAAGTGAAATTGGGTTTGCCTTTAGCCACTTACTCGGCTTCCGTCTGTTGCCCCGACTCAAACCTATCCATTCTCAGCGATTAGCGCTGACGGAAGCTGGCACGCAGGATGACTATCCTCACCTCAAAGAAGTCTTGGGAAAGCCGATCAACTGGGAAGCCATAACCCAGCAATATGATATGATGGTCAAGTACGCCTCAGCGCTCAAGACGGGAACGGCAGATGCCGATGCACTTCTGCGTCGTTTCACACGCAATAATCTTCAGCACCCGACCTATCAGGGACTCCACGAGCTGGGCCGGGTGATCAAGACGATCTTCCTCTGCGACTATCTCAGCGATTTACAACTCAGACAAGAAATTCAGGAAGCCCTCAATGTCATTGAGCAATGGAACAGTGTCAACGGCTTCATCTTCTCCGCACGCGGAGGGGAACTGCTCTCGAATCGTCCCGAAGATCAGGAAATGGCTATCCTCTGCCTCCATCTGATCCAGGTCAGCCTCGCCTTGGTCAATACGCTCCTGCTTCAAGAGGTTCTGGCCGAGGAGAAATGGAAACAGGCGATGAAGCAAGAAGACTGGCGCGGATTGACTCCGCTCTTTTACCAGCATGTGAACCCGTATGGACGCTTTACGCTCGATATGACGCAGCGCATTCCTTTATCTCAAACCACCATTGCGTAAAGAGCCTGCTTCTCCAAAAACTGTGCCGCACTTATCTACTTTGCGGCTAGATGGGGGCTTCCTTAACGCCGGGCCTGGTAGCACCGTCGACAGCACCAAGGTCAGCCGCCCAGTCCCTGAACGCGGCAACACACCCGACTACATCCTCATCATCGCAGCAGGCGAAAGCACCCCCACGTCGCATGCCAAAGATCGTCCCGCGCACCTCTGCTTCGCCGCCTACCGATACCACAGCCCCGCAACCCCCACATGGAGCACCAGCTCCCCAGGAGCAGCACTCCATGTGGGATACCATGCTTGACTAAGTACATCTACAACAGAAGGAGGAACACATGATGCACGCACCCCCACCGACGCGATGGTATGGTCCATTGAACATGCCGAAAGCCTTCCACCGCCCGACAGGGGCACATGCGCTGATCAGTACCGTGCTGCTTGCGGACCTGGCCGGAGGCCTTTTCTGGGTATGTTTGGGCGGCTGGTTAGTCGGGCCACTGTGGTGGACGCTCGTGTTTGGTGCGGCGTTTGTCCTCACCCTCTCGGTGCGCACCGTCCTCGCGTTGCTTTTGGTGCTCTTCTTGCTCATCGTCGGCGGCATTCGTCAGACCTTGCTTGGCAAGCCAGCAGGGATCGCCTGGGCCTGGCCGGTACTGCTCATCACCAGTATCCTGATGCTCTTCGCGTGCGTGACCATCGTGCACGTCCCGCTGCTCACGCACCCGCTGGGAACCGTGCCTCAGGGCTTTATTCCCATCCTCACCTGGCGACCAACGTTTGTTCCACTGGGGGCAGCGATTTTCGCGGGACTCTTGCTTCTCGCCCATGGGGGACTCTGGTGGCGCACGCGTCCCCAGGCGACACAAGCGCATCTGGTGCTGTCGCGTGCACATCCCAGCGGCTCCCTCTGGTCACTCGTTGAACAGGTCTATACGCACTATCGGCAGGACCTTGCCCGTTTCACGCCACTACCACTCACCCGCCTCAAAACTCCGGCGACGTTCTGCTATTTCCAACGGTCGGAGACGACCTCTCCCTCCCCCACCCACTTGGAACACGAGATCACCTGGCGCGCAGACACGTTGGTGATCCATCGTCTCTGGATCGGTCCCAAAGAGGAACAAACTGCCGTACTTTTCCCATTGCTTGCACGCCAACTCTACGATTGCAATACCCCTAATCGTCAGGTAGAACAGCTGTTGCAGCTGGCACATGAGGCGCAAGCGTCCTGGTGGATCGCCTTGTTGCTCTTTCTTCCATGCTGGGTAGCACAGCATGCAGAAGCGCAATGGCAAGGCATGGAACGCGAGCGCGTGCTAGAACGCGATTGGTTTGCCTACGTGTGTGGGCAAGGCACCCGCTTACGCGCGCTTTTACTGCGCCAATTAAAAGAGCAAACACAGCAAGGACAAGCGGAAACGAGTGTGCCGACGCTGGCGGAACGCATTGATCATCTGGAGAGTTTCCTTCGTGAGGAGGCTCAGCAGGTGCAACACCTACGCGCCCAATACGCGCAGCACGTATCGGCCTCACCAGTAGCGCGGTAATATGCGCTCCGTCTGGATGGACATTCAGGATGGGGTAACGTATCGTTTTCCTGCACCTGCGCATCTACACCTTTGTGCAACACTGAGAGGCCTTTGGGGAAAAGACTCGCCAAAAGCGTGCTGTACGCGTAATTAATAGCGTGGCTCAAACGCATCATCACTCGGCGTGTGCTTGAGTGATCCAAGCGACACGGTATAGGTGGGACTCTTGCCCTCACGCCAGCGATAGTTGGCATAGGGTCCATAGCGCACGATAGTAAAGACCTCTTGCATCAACTCTGGCGGCACATCTTCGCGAGCATGAATACGGCCCGCGCGAAAGAGGGCTACCACGCGGGGATGCACGGCCTCCTCAATGGCACGCGGAACCGGCACCCCATGTCGTTCTTTGTCCAGCGCGTCCAACAGCTCAACCACCGTCAGCTTGAGTTTCCATTTGGGAACGTAGAAGACCTCGACCCAGCCATTGCTCCTGGGCAACTGTTCTCGCAGTTCGCGAATGCGCTCCTCAAACTGCCGCAACAGATCGCGTGATTGCTCAACAGACCCCACCAGCGGCGTGATGGCGTCGTAGCGTTGCGTGTGTGCTGATGGCTCCAGACGGACAGGACGTGATTCATCGGAGAGGTCACCTGTTGCATACTCCGGCTGTTTGTCTGGCTCATCTGCCTCAGCGTTGGGGAATGATGGAGCGGAACTGTCTTCTTCCAGCGTGTCTTCATTGGAAACAGGCAATGGCACTTGCGGGAGGAGCACATCTGCCAGTGCCTCACGCTCTGAAGGGGATTCTTCATGGGCGGCTGGGTCTTCTCCGCGCGCCTGTTCTGCTTGCCGCATCTTCGCTTCGGCATCGATGAGAGCTGTCAGTAAGTCTTGACTAAACACATCTTCTTGCGCCAGCAAGGCAACAGCTACATCCAGCGCAGCCTGTGCTGCTTGTAAGCGTCCCGCCTGTCGGCGTCTCCGGAGCAGGCCAAAGACCGCTTGCAAATGGTCATGATGCTTGCGTGTTTTAAAACGCTCCCAGATGGCGCGTTGCGCCTGCTGATCCATCAGCGAAAGCACCATGGTCGGGTCCGTGAGGTGCTCGCTTGCCAAGAGCGCCGCAAGGCGTTCCTCAGCCTGCTTAACACTGGCAAGCAGTGCGGTAAGTTGCTCCTGCACCGTCGCGTGCATCTGTTGCGCATCCTCAAAGAGGACATCGAGCGGATGCTTGTCGCCTGGCTGCCAGCGCATGCGTCCAGTGACACTGAGCGCAATGCGTCGCTCCTGGGAGGGTTTGCGTGTTCGTGGCATACTCCACCGGCCTTTCAAAAGTTATGAGCAAAGTATAGAATATGTTCATAACTTTTACAAGTACGGCTTGCCGAGAGCATCCCTCAGCGTATGTTGCCTACTGCTCGACAGGAGGCTTGCGCAGCCGCACCTGCTTGGTCTGTGATTGTTCTGCTGGAACAAGGGTGTGCAACTGTTCCGTCATCTGCTTGGCCCAGGTTTCCCATGCGACGCGCGCCGCGCGTTCCTCGTGCAATTGGCGCTGCAATGCCGCAATCTCACGCGCCTGCGCTTCGGCTTGCTGCTGCATCCGCACAACCAACTGGTGCGTATCCTCCGCGTTTGTGGCGATCTGCTCGTTGCGATTGCGCACAACTTCCAGGTCACGCGCCTGGTCTTCTCCCACACGTGCCAGTTTCTGGATCTGCTGATCCAGGGCGCGTACATACTGTTCTGCGTGAACGAGCTTCCCTTGAAGCGTGTGCAGTGTTTCCTCCTGCGTGTTATCGTGTTGCTCAAGCAAGACGATTCGTTGCTTAAGCTCTTGGTGGACACTGGCAAGCGCATCGTTGACCACCGTAACGTGCTCATGTATCTGCGCAATGCGTGTCGTGAGCGCCTCGTCTTGCTGTTGCATCTCGGCGTGCAGGTCTTCCCTGGCCTGACGCTCCGTCGTTTGCGCACGCGCAAGGGCCTCGGTGAGCGTCTTTCCCTGTTGTTCACCGAGCGTCACCTGTTCACCAAGTGTGGCAAGCTCCGCCAGGATGCTGGGAAGTTGCTGCTTTACAGTGAGCGCATTGCGTTCGAGTTCGGCAACGTGCTCAATCAACAGTTTGTAGGCTGCCGGGGAAATCACCTCTGGGTGGGGGGGATGTCCGGTACCCAAAGGATGATCGTGCAGGATGGCAAGCTGCTGCACCTGCTCTTCAGTCAAATATTTGATGCGTGGATCAGCGCGACTGGTCTGCGGCTCGATTTGGTCGCGCGCCAGCCACGCGCGAAAGGTTTTCGGGTCCACGCCAAACAGCGTGCTGCACTCGCTGAGCGTATAGCGTCTCATCTGGCCCACCTCCATTTTCATGAGGAAATATAAGAAAGTAGGATACTTCCCAAGGAAATCATAACAGTATCAGTCAAGTACCAGGAGGAAGATATAATAGTTATGAGTATTCTATTTTTTAGACACACAATTTTCCCTATGATATACTGCTTTTTCTAAGTATTACCAGGGATAAAGAAGAAAATACGCTGCATATCATACGTATTCACAAGGAAACATAGTATTTCCTAAGGAAAGTTATGTGATATTTTTATAAAACGCTCATAACTACTTCCTGATATATGGCTAGATGTTCATAGGTGTTCACCGGCGCGCACACGTTGGGCCGTTTGCAGCACTACAGACCGTGTGGCATCGTCACGTTGACCTACTGGCGTGGTACGAGGGGATGCGACTCAGACGTGTGCACGTCTCCGGCTTGCACCTGTTCTGGCAGCAGATGCTCCATACACATTCGTTCGTATCATTCACTCCGTCGGTTGGTGTTTGCGCGCAATCGTCACAAAATCGACGGCATTGTGGTCCAGATTGAGCTTGCGCTTCTGGTAGCGTTCGGTCGTGCGCGGATCGCGATGACCAGCGGCATATTGCACTTTGTGCAGCGGCGCGTTCGCCTCCAGGGCCAGCGTAATAAAGGAGGCGCGCAGATCATGGGGCGTCAAACGACTCAACCCGGCCTGTTCCGCATAATAGGTCACGCGTAACTCAATCGCCTTGTCGGTCATGCCCTGGCGCGTGGGATGATCGCCACGGCGCATACGCACAAAGAGCGCGTCTGTCTCCTGCATGCTGTGTTGCTCGATAATCGCCGCCCGCCGTTGCTGGTACACCGCCTCGCTCCACTGGTCGCGTTGTGCTTCGAGTTCCGCCAACAACTGCGCCATCCGTGCGGCATGGTACTGGCGGCGGCCCGTGATACTGGCCTCCAGTTCGCGCCACACGTCGACCGCCACTTTGACGATGCGCCGCTTATCGCCCTTGCCATGCTGGATGATGGCGACATGGTGGCCCTGTTGCATGGTCAGATCAGCCAGCGTCAGCGCGGCAGCCTCTGAGCGCCGCACGCCCGTGCGCAAGAGCAAGAGGAGGAGGGCATAATCGCGTTGGCCGAGGCGCGTGCTGGGATCAATGGCATCAAGCAGGGCCTGCGCCTCCTGGGTCGAGAGGGCGGTATGCGGCGATTCATTCTCGACGGTGAAGCCACGAATCTCGCTGGCCGGGTTGCTGGCGAGGCGCTGCTGGGCCACCTGTTCGCTCAGCAGACGACGGGCAACCGAGAACATACGTGCAGCGGTGGCTTTTTTATAGCGCCCCTGTAAATAGGCGCGATAGGCAATCATGGTGGAACGCGTGAGCTGCTCTGGCGTCAGGCCCTGCGCTTGCAGCCAGGTGGCGAAGACGGTGGCATCATGGCGATAGATGCGCTGCGAGCGTGCGCCTAATTGTCCCGCCAGATCGGTGAGCACGGCCTCACTCGCCACACTGGGCACCGACGGCGAGACAGCACTGCTCACCTGCATTCCTGTCTCCTGGGGGAATGCGTCCTCGGAGGGTTCCTCCATCGTGGCCTCCTTCCTGAAATTGCCCACACTTTCGGCGGTTGCAGGGGTGGCTGTCGCGGGCCTGCCTATGCCAAAGAGGGGCGAAATAGTAGCGAAAAGATGGCAAAATAAGTTCCGTAAATGCCGCTTTACAGAACTTATTCTACCACGCTTTCGCCTGCCTGCCTAGCCTCGTGTGCGCCACACGCACTCAGGTGTCAGGAGGACGCGCCGGGCGTGCGGCCCCTTGCCGCTCCTTATAGAAGGGGAAAGTTCGCCCAGACTCCGATGCACGGGAATCGAAATAGATATAAGGAACGGGAGACGCGTCGAGGCGGGAGGATGCTACCCGTTTGCAAGCAAGGGCATCATACGCCATATCGCTCTAAGAGCGGTTTGGCGCAGCGGGCGAAAAATTCCGGTCGGTCACGTTCCAGCCAATATAACGGACGCAACAAGATTGGCGGCATGTCATTCTGCAATGCCTGCGCAATCGCCTCCATGGCCTCCTGCTCGTGGCGTGTCCCACGATAATAGTACGCGCTGAGCATGCCCTTCCAGAAAAAACCATCGTAATCGTCTGGATATAACGACACTGCTTGTTCCACCTCTGCCAGTCCTTCCTTCACCTTGCCATGCAAACTCAGCGAGACACCAGCACAGAGATGCGCGATATATTGCTGATACTCATCCTGCGTCTCACGACGTGCGGTCGCTTCCAGAAACGCGCTGACCTCGGTACTCGGTTGGTCCTTGCCCAGACCAGCCCAGATAGCCATCCATGCTGCGTTCAGATCGTCCTGGTCGAGTCTGGCCGCCTGGCGGAAATCAGTAACTGCTTGCTGAGCATCCTTGAGCCTGAGCGAAGCAATGCCGCGATTGGAGTAGGCAGTGGCATAGGTGGGGTCAAGTTCAAGGGCACGGTCATAATCGGCGATGGCGTGCGCGTAGTTTTGCTGGTCATAGTAAGCAGTGCCGCGATTGTAGTAGGCTTGTGCCAGAGAGGGGTCAAGTTCAATGGCATGGTCATAATCGGCGATGGCGTGCGCGTAGTCTTTCTGGTCAGCGTAAGCATTGCCGCGATTGAAGTAGACTTGTGCCAGAGAGGGGTCAAGTTCAATGGCACGGTCATAATCGGCGATGGCGTGCGCGTAGTCGTGCTGCTCAGCGTAAGCAGCACCGCGATTGTTGTAGGCGCTGGCATCGGTGGGGTCAAGGACAAGGGCTTTTGTCAGGTGAGAAATTGCCTCCGCGTAGTGCTTTTCATCGTCTAGTTGGTAGGCAACCTGGAACAGTACACTAGCGGTAGCTTCTTTCAAGGCCGTGTGCTCTTCGAGTCTGGTCAACGCGCGCTCATACCATGAGAGAGCTTCTTTATACGCCTCCTCATTGTAATAGGCATCTCCGAGACGCCACCAGATAGCAGCTTCTAGTTCCTTTCTGTAATCGGGAAGCGGTGAGGGAAAGGTGAGGCGACGCTGTTCGGCCAGCTTGCTGAGTGCAAGGAGCCCTTGCCTGCTTGCAGTGGTGTTTACCGAGGCAGAGGTGCTGACTAAGCTCACCACAGCCCACTGCCACCATGTGTTGGCGGGTTGGCCGACGTATGGCATGAAGAAATTTCCGCTATCAGCGGCATCCTTGTTGGCGGCGGGACGATAGATGGCAGCGGCAAGCATAAAAGGCAACAACAGGTACACACCAGCGACGGGATCATGCCAGAAGCATTGTTCGGCCAGATCGAGATAGCAATGTACCCATTCGTCGTCCTGCATGCGTTCTTCCAGGCTGGCATAGTGACGTTGTTCCTCCAGTTGCGCAAGCGCGGTCTCTTGTGCCGTCTTGATAGCTGCGTTGCGCGTTGCGATATCGGGGCGTGTGCGCTGTTCTAGTTCTAACAACCAAAGGCGGAGAAAATGGCGCACTTCCTGGTGCTGGGCTGGGATCGCTTTGTCGGTAAAGATGAAGCTATAGCGGCGGTGCAAGTGTGTCAGAGTCTGTTGATAGTGCTGCTGCGCCTGTTCGGAGGTAAGACCAAGCGCGGCAGCAACGGCGTGTGGCTGATCGGCGCGGCGTAGCAGCGCGAGGCCGTAGAGGTGCAATCGCTGCTGCTGGTCATCACGCGCATGCAGCAGGTAGCGACGTACCATACGATCAATGATCTCGCGCTTGCCATCTTCCTTTTCCGTTACGAGAGCGAGGTCACCTGTATCGCGATACAGTTCGGCGGCGATATTGACTGCCAGGGGAATGCCCTGCGTCACGTCCAGGACGCGTTCGGCCTCCGTCTCGGTGATCTCTGGCAAGGTCTGTTCGTGTTGCACTAACTGCACAAGCAATTGAAAGTAGCGAATGATGTCATCGAGGCCGAAGGCACCAACTTCCTGCGAATTAAAGTTGATTGCCAGTCCGCGATCAGCCAGCACAAGGTCTTTATAGCCATATTCTAGGGCTAGGCTGCGTTCTCGCTGCTCAGTGCCGCCCCACAGGTTGTCGCGTCCTGCGATGACCCATCCGACGCGTAGCCCCGCTGCTGCCATCACCAGACGCAAGAGCGCATCACCCTCATCGGCCTCTTCATAGGTATCGAAGAAGAATAACAGGGGTGCATTGCGCGCAAAGCGGGCAAGATCTTCTCCCAGCGCGAAGCCCAGGCGCAGATCAGGGGCGAGAAAATCGTCGGCACGTTGCTTGAGACGAGTGCGCAGGTGGTTCATCAGTTGTCCCAGTTGCTCCTGTGTCAGCTTGGCCGCTGCATCCTCAGCGTTTTTGACCACGGGCACTGCCAGTGCGGCCCCACTGCCAGGAATCGTTGCTTTGAGGGCCGTGTTGATGCCTTCAACCGTCAGGTCACGCAACCACTGGTAGCGGTCATCGCTGCGCAACCCCTCGATGGTCTTCTGCGCTTCCTTGTGGGCCTGCTCAACCGCACTCGTCGCCGCTCGATACGCTTTGAACTCCTCTAGTTTCTTTCCTAGCACCCACGCTAGCTGTTCACAGAGCACGGGATAGTACGCCAATGGTTCAACACGCTGCGGCGGTCCGGGCTGGAAGATACCACGCCGTCCCTCAACGGCATCCTCCCAATCGATGATTGCACCGACATGATAGTGGTAGTGTTCCGCGCAAGCCATCTCTCGATAGCGGCGTAGCAGCGTACTTTTGCCGAAGCCGCCCCGCCCGAAGAGCAGCGTGACAAAACACGGCAATTTCTGACGAGGCGATGGCGCGGCATGCAGCTTGTGGCTCTCGTCATCCGGTGGCGCATCCCGCAGAAGTTGCTGCCAACGTCCCAGATACAGCTCGAACAGGGCCAACTGTTGCTCGCGCCCAAGAAAGATCGTCTTTCCATCGGCAGGCTCTTCCCGCTGTGCGTCGGAATGGTGTGCGCTGCTTGCCATAAGAAATGCACCTCAGATGTTAGCAGTACAAATATATGTGTCTCTATCATAACACGACTCTACTATGAGAAGCTAACAGTTTATCTGCATCATGGTTGCTCAGTATGGGTTCGTTGAAGTTGCTCTAATTGAGCACGTAGCTCCTGCAGTGCTATTTCCAGTTGGTCGGCGCGTGTGCGGGTTGCCTGCACTTCCTGGCGCAAGCGATCCACTTCTGCCTGTTCCCGCGTAAGTGACGCACGCGCTTCCGTGCGATCCGCTTCAGCGCGTGTATGGGTACGTGCCAGTTCCTCGCGTAGGCGGTCCACTTCTGTCTGTTCCCGTGCGAGAGCTGCTCGTGCCTCAGCGGCGAGCCGTTCTGCTGTTTCGATCTGGCTGTGGGCACGGGTTTCTGCATCATGTGCGCGTAGCACCGCATCGTTCGCCTCCGCTCTGGCTTGGGCTTCTTGCGCCTGCGCCTGGGCAATACGTTCACTGGCCTGCTGCTGCACGGCTTCCTGTTGCCGCTGCGCTTCGGCTTGTATGTCGGCGATGCGCTGTGCCATTTCTTCTTGTATCTGCGTGATGCGTTGCGCGCTTTCCGCTTGCACCTGCTGCATCGTTGCCTCCACCGCTTCCATCCGCTCAATTGCCAACTCAGCGGCCTCTTGCGCGGATTGGGCCTGCTGGATGGCGTTCTGGCGGTCGGTTTCAGCTGCCAGGCGTAGCGAACGTTCCATGCTCAGGTTTTGCTGGATTTCCGCGATTCGGCTTTCGGCCTGGGCTTGCGCGGCCTGAAGGTGTGCCAACGCGATATCAGGATCGGTCATGCTTGTCAGGGTGGTGACGTAGCGTTCCAGGTGTGTTTGCAATTGCGTTACGCTCAGTAACACAGACTGGCGCAAGGATTCTGTCTGCGACATACTGCTCAACGGCGTGGGTTTTGGTGCTTCTGTCGTTGCCTGGGCGGCAAGTGCTTCGAGACGGCGACGTGCGCGATGATTGCTAATCGCCGTATGTTCGGGGTTGTTGCAATAAGCCGATGGCCGCCCTGACTCTTTGCGCGCCTCTCGTTGGGCATGGCAGGTGGGATAGCGGCAGATCGTCTCATCGGCATCTTTCGCGGCGAGTTCCGCGAGGATCGCCGCCGCTGCCTGTGGATCGTTGGGAACATCCTGGTGCATACCATTCCTCGTTTCTCAAAGCGTGCTCTTCTCAGTAAGGATATCCCCATTTCATTTCATTGTCAAGGAATGAAATGAATGAATGAAATGAAAGAGACAGATCGTTGCATGGGGAGACGCCACCGCAAGGAATGGGGCATAAGTCTGGCCGTGTCGGGAGCGACATCTCCTACCAGTCGTGCGCACTATGCGGGCATTCGTCGCACTCCGTAAAGCGCGGGTGCTCTTCAAAGAGATCGATGAATTGCTTGACTCCAACATAATCAAGGGCCTCTTGCACCGTTCGACCATCCACCGTCCAGAAGCCGCGTTCCACCCAGATCCGCTCGTCGCGAATGGCTCGCGCCACGGTACTCTCTGGAATGCTATGCATCCGCGCAAAGGAGCGCCAAGTTACCAGATCACGCGGCAGCGTCGAGCGGTTCTTGCTGGATCGCTTCTTTCTCTTCGTCGGCGTGGTCTTGTGCGCCTGTGCGCGTTGCCGCTCCAGGCGTTCGATCTTCTGCTCGGCCTGCGTGAGTCGATGTTCTAGTTCCTCGACCTCAAACGTCACCTGGATCAGCCTATCGTACAGTTCATCATAACTTAACCGCCGCTTTGTGGGTGTCGCGGCTGCGCGTTCTGTGAGTGGCAACGAGAGCTCGACCAGATCAAGGGGATTCACCCGATATTTCCCATGTGGCAGCACCTCGACCGACAATTTGCCTTGTTTGATCCACCGCTGCACCGTCCGCACATCGACCTCAGCCTGCTGTGCCATTTCGCGCGTTGAAAGAATATCAAAATCGTCCATACCTTTAGAACGCGCGACACGTCGCGACAAGGAACCCCATAAGACGATTGTGCTAGAGGCGTAATGCGCTCTTAGCGGCGACAGTGTCGCGACCTGTCGCCCTGGAAGACACACAGATGATACCAATAACCAGAATGAGAAAAGAACGGGTGGACGAACGTTCCCCTCCTGCTCTGAGTCCTTAACCGCTCTCTGTGACATCTCTCTCTCCTCTCTCGGCACTTTTGTATCGTGTTGGAGTGTCTGAAGAAGCACCTTTGAAATTCCGGTATCAGGTCAGTCATAGAGCCTCATGAGCATCCAATTCTGTGAATACCTGCTGAAGCGGATTATCCTGGGGAGACCGAAAATAAACGCCACACTGAATTCCAAAGTCAGCTACATCCTCACGGCTAAAAAACTCTATGGCCCCCTTTTGACGCACAACATCTTCTATTACCTCAACAAGATCATAAACCTGTCCGCCAACTATCCTCTTTTCCATAGGAAAGAGAAATACAAGGGGGCTTCCGGTCTCCTCTGCCCGCACGTCGTTATATTCTGGCGTAATAACGAGGGCTGGCACTCCGTAGGTGCGCAATGCCTCCACCAGTCTCTTTCGCGCCCCTTCCTTTGCCAGAACAGCCTCGATCTCCTCCAGGTCTGGTCCTCCCTCCGGCCAAAGTTTGATGATCGGTGTGTCTGTCATCGTCGGTTCCTTTCTATCACATTATAGGTCCAGTGCTACGTAAGCGGTCATTACCTGCATACTCTGTAGAGGTGCTCTTTGCCGGTTCCCGATTGTGATGGAGTCGGAACGAGCGCCGAGGCATTGAGCCTAAGAATCAATGATACGGGCAGTCATCTGGTCAAACATGATGGTTGTTCCGTTTCACTTTGGCAATTCGGTCAATTCGGTACATGCCGATCAAGACTGCTTGCCCGAAAAGCCAGAGAAAACCTTTCAGTGCGAACAATGCCCGCTCCTTTGCGTCCTATGACAGTTTACGTAGACTGGGCCTCCTTAGCGGAATCTATCGGGGAAATTATGTCGAGACCCCGATTTATACATTCTCAACGATCATACTCCGCTAGCACCTGACTTAGACTGTACTCCCCAAATTGTAACATTCGATCTATGAGATCCAGGCATCGCGTCTGCAGAACCTTATCTTTCTGCTGGCTATACACTCTCAACAGGAGCTTCCCAATGACATTTGCATGAATAATGGATTGATTGTACATATTGAGATCATTCTGACGCACCATCTCGAAAAATATCTCGCAGGCCAAACAGGTAATTTCTGGAAGTTTCGCTGTTGTATTTTCTAAGGCATGGATCAAGTGGTAGGGATTAGTGGCAAATGCCTGACTGTGAACGAATGCTTTAATCAGCTCTTCGTACTCGCCAAGTTGCCCTCCTTCAAACCCTTTGAAGCAGGTCGCGACTTGATCACGTACCTTTTTTGATGGATCATTGAAGAGTTGTCCTATTGTCTGTTCACAGAACATGCGGAAACTCGTTAATGGAAGATGAAGCGTTAATATCTCAGCAACTCCTATTCGCTGAGCTTCTGATCCGAAGAGACAGCGCTCAATCAGTGAACGGGCCTGCTCTGTTATAAGCGATGCAACACAGGCTAATCGAGCACCCACTCTGGTCACACCTGATACGCTCGAATCAAGCATCCTTTGGAGGATAGGTTCGACCGTCGCGAAGTGCGTGTGTAGTGTCGGCGCAATGAAATGTTCAATGGAACTGGTCTGCAATAGAACATCTTCTGTCTCGCAAAGCTGTAAAAACAGGGATAAAGCCGTCTTTCGATCATACTTAAGGACTGCTCTTAACGCGAGAGCGACGCAGGACCGCACAGGGATTGACGGATCATGTACTATACGCTCCAAAGTTGGAAGGAAGAATGATATTCTACCACCATCGTGGTAGATGAGGTGAGCGATAACCTCCACTGCATTTCCCCGCACCGACACACGGCCAGCATCGGTAATGCGGTCGATGCGACGATCTAGGCTCTCCTCAACTGAGGTACGCCATTCCTCGTTGTCCGGTTGCGCTCCTTCTACTGCATACCAGGCAATCATGTCTAATGCTTCCTGTGGAAGAATTAGTTCTGCTTGCTTTGCAATTGTCGCACAAATCCAATAGCCGCATGGCTTGTCCGGCAACGTATGACACTGCTTGCAGACATCAATTATGGTCTGCATATCAAGCTGAGCCTCGGCAATGCCACGCAACACGGCGTCAAAATATCCAGGATGGGCATTACTAGGAAATGCCTGTACCAAAGTGGCAAAGCGATCTGGCTCTGCCTTTACCCTGAGCTCTAGTTGTGATGATACTCTGAGTACACCACCCACAAGGGTGCCGTTATGTCGTACCCGCAGGATATCATGATGGTAATGATCGATAGCTCTTAACCACTGCTTGTCCGTCATTTTCGCTGTTGCTGTGTCTGGAATAGGAGATCCGACTAGGGAGGCACCGATCATGTTCACGTACGACTTAAACGATTCTCCCTCCTCATCATGAAATTTTCGCTGCCATTCGGCGATGCGACGCCGAATGGCCTCGGTGCGGCGGAAAGGGGCGATTCCTTCGAGTAGTTCAAACTGGGCATAGCCAAACGCTGTGGGTTGTCCGAAATACGTGCGATGCTTGTAGCTTCTGACGCTACGTTCGTACGCTGTGTAGTAGTCCATAAGGCGTTGCTCAAGCTGTATGAACGCCCGTTCAGAGCAATACGGAGTAATAGCTTCAATGAGTTCCCGTGTGACCCGATGGGCGTCACCACTATAACCAATCGCGAGATCATTCGTGCGATTGCAGAGGTAGTCCACTGCCGCATCCGCAAAGCGTGCCCCATTGGCTGTATACCCACGGAGCAGGAGATAGTGAGCCGTCTCAAAATCGAGATGCTGAAGTAGATAGGCAATGGGTTCAAAATCTTCTGGATCATCTCTCGCTAGACACGAGCACGCGCGATCCATTGCATTCAACAGCGCATCATTTATGCCGTCTCCTTGCCCATAATGGCGCTGCATCCTACCCCAGATGGTGTCCTGCCACGGTGGGTCCCCTTCTTTTTTCGCGTTGAGAGCCATGACCAGCCACATGAAAGGGAACACATGTCGATAAAAGGCAAGTGGTACTCCTGTTGCACATTCCATGAGTACATTATTGCCATGGAAGGTGTAAGGCACAATGCTTAACCTGTGCTCAAAGGGGTGAGTCTCACCAAGGGCTATCCCTCGTTTCAAACAGCGATAAAAATAGTGATTGATTGCCTCACAAGCCCATTCAGGACGTTGGGCCGGGAGAGAAGAGAGGAGAGTCCAAAAGAGGCTGTGATGAGACTCTAAGGCATCTTTGGTATCATCCAACCACCCACATTCGATGCACCGCAAGAATAGCTCGAAGAAGCGGCGTCCAGAGCCGAGATTAACCCGCTGGATCAGAAAGACAAAGCGAGGACGCCATCCTTCTTCCTTCAGGTATGGCTCGACTAGCTCCGCAACACGATCAGGCAGTTGTCCTTGAGCATACGCGAGGAAATGGATAGTCTGTTCGATGCGCTCATGGTTCCGGCTCTTCAACCATCGTTCGATCAAACCGAGTGTATCGAGCAAGCAAAACCAGGGAACGGAATACTGCAATTTTCGCCAGATCTCTTGTGAACAGGGATCAGAGGAAGTCTCTAGGATTGGTGCTAAGATTGCCCACTCTTCTTCTGTCGGATTGGTGAATCCTGCCAGGAGCGCGAGAACAATCTGTTTGAGATGGAAACGAATAGCGGGAGAAGTGAGCAACGCCCGCAAGTCGTCAAGATAATGGTCACGATTGACATCGCGCTCATGCAAGAGTATTTGGCGCACTTGCGCACGCCGAAAAAGATGCTGTTCACTTTCGCACAAGAAAGGGACTAGTGCGCGATCCTGGGCTGCAAAACGACGTGCAAAGACGTAATCGAAAAAACTCTCATGGAAAAATGCATACTGTCCCTCCTGCTGAACCAAGACATACTCGGAAACCATAGCCCTGACGATCGGTCGAAACTGGTCCACAGTGGACTCTACTACAAACAAGCGCTGCTGCTCGCTCATAGCATTAGCCAGCACGTCCATAATCTGCGACCACGGCACAGAATGGTCCAAACGTTTCCCAACGGCTGTTTCTTTAGCGTCCCAGAACTGATAATACAAATCCTTCGATGTCTGAAATGAGAGAGCGTTGGTAGAAGAGGTTTGTGCCACCCCTGCTAGTAAGCTGAGGTGGAAAGGATTAGAGAGTAATGCAATCTGCTTTTGGGTCAGATTCTCTGCATTGAGTCCAATTTCCTGTACGACCCGTTTTACCGTCGTCTGATCCAGGGAACCAAGTTGGAAAGTAGTGGCTATGCCGTCCTTACAGACCAGGGTGCGGAGCCTGTAATCATTTTCTAAATCGAACTTTCGGCATGCCAGGATGATGCGCATACGCGGGTACGTTTGTACCTGCTGAATGAGCGTTTCGATACATTCAAAAAACTGCGAATTGCGGCCAGACGTGGTACTGACGGCATCAATCTGATCAATGACCAGAGCACAATCACCTTCCTGGGCAAGAGCTGCCAGCACGGTAACAGGTGAACCTGGAAGCTTGAGTTGCTGACCAATATCCTCAGGGTCCAGAACCGGTTCAAGCCGATCTACCCGAAATGCGAGGACTGGCCATCCTAGCTCGTGAATGGCCTCTACTACTTGCAGGAGGACTCCACTTTTTCCTACACCCGCCTCGGCTGAAAGTAAGATGCCTTGTTTGTCGGTAGAGGAAACAAGGGTTTGGAGGATTGTATCCGCCTCGCTTCGATGGATCACTTTGCCGGTAACCAGCGTAGTACGGATCTGGGTGACATATCGATCTGTTACTTTTTTGGCGTTCGCTACTACACCGAGGTCATGTCCCCAATCGCGCCGACGATATCCCCGTTTTTCCAGACGGAGCCAGATATCGTGGGCAGTCAGTGTGTGATGAACGCTTTCTAAAGCGAATTGCGCTAAGATGTCCCTCGCAGTGGCGGCATTATCTTCGCTCTTATAAGCCGGATCACGCTCTATGAGAAGGTCTAAGTGAGTTTCAATAGTACGACGCAGACGATTTTCGCTGATCGTTTCCACCTCAATCCGTTGAAGGTCTTTATATGCCTCCTGCTCTGAGCACCTGTCCCAGTAGACACAAAGATTTTCAAAGTCTTTTGCCCACTCCTCCGCTTTCAAACTCCATTTACGAAACTCGTGCCAAGACGCTGACCTTCTCGCTCGATCAACCAGTTCCTCTAATTGATAGGCTGAGTGCGCCGAAACGAACACACAGAAGGCTGTAGAGTCCTCACATAATTTTGTGCGGAAATGCGCTAACACCTTGTTGCTGTTCAAGACGGATAAAGTCCAACGCCCATCTCCGCTATGCTGGCGTTTAACCTGATGGTACTCACGCTTGTCGGCACTCCGCTGAAGCCAGAACTCAACCCCCTCTCCTTCTGGACCAAGAGGCTCAATACGAATGGAAAGTGCGTGTCCACTGATGATCTCGATTATACAGTTAACAGTCCAGAGCCCCTCATAGCTGTTGCCAAACTTATCAGCGGGTCCACCAGGTAATGGCATCTTCTACTACTTCTTCCTCTATTTTTCGATTGTTGTTGAATTTGATGGTTAAACGAAAAGGAAACTGCCCCTACTTGATTGTTGAGATGAACAATATCACATTATAGGAATTTCGTCACGGCTTCTGGTACCATTGCATGGCTTTATGTAAGACCTGGTGGTAAATGGCGTGAATGTTCGACTCAAGACTGTTTGCCCGAAAAGCCAGAAAAAACCTTTCAATGCGAACAATGCTCGCTACTTTGCGTCCCATGACAGGTCAGTAACCGCCTTTACGTTAACATGAAGCTGAGCGAGCTTGAGAAGACCCTTTAGCTATGAAATGGGAGTGAATAGAGACAGCCAAACGTTAACGTTTATTTCGTGCGTTATTCACGTTAAGTAGACACTGGTAGTTCATAGTTCAAAGGGCCTGTGGTCTACGTTCACGTAACGTTCGCGTACAATGACTAAAAAGCTTACGTAGCACTGAGTTAGGTAGCAGTACAACTATAGCTGTCCGCTAATTTACAAATTAGCGGACAGGCGTTACAACTTTTCTGAGAGCTTGCGTTCTATACTTCTCAATTTTTGTATGACTTCCCGCGCACTGGCTCCAAACTCGTGTTTGGCGCGGCTCACATCCTCACCAATCCATTTCATTACTTTTATGAGCAGTTCTTTTTTTGCGTCTTGCTTTGCCTTTCTTGCCTCTTCGCCGTTGATTGGCAGTTTGAGTATCTTTTCTACCTCATCTTGGAAGCAGGAAGGATAATACCTCTCAAAGTCGTGTTCGCTAAACTGATCAAAATGTTCAGGCGGCCAGCCTTTAAAACTATCCTGGAGACGTTTGATCGTCTGGCTCTCAGTTATACCAGCGTCGATAATCACCCATATCCTTTTTTGATACGCCGGAGTTAAATGTAAATACAGGAAATTCTGCGCCAGTGCCATAAACTGATTTTCTACCTGGGCATAACCTCTTGTTGCGATAATACCAAGCACGTTTATCAGCTTCGGGGCAAAATGAGGTATCAAGAACTTGCGAATAAGTGTTTCCGCGCTGGCTTCTTCAAGGATAAGCCATCCATCAAACATATCGCTGTCAGCGAGTGAATAGCCCAAATTCATTAAAACACGCCGCCGCGCTTCTACATCATCCCTTTCTATCTGCACGCACGATGACTCAGGTATTTCTCCTGGCCGGATTGGGGTCTGGGTTACTTCGATAATTTTGCACTCTTCTTCACTGGCGAGTAACTGGAGAACAATATTTGAATGTGTACTTATGAGAAATTGATTTTGCTGCTCTTTTGCGCTGCGTTTGATTTGTTCCAGTAAAAGCTTGAGCGGTTCCGGATTAATGCCATTTTCTAATTCCTCAATTACAAACAGTTTTCTCTTAGCTTTCAAAAGATGCACGATCAACCCCACAATGTGGGGCACACCATCTCCCATTTGGGAAAGAGGGATACTTTCACCTTGGCTTGTATAGATACCTGGCAAGTGTCCATTTGCGCCTTCAATTATACACATAGGGGAACCAATAAGACTCTGACATATTTTATCAAACTGCTCGTGAAGCGGATGCGTAGATTGTGTATAGGGCTGAATTTTCTCTGCTAACTGGGCAAGCGATTCAAGCACATACTTGGGTTGTTGTGGATTATTGCCCGTAAGAGGATTGAAGCTTTGAGCAAATCGTTTGACCGTATAAGGGAGGATGAAATTATCCGGTTCTTGGTGGGTTATAGGCTTGACATCTGGCACTTCCGCACCATTAGTCCCTATAGGAGTAAATGCAAATGCCCTGGGCAGGACATCGGAGTTAAACGATATTGTTAAATGTCCCCGATCTCCGTTTGAAATATCCTGCATTTTAAAGTAATTCGCTTCAATATCATGTAAAGTGATTCTAATGGTAGACCCGAACGTCCCGATACGCCTTGCTTCTCTGGCTTGATTGAAAGAGTGTGGTTGATTGGTAGACTGCATGAGAAACACACATTGCAGGAGCGTTGACTTACCCGCGTTATTCTTGCCAACAATCACATTTATCCCTTTGCTTAGCTGTAAAGTCCCGGAATCAGCGAAAGATTTTACATTAATCACGTGAAGTTCAGCTATCCACAAATAAAAAATCCTTTCTTGTCCTATCCCCAGCTTATGCCTATTTTGGACTATTATACAGGAGCTTGTGCAGACGCACAAGCAAGCGGAAATAGCAATTTCCCCAGTTGGGGTAGTGCTACGTAAGCTGATTCTCATGTTTAAGAGGCATGTACCAGAAAGAGAACCTATGAGAAATAGGCCCAAGATATAAGGAAAAATCTATCAGAGCGTTATGAATCCGCTTCTCAAGCCAATTCGAGTGCTATGAAAAACGGGAAAAACTGGCAGGAAACCTACATGAAAAAACCGTTAAAGTCCCTTTCATAGCGGTTCTGCATCTCTTTCTAGGGGGTTTTTACATAACCCCCCGAAACGGTGCACTCGGCTTCACTTAGGCATCTTCTTCATCCACCATTGATAGGATGGGGTAGTGCGCTAAGGCTTCGACGATCTCCTCCATATTGATGGGCTCGGACGCTTTTGTAAACTCATAACGACCATAGAAATTAACATGTTGCCAGGCCACCGGGGAGATGTGGGCAATGTGGGCGATGTGTGTCATGTCTTGAGTGGCCTCTTTGTGTGCCCACAACTGCGACAAGAGGGTCATATTGTAGAAAATGATGCAGTTGGTAACCAGTCGGCTACACTCATGCCACAGATGTTGGTCATCTTCTGACCTGAAGCGCAATTTGCCAAAATTGGCGTAAGAAACTGCACGACGGAGTTGATGGTAACTTTCACCCCGATTGAGCGCAGTCTGGACGTTCTTGCGCAGGAGTGGCGAGTCTACAAAGTCGAGCAAATAGAGGCTGCTGATGATATTGTCGTATTCCCACAAAGCCTGACGCGTCTTATTTTTTCGAGCATAGGAGTTGAGTTTGTGCACGATGATACTCTGCGTCGTAGTTTTTAACGCCAACGAGACGAAAATGCGCTGCAGGTTATCCCATTCTTCCACGATCAAATCGATATTGAGTTTTCGTACGGGTTTCAAGAGGACATCGCCATACTGATTGGGGTGCTCGAAGCCATAGAGCGACGTGCGAAGTTTCTCCTGGATTGCTTTATAGCGTGGCGCGAACTGATACCCGAAGAGATGGAGCAAAGCAAAATTCACCTGGTTTGTCCCGTGCGTGTCGGTGGAATGCACCTCTGGGTGAATGTCCGTGGTATTGTTGAAGAGCAAATCGAAGACAAACTGGCTCTCATGATCGTGGGCACCGATCAGATCGGCGTTCAACGGGACATGATTGGCAACCAGGGTATAGGCCACCACTCCCTTTTTGAGGCCAAAATATTTCGGTGAATAGCGTGCATTAAATGTGGGAAGAGCTGTTTCAAACTTTTGCCCATCGCTACTGGAGTGGACCACGTTGGCAATATCATAGTGTCGAAAAATCGCCAGAGCAGCGATGGCATTACTGATGCAATCATTGGCCGCTTTCAGGGTTTCGAGGCGCAGAAAGTTTTCCGAGGCGCTTGCCAGTGTGGCGAAGGTGATGTCCGAAATGTCACCCATGCGTCCAAGACCCATGTTGGTTGCCCAGGCAACGAGACAGGCGCTAATAGTGCGATCATCGGCAGCCTGTTTGCTGTACCGTCCCAGAACATGCTCGAAGCACGTCATGAATTGGCAGTGGTGATTCACAAAGTGGAGCACACGACTGATGTTCACCTGAGGTAACGTCTCAAAAATCGGATGGTTGATTGGCTCGTTGCTCGTCGGATACTGCAGAGTCCAACTCTTGCGTTTCCCCGTGGTCGTGATTTGAAAGTGGCTATTTTCCCCGGCACTGATGCGCTGATTGACTGTACCAATACGATCTTCCAATTGGCACTTCAGCTCGGCAAGGTGGTCTTGAATGGGCTGTGCCAGGAGTGCTAAACCCGTCTGCGCAAGTAAAACATCTTTGTTAGCCCACTGGTGATCGTCCAATAAATCATCCTCGAAACTGCGGAAGTGGACACTGTCGCGGCAAAAGAGATCGCCAGCTTCGAGTCGATGGCGCAACAGACGATAGACCAGAAATTCATAGCGGTCAGGGATGATGTGTTTCCCATCAGCTTCATTCCGCTGATAGAAGTACCGTTTCTCTCGGGCGGAAAAGCAGTCGGTGGGAAAATCGCCCGAATCGATCTGGCGGAGTGAGCGGTCGTTTTGAAAGGCTGCCTTGAGAAATTGGATGGCTTCCTGGATGGGCGCGTTGACTCGGGTGGCAGAGAGATCGACCGTGCGAAAGAGCGGACGGAGATGTTGCTTGAAGCGCCGGGCCATGGAGTCAATGTGCTCCCATTCAAAGGAGATTTCATCGAAGCTCGCCTCGTTGACCATATAATCGGCAACGCGTGCTAAGCGTTGCCGATCAAGAAGAGCAAAGGCTTTTTCTTGCACGGTAGAAAACGGCGTGTTGCCTTCATCATCGGCGGTAAAGAGCTTGAGCACCTCCCCAGCTTTGGGCAGATCTTGATTACCGGTCCGACGATACTCATACACCGTTCCTTTGGCTGTGGCTTTCGCTTCATCTGAGTACTGCTTCACCAGCTGAATGAAACAGGTGAGCAGATTGTCGTTGAAGCGCTGATAGCGATGGACGATAAAGCACAACAGGTAGAGGTAGACGATCCAGGTGTCGAGTTGCTTGAGCCGAAACACCGAATAGTAGGAGATCAGCGAGGAATAATACGTGATGCCTTCACTCGAAATGCCGAGTTGCGGTACGATCCGTCTGGCCAATGTGTAGAGTTGGACGAGCTGCTCACCACGGGCAATTTCGCGGCGCATTTCGCCTAAACTGAAGTCCTTTGGCTGTCGTTTCAACAAGGTGATCGTAGAGAGTTCGTCGGTGGAAGTCAAGAGAGAGTTGGAATTGCACCAAATTTGGGGGGACTCAAATTTCTCACATGAGTCCTTGAAAATCATCAAAAGTAATGAGAAAAGAAGAAAAGTAGTTTTTACTTGAATAGAAAAATTTTACCATGATAATGCTCCTTTGTCAACAGAACCTGCTTTATTCCAGGGCTATTTAATTTTCCCTGTCTAGAAGTCCTGAAAAGAAAACAAAAGGATC
>VFSW01002472.1_pt1 | contig 27910 bp, 33 predicted proteins | sample 5358111 | NCBI WGS metagenome assembly VFSW01 (sample SAMN11554181, study PRJNA540505) | mine drainage metagenome | isolation source: sediment from site ElyBrook_90M | place: USA: Ely Copper Mine, Vershire, VT | collected 2017 | reverse complement strand
GGACGGGGATCAATACGCATCCGAAGTACCGCGAGCTGGCGATTGCGAAGCTGGCGGCTATCTCCGGGCAGCGGCTGGTCCCGGCTTCCGACATGCGCTGGGCGATGCAGTCCTGTGCGCCGATGGCGGAGGTGAGCGCGGCGCTGCGCGGGCTGGCGCTGGAGGTCATCCGCATCTCGAACGACCTGCGTCTGCTGGCGTCGGGGCCGAACACGGGGTTCAACGAGATCGCGCTGCCGAGCCTACAGCCGGGGTCGTCGATCATGCCGGGGAAGATCAATCCGGTGCTGGCGGAGCTGGCCGCAATGGTGGCGTTCCAGGTCGTTGGGAACGATACAGCGGTCGCGATGGCGGTGCAGGCCGGACAGCTTGAGCTGAACGTAATGATGCCGACGATGGCGTACAGCGTGCTGCAGTCGGTGACGATTCTGACGAATATGCTGCGCGAACTGGATGCCCGCTGCGTGCGTGGGATCACCGCCAATAAGGGCCGCTGCGAGTTCTATGCGCAGAGTACGGTGGCGCTGGCGACCGCCCTGAATCCGTACATCGGCTACGCGAAGGCCGCCGAGCTGGTGAAGGAGTCGGCGGCGACGGGGCGAAGTGTGATTGAGATTGCGCGGGAGAAGGGTGTATTGAGTGAGGCGCAGATCGCGGAGATTCTGGACGCGCGCAGGATGACGGGGGCGTAGCGGGCGGTTGGCATGCGGGAACAGGCCCTTCCGTCCGCGGAATGACAGGATCGTGAGACTACTTCTGGCGGCCGAAGCGGTAGACCAGCCCCAGATCAAATCCAAGGTTGTTCTGCACCGATCCGCCGAAGGTTGTCATCAGGTAGCTGGGCGCGATGCGGAAGGCGAGGTTGGGGTAGAGGTTGAGGTCTACATTCGCGCCGACGGAAAAGGCAGGGCGCGCGTTGGTCGAGGGCCAGAAGCCCACGGGGATGCCTTTGGTGTCGCCGTCGAACTTGCCGATGGCTGTGCCGCCGAGCAGAAATGCGCCGACGGAGGTCTTCTCCCTCATGCGGAGGCGATAGGTTGGGCCAACCAGAAAGGGGTACTCGGAGATCTGGGGACTGCCTACGTTGTTGGCACCCGCGGTGTAATTCGGCACCTTGCCATTGCCGTAGGCACCGCGCAGCTCGCCCGTGAGTCCGAGGTTCTGGTTGAAGAAGTAGGTGACGTCGGTCCAGAAGGTGACCTCATTGTTCTTCTGGGTAGACTCGCCTGGGCTGAAGCGCAGAAAGCCGCCTCCGCCGCCAACCTCCCAGCGATGGGAGTACGTCTCCGCAATCTGGCGTGCGATGCGCGACCTGCGATTTGCGTTGGTCTCGTGGCCAGCCTTGCGCGTGAACTGCGCCTGACCGGGAGAGGTCGCCAGCAAGACGACCATCAATACTGCTGCGAAAGCCTGTATGCTCACACTGAAACGGGACGACGGTCGAAAGATCAACGAGAACTCCTGCGCGCGCTCCATTTTGTGGTCCATTGGAGGCGAGGTCGGCGAGGCGGACTTGTCCGCCCACAGCCATTACTCTATTAGAACATCCATCGCGCCGATTGGAGTACCCAAGGGGCGCGATGGGGACAAGAAGGAGGGAATTCGATGGCGAAGAGCAAGAAGGGCGGCGGTTTCGGCAAGGTGGTACTGGGATTTATGCTGGCGTTTGTGGCGATGGGTGCGGGGGTTGCGGCCTATCTGCGCTGGGGTTCGCCGCCGGTGGCGACGGCGGACAAGCCATTCCCGTATGAGAAGACGATCGTCAGCATCCCTCTGAAGGCGCGCATCGCAAGTGAGATGCAGACTGCGCCGATCGGCACCGACGAGGATGTCTTCGAGGGTGGCGCGCGCGTCTACCATGCGCAGTGTGCTGCCTGCCATGGAACGCCGGGGCACGATGCGGCGTTCGCGAAGTACATGTATCCGACCGCCCCACAGTTGTGGAAGAAGCACGCCAGGGGAAACGTTGTCGGGGTCAGCGACGACCAACCGGGCGAGACCTATTGGAAGGTCGCCAACGGCATTCGTCTGACCGGAATGCCTGCGTTCGACCATCTGCTCTCCGACACTCAGCGATGGCAGGTGACGCTGCTGCTGAAGAACGCGGATCAGCCGCTGCCCGACCCGGTGATGAAGATTCTGACCGCGCCATAGGGCAGGGAAGCGGGACGCGATTCAAAGGGGCTGTCTCACAGACGCGATGGGAAGAGGGAACGACTCCCATCGCGGTTGGCGAGTGGCCTGGTCGCTGGCGGTTAGTTGTAGATGACTCGGCGGTCGCCGCGCGTGATGCGTCCGATAATATGATGCCGCTCGTTGGCGCGGTTCAGAATGGCCTTTGCCTTCTTCACCTGCTCTGCGGGGACGATGACGATCATGCCGATCCCCATGTTGAACGTGCGCATCATCTCGTTCTGCTCCACATTGCCCAACTGCTGTAGATGTTCAAAGAGCGGCGGCACTGTCCAGCTTGCCAGATCGACGACCGCGGCTGTGCCGCGCGGCAGGATGCGGGGCAGGTTCTCCGTGATGCCGCCGCCGGTGATGTGTGCCATTCCGCGAACGATGCCGGAACCGGTCAGCTTCTTCAGGATGGCCAGATAACTGCGATGGGTGCGCATCAACGCCGCTCCGGTCTTGTCCTTCAGCTCATTGACGTAGTGGTCGGGAGCATATCCGGCGACCTCAAACAGCAGCTTGCGCGCCAGCGAGTAGCCGTTGGTGTGCAGTCCGTTCGAGGGCAGTCCGATCAGCACGTCGCCCGGCTCGATCTTCTCTCCGGTGATGATGTCGGGTCGGTTGACGCAGCCGATGATGGTTCCCGCCAGATCGTATTCGCCGTCGGCGTAGAAGCCCGGCATCTGTGCCGTCTCGCCGCCGATCAGCGCGCAGCCGTTGGCCTTGCATGCCTCGGAGAGGCCGCGCACCACGGTCTCCACGGTCTCGCTGTCCTGCTCGCGCAGCCTGCCGGTTGCCAGATAGTCGAGGAAGAAGAGCGGCGTCGCGCCCTGCACGGCGATGTCGTTGACGCAGTGGTTGACCAGGTCCGCGCCCACGGTGTGGTGGATTCCCAGCTCGAAGGCGACCTTCAACTTGGTGCCCACGCCGTCCGCGCTCGATACCAGCACGGGCTGGGGAAACTTCTCCAGATCCAACGCAAACAGCCCGCCAAATCCGCCGATCTCCGAGAGCACATGCTTGTTGAAGGTCTTGCGCGCCAGCATTTTGATGCGCTGTTTGGAGCGGTCGCCCGATGTGATGTCCACGCCTGCATCGGCGTAGGTTGCGGGGACCTTCGCGGCCACTGGCTTCGCCGTCGCGGATGCGGCGTGGGCTACAGCGTGAACCGCCCCAGAGGTGGGTTGATCGGCAACGGACGTCTCGGCAAGGGCTTGGTCTGCGAGGGGCGGGGCGGGCGGATTGGAAGACACTTCAGGCACTTGGGTTCTCTTTATTTTTTATCGTAAACAGCCTACGCCAAACCAGCGTGCTTTGAATCGGCCTGTTCTGGAGCACTATTGGAGCCACATGCACAAACTGGTTGGGAGGCTGCCGCATAGACCTGTACGTCGTCGGATCGGGCGGCGAATCTCCAGTCTAACAGCCGCGCTTGAGGATAAATCCATAACCAAAGTTTCGGCTGTGCGGTGAATCTCGCTCAGTCGTTGAAAAAGCGGAGGCGCTCGGCGGGCGTGGGCAGTGTGCAGGTCTGGTCGGACGGAAAGAGCCGACGGCGATTGCGGGCGATCCCGTTGTACCCAAGATCGCGCAGCGCGCGCGGAACGATGCGTGCGACGCCAGCGAGCAAAGCCCATCCCCCACCCAGCAAGCCGAGGCAGCCAAGAATTGCATCGGAGCGCAGCGCCACGCACTCCTCCGGTCCGCCGAAGTTCAAGACCAGCACGACGGAGTCGATCTGCCGCGGGTCGAGCGCATGGCGGGAGAAGACCTGGGCGGCCACCGGATGATGCAGCGGCGCGAAGAGCAGCCGGGCGTCAGCGTCGTGGCGCAGCATCCAGCGGACAGTGCGCTGGCAGAGGCCGCACGAGCCATCGTACAGCAGCACGCAGGGGCCAACTGCGGCCTGGGGCCTCTTCTCCTGTCGGCTGGATTCGCTGTTCGACACAGTGCTCTCCTATACTGGATTCGATGCGACCTGAGACAAAGAAGTTCAATCCGCTTGTGCATTCTCTCGCTCTGCAACGCCGCGCGGAGGGTTTTTTCCCCGGCGGAGTCAACTCGCCGGTGCGTGCCTTCCGCACTGTCGGCGGATCGCCGCCCTTCGTAGAGCGCGCCCAGGGGGCGTATCTCTTCGACGCGGATGGCAACCGCTACCTCGACCTCTTCGGCTCCTGGGGGCCGATGGTCCTGGGCCACGCCTTCCCACCGGTGGTGGAGGCGATCTGCGAGGCGGCCGGACGTGGCGCGAGCTTTGGCGCGTCACATGCGGGCGAGGCGAACCTGGCAGAGTTGGTCCGGCGATGTTTTCCTTCGGTGGAGAAGATGCGCTTCGTCAGCTCCGGCACTGAGGCGTGTATGTCTGCCATCCGGTTGGCGCGCGGCTTCACCGGTCGCAACTTCGTGATCAAGTTCGAGGGCTGCTATCACGGCCACGCGGACGCTCTGTTGGTGAAGGCAGGCTCGGGCGTGGCGACCTTCGGCATTCCCGGCTCCGCGGGCGTTCCCGCGGAGACGGCGCAGCACACCCTCGCTCTCCCCTACAACGATCTCGCCGCCGTCGAAGCCGCCTTCGCCGCGTATCCCGCCGAGATCGCCTGCATCCTGGTCGAGCCGGTCGTCGGCAACGCCGGCACAATTCCCCCCGCGCCGGGCTACCTCGAAGGCCTGCGTCGAATCGCAACCAAGGAAGGCGCGCTGCTCATCCTCGACGAGGTGATGACTGGCTTCCGCCTCTCGCTCGGCGGCGCGCAGCAGGTGTACGGCATCACGCCCGACCTGACCACGCTGGGCAAGATCCTCGGCGGCGGCCTGCCCTGCGGCGCCTTCGGCGGACGCGCCGATGTGATGGACTGGCTCGCACCACTCGGCCCGGTCTACCAGGCAGGAACGCTGAGCGGAAATCCGCTCGCCGTGGCTGCGGGGACTGCCACCCTCGCGCACCTAATCGAGCACGAGGGCGAGATCTATCCGCGGCTCGAACGCGCGACGCAGAGCATCGCCGCGGGCGTCGCGGAGCTGGCGCTAGAGGCCAGTGTGCCGATGACGACCAACCGCGTCGGGTCGATGTTCACCTGGTTCTTTACCGACGCGCCAGTGACGGACTTCGCCTCGGCCAGCGCCTCCGACAGCGAGGCGTTTGCGCGCTTCCATCGGCGAATGCTGGAGGCCGGAGTGTGGCTGCCGCCCAGCCAGTTCGAGGCCGCCTTCGTCAGCGCCGCGCACGGCCCTGCCGAGATCGAGCAAATCCTCGAAGCCGCACGCGGAGCGCTTGCGGAGTGAGGTTCCGACTCAGGAATGGGGAAGTGTCTCTATGAGAGTTGAAGGTGGGCGAAGACGGGAATCTTCACTGCGTCGAGAATCAGGCCGAAGACGAGGGCCGCTGCAAACTCGCAGGCCAGCACCGACAGCGGTAGAGGCGCCATCGCAATCCCGCGATTGGCCAGCACGGTGATGATGAGAACGTCCGCGATGGAGCAGAGCACAAGCCACAGCGTCGGGCGCAGTCCCCAGAGACGGCGGCGCGCGCGGATCGCGTAGATCATGGTCTGGCTACCATAGACGATGGCGACGACGGAAATTGTTTGCAGCGCCGCAATGTCGAGCTTGAGCTTGTAGATTCCCACCAGCAGAACTGCAATGCAGTATGCCAGGAAGCACACGCCCAGAACGACGGCTGCGCTGGTGATCCGGCCGATCTGCCACGAGTTCGGCGCGCCCGATGGACGGACGCGATCCGTCGTCAACGACATGGAGAGAAAATCTCCCGTAATCATGACGATGACCATCAGCATCGGCGTCAGCACGGCGTGTCCGGTGAGGAGCAGGCCAATGGCCAGCAGAAGCACCTGCACAATCTTCTTGCTGACGGAGTTGATGGTGTAGGTGAGGATGCGCTGAAATGTGGTCCTGCCCTCTTTGACCGCGGCGACGATGCCGCCCAGGCCGGCTTCGGTGAGCACCACGCCCGCCGCGGATTTTGCCACGTCGGTGGCCGTCGAGACGGCAATGCCGATCTGCGCCTGACGCAGCGCGGGCGCATCGTTCGCGCCATCGCCGCACATCCCGACCGTATGCCCATTCTTCTGGAAGGCCTTAACCAGATTGAACTTTCCTTCGGGCAGAATGCTTGCGAAGACGGCGTAGTCCTCCGGCTTGACAGAGTCGGGGATCGGCCCAGCAGGACACACGGGGCCGTCCAATCCGACGAGATGAGCGACGATAGCGGCAGTCGCGGGCGCGTCGCCCGTCACCATGACGGTGCGAACGCCGAGCCCCTTCAGCTCCGTGATGAGCGAGGTCGAGTCGTTGCGTGGCGGATCGCTGAGCGCAATGAAGCCGACTAGCTGCATCGACTCCGGCGCGCCCGCGGCCACCGCCAGTACCCGGAAGCCTTGCTTCTCCAGCTCGCCTGCAATCGCAGCCGCGTTGGGGGCCGGAGCAGAGATGCCAGCGATCGCCAGATACGCTCCTTTGACGATGCGCTGCTGACCGCCCTGCGCGTCGGTCGCAGCGGCTTCGGAGATCTTCTTGGCTGGGTCGAAGGGGATAAAGTTGTTGAGTTTCGGCAGGTCGGACGCAGGCTTGTGCGAGGCCGCGTCGCGGATGGCCGCATCGACCGAGTCCTGTCCTCCCTCCGAGCTGGCCAGCGCAGCCAGCCCAAGAACGTGCGCCTCGTCGAAGCCGGGCAGCGGTCGCACGCTGGTCACGGAGAGCGCGTTGAGGGTCAGCGTTCCCGTCTTGTCCGAGCACAGAACGTCAATGGTCGCGGCCTCATCGACGGCGGTGAGACGTGTCGGCAGCACGCCGAGTTTTGCCAGCGCGCGTGCACCCAGCGCCGCCGCCAGCGTGAACGTCGCAGGCAACGCCACCGGGATCGCGGCGAGGATGGAGGTCAACAGCAGCGGAACCATCTCGCTCCACGGCATCGAATGCAGATAAGCGTAGACGCCGATCAGAACGATGACCATGGCATTGAAGATCGCTAGGTTGCGCACGATCCGCAGCACGGCCTTCTGCTGCGAACTCTCCACATGCGCGGTGCGCACCAGCTCCGCCGTGCGCCCGAACTTGGTGCGCGTTCCGGTCGCCGTCACCACCGCCGTCGCCTCGCCTCGCCGCACCAGAGCGCCCGCGTAGGTATCGGCTCCGGCACCGGCTTCGATGGGCAGCGACTCGCCGGTGAGCATCGACTGGTCGAGCAGGACGGAGCCATCGAGCAGATGCACGTCGGCCGCCACCACTCCGCCCAGCGACAGCTTCACCACGTCGCCGCAGACCAACTCCGCAGCGGGAACCATCTTCCATGCTCCATCGCGGCGCACGGAGGCATTCAGAGCAAGACGTTTTTTCAAGGCGGCGAGCGTGGCCTGCGCGCGGCCCTCCTGAAAGTAGCTCAGCGCCGCATTGAAGACCAGAAGCCCCGCAATGACCGCCGCCTCCGCATATTTGTGCAGGATGAGCTGAAGCACAATGGCGGCTTCCAGCAGCCACGGCACCGGCGCCCAGAACTTCGCCAGCGCATCGCGCAGAGGATGAGCGGACGTATCCGGCATCGCATTGGGGCCGTCTTTTGCCAGACGGTTGCGCGCTTCGTCGCTGCTCAGTCCGCCGGTTGCAGCGCTTCCCGCAGGCGCAGAACTCTGCGACGGATTTGCCGATGCAATGGCCGGCTTTGCCGGTGAATTGGAAGTCTCCGGCCCGGCGTTCTTCTCTTCGGTCATGGATCCTCGCAGGCTTGCCGATGCTTGTGGCGCAATACTCTCCACACGCAATCGCTCGCTGCGTGCAACTACATCTTCTCCCACATCGGGAGTCGAGTCTGTTCTCTATAGGACACAGCGCCTCCGGTAAAGGTTGCTGCCGATTAGGATTGCGCGGCGCGCTCCAACTCGGCGATCACCAGCTTCTTCATTCCCATCATGGCCTGCATCGCCTTGGGATGCTTTAGCAACTCGCCGATGCCAGCGGGCACGATCTGCCACGAGAGGCCGAACCGGTCCTTCAGCCAGCCGCACGCAACCTCCTGCCCGCCATCCGCCGTCAGCTTCGAACAGTAGCGGTCGATCTCCTGCTGCGTCTGGCAGCTCACGACGAAGGACACCGCCTCATTGAACCTGTAGGTTGGCCCTCCGTTCAGTGCGGTGAAGCGCAGCCCATCCAGCTCGAAGCTGACCGTCAGCGGCTTGCCCTTCGGGGGCATGTTCGGGTTGTCGAGATCGCTCTTAAGCTCACCGAGTCTGCGCGAGTTGGGAAAGATCGAAAGATAAAAGTCAACCGCCTCTTCTGCATTCTGGTCGAACCATAGAAACGGTGTAATGCGGGAATTGCTCTCCACAGCGCTCATCGAATTCCTCCTGATCGTGGTTAATAGAAGTGTCAGTGTGCGAAGCCGCTGCCGTGCAGGGCGTGATCGGCGGCACGTCGCAGTTGGCTTAGTGTTTCTCGACGAGCTTGGCGAGCTGCTCTGTCGCAATGGCCCATCCCTGATGGAAGCCCCGCTTCTCGTGCTCCTCGCGGTCCGCGATCGTCCAGTGGCGGACCAGCGCGGTATAGTTCGTGCGCCCGTCGCCCAGATCCTCGAAAGTGAGTATTACAGTCATGAATGGTTTTTCCGAAGGCTCCCATGCTGAGGTGTAAGCGTTGGTGAAGACCAACCGCTGATTTTCCACGACTTCGAGATAGACTCCGCGCATCTCTTTTTCGGAGCCGTCCGGGCCACGCATAACGATCAGGCTGCTGCCGCCTGCACGAAGGTCGAGTTCCGCGTGCGGGGTCGTCCAGGGTGGGGGCGTGAACCACTGTGTGATGATCGCTGGATCAGTCCATGCTTTGAATACTTTTTCCGGCGGCGCGTCGATGATACGCGTTAGAACAAGGTCACGGCCTTCAGTCCGTGTAGTGGCTTTGCTGGTTGTCATACTCCTCTGGTTCCTCCATTTCTATTTGATCGGTTGGTTGGTCGTGCTCTTCCTTCATTGCAACTGAATCTGCTTCCGTCTGATGCCGCTCTCTCTTTTTTGCCTCTGCTTGCGACTCCGGCTGGAACAGCAGGCGCAGGTAACGGCGCAGATGTTCCAGGTTCTCGCGGACGACCGCGGGACTCTGCTCCGCCTTGGCAAAGATGAAGGACCCCTGTAGCACCGCCTGCATGAAGTCGCCGACGCCCTCCGCGCCCCACGGCGCATCCGGCGCGTAGAGTGACTTGGCTGCCTCGACATCGCGCGTCAACTCGGCGATGTGGGCGGTCAGCGCCTGCTCGCAGGCGGCGCGGATCGCCGGATGCGTGGCGTAGGTCTCCTGCACCAGCGTGCCCAGCAGGCAGGTGTACTCGGCCAGCTCGCCCGTCAGAATGGCCGCGCGAAAGTCCAGATAGCCGAGCAGCCGGTCCAGCGGGTCCGCTGTCTGATGGTACGGCGCGGCTGCGAAAAATCCCTCGGTCATCGCTCGCCAATGGGCAACCGCGGCCAGCGCCAGATCATCCTTGCTCTTGAAGTGATGGAAGAAGCTGCCCTTGGTCACGCCCGCTGCATGGCAGATCTCGTCGACTGCCGTGGCGGAGTATCCCTTGGCGCGGATCAGATGCAGCGCCGCATCCAGCATCCTGTCTTTGGACGGGTTCCGCGACTGTCTTTGCGTCTGTAGATGTGCCTGAGGTTTGCGTTGCGCTCGGATTTTTTGTTGCTTTAGGCCCATGGTTTTCTCTTGTCCCCATACCGTCTGACTGATAAGGTACCAACCAGTCGGTATGTCGTCAAGAGGAAAGATCCACAGTTCGCAAGACGGAAGCTGAAAATTGACAGAACGGAAGAACACCATCCGGCAAAATACACCAATGGAGGAACACCGCAATGAAACTGAATCCCTATCTGAACTTCGGCGGGAACTGTGAAGAGGCTCTCCGGTTCTATGAGAAACACCTGGGCGCGAAAATTACATTCATGATGAAGTTCAGTCAGATGCCCGATGCGGAGAAGCATGTGCCACCCGGATACGAGAATAAGATCCTGCACGCGCGGCTTCAGCTTGGCGACACCGCGATCATGGCGAGCGATGGTCCCAAGGACAAGGTCCTGCCGATGCGCAGCGTGTATCTAACGCTATCGGTCGACAGCAACGAAGAGGCGGAGCGCATCTACAAGGTGCTGACGGAGGGTGGCGAGGTCTTCCTGAAGATGGGGGAGACGTTCTTCGCGCACCGGTTTGGCCAGTTCCGCGACAAGTTCGGCACCAACTGGATGGTGATCCACGAACGGCAGATGCCGCAGAGCGCATAGCAGCGCACGCAATGAAAGGCCCGCCCAAGGCTTCCATGCCAGGAGGCAGGATGGAAGCTGGGGCGGGCGCGGAACTCAGGAGGCGGCTGCGATACTTGTGATGCTGTGGCGAGCCGCAATGGGTACGGAGGGAAGGGAGAGTTTCTTGGGGCCGCGCTTGCGGGCCACCAGAATGCGGACCCGTTCCAGCAACTCGGCTGGCGAGCACGCTCCCTTGGGAAGGAAGACATCGGCCCGGCCTGCGCGGTCGTATGCGGAGACGGTGCCGGAGACGATCATGGCGGGCAGTTGCGGGTGCATGTCTTTGGCCCGGCGGACGAGTTCATTGCCATCCATCTGCGGCATGATCAGATCCGCGAGCAGCAGGTCGAGCGTGCCGGGAAGCGAGTTGGCGATGACTTCAAGCGCTTCCTTCGGGCTGGTGAGAGCGATCACGCGATAGCCACGCGTTTCAAGCAGGAATGTTCGGACGGAGAGGATTTGTTCATTATCGTCGACGCAGAGAATGGTCTTCTTGGGGCGCATGACTTCTCGGTTCTGCCTGTTTGGCACCGGTGACCGGCTTCAGTACCGGTTGGAGCGGTGCAACCTGGCGGATTGGGCCTCGTCGGCGCGTCGGCTGGTTGGCTGGCGCGCCGGTGGGCGGTGTTAGTGTGGCCCGCGGTCCGGGCCGGGGAACTCGGCTCCGGCGGTTTCAGGGGCTGCTTTGCGGAGTGCGACAGGAGGAACAATTCCTGAAGCCACGCCCGCAGGGCGAAGCTCTCCTGTCTGCTCCGCGAGGAGGCAGCATCCCGTCCGTCGGACGAGCCGATGCTCGGACGACAGACCGCGGGTGCGAGAGAGGCCGACGGCGAAGCGGGTTGCCAGGCGGGCTTCCGGGTACGCATGCGTTCGGACTGCTGCGGATCGAGCGGACTGGCCTTTTGTCAGACGGTGTGCCTGAAGATCCGAGGCCGGTTCGACGTGGGCTATGCAGCCGGAAGCGGTGCGCCGGAGAGCCGCGACCGCAGGGCCATTGGCTTCTCTCAACTCAAATGGATGAGAAACACGTTCTTGTTGCGATCAGGTTCAGGGAGCGAATTGCGAGTGCGATTGCGATTGCCGAGGCATCCTTCGTTCCTCAGCGCTTCCCCACACTAAGGAGGGTTACCCATCTTGGCAACGGCGAATGAAATGCGAATATGACAGAAGATTTCGGTTGCGCATTCACCGCATCTTCAAAGTGTGCGTCCCCGTTGACGATTCCCATGGCAGTCCTGTTGAAATTAAGTGCATCGCGACAGGAAAAACCGTCCGCTTGCTATAGAAATGGTGCGACCTCCAACGCGCACATCCCAAAAGTGGACTGCGCCGCACAGCGACCATGGTGTCGCGGGTCTGGCGCGACGGATGCATCGGCACTTCCCTCCGCGACTGTTCTCAGTCGTCCAAACCCTGTAGACTTCGCACGCGAGCAATTCGCGCGTTTGCTGCATCGCGGAGTGGCTCGCGGAGGACAGACCATGGCAACACACGAAGCAAGTCAAGAGACAAGCCGCAGAGATTTCGTCAAGCTGGGCGGCGCTGCGCTCGCCTTCGCCGCAACCCAGACGGCGCACAGCTACGCCAGAATCGTCGGTGCCAACGAGCGTGTCCGGGTAGGCGTCGTTGGCTGCGGAGACCGCATGAGAGGCGGCGACATCCCCGCCTTTCTGGCTTCCAGCAAAGAGTTGAACTTCGAGATCGTCGCCGTCTCCGACATCTGGAACCGCCGTCGCGATGAGGGTGCGGCCTACATCCAGAAGCTCACCGGCAATCCGATCGACGCCGTGCCCAACAACGAGGCCCTCTACGCCCGCAAGGACATCGACGCCGTGCTGATCGCGACCGCCGACTTCCAACACGCGCAGCACGGCATCCAGGCGGTGCGGGCTGGCTGCGACGCCTACGTCGAGAAGCCCACCGCGCACACCATGGCCGACGCACGCGCCTTGCTCCACGCCGTCGAAGGCTCGAAGCAGATCGTCGCCGTCGGCACCCAGCGCCGCTCTTCTCCCGCTTACCAGAAGGCGTACGAATACATCAACTCGGGCAAGTTTGGCGACATCGTCATGGTTGAGATGACGTGGAACGTCAACCAGCCCGGTCGCTGGCGTCGCCCCAACGTCGTCCCGCTGCTGCACGAGGCCGACACCGACTGGACACGCTACCAGCTCAATCTCCCGAAGGCCCCGTTCGACGCGCGCAAGTATCTTGAGTTCCGTCTGTTCTGGCCCTACTCCTCGGGCATTCCCGACCAGTGGCTCGTCCACCAGATCGACACCGTTCACTGGTTCAGCGGTCTGCCGCACCCGCGCTCGGTCGTGGCCAATGGCGGCATCTATCTGTGGAAGGACGGACGCACCAACTGGGACACCATGACCGCCGTCTTCGACTACGGCCCGCTCGACGATCTCTCCAAAGGGTTCCAGGTGCAGTACACCTCGCGCTTCACCAACTCCGCTGGCGGCGTCAAGGAACTCTACTACTCGAACGGCGGCATGATCGACATGGCCAAGCAGACCGTCTCGCCCACCGGCGGCCTCACCGCTCGCGAGGCCGCCGCAATGAAGATGCAGCCCAACCTGCTGCCCCCCATCTCGCTGATGGGCGATGCCACGAATGGCGCGTCCGAACCGGCCATGACCAACGCCAACATGCGCAATTGGATGGAGTGTGTCCGCTCGCGCAAGACGCCCAATGCCAGCATCCACGCAGGCTACAGCCACTCCATCGCGCTGTGCATGAACGTGGCCGCTATCCAGACCGGCCAGAAGGTCACCTTCGACGACAAGACCCAGCAGGTCATGGTTGGAGGCAAACCCTATGTCCACGCATAAACCGTCTCGTATTTTGAATTGTCATCCGGCAATTTTGACTTGTCCTCCTGAGCGCAGCCCCAGGAATTGTCATCCTGAGCGCAGCGAAGGATCCCCGTATTTGTACTTGCCGTTGCTCGTTCTCCTCACACTCACTCCCATGCTCAAAGCCGCTCCCATCCACGGCGTCGCCGTCACCGTCAACGATGCCGCCCACCGCGTGGACGTCATGATCGACGGCGCGCCCTTCACCTCCTATCTGTGGGATACCAACCAGCGCAAGCCCGTACTCTATCCGCTGATCGCGCCCGACGGCACCACCGTGACGCGCGGCTATCCCTTTGCAACTCGCCCCGGCGAGCGCGTCGACCATCCCCACCACGCCGGTCTCTGGTTCAACTACAGCAACGTCAACGGCTTCGACTTCTGGAACAACTCCGACGCCATCAAGCCCGCCAACCGCGCGAAGTATGGCGCCATCACGCACGACCGCATCATCGCAACGAAGAGCGGCCCCAACTCCGGTGAGCTTGCCGTCGAATCCACATGGACCACCGCCCCTGGCGACAACATCCTCACCCAGACCACGCGCTATGTCTTCTCCCGCGCCATCATCGGTGGCCAGCCTGCGCGCGCCATCGACCTCACCGTCACCCTCCGCGCCCTTACCCAGGTCGTCTTCCATGACGACAAGGACGGCCTGCTCGGCATCCGCGTCGCTCACTTCATCGAGTCGCCTACCGCAAAGGGCGGGGTCTTCCTCGATGCCAACGGCGTCGCCACCAAGGTTGCCGCCGCGGACACGGCTGGCGCCACCGGCGTCTACCGTACCAGCGAAGGCAAGATCGGTGACGCCGTATGGGGAACGCGTGGCCGCTGGTGCCTGCTATCGGGAACCACCCCTCCAACCAAAGATCAACCCGGCAAGCCCGAGACCATCGCCATCTTCGACCATACAGGCAACCCCGGCTATCCGGCCTACTGGCACGCCCGCGGCTACGGCCTCTTTGCGGTCAACCCGCTCGGCGCGCACGCCTTCGATCCAAAGGCTCCGCCCATGAACTTCACCCTCGACAAAGGCGCCTCCGCAACCTTCCGGTACCGCATCCTCATCCTCTCCGGCACCGCCACCGACGCCGAAATAGACCGCGCGGCAGAGGGGCCGTCTGCGACCGCTCCATCTGCCGCCGAGCACGGCCACTAACTCCCCGACTTCTCCGCCGCCAGCCCCCGCGGAGTTATCAAATAACGCCATAACACTCCGTGTTATAGTTATTCCAGAGGCTTCCCGGTTCCCGTGCGCATCTTCCAGAACCAGATATTCGCCCAATTCGCCCGCAAGAACCGCATACCGCTTGCGGCGATCTGCAAGGCCGCGCGTGAACTGTCCTCCGGGTTGATTCATGCAAACCTTGGTGGAGGAGTCTATAAGCAGAGAATCGCACGTCGGGGAGAAGGCAAGTCCGGAGGATTTCGCACCATCATCTTCTTCCGCGCGACGCAGCATACATTCTTCATTCTCGGTTTTGCGAAGAATGACAAAGCCAACCTAACCCCGGACGAGCTGGCTGGACTGAAAGAATTGGCAAAGGAGCTGCTCAACTATGACGACACAAAAATCGATCTCGCACTCTGCAACGGGTCATTCACCGAGATATTCTGCGAAGGGCCGGTATAAGAGCAAGGTCTTCGAAGCGATCCATAGGACATCGGAGGACCTTCATGTCGCCGGTGTTATGGACAAGAAAACGATGCACCACTTCGACGAACTCTGCCTTACTCCCGTCAAGCCGCTCACCTCGCGCCAGATCGCACGCATCCGCGCCAAGGAAAAGGTCAGCCAGGCTGTGTTCGCCCGCCATCTCGGTGTTTCGCTCACTCTCATCTCGCAGTGGGAGCGCGGCGAAAAGAAGCCCTCCGGCGCCTCCCTAAAGCTCCTCACCCTGGTCGACAAAAAAGGCCTCGACTGGGTCGCCTGAGTCATGTCCGCCTAACCGCGATGAAATACGATTTACGTCGTTGACGTACGACTGTAATCGTACTACAGTAAATCCCATGAAACTGCGAGACCTTCCGACCGCTTCAATTCATTTCGCGCAACTGCACCTTACACTCGTCCTCCTGTTTCTCACGCACTCGCTCTCGGCACAAATACCCGCACCGCTGACCGCGCCGCCCAACAACGCCGAACTGACGCAACTCTACAACGAGGATCAGCGCGTTCGCCAGCCCAAGCCGTTGTCGCCCGAAGAAAAACCAATCACTCGCACCGACGCCGACCGCCTTGCAGCCGTCAAGCAGATGATCGCACACGATCAACTCAAGACAACGGCCGACTATCGCCACGCAGCATTCATCGTGCAGCACAGCCTGCTCAGCTCGGACTACCTTCTTGCGCACACCCTGGCTGTCATCTGCGCAGCCGACGGCGACACAACCTGCATCTGGCTCAGCGCCGCCAGTCTGGATCGCTACCTCAAATCCATCAAACAGCCTCAGATTTATGGCACTCAGTTCTTTGGCTCCGGTCATGCGCCTATCACGCAGCAGCCGTATGCGGACGACCTCATTCCGGACTCCCTGCGCAAGAAGCTCGGTGTCCCTTCCCGTTCGGAACAGAAAAAGCAACTGGACAAGATGAACTCCCAGGCGACTCCGAGCTTCCCGGGCGTCGCGCCGCAGTACCAGCCAGCCTCGCCGAAATAAAATCAGTTCGGCGCGCGATCCACCTCGCCGGTTGCCCCACGTCCAGTCTCAGATCGGATGACGATTGTCATTGCAGCCTGTTGGGGGCGTTCTCTGTAGAAAGATTCGGCGGTATGGAGGGTATGGTGCGCCCGAGAAGATTCGAACTTCTGACCTACAGCTTCGGAGGCTGCCGCTCTATCCAGCTGAGCTACGGGCGCATTCTTCAAGCCTAGCATGGAGCGACGGGCATCGCATCTCCTCCGGCCCGTCGCGCTTGACAGTCCGGCCTTCAAGAGTCGAGCATCGAACCGGACGGGAACGGCCCAACCCACCCAGCACGACCCGGCGCTCACCCGTCCTCTGGTATAGGACCGCCTGAAGAGAGAGAGAGAACCCCATGACACTTCATCGATCGCAGCTCCGTTTGCATCCCTTCCGTGCGCTTGCCGCCATCGCTTCAACCGCGCTCCTTGCCATTGCCTCGACTCCACTGACCGCACAGATGGACATGGGCGCAATGCAAGGTCCTCAGACCTCCGCCGCGCGGCCCGCGAAGGCGATGCCAAGCCCGCCTGCAACCGCCAGCGTCACCCTCGGCGGCGGCACCATCGACATCCGCTACAACTCGCCGCGGATGCGCGGGCGCAAGATCATGGGCGGTCTGGTCCCCTACGGCAAGGTCTGGCGGACGGGCGCGAATCCCGCCACCACTCTTATCACCTCGGTGCCGCTGAAGTTCGGCACGCTGCTGGTTCCGGCGGGAACGCATACCCTCTTCACCCTGCCCAGCGCGGATACATGGCTGCTCATCGTCAACAACCAGACTGGCCAGTGGGGCCTCACCTACAACCAGAGCATGGATCTGGGTCGCATCCCCATGCAGGCCAAGCCGATGTCCGCGCCGCAGGAGGCGATGACCCTCAGCTTCGAGAACACTACGCCAACCTCCACCGAACTGCACATGCGCTGGGAGACGACCGACCGTTACGTCACCATCACAGTGCCGTAGCGTCGGCAAGGTTGGTGCCTTTGGCCTCGGGCCCCAGCGCGGTCACAACCGACAGGACAACCGCGACGATCGCCACTGTCCCGGAGAGCGCGACCTTCAAGGAACCGCCGTTGTAGTGGGTGGCGTAGGCCGCCTGAAAGACTGCGTTGCGCGACGAGAGCAGATTGCCAAGCTGGTAGGCGACGCCGGGCAGGATGGCCCGCACCGGGCCGGGCGCAAGCTCGTTCAGGTGTGCGGGGATGATGCCCCACGCGCCCTGCACCATGAACTGCATCAGAAATCCGCCAACGGTGAGCGCAGTCATGGAGTGCGACCAGGCCCACAGCGGAACCATTGGAATCGCGAGCAGTGCGGAGAGGATGATCGTCTTCCTGCGTCCAAACTTTTCCGAGAGCGCCCCGCAGTAGATGCCGCCCACAAACGCGCCGAGGTTGGCAATGGCGGCGATGAGGCCGACGGACCCGTCGCTCAGGCCGTGGTCGAGCAGGAACGTCGGGTACAGGTCCTGCGTGCCGTGGCTGAAGGAGGTGAACGCCGTCATCAGAACGACCAGGAAGAGAAAGCTCGGCAGGGTGGCGATGGCAGTCTTCCCAAACCCATTGATTCGCGCCCAGTCCAGGCGTAATTTTGGGGCGAGTCTCCGCAGACCGCGGCGGGCAAGCCATGTGGGCGACTCTTCCACCTTGAACTGGAGGTAGAAGGCCAGCAGCGCGGGCAGTGCGCCGATCATGAACATCACGCGCCAGTTTGTCCTCATCCCAGTACCATGCAGATGCGAAAAGAGCAGTCCAAACAGTGCGGCGGCCAGCAAGTTGCCGACGACGTAGCCCTCCTGTAGCAGGCCGGAGAAGAAGCCGCGGTTCTCGACGGGCAGAGTTTCCAGCGCAAGCGCCGCGCCCACGCCCCACACGCCTCCCATCGCAATGCCGAAGAGCGCGCGGAGGACCAGGAATAGGTGCATCGTCGGCGCAAACGCGCTGGCCAGTTCGAGGACGGAGAACGCGACCACGTTGAGCATCAGGGTGGGACGGCGACCGTATCGTTCCGCCATCGCGCCAAACAGAAGCGCACCCAGCGGACGCATGACCAGCGTCCAGAAGACAGCCTCGGCAACCTGCTTGACGCCGACGTGGAAGTCGGCGGCAATCGCCTTCAGACAGAAGGTAAGCAGAAAGAAATCGAACGCATCCAGCGTCCAGCCGAGGAAGCAGGCAGAGAACGTGTTGCGCTGGACCGAAGTCAGAGAACGGATCTTGCGGAATAAAGGCATCGCGGAAATGCTACCATCCAACCTCGACAGCCGCATTTTCCGCGCCCTGCGAACCGAGTCGTTCGGCTACATCTTCGCGCGCAGCGGCACGACCTGCGACACCGGCGGCAGCGGGATGACCTCAGTCTCTTGCATGTAGCTCTTCAGCAACTGGTGGTGCAGGCAGTACAGCGCCAGTTCCAGACGGTCGCTGACGCCCAGCTTGTCGTACACCTTGCGCAGGTAGTTCTTGATCACTTGCTCGGTGGTGCCGATCTGGTAGGCGATCTCCTTGTTTCTCATGCCGCGCGTGATGCAGCTGATGATGGCCATCTCTTTCTTGGAGAGCCTCGGCTGCACCCGCGGATTGGTCAGGGAGGTGGCCTGAGAGCGATACGCCTCGATCACCCAACTGATGGAGCGGTTGTCGATCCAGGTCTCGCCGTCGGCGATCTTGCGCACGCATTTGATCAGCAGGTCCGGCGAGATTGCACGCGGCACCACGCCACGCACGCCGCGACGGTAGAGATCGACGATATTGTCTTCGTCGGCCTCTGCCACCTGTACGATCAGTTTGGCGTCCGGGTTGCGTTTGACCAGATCGGGGATGGCGTCAACCGTCCCGGTGATGAGCTGGCCTTCCAGCACAACGACGTCCGCTGGGTAGCGTTGCAGGGCAGCGTGCAGATTGGGCAGCGTCTCGGCCTGCGCCACCACGCGGATGTCGTCTTCGAGGGCGAAGACCTTCTTCATGCCCACGCGGTAGATCGCCTGAGAGTCGGCGAGAATGACGCGAATTTTCGCGGCAGCGTCAGGCATCTCATGGACCTGGTTAGCGGATTTCCCCGAATCGAGTGTCGTCGTCATCGTTTAGGCCTTGAAAAAGTAGTCGTCGATTACAGCCGCCACCATCGATTCCTGGCCCAGATGCTGATGGCGAACAACACGTCCCGTGCAGTGGATGGAAACATCCCGTGTCCAGCCCATGGCATCCGAAGGCATATCCATGCTGAACTCGATACAGCTGCCGATCCTCGGCAGGTAGGGGGTCGCAAACAGGATCCCGTTGGAGGAGATGTCTCGCGTTGTGGCTTCGACCATCCCGTCCTCCGTCCTCAAATGGAGCGCAAGCCTGAGAGGAAAACGGACGGATGTTCGGACGGCATCCCTCGATTCAGGCTTCTGCCATTCCGTCAAAATTCCTCCTTGGAGAACCTCAGCAGCACTTCGTTCCGGTGCTGCGGTTACCAAAGTTTATCGTACAAGTCCATTGTGCCATGCATTTTTACGCGGACAATGACCCGTTAGTTGCATTTTTGGAGAAAAAGTAACAGAAACGGAATCGCCGGAGACCGAGTGCTTCCCGGTCTCCGGTCTGGTCTGGCTTCCGCTGGCCCGACGCCGGTCTTTCGGCCACGGGCACACAAATCGGGCGCGACAATCAGGGATGTGCGTCCATAAACGACTGAATCTCTTGCATCTCGGCGTTGGATAACCGGAACTTCGCGGCAGGCCAGACACCCTCCACCTGCTCCGGGCTGCGTCCGCCGACAATCGCCCCGGTGATCGCGGGGTGGCCCAGCGTCCAGGCAATGGCGACGACGCCCGCCGAGACGCCGTGGCGCGCTCCGATCTGCTTCAGAAAGTCGGCAACTGCCAGATTGCGGCTCAGCAGAGGCTCCTGATAGTTCTTGGCATTGCGGCGGAAGTCGTCGGGCGGAAGGTTGGCGACGCGTTCCCTGGTCATCGCGCCGGTCAGCAGGCCGGAGTGTTGCGGCGAGTAGTTGATGACCCCAATCCCGTGGTCCAGGCAGAAGGGCAGAATCTCCGCCTCGACCGCGCGGTTCAACAGCGAGTAGGGCGGCTGTAGCGATGCAATGGGAGCGATCTTCTTGCAACGCTCCATCTGCGCAACCGAGAAGTTCGACACGCCGATGTGGCGCACCTTGCCCGCGCGTTGCAGGTCGGCCAGCGCGCCCCAACCCTCTTCCACGTCCTCGCCCTCCACCGGCCAGTGGATCTGGTAGAGGTCGATGGTCTCGACCTGTAGACGACGCAGACTCTCGTCCACCTCGCGGTGAATCTCCAGCAGGGTGCGCCGGATCTCGCGGTTCTTGTCCCACACCATACCGCACTTGGTGAAGAGGAGGGGTTTCACCGACGACTGATGCACCGCCCTGCCCACCACCTCCTCGGAGTGGCCCAGGCCATAGACGGCTGCGGTATCGATCCAGTTCACGCCGAGGTGGATGGCCTTGTGAATCGCCGCGATCGAGGCGTTATCGTCCTGCGGCCCCCAGGAGAAGGCCCAGTCGCCACCGCCCACCGCCCATGCGCCGAACCCAACCGGCGTGAGCCACATATCCGTGTTCCCAAGCTGCTTCAGTTTCATAATTCGTTTCCCCGTGGGGATGCCGCCCTGGCTGTTCGACGCAATTTTGTTCCTGCGTCGCGGCTCAACTCTCCCCCCGCTCCGATCTTACCCGATTGCATCGGACCGTACCTCCTCTGGCGCAAAATGAGGTCGGGATTGAAATTGAAAATAAATATAGTCCGCGGAACCGACCGAAAATCCACAAACAAAGCCGCAAGAAGAAGACCGCGCTCGACGTAAGATGGACTGCATGAAATATCTGATTGTTTTTCTGGCTGTAGCGGGCATGGCGGTGAGCATCCAGGCGCTGCACGTTCATCTGATGGACCCGAATGCGGCCCCGCCGTGCGCTGTCTCCGAGCACTGGGACTGCGGTGTCGTGGGCCACAGCAGGTTTTCCTGGTTCCCGCCGAAGATGACCGATGAGATGAGCGTCCCACAGTCTGGCGCGCTGCATATTCCCGTGGCGGCCATCGGAATAGCTGCATACGCCGCCATCGCGGTCCTCGCGCTGATGGGACGGATGGGCCTGGTCTTTGAACTGGCCCAGATCGGCTTCTTCTTCGCCGCGTTCCTCAGCTACATCGAGGCCTACATTCTGGAGATGTGGTGCATCTACTGCGTCTGGTCGCAGGCGATCATTGCCGCCATCTTACTGGCCAGCGGAGTGGCCCTGCTGCTGCAATGGAGGCGACGAAAGGCCTCGACCGCAGCCGCCTCAATCGAGCAGAAAGTCTAGTCTGCTGGGTCGCGTCAGGTCGGGACTACGGACGATGGGCGACAAGACTCGCCAGCGCGTTCATCGCATCCGTCGGGTCGGGCCGGACGCGGAAGTCGGCGAAGCCCTCGCTCCAGACGACCGTTCCATTCCGACCGACGACGAAGGTCGCGGGCACAGGAAGCCGCCAGCTTGACTCGCTGGCATTGGCATAGGTGCCGCCGGAGTTGACGAAGGGAATGTTGACCAGAATCCCCTGGTAGTAGCGGCGGTGCTCCTCCGGCACGCTGTATGCAACGCCAAATTGCTCGGCGAGCGTGGCCCCCGCGTCGGACAGGATGGGGAAGGGAAGCGCGTGCTGCTGCTGCGTGAAGTCGTTCTGCCGCGGGGTCTGCGGAGAGATGGCGACGAAGATCGCGCCCAGCGAGCGGACCTCCGCGTACAGATCGCGCCAGCGTTCCAGCTCGGTGACGCAGTACGGACACCAGCGCCCGCGAAAGAACTTGACGACGAGCGGCCCCAGCGCGAGCAGGTCGGCGGAGCGGACAGGCTTGCCAGTCAGCGCGTCGGGGAGCGTAAACTCCGGCATCGGCGAGCCAGCGCGGAGGATGCGCTGCTCGATGCCCGACGCAAAGAGATCTTCGCTGGCCTGTTCGGAGATGGCCAGTCGCTCGGGCTGCACCAGCAAGCGCGTGTTCTGCGTGATACGGTCCAGCGCGTCCTGCAACGGTGGAAGCGACAATCTGGGTGCGGTCTTCACCCTTCCATTATCGCGCCATCGGCCATCTTCCTCGCCATCGCCTGCGCAAGCCCCAAGAATTAGGCAAGCGCTTCGGATGTGTCCACGTCCGAGGTGACGGAATCCGGAAGGCTCGGCGGCTGTACCAGGAGATCTTCTTTACGCATCACCAGGCTGGTCGCGTTGAGTGAAGCAAGCTCGAACCCGTGACCGTGGGTGATGGCGTCGGTTGGGCAGGCCTCCACGCAGTAGCCGCAGAAGATGCATCGGTTGTAGTCGATGTTGTAAACCTTGGCATAGCGCTCGGAGGAGGAGATGCGTTGCGCCTCGGTGTTCTCGGCGGCCTCGATGTAGATGCAGTTCGCGGGGCAGGCGGCGGCGCACAGATAGCACGCCACGCACTTCTCCAGGCCGTTCTCATCGCGCTGGAGTTGGTGCTTGCCGCGGAAGCGCTGCTGAAACTGCGCGCCCCGCATCGGGCCTTTGCCGTCGGGATAGTTCTCCACCTCGGTCGGCTGGAACATCTGCCCGAAGGTGATGCTCATCCCCTTTGCAATTGCAGCGGCATTTTTTACGATGGACATGAGTTGAGTATACGACGACAACGCAGCCTATAGAAGGTCTGAATCGGGCGGGCACGCCCCGGTTCGTCGACGCGAGTGCCGCAGCCTCCCCCGGCACCCTTTGGCTGGGGTGGCAAAGTCCTCCTTCCATGTTGGGTAAACTGGAGACATGAGCGAAGAGGGTGCGGTGCGGACGGTTGTCGGCGAGACGCGCGTGCGCGTGCGCTATGCGGAGACCGACCAGATGGGCGTGGTCTATCACGCAAACTACCTGGTCTGGTTCGAGGTAGGCCGCGTCGAGTTGATGCGCCAGCGCGGCCTCGACTACAAACGGATGGAGATCGAAGAGGGCTGCGGCATCGCCGTGGTCGAGGCCACCGCGCGCTACAAGGCTCCGGCGCGTTACGACGATGAACTGGTCGTCGAGACCGCCGTGCTTCAACTGCGCGGCCCGGTGGTGCGCTTCGGCTACAAGATCCTGCGCGCAGAGGATGGGCTTCTGCTCTGCGAGGGCGAGACCCTGCATGTGGTGGTTGGCCGCGACATGAAGCGGCGACCGATGCCGCAGAAATATGCGGAGCTTCTGGGTTCGGCGATAGGGTAGCAGGGCGCGGATTCAAGGCTGGTTCGGCTTGCGCGCGGCGTCCCAGGCCTTGGCGTACTTCCAACTGGTATAGGTGGCGTGATAGAGGTGCAACAGAAGGCCCTCCCGCCCATCGAGGAAGCCGAGGCGGAAGAGGTAGTTCCAGAGCAGGGTGAGCTGTGGGACAAGGTAGACGCTACAGAGGAACGCAGGCCACGAACGGCTGGTCTTGCCCGCGCCAACCAGCAGTCTGCTGCCCAGCGAGCTGTAGCGGTCCATGTGCTCGATGTAGGTCTCCAGCGTGGGATAGGCGTGATGGATCAGGTCGTAGTCGAGCGTATCGGCCTTGCCATCGAAGACGATGGTCTCGTGGACCGGACGGTTGTCGAACCGCGGCAGCGTCGTAAAACTGGCGGCGGCGCGACGGAAGAGGCGCAGCTTGGGGTCGGGGTAGAAACCGCCGTGCTGGATCCAGCGACCAAGGAAGAGGTTGCGGCGGCGGATGAAATACGCGTCGGCGGGCGGGTTCAATGGCAGCAGCGACTGGATCTGCGCCTGTAGCTCGACCGTCAGTTCCTCGTCGGCGTCGAGCGAGAGGATCCATGTGCCGTTGCATTTGGCGATGGCCGAGTTCTTGGTTGCCGCAAAGCCCTGCCAAGGCTCGTCGTAGACCTTCGCGTGGAAGTCGTGGGCAATCTCGACCGTGCGGTCGGTCGAGCCGGAGTCCAGCACGACGATCTCATCGGCGAACTGCACGCTGGCCAGTGTGCGCGCCAGGTTCGCCTCCTCATTCTTGGTGATGATGGCGACTGAGAGCATCTGCGGCGTGATTGGCGTCACCAGTGCATCCTCCTTACTCGCTGCGACGTGGCGCGGCGGAGACGAGCGCGATGGAGGGATCGTCGAGATGCTCCCGCAGCAGACGCTCGATGAGCGGCATCAGTGCCTCGCCGGTCTTGGGCAGAACGAACGCGCTGGCCGCCTCGGCCCATTCCAGCTTGAAGCTGGTGGAGAGCGCGGAGATCCAGATCTGGCGGACGGGCGTGTTGGGCGTGACCACGAACTTGCTCGACCCATCCTCGAAGAGAATGTTCATGACACCATTGTTGTCCTCGAACTCGAAGCCGCCACTGGCGTCCTCGGCGGCAATCAGCGCCTGCTTCAGAGATTCGAGGGCGTGGTCGGATTCGCGGCGGAAGGTGGTCTCGTCAAGCATGGTTCCAGTGTAGCGGGTTGAGGCAAGTATCTTGTAGCGCGTCGGTCAACGCTTCATCGCAACGGCAGCGTTCGGAAGGTTCCCAAGCAGAACCGAGAGCAGTTCATCCAGACCCTCGATCCGAATGGGCTGTCTTCACGATTGGAGCTCCATTCGTCAGAAGGGGATGTCGTCGTCGGTGATGCCCTGGTCCGCGTAGTCGGGCGCGGCGGGCGCGGAAGCCCCAGCGGTATAGGGCGCGCTGCTCGACTTCGAGTAGCCGCCGCCTTCGCCGCCGCCACCGGGCTTGCCGAGCAGCGAGAGTTCGTTGACCAGGATCTCGGTCTTATAGCGTTTCTGGCCGGACTCCTTATCGTCCCAGGAACGCTGCTGGATCTTGCCCTCGATAAAGAGTTGGGTGCCCTTCTTGACATAGTCGCGGACGATCTCGGCAGTGCGCTGGAAGGCAACCAGGTTGTGCCACTCGGTCGAGTCCTGCCAGTTGCCCTGCGCATCCTTGCGGCGGTCGGCGGTGGCAAGGGTGAAGCTGGCAATGGTCATGCCGCTTGCGGTGGACTTTATTTCGGGGTCTTTGCCGACATTGCCGAGGAGAAATACTTTGTTGACGCCTTTTGCCATGGTTCTACGCTCCAGTGGTGCAGTATCTGCGAAGGATGAGAATAGCAGATCGTGGGGCCGGGAAGCAGGCAAATCGACCGGCTACCTCTTGTGGCTCCCAAGCAGCTTGGCCAGCGCGAGCGCCAGCACCAGCGTCCCCAGCGGCAGGCAGGCAATGGCGACCATCAGGGCCAGCCAGCCGGAGTTGCTGTGCGGGCCTTGCCGACTGAGGCCGGTGCCGACGGTCACCGCCGCCGCGAACGCTCCCGAAAGGAAGAGGCCGAGACCGACGCGGAAGAGTTGACGGGTGTCTTTCTGCATAGGGCAGGCAACGGGGGACAGGAAAGGCATCAGCGGCAGGCGGACTGCATCAGGTAGACCACAACGCCGGTGACCGAGACGTAGAGCCAGATGGGAAAGGTCCAGCGCGCCAGCCGCCTGTGCGTGGCAAAGCGTCCCGTCAGCGAGAGGAAGAACGTAATCAGGATCAGTGGCAGAGCCACCGTCGAGAGCACGATGTGCGAGGCCAGCAGCTTCCAGTAGAACGGCCACCAGCGGTTGAGCCGGTCGAAGTGCGTCTCCCCGTGCAGGGTGAAGTTGACGATGTAGGAGACCAGGAAGATCGACGAAAAGATGAAAGCGAACGACATGGCGGCGCGGTGGTGGTGGATGCGTCGCTCGCGGACCTCTTGAAAGCCGGTGACAAGGGCAATGGCCGCCAGCGCGTTCAGCACGGCGTTGACCAGCGGCAGAGAACGCAGTTGCGTGCCCGCGACATCGGTGGGCGTGTGGAAGTACACCAGCCAGCAGATCAGCGCGCTGGCCACGGTCGAGAAGCCGATTATGCCGACGATGACCCGGAGCGGCGTGCGGAGGTTGGCGGGTTTGGAGGGTACACTCATTCTCTTCGTCCTCGATGGTCGGTTCAAAAGAGCAGGTGGCCGCGAGCGTCGAGCATCATCGCGGCGAGCAGAAACGGCAGGTAGACGATGGACGCGTGCAGTAGGTCGCGCGCGGGCTGGCGGTGCGAGGCCGCGTGTGGGTCGTGCAGGTTGGGGCTGCGTCCCGCGTCGCCGAAGGCGATACGGGCGAAGCGGACGGTAAACCAGAGATAGCCCAGCGTGAGGCCCACGGCCGCGACGGCGTAGGCATCGCCGGCGGTCTGCAGCGCGAAGGGCCAGAGGCTGACCGGAACCATCAGCGCGGCGTAGAAGAGTGCCTGCAGGACGGTGGACCGCACCGCATAGCGGGTGTTCGCAATGGTTGGCGCAATGCGGATGCCAGCCCGCGCATAGTCCTCGCGGTACATCCATCCGATGGCCATGAAGTGGGGAAACTGCCACACGAAGAGGATGGCGAAGAGGGCGACTCCCGGCCACTCGATGAGGCCGCGCGCGGCGGTCCAGCCAATCAGCGGCGGCATCGCTCCGGGGAACGCTCCGACGAAGGTGTTGAGGGTGGTAAGCCGCTTGAGCGGAGTGTAGATCGCGACGTAGCCGACGGCGGTCAACAGGGTCAGCGTGCCCGTCAGCAGGTTGGTGGCGCGCACCAGGTACAGCGAGCCGAAGAAGACCGCCAGGAACCCTACGGCGAGTCCGTGCGCGAGGGAGATGCGGCCTGTCGCCATCGGGCGGTTGCAGGTCCGCTGCATCAGCCGGTCCGTGGAGCGCTCCAGCGCTTGGTTCAACGCGCTCGCCCCGCAGGTGACGATGGCGATGCCCGCCAGCGCCTCGACCATTCCTGCGTTGAACGGGCTGATGCCGGAGCGCAGACTGCCCAGATAGAACCCAGCCGCCGAGGTCACAATCACCATGGTCGAGACGCGCACCTTGAACAGCGTGGCATAGTCGGCGAGCAGGCTGGGCCGCACGTCCCCAGCGGCAGGCGCCGCGAACGGTTGGGTACGGCTCTCCGAGGTCATGGTGGTCGCCACTCCCTCCAGCATAGCGCGTTTGCAGCGTGCCGGAGAGGCCGTGGAAGAACTCAACAGGATGCTGGCGATAGAGACCGAAGACGACGACGGATCGCGCGCGCCCAGCCAGTCTTCTTTTAGCAGCTTCTTTAAAGCTGCTGTTTTTAGCTGCTAAGAAAAAACCGAATCGAGGTATCATCAATGAATATGGCAACGATCCACATCTCGGAAGCCGACGCCGCCCGCGACTTCGCCGGACTGCTGGCCCGTGTCCGCCTTGGCGAGGAGATCGTCATCGAGAGCGGCAGCTATCCGGCGGCAGTTCTGCGTCCGGCGACTCCGCCGCGCCGCTCCATCTCCGAGTCCATCGCGCTCGCCGAGGCCCGCTCGAAAGAACTGGGCTACAAACCGGTGATGGATGCCGACTACGCCGCCGACATGGAAGAGATCGTCCGCAACCGCAAGCCCCGCGACACGTCCGCATGGGACTGATCCTCGACACCGGCATCCTCATCGCAAGCGAACGGCGGGGCGAGTCCGTCGAAGACATCCTCCGGCAGGCGCGGGCCACGCACGGCGAGACCGACATCGCGCTCTCGACGGTCAGCGTCGTCGAACTGACGCATGGCATCTACCGCGCCAGAACCGAGGCCGACCGCACACGGCGGCGCATCTTCGCCGAGGCGGCCTTCCAGGACCTCATCGTGCATCCGGTCTCGCTGGAGATCGCGCAGCTTGCCGGACGCATCGAGGGCGAGCAGGCCGCCCAGGGCATCGCCATCGCCTTCGAGGACCTCGTGATCGGGGCCACGGCCCTCCATCTCGGCTTCGATGTGGCCACGCTCAATATGAAGCACTTCAAGCTCATCCCCGGCCTCAACATCGTCACGCTGTAGCCTTCCCATGTTCTTCTCTTAGAGCCTGTTTACGATCTTTGGGGGTGGTGTAGCGAGGGACTCCGATTCGCTATA
>VFSW01002471.1_pt1 | contig 27918 bp, 27 predicted proteins | sample 5358111 | NCBI WGS metagenome assembly VFSW01 (sample SAMN11554181, study PRJNA540505) | mine drainage metagenome | isolation source: sediment from site ElyBrook_90M | place: USA: Ely Copper Mine, Vershire, VT | collected 2017 | reverse complement strand
CCCCCGCCCCCCCTTCGGGGGCGGTGAACCCCCACCCCGTCGGGGGCCGCGGGGGTTTCCCCATTTCTATTTTCTGCCGGTTCTGCGAATGGTCGCACCTTGCACGCGGCCAAAAAAGAAAATCGGCCCCCAGAGGAAGCCGATTTTTTGCTATATTCTTACCGAAACCATGTCCATGGCCGGAATTTCATCACCAGCCAGACTTCGATCAGTGTCTTGCTCGCCAGCATCAGCCAGATCAGTGTCAGCGGGCCGCCAAGGACTCTCGCTCTGAACAGGAGACTGTTCATCCCAAGGCCCATCATGCCGACAAGACCGAGCAAGACGTAGAGGCGATTGGTCGCCCGGTCGCTCCATGCTTTTTGGAGCTGTTCTCCGCCAGCCGGTCCCGGCATGGCGGCGGCAAGGAGGACTACCGGTGCGGTACCCCATTTGCCGGCCATTATGTCCTGGAATTTCTGCGGGTGACGTTCCTGCAGATGATTGATGGCGCCGGTGATCACAAAGAAGACCGCGAGCACTACTTTGAAATTCCACAGGACGCCCGCGACGTCGTTGCGGAGCGTGTGCCAGACCCCGGTCACCCCTTCTTCCCAATAGATCACTCCGAGAAGGATCACCGCTCCCGCAAAAAGCAGGGCGAGCGCAATGCTGGAGAAGTAGTTTACGAGCCGCTCCATCGTTCTTACAAGGTTCATAGTTTCCTTTTTTTGGTTCTTTTCCCATTATACACCATATGCGCGATTTGTCAAGCAAAGGACCCGGACCGAAAGTTCGGTACGGGTCGTGCCGCCCTATTTGAAAGGGAGGCCGCTTCGGAGGGTAATGACGATGACGTCGAGCGGACGTTTTGGATACCGATCCTGCCGGCGGATACCGCCGACCAACCAACCTCTCCACTTCAATTGGATGGCGATTTCCTCCGCGTAATAACACCAAGCTGCATTGAGACGCTCGTGGTATTCGATCTGCGCGAATCGGTGCCTGGCTGTGACGTCGGCCACTATCCAAAGTTCGCAGGCCCCGGAAGAGATATCCGTATCGATGAGGCATAGATATCTTTGTTGCCCCGACTCGGGACTCCGGCACTGTGCGACAATGTCGTCGGCAAGGCGGGCCGCCGCCGCGCGGCATACCCGTTTGCCGGAGGCGGTCCGTATGATCGTAGATACGGCAAACGTCGCGAGTATTACCGCGGCGAGAAGAATTACTTCGCGGATGAGAGGCCAATCAAATGTCGTCATAAAAAGACCTTTCGTACTATCTGGTTCGTAAGCACGATACTCAAGCGAGCGGGGGCTGTCAATGGCAGGGTATTTTTCGATATGCTACGCTTTTGCCATGACCTCTGCTGGCTCCCTGCTCGCGACGCTCAATAAGAAATATTCCTCGCTCCATCGCCGGTACGAAGACCTTTTCTGGCGCTCGTATATGGGCGACCATAGCGTGGACCAAAAAAAAGACGCGGCGCTTGCGGCGCGCGATAAGTTTCGCGCCGACCCTTGCTGGCTCGAGACTATCGCCGCCGCGAAGGTCGGCGCGTCGCTGAAAGACCGCATGCGCCTCGACCGCTGGCGCCGTTTTTTCGCGGCGTACCAGTCGCCGCCCGCCGCCCTTTCCCTGAAACGAGAGATCGATGCGCGTGAGTCGGCAACGATGAAGAAACGAGCGCGCCGGAAGGAAGGCTACCTCGACCCTTATACGAAAAAATTCACCGCCTGCTCGGCGCTTGCCATGCGCGCGCTCATGGAAACGTCGGCCGACGAGAAAGTGCGGCGGGCGTGCTTTGACGCGCGGGAAAAGATGGCGCTCGACCTTGTGCCGGAATTTATCGGCATGGTCGGGCTCCGCAACGCCTATGCCCGCGCGCTCGGCTATGCCGACTTCTACGATTTTAAGGTGCAAAGCAGCGATGGCCTGACGAAACGGGAACTTTTCTCGCTCTTCGATGCCATTTACCGCAAGACGAAGTACGCGTTCGCCCGCATTCGCGCTCTGGAAAAGACCATGCCGGGCCTCCGCCAGCCGTGGAACTTCGGCTTTATGATGGTCGGCGATTTCACGAAAGAGGAAGACCCTTACTTCCAATTCGCCGAGGCGCTCCCGCGTTTCGGCCGCTCATTCCAAAATCTCGGTATTGATTTCGGCGGCGGCACGCTGACGCTTGATCTCCTCGACCGCCGGGGAAAATGGAACAACGGGTTTTGTCACTGGCCGAAATTGGTGCGGTTCGAAGGCGGCAGGCGTGTTCCGGGAAGCGCGAATTTCACTTGCAACCTTGTGCCCGGCAAGGTCGGAGAAGGGAACAGCGCGCTGCGCACGTTGTTCCACGAGGGCGGCCACGCGGCGCATCTTCTCAATTTCGGTCTGCCCGACGTCTGCCTCGGCCATGAGTATCCGCCCATGGCGGCCTCGTGGGCGGAAACCCAGAGCATGTTCCTCGATACCATGTGCGGTAGTTTCGAGTGGCGGCATCGCTATGCCACGGCTGCGGACGGTACGTTTTACCCCTTCGGTCTTTTTGAAAAGAAACTCCGCAAGGTCCATTTTCTCCGCCCGCTCGAGTTCAATAGCATTATGTTCGTCTCGAATTTCGAACGGGAAGTGTACGAGGCGCCGCGGCTGACGGCGAAGACCGTCATTGCGCTGGCCCGCAAGAATTACCGGAAATATTTCGATCGGGCGGCAGATTCGCTGGCCGTGCTGAACGTGCCGCATATTTACAACTTTGAATCGTCCGGCGCCTATCACGGCTATGGCTTGGCGACTTTGGCTTTGTCGCAGTGGCGAGATTACTTCTACAAAAAGTACGGTTACATCGTCGACAATCCGGCCGTGGGGCGGGAAATGAAACGGGTCTGGCGAGAGGGTTCGGCGAGAACGTTCGAGGAATTCGTCCGGCAGGCGACCGGCCGCGCGCTTTCCTCCGACGCGTTTCTCCGCCACGCGACGGCGTCTGTCCCGAAATTGCTGCGCCAGGCGAAGAAGCGCAGCGAGCGGCTTGCACGCGTCCGGCGCCGCGGCGGCCCGATAGATCTTCGCGCCGTCATCAGGATGGTCCACGGCGCAAAGGTCATCAGCACCAATAAAAAAAGCTTCGAAAATATGGCCGCCGTCTACCGGCGCTGGCTCCGCGCGCGTTCCTAGAGGTCTAACCTCGAAGCGACTCGGCACCAGTCAGACGATTCGGCACCGCGCCCCACATTCGACGGCACGATTTGATCATGCTAAGATAAAACCACTTTCTTCATCTATGAAAAGATACGTTACTGCTCTTGTCGGGATCGTTCTTGTCGTCCTCGGCGGCTATTACCTTTTTGGCCGTGCGCCGGCATCTGCGCCTGACACGGCTACGACTACGGCCGCCACCGCGACGACCACGGGCTCTCTGACGATATACAAGTCGACAACCTTTTATTGCGCCGAAGGTTCCTTCGGTGCGAGTTTCGGTACGGGGCGGGTGATTCTTTCGACTTCTGACGGCAAAGTGATAATCCTGCCAAGGGCAATGTCCGGTTCCGGCGCGCGCTATGAGAGCGGCGGCATGGTCTTCTGGAATAAAGGCGAGACCGCATTCGTCACCGAGAATGGCGCGAACGTGTACACAAAATGCATTGCCGGGACGCGCACCGCGGGTCCGAATGGCACCTATACGTTCGCGGATGATGCGAAGATATTCACTTTTTCCTATCCGGCAGACCTGCCTTTCTTCGGCGATGACAGCGGCTACACATCCCTGTGGCAGGCGGGAGGGACGACGACTGGCCAGCTTCTCGCGGTGGTGACCATTCCCGGCAGTTTCGAACCGAAGACGAATTTTGGCGATGCCCGATTTACCATCGGCGCGAGCGCGGACCCGGCGGCTGTGGCGTCGTGTCTCACGCCGCTCCCGAGCGAAAAGTCCACCGTTACCGCGGTGACGATCCACGGCATCCCTTTCACCAAACTCACCGGTACGGATGTGGGCGCCGGGAATTATTACGAAACTACGAGTTACCGGACCATATATAATGGTGAATGTTATGCCGTCGAATACACCATTCACTCGGGGAATATAGAGAATTATTCGCCCGACCAAGGCATTTCCGCGTTCAATAAGACAAAGGTCCAGAATATCCTCGAGGCGATGGTGAAAAGCTTCTCGTTCCAGAAGTAGCGGTTGTTTTTTATCATGAAAAAAAGGCCGGCCGCAGGATGCGGCCAGCCGGCTTTCAGCGTACCAAAACCTTGAAATCTTCTATCGTCGAGGCCGTGAACTTCTCAAATACGAATTGTGCTCCTGCCCTCCGTAGCGCCGCGGCGCCCATGTGTTTTTCCACCGCCACGCCGACCGCGAGACACCGCGGTACCGGCAAGGTCGGCTCAAGCACCGCCGCCATGTCGCTCGGTAGGTCGCCGATATGGATAAGGACGTCCGGTCTGGTCAGAGCGGCAAGCTTTCGGAGCGCTTCGGTCTTGTCTTTGAACTGGTTGTGAAAGAACGCATATCGCGGATGGAAGTACGAGATGAGTCTCGTCTGCTGAAGCGCGTGAAGCTGTAAGAATCGCGGCCCGCTGGTAATGATGACCGGTTTTGCCGAACAAAAGCGGCATATTTCGGAAAGAAGCAGCTCCACCCCTTCGAATTTCTTTGCCGGTGGCATTTCATCCACTGCATTTTCCAGCGCACACTCCAATTCCTCGTAAAACATCTTGGCGGTGATAGGACTGCCCGAGTGTCTGATTTGCCACAGCCGTTCCTTAATGATGTCATCGAGGTTTTTCGCGAGCCAGTGGTGGTCCGGCGCTCCGTTCGGCAATCGCGAGAGAGAAAAGATCGTACCGGTAAGCGACCAGCTGACGTTCCTGCACAACTTGTCCCAGGCGTCATGGTTGGTTAGGATCGTATTGTCAATGTCGCAAGCACAAATAGTTCGTAGCATGGGAATCCTTTCTTGTCTGAGCGTATATTTTGTCCCTCGCATTGTCAATCGGGTCGCCCGTTCTGCGGCACTGTCGAAGTTCATGGTAAACTTTACTCATCTTTATGAAAAATGATCCCATGGGAACGCTTGAGCTCCTGCCCGCCGCGGCACATCTTGAGCTCGTCGCACCGCCGGTCGGTGATATGATCCGCGCACTGGCACCGTCGGAAGAAGAATGCGCGGTGGCTGCGATAGATCCATCATGTGCCGACACGGCGGCTTTTTGCGCGCGATATCAGATAGACCCCGCAGACGCGGCGAATTGCGTCGTGGTCAAGGCAACCCGTGCCGGCACTGTTTGGTACGCGGCGTGTCTCGTGCGCGCGAGCGATCGCGTCGATGTGAACGGAACGCTTCGCCGCCGCCTTGATGCGCGCAAGGTCTCGTTCGCGCCGAGAGAGGAAGCGGTGTCTCTCGCCCGCATGGAATTCGGCGGCATTACGCCGCTCGGTCTGCCGCCGGCGTGGCCGGTATTTATCGACGCCAACGCCGCCCGCGCGCGCCGGCTGGTCGTTGGCAGCGGCCGCCGCGACTCGAAACTGGTCGTGGCGGGAAGTTTTCTTGCAAGGATCCCCGGCGCCACTATTATCGACCGTCTGGTACAAAGCCAAACTTTTCTATAAAAAACCTGCGATCCAAGATCGCAGGTTCACATTTCCTTGTTTCTAGCCAAGAACAGCTAGGATTGCCGTATCACACAGCTCAATTTCTCTAACTTCGATCTTGCCGTCTGCGCGGTCACCCCCCGACTTTCCGAGAAGTCCTAACCTTTCAATAACTGCAAAGACGGTGGTATGTTGCTCGTCTTCCTTTCTGAGGCATCTGCAGTCTTCTTCCCATGAACGTAACAACAGTGCGTCTGCTTCTTCTCGCGAGGCAGCATAAACCAGGATTTCATTATGCCGATGACCGTTGGGCGCGCCAATCCCATGACCGTAAAAAGCGTAATGACTCTCTGTGTAGATAAAAAGTTTCATCCGTTCCTTTCGGTTGACTGGGTTTACTTTACCATAAGTATGATAAAATTGCAATAGATTCAGAAAAACGTGGCGGGCAGCACTTTCCACTGAATTTTGCCAGCGAGTAAACATGAGGTTTTTGACTTCCCAAGAGAGGATCAACGCTGCAAGAGTAGACATTATCGCGACGTTTCCTATTTTTTCGCTCGCAATAAAAAGCCCGAAACATCGTTTCGGGCCATCGTCCTCTCAATGCTGCCACTGCGCGGGTTCCATCAGCGGTTCGAAGTAACTGTCGGTCGCTTCACGCGGCCGGAGCGTGCTGATGGCGCAGTAGGGATGCTTCGGGCCTATGGCTCGGAGCGTCGCTATGGTATCGCGCCGCCAGCGATGGTCGCGCTCTTGGAGATCCGGTTCCTCAAAGCAGATACAGGCCTGAGGTTCTTCAAGAAAGAGAGCGACGATCGGCAGAGTCCGTTGGCCCCAGAATCGGCGGTCAGAACGGAGGAGCTCCCGGTTTGGCCGCGGAGTCGGACAGAACAGCACGAGCAGCCGCGTGACGGCGATCATGGTGCCGTCGTAACATTGGTATCCTTTACCGACCCTTTTATCAAACTTCACGAAACGGCCATTCTCTTTCCACAAGATTCGCCTGAACGCGGGATGCCAATCATGGCGGCTCTGGCTGAAGATAATGACCTCGATGACGGAATTGCGCGTTACCGCGAAGAACGTGCTGAGATATGATTTTTCCATGGGTTCCTTTCTCGGGATCTTTCTTATTGGTACCACAGAAGTAACCGGTTTTCAAATCTGCGGACGAGGTATATGATGGGGCGAGGAAGCGCTGAAGACGAAAAGGAGATGATTGAAAATGAAATTCTGTGACGAAAGTTCCTCATCCCGGATCCGATCCGTAGCAGGGTGGCATATCTATGTCGAAGCAGTGGGGAGACGCATTCGGTCGGCGGAGAATGTTATCGCCGGTCTTCTTCCCGGTATTGTGCCGCAGCGGCTGTGGTGTATGGATGGCCAAAAACATCGGTTGTGGCCGTGTATCAGCATCGAAATGGTGCTTAAGCTCGAGGAGGTGGGTGTCCGCGTCGACGTATGGTGTCAGCAGGGAAGGGGCCCGATACGGCGCGTCTTTTCGCGGAAGTCATTGCTCCGGTCATTAGCTCGCGGCGCGGGCAAAACGAAAAACCGCTCGTCTTCTTTTTCGGGCATGCAGCGCCGCAAGGTCTGATTGCGGCAGGTCTTCCCAAGGGCCACGGTTCGGATGACGGTCAAGACGGCGCGACACGGACACGTGCCGCGCTTTTTATGCATGAAAAAAGCGGCGGCACATGTCCGCCACTTTGTCTTCTTGTTCACGCGCGCCTGGAAACCCATCGGTGCCGCGCCCCCGGCCGCGTTCGGAAGACAAGGTCACCCATCCGATGGCTGTCGTCAACGTCTGATTCGATACAGCCCCGCGTTTCCAATTCATGGCAGATCGCCAAGAACTGGCGCTTGCGGATGCACACGCCCTTTTCGATGAACAGTTTGTGCAGGTCCCAACTTGCCATGTCGCCCTTGCGTTCCAGGACGTCGATAATGTCGAAACCGAGCTGTTTTTTCCGTGCGCGGAAGTGGCAGGCAAAGGTGACTATAAGATAGACAATCAAACCAGACTCGAGAAGCTGGCTCGCAAAGGATGCTGTGGTCATATGCTAGGTCCTCCTGCCGATAAATCTACCGAGTGGCGGCTATTTGTCAACCGCGGGCTCTCTACGGGTGCACTTTCTTGGCGTAGGTGCGCCGGAGAGTTATCAACAGTTGCGATACATAGCAACTGTAAAGGGTGTATACTGAACATACTCGTGAGTTACTCCTCTATGACAAAAAAGCAGAAAATTTTAATTTTTATGATTCTCGTGCCCGTGGGATTGGCATTTTTGTACGATTGGTCATTTTCCAGAGCCGGGACTATTTTGGAAGACTATCAATATTACGTGAAGACCATTTTATTATTGATTTCTACCGCAGGACTGTTTTGGTTATCAACATTTCTTTTTGAGGAAAAAAAATATATTCGGCAGATTCTCACCACTATCGTAGCTTTTGCTCTGCTGGCCTTTGTCCTTATAGGTCTATCACTCACAAATATAAATTTTCCATAGAAGCATGAAAATGTTCCTTTCCATCGGTTTACTTTCTCTGATGTATCTGTTTGTGACAGTGGGCGCCAAAGCGGCGATGATTCCTCCTTATTTCAATGTGACCGTGGTAAACAACAGCGTCGGCGGCGACGCGGTTTTTAATTTCACCGTTGTCGCCCCGTACCCGTATAACTCATATGGCGGACCGTTCAGTATCCAAACGCAAAATGGTATGGGAAGTTACGACATTTACGCAGTGAGCGGGAACGGCACGCCATTTTCGATAACTGAAGATGTCAGTGGTGGGTGGAAGAAACCGGAAGTTTCTTGTTCAAGCGATAACCCGCAAGTGACGACTTCCGCTATTGCGAATGGCGTTCAAATCACCGCGTATCCCTATAGTTCGATTACCTGTACGTTTATTAACTCGAAAGAGGTGGCGAAAACGCCTGTGTTGATAGTGCCCGGGATTTTGGGGACTGAAATGAAAGACAGTAATACTTTGTTGTGGGTTGATCTTCTTAAGATGGCTACTGACGTGGGGGATTCCTTTATGGACACTCTTGCTCTAAACAAAGATTTTACACCAATAGATTCTTCGGTATTACCCACTGATATTATCCGTGTAGAGGGAGTACCTCTTTATCGTTTTGACTACACCGACGGTCTCATCAACACATTTATTGGCCAAGGTTATACGGAAGGCAAAGACCTGTTTACATTTCCGTATGACTGGCGCTATGGTGTCAGTGGCGGGAATGAAGCGGCCCTTCAGCAAAGGATACACGATATAATCGCAGCTAACGGCGCAACCAAGGTGGATGTCATTGCCCACTCGACGGGCGGATTGCTTGTTAAAAAATATGTCATGGACCACCCGGCCGACCATCATATCGGCAAAGCGATTTTTGTCGGTGTGCCGAACATGGGCGCGCCGAAGGCGGTGAAAGTGCTTATTTCCGGCGATTCATTCGGCATTCCTTTCCTTGCAGATTCGGAAATAAAAAAGATCGCCGCCAATATGCCGGTATCGTACGATTTGTTGCCGTCGCAAGCCTATTTCGACCGGAATGGGAGTTTTATCAGGACGCTTTCGCGAAACGCGCCATCGCCGCCCTCGGTCAATGATCTCAATTATGTGCAGTCGGCGGATTTTCTTATATCTTCGCACGACCTCAACGCCGCGGCCCTTTCTTCGGCACAAAGTCTTCATACCGCGGATTTCGATTCGTTCGACCTGCGCGCGGCAGGCGTCGATTTTTATAATGTGGTCGGTTGCAAGACGGGAACGATGGGACAATTTATCGAGAATCAGACAAACGAGCTTGCCATGGATGGCGAACAATATGTGCCGGTATTGGTTTCCGGTGATGGCACGGTGCCGCTCGGGAGCGCCTCGGCAGTTCCCGCGAATGCCGACCACGTCGTCTACATCAAAGGCGGAGAACATTCCAACCTCCTTTCAGGCAACGGCGCGCGGCAGGTTATTGTGAATCTTTCGACCGGCGCCGGTCTCGCGACGACGAGCGCGGTCGTCTCCGGTTCAGATATGGGCAATGACCTGGCCGACTGTGCGCTCTCGGGCACCTGGTGGCAGATATTCAGTCCGCTTGCGCTCACGGTGACCGATGCGCAGGGGAATGTGGCCGGCATTGCCGCCGACGGCAGTGTGGAAAATAATATTCCCGGTGTGGACTACGAAGTCTGGGGCGACCATAAATTCGTGTACGTGCCGACGGACGAAGGGCAAGCATACCACGCGGCCTTCGCGGGGACCGCCACGGGAACATTTACGCTCAAACAAAGCGAGATATCTCACGGTGCCCTCGTCGGTACCGCCGTGTGGAGCGATGTGCCGGTAACTTCTGACCTGCGCGGTTCTTTAGTGGCAGATGGCGGAGGCACGCCGTCGCTTCTCCTCGATACCGACGGCGATGGCGCGATCGAAGAGAGCGTCAGTCCGGCAGACTCTTTAGATGGTGCGCAGTCGGCCGACATGCTGGCGCCGACGACGCGCGCCGCCTTTTCCGGCACTGCCGGCAAGCCCGGTTTCTACCGCTCGGATGTCGACGTCACGCTTGCGGCGGACGATGCGGTGGTCAGTGGCAGGGAAATGGAACCGTCAGGCGTGGCGAAAGGCATGTACCAGCTCGATGGTGATGCGGGGCGGGAGGGCGGTGGTACCGGCGCCGCGCCCGCGGCGGGCGCGGCGCCCTGCGCTTTTTCGGTCACCGCCGAAGGTCCGCACGCGCTTTCATTCTACTCCGAAGATCGGGCCGCGAACGCCGAATTGCCGCAGACGATCTCTTTCACCATTGATAAAACACCGCCGGAATTTTCCATCAAATTCTCTGAGGCGGCGCAGGACGTGATTTTTTCCGGTACCGACAATCTTTCAACGCCGGAGGAGGTTTCGGTTGCCGATGAGGGCGGCGATATATCTCTCGCCGACGAAGCGGGTAATAGAACAACGCTCCGATTGAAAGAGAAAGACCGGAAGACCGCGCTCAGGGCCGAGATCGAATCGCTTGCCTACAATGGTACGAAGGCGGATGTGAGCAAAAATAAACTGCAGTTCGCCTGGAAGCGCGACAGGCAAGGAAATCTCTCGTCGCTCTCGCAACACGTCCAGTCTAAGGACGGTTTCAATGTTACCGCCACGTACGAGCGGGGCGTTACGGTCATCTCCGGCCGCGATGCCGCAGGTAAAATCTCGAAGACCTTGCCCGGCCTAGTAATGATAACCGTCGCGACAAAGAAGGGCGAATTAACGTGGCAGTAGTTGCGTTACGACAAACGAAGCCGCCGGCCGAAAGGCCGGCGGCTTCTGGATGAAAGCAAGTCCCTAATTAATAATTTATGACGCCGTTCACCGTCCCGTTGACCGCGCCGTTGGTGCTGGAATTAGAAGATGGCGTAGCACCGCCCGCGTTTACGCCGGTATTGACCCTCATCGTGCCTTGAACCGCCGGTCCATTCACCGAGCCTTGGACGCCGGTTGACCCGTTTGCGCCGGTGCCGCTTCCCGTGCCGCCGTTCAGAAGATTAACCACTCCCGAGGCGCTGACGTTAAGCTTTGCGGACTGACTCAAGACGAAATCCTGCTTGACGCTGCCGTCCACGTCCATCCCGACGCTCGTTTGTGCATCGAGCGAACCGCCGCTCTCCGTGACCGTGCCGTCGGCCGCAGTCGAGACCGCTGCATTGCTCCGGCTCTCTTCGTTCACGACCGGGGCGAAGACGTACGCACCGTTCGCCGCGGCATGGAGAGATTTGTCCGCGAGCACGTCAAACTTGACGCTCGCGGTCGTGCTCGCCGCAACATTGACTGTGCCGTTTATGGTAATAGTTTGGCCCGGCAGCGCCGCTGTCTTTTGCGCGCCGGAGGTCGTTTTCACCACGACCGAACCGAGCGTGACGCGTGTTTGCGTGTAAGTGTCGGCCGCTACTTGTGCCGTCGCATATATCTTTGCCTGGCCCTTGGCGTGGAGGGTGAGCAGGTCGTAGCTCATCGAATTTCCCGGCACCGTCACCCAGCCTTGCGCCGCACTGTAAAGTTCGACCTTATTGACACCCATCGAGATGTCGGAAACGTTGGTAATGGCTGCCGTCGCGTCGGTAAAGGAAACGGCGACCGTTCCCGTCGCTCCCGACGCGTTTTGGGTCGTCGCGCTTGGCGCCGATGGCGACATTTGCACGTAGATTATGTAGCCGAGGATCGCGACTACGATTATACCGATGATCCATCCTGTTGTTTTGTTCATAATGAGGGGATACTAACCGAATAATAATGAAGGCTTAATGAACTATACCGGACGGATAATAAGGGAGACGGCCGGAAAAGTAAACCATTACGTTCATCCGCGCGCCAAACACGGCCCTGTTTTTGGGCCGCCTTTTCTTTCCGAAATCTCTCCCGACTCAGTTTCCCAACGGCAGCGAGTCCCGCAGCGGCGGTTTATTGGAGAATAGTTTTCCTTTTTGCCACGGTACGCCGAGGAGCGGGAGAAGCCAGCGGTCGGCGCCGAACCAGCCGGCGTTGCGCCAAGCGAACATGAGGAAAAGCTCCAGGAGCAGGAGGATCGGATTGATGCTGACCGTTCCGGCGAAGAGATAGTTGAAATTCATGAACGCGCCGAAGAACGAGGCGATGCCGGTCAGAAGCCCCAGCATCAGGGCGGTACCGACGGCCAGTTCGCCGTAGGTTACCACGTAAGAGAAGAGGACCGGGTGATGGCTGACGATCGCGGTCAGGAAATTCGCATACCAAAGCGCGACGTCGGGGTGAGCGCCAGATGCCTTGGCGACCGCGCCGGAGATGAATCCTTGGAGGGCGGCGCCGGCTTGCGCGCCGGTCCACGCCGGGTTCGCCATTTTCGACAGAGCCGCCGAAAGCCACTCCCACCCGACATAAAGGCGGACCACGAGCCACAAAAGTCCCAGGCGCGTGTCGGCAAAGAACAATCTCGCTATCTTTGGTTCCGGAATCTCGAGAGGCCCATAGTCATTCATGTCCCCAGTATAGCAAGATGCGGTTTAATACACCCGGCGGTTTTCCACATAGCCTATTAGGCTTTTCATGCACATCACGGACCGACTTCCGCGCGCCGCCCGACGCCGTGTGCCGGTGAGAGGCCGTAGGAATTTCCCTCCTTTGCCTGTGGATTAATTATTAGTTTTTCTCTGCTACAATTTATCCCTATAGGGGACATTATATGCAATCGGAACTAACGGATTCTTTTTACCGGTGGGTGCACGAACTTCCTTCGTCGCGCATGGTCTTTCCGGAGACTTTTTGGCAGCGGGCGAAGTATATGTTTTGGCGCTTTTATACGCCCTATCATCCGCTGGTCCGCGATACGGCCCTCGCGCTTGGCATTGTTCATCATGCCGGCCGTCAGCATTATCTCATCGGCCGCATCGCTCCCGAGCACACGCTCCAAGGAGTCATCGCATTCCTCATCTCGCAAGGGTTCGCGAACCATTTCATCGCGTGGAAGGACGACGGGGAAGTCGTCAGTCTCCGCTTTGTCGCCGATTTTTCCCACCAATATCATATTCGGCTTTTTATTGACGGCGAGGTGCGAGCTCACTACGAATATACGCCGGAATGTCGGCCGATCTATCACCTCACGGAGGTCGGTCAGGAATCGCGCCGAGAATTTTTCACTGATTTGCTGAAAGGCATAATCATCGAGCTCGCCGGCGAGTGATGTGCCTTGCGGAGGCCTATGAATATCGCATCGAAATACCGCCAGCCGCAGGGCCGGAGCTGGCCCTTCGGGGCGCAAGATAATTTTGGCCACCTTGCTCGCGGTAACATATCGCCTCGGTTCGCGGTACAATGGTTTTGTGAGGCATATTATTACGCTCATTGTGGCTGGTCTTGTGATACTGCCGTCGGTCGCGGCGGCTGAAGTGCTGTCGGTCGCGCCCGAACACCCGATACAAGGCGACCCGTTGCTCGTGACGGTGAACGTACGGGAGATACCAGTGAAGCTGACATTCGCCGGGGCACCCGCACCATTATTTTCGTATGCGGGTACATGGCGCTCGCTTATCCCCATCGATATAAACCGGGCGCCGGGCACCTACTTTCTTCGCGCCGTCTTCAAGGATGGGAGCGCGGTGACTCGGGCGGTGACCGTCGGCGCACGGGTGAAGTTCGAAGCGCCGCTAAGTATTCCGGCGAAACTCGGCGGTACGACCGCGGCGGCGGCGACCGCGGTCGTCGGTTCGCTGTCGGCGGAAAATAGCATCCTCGACTCGCTGTGGAGCGGCAATCATGCGTATTGGACGAAGCCGTTCCGATTGCCGCTTGCCGAAGCGACCGTCACCGACCCGTATGGGTACAACCGAAAGACCGGCGAATATACCATTGCCCACAAAGGCACCGATTTTCACGCTCCGCGCGGTACGCCGGTATACGCGATGAACCGCGGCGTCGTTCGGCTGACGCGCAACTGGATAATTTACGGCAAGATAATCGTCATCGACCACGGTCTCGGCCTTCAGACGATGTATCTTCACCTGTCGAAAATTTATGTGAGCGAAGGCGAGCTCGTGCAGCCGGGCGAGATCATCGGCCTCTCGGGGGACACCGGCTATGCGCTGGCGCCGCACCTCCACCTGAGCGTCAAACTTGCCCACGACTCCATCGACCCGGTCACATTCCTCGATTTCTTCGGTTGGAACCTTTGAGAGCGAATAATCGCACGTGTTGCTATAATTTTTACACGATTCCCATGGCTGGCATATTCGAAACATACAAAAAGACCCTCCACGGTTTGGGGCCGATAGCCTACCGGAACGTCGTGTCGCTCACGAACGGCATTATTTTCGCGGTCATCATATTCCTTTTCTATTTTGGCGAGAATACCGCCGGCTTATTTTTTGGCCTTGTCGTGCTCCTCAATATCCTCCTCGGCTTTATTCAAGACGCCCGGGCGAAATTCGCGCTGGAAAAGGTCCAGTCGCTGACCGCGCCGCGTTCGATCAGGATAAATCCCGACGGTACCGAGGAGTCGGTGCTTAAAGAAGACATCCGTAAAAACGATCACCTTCGCCTCAAATACGGCGACCAGCTCTCCTGCGACGGGGTGCTTGTGACGGCGCACGGTCTTGAGGTCAACGAGGCTCTCCTCACGGGCGAGTCGCTGCCGATCCCCAAGGTGCCCGGCGACACGGTCCTTGGCGGCAGCATCATTACCGCCGGTGAGGGCATCGCCCGCGCGACCGCGGACTATCGCGACAGCGAGATATCGAAAATGACCGAAGGTATCAAGGAGTACACGATCAACCAAAGTCCCATCCAGCGCTCGGTCGACTCGTTCATCACCTACACCGGGTATGTATTGGTCGCCTCGATCGCCTTCATTATCGGGCGGGGATACCTTGTCGGCGAGCCGGTGGTCGGGATCGTCAAAAATGTGGGAGCCATCACCAGCATGCTGGTGCCTCAAGGGCTTGTCGTGGCGGCGGCGCTCCTGTTCACGTACGGGGCGATAAAGATGTACCAGAAGCAGGTCTTGCTCCAGGAGATAAATGCGACCGAAAAACTTGGCCGGATAAAGAATCTCTGTATCGACAAGACGGGCACGCTCACCGAGAACAAACTGGTCGTCGAAGACCTCCATATCGGTCCGCGTTTTTCGCGGGAAGACGCCGAGCGCTATATTGCCGCCTATATCCGCGGTTCGGCCGACCGGTCGCAGATCGACCAAGCGATGGAAAAATTCCTGCCTCTCGAATTTTCCGGCCGCGTCGTCAACACTATTCCGTTCTCGTCGCACCGGCTGTACGGCGGGGTGGTCATCGAGGAAGCGGGCGCGCTGTCGTTCGTCCTGGCCGGTTCGCCGGAGATCTTTCTGCCGCACGTCGCGGCGCCGGAAGACGAACATTGGCTGCGCACGATGATAGGGTCGCTTACGGGAGCGGGGAAGCATGTCCTCGCGGTCGTCGTCGACCGGAAGAATATCCTCAAGGAAGATCTGTCGCAGAGCTCGTTTGCCGTGGTCGGCCTTTTTGTCTTTCATAATAGGCTTCGGGATGGCGTCCGCGAAGCCGTCGACTTTTTTCAAAAGCGCGGGGTCATCATCAGGGTCATTTCGGGCGATCTGCCGGAAACGGTGCGCTCGGTCGCCGCGGCTGCCGGCATCAACGGCACGGACGCTCTTACCACGGGGAGCGCTCTCGCAACGTGGCCGGCTGCGGAGTTCGACGCACGGGTCATTTCCTATCGCATCTTCGCCCGCGTGAAACCGGACCAGAAAGTCCGCATCGTCGAAGCCTTGAAGAAGCATGGCTTTACCGCGATGATAGGCGACGGCGCGAACGATGCGCTGGCAGTGAAGCGCGCCGATCTGGGCATTGCCATGTTCGACGGCGCGGCGGCGACCCGCAAGATCGCATCCATCGTTCTCATGAACAACAGTTTCGCGGCCCTGCCGAGCGGTGCGCGCCTTGCCGATAATATCATCGCCAACATCGAGATCATGGCGAGCCTGTATTTCAATCTCACCATCGTCGGCTTTCTTCTTTTTGTCGCGGTGAGCTCGTTCGGCTATGCCTATCCATTGACGCCGCTCAACATCACGTTCATCAACTACTTCACGGTCGGGGTGCCGAGCCTCTTGGTCTTTTACTGGGCCATGCGGCCGCCCGAGAAGACGAGAATGCCGCCGGATGTACCTTTTTTGCGCCGGGTCCTGCCTTACTCGGTCATCGGCGCGCTCATCATGTCGTACGGCGTGGTAGCCGCGTTCGCGCTTGGACCGGCCTATTTGAAGATCGTCGACTCGAACACCCTTGTGGTGCTCGCATTCATCGCCGCCGGGTATCTATTTTTCATTTTCACGCCGCATGTTTACAACGGCATCACCACGAAAGTTCAGAAGATGATGTTCGTTGTCTACGGCCTCGTCGAGATCGCCCTTTTGTATCTCGCGTTCCAGATCCCTTTGGCACTGGTGTTTTATGACCTCCAACCGCCGACCTATAGCGGCGTGCTTACGGTCACCGCGGTCAGCGCATTTGTCGCGGTCGCTATGTACGCGCTGGTCCGCGGTTTCTTCGGCAAGAGGCCCCTTGTGTAAGGAAATCTCGCCGCCGGCATTTCCACAGATTCTTCGGGCGTGTGAAGGCAATTTTGGGTATACTGTGGTAATGAAAACGATGCTCATTTCCGGCGGCAGCGATGGGCTGGGAAAGGCACTCGCCGCGGCCAGCACGGCCACCGCCCAGGTGGTTATCATGGCGGCAAATGCCTCCACGACAAGCGCCGCGGCGAAAGAACTCGGCTGTGATTTTGTCGTGGCGGATGTCGCCGACTACGATGCTGTTTCGAAGGCGGTTGGCACGGTATTCGCGAAATACGGGGCCATCGACGTACTGGTCAATAATGCCGGCATTTGGATACAGGGGCCGCTCGGATCGAATGAGCCGGCGCGAATGGAGGCGGTCATGGCGGTGAACGCGCTCGGCACCGTGAATCTTACGCGCGCGGTTTTACCCCTGATGATGTCGGCGAAACGCGGCCGGATCATCAATATCAACTCACAGGCCGGTCTCGAAGGCAAAGCGGAGCGGAGCGTCTATACCGCGTCGAAATGGGCCATTACCGGTTTCACCAGGTCTCTCCACCAAGAGCTTGACGGCAGTGGCGTTACGATCACCGGCTTCTATCCGGGGAAAATGAAGACACAGTTGTTCGCCAAGGCCGGCAACGAAAAAGACCTTTCTGACGCGATCGACGTTGCCGATGCGGTCCGCGCGCTCACGTTCGTCATTGAAACGCCCGACCACATTTCGATCCCTGAGCTCGGTATCGAGATCGCCTGATATTTTTTGCCCAAGGGTCTCTCGGAGGAGAAAAGATTTCCGGCGCGCCTAAAGGATCGCTAGTTATTTCGCGCGGCCATGATGTGGGGGTAGAGCGTGAGGAGCGAAGCGGCAAGGGCCGCGACCAACGGTCCGGTAAGGAATCCGATCGGGCCGAAGAAGGCGATTCCGCCGAGAATGGAGATAAGGATAATGAAAGGATGGATCTCATTCCCGTGATGCATGAGCTGCGGCGTGATGAGGTTGTAAATCACATTGACGAAGACGAGGCACCACACCGCGAGCCCTATAGCCGCCGCGGTCGCATTAGTGAGAAGAAGGAATGCGATGGCCGGGACGACGATGATCCATGTGCCGATAATGGGGATAGGTGAAAAGACGGCTACTAAAATACCCCAAAACGCGGGGTCGGGGATGCCGAAGACCATGAAGCCGATGCCGACGACGATGCCTTGAATGATGGCGGTGAGTATCGTACCTCGAATGACGCCGGCGAGGATAGAACGCACCTCGGAGAAGATCTCCTTTTCATAGTTCGGGGAGAGCGGCATCGTGCGGGCGACCCAGCGTTTCAGGCGTTCGCCGTCCTTGAGAAAGTAAAACAGGCCGACGAGCGAAAGGAAGGCGTCGAAAAGTATCTGGCCGACGCTCGAGAATACCGTGCCGATATTGTCGGAAAACCACGTGATACCTTCGTTTGCGATCACGTTCACGGTGAGATTTATTTTCGGCAGCGGCAACCGCGGGAAATTTTTCTGCAATGCGCCGTTTATCTGGGAAACGAAGTCAAAACCGCCGTTTCCGGAGAGGGAGGCGTAGATCTGCGGCACTTCGTTCGACACGCGGACGGCGAGGAACGTCAACGGAATGAAGACGATAAGCGCGACGAGGAAGACGGTTACCGTGGCGGCAACGCCTTCGTTATGAGTCAGGTGTTGAAATTGCCGATAGAGGGGGTGAAAGATGATGGCGAGCGAACCGGCTAGGACAAGCACGCTTACGTATGGTCTGATGATGACGAAAAAGAGTACGAAGGCGATGACGGTGATGACAAGAAAGAACACGTACTGGAGGCGCTGATTTCCCATGCGCTCAGTGTAGCACCACGCGCCGCCTGGGGAAAGGCTTTTTGCACAGGGTCCTGTCCGGCAGCGCCTTCCTCAGCCGGAATATCCCGTAGAAGACCTTCGTGCCGTCATTTGGTTATGCACACACGCATAAGCTGTATCTTGCCGTTCATGGCATAATAGAGGTGTCTTTCCCCATGGAACGCGCTCATCACATACTAGACAGGGTTATCCTTCGAGGAGGGGTGGTTCTTTCCGTTTTTGCGGCATTGTTTTTTCTGGCGCAGCCGTTGTCCATCGAAGCGGCGGTTCAGCAGACTTATGACGTTCAGCCCGGTGCCACTACCATTCAGCAGATCCAGAGCACCGTCCGTGGCATCAACGGCAACATGACAGGCGATATAGTCGTCAATCTGCATGGCGGCACGTATGCGATCACAAGTCCCATAACTTTTTCTTCCGCTGACTCAGGGACCAACGGTTTCAATATCATCTATCAGGCGGCAGCCGGTGAGCGGCCGGTCATAAGCGGCGGCGTTCCCGTGACCGGCTGGACTTTGCATGATGCGAGCAAAAATATTTGGCAGGCGAATTCTCCGGTCAGCGATACCCGGCAGTTATACGTGAACGGGACCAGGGCGACGCGGGCGCACCTGGGTAATCCCAACCAGAGCAGCCTCTCGCAATTTCCAACCCCGGCGAGCACCTCGGGCGGCGTTACCACGCTTACGACCACGATGAACATGGCATCGTGGCGCAACCCGACCGATATCGAATTCGTCTTTAATACCAACTGGACCGGTGGCGGGGCGGCCCGTAGGCTGTGGCTGGAACCGCGCTCTCAAGTCATCAGTATTTCGGGGAATGTCATCACTATCCACTCCGCCGGTGCGGGCCTCCTCCCGACCGACGTCGAGAACGCCTATGAGCTTTTGGACCAGCCGGGCGAATGGTACCTCGACAAATCTCAGCGCATTATTTACTACATCCCTCGATCCGGCGAGGTCATGAGTTCGGCAAATGTCGTCGTACCGAGCACTGAAGTGCTCATGACCGGCAGCTCGGTCCACAATGTCCAATTCAAAGGCATAACCTTCGCCTATGCCGGGTGGTTGGAACCGAACAAAGCGGGAAATTTTAACGGCGATCAGTCGGACTTCCGTTATAGTCCCTACGTCGACTATGTCCCTTCGGCCGTTTCGTTTAAAGGTTCATCATCGCTCTTATTCCAGCGGGATGTATTCGAACACTTGGGCGCTTCGGGGCTTGACCTCGATATGGGCAGTCCCAACAACACGATCATTGGCTCGGTCTTCGCGGACATATCCGCGAACGGCATCCGAATAGGCCGGAATAATCCCGCCCCCGGACAGTATCCCTCAAATGCCGAATGCACGACCTCTTTTGTGAACGGTTTTTGTTCGCCGACCACCATAGCGAGCGATCCCGGCAATAACGGCGATCAAATCATCGATAATTATGTGCATGACGTCGCGAACGAGTACCACAGCGGCTGTGCTATCGTGCTCGGTTATACGCATAACACGGTCATCTCCCACAACGAAATTTCGAATCTGCCGTTTGGCGGGATTTGCAGCGGTTGGTTCCAGGATACGCCGTACCAGCATGACAATACGGTCAGTTACAACTATATTCACCACATTATGGAAACCCTGGCCGACTGCGGCGGTATTTACAATTTAAGCACGAGTCCGGGCACGAAATGGTTCAACAACTGGATAGACGACAACCCGAACAACAACGGCGCCGGGGGCTCGCTCTATACCGACAACAACAGTTCCTATGTTGAAATTTATAATAATGTCGTCTCGAACATCGCCGGCTGGTGGTATCAGTCGACTATGCCCTACATCGGCTTAGTGCTGAACAATGCCCACTCTCCAGGCAACCACGATATCAGCGTGCATAATAATTTCACCAACGCTTCGGCCTGGTATCAGATGGGGACTGTTTCCTACAGCCTGAACGGCACCTTCGGTCAGAACATCGCGCTCGCGAACAATACCCTCATCTCCGGCGGCCAAAGCAACTGGCCGGCGGCGGCTCAAGCGATCGCGGCAAGCGCCGGCATCGAAAGTTCGTATAGCGATATCAAATCCATCACCGACGCATCGCTAAGTACTGGCTCCGGCGGCTCCTCCGGAAATTCCGGCGGCATCAGTCTCCAAGGAAGCGGCTGTACCAACTACGCATCGGTCCAGGTCACGGGGATCACCAACCCTTGTCCGGTCTTCTCCCTGGGAGCGGCAAACGTAAGTGCGGGAGGAGTATTATCTCTCAACTTCTCGTTAAACTCCGTGAACGACTACTTCTACAATACCCTCTATGTCTCTGATTGCAGCAGCGGCACCTGCCAGTGGAACAAGTGGAACCAGGCCGGTTCTGCTCCCATTCCGGGGGCTAGCATCAACACCACCCTGCCTTCCGGCAAGGCCACGGTCAATTTCACCGTTCCCACCGGTTACTCCGTCGGTCCCCACTTCATTCTCTCGTGGGACTGGCAGAAAGCCACCAATCTCAACAACTGCTATGTCGGTCCCGGCATCGACCCCGCCACCACCGACCAGACCAAGTGCGGTACCGGCAGCTGGAGGATACAGGAGTTTGGGGTGCAATAAGTAATTTTTACCGCCTCTTCAGTGTTGTTTTTTCAGGGAAGGTGGCAGGAGAGCGAGTGCTCTCAGGTAAGATGGCGCACCGAGGTACGTCTTTTGTTCGTATACTATAGGCACGCCACCGAATTCGCATAGATGAAGAAATTTACCTTATCCTTTGCGGTTACGTTTTTGTTCGCTTTTTATGCCGTCGCCACGCGGGTAGGTGGTTCTCGCATTGATTATATTGCCCCCGGGGCGGTAGCTGACGCCGCGGCAACCGCGGCGCCGGAGACCTCAACCGTACCGACGACCGCCAGCGCGCCGCCGACCCCCGTCGCCACTCCCGTCAGTAAACCGAAACCAAAACCGATCGCCACACCCGCGCCTGCACCGGCTCCCGCACCGGTCCCGCCGCCCGCACCGGTCGCCACGAAGCCGAAAGGGAAATATCTCGATGGCACTTATACCGGAAGCGTGGCCGATGCTTATTACGGCAATATCCAGGTCCAAGCGATCATTCAAAATGGCGCCTTGGCCGATGTGGTCTTTCTCCAATATCCCAATGATCGCGGTACGTCTATTGAAATAAATAGCCAAGCCATGCCGATGCTCAAACAGGAAGCGCTCCAGGTCCAAAGTGCCAATGTCGACGGCGTGTCGGGCGCGACCGATTCGAGCGCGGCCTTTCGAGAGTCGCTCGGAAACGCCTTGTCGCAGGCGCTCAACAGCTAGCATTCCCTCATGCGCGAAACACGATTCATGATGGGTATGCCGGTGACGGTCGAGGTTGTCGGCGACAATGATGCGGCAGCGCATATGCGCGCGGTGTTCGATTATTTTATCGAGATCGATAACCGTTTCAGCACTTACAAAGCGGAGAGCGAGATCAGCGCTATCAATTATCATGGGCTCCCAGAAAACGAATGGAGCGCCGACATGAAGGAGGTCTTTCGCTGCGCGGAAGAGACAAAACAAGCGAGCGACGGCTATTTTGACATCAGGACTAAGGCAGGAACCTACGATCCGTCGGGCATTGTGAAGGGCTGGGCGATATGGAAGGCCGGAATAATGCTCGCCGCGCGCGGCGCGAAAGATCATTTCATCGATGCCGGCGGCGATATCCAAGTGGCGGGCAAGAACAGCGAAGGGAAGAAGTGGCGCGTGGGCATTCGCGACCCATTCGGCAAAGGAAAGGAAAGAGACAGGGTGGTGAAAGTGGTCGAGGTCACGGACGAGGGGGTGGCGACGTCGGGGACGTATATTCGCGGCCAGCACATTTACGATCCGCACCGGCGGGACGAGCCTCTCACCGATATCGTAAGTCTCACCGTTATCGGACCGAATATTTACGAGGCTGACCGATTCGCGACGGCCGCGTTCGCGATGGGCCGACAGGGGATCGAATTCATCGAACGGCAAAAAGAGCTGGAAGGGTATATGATAGACGCCGGGGGAATGGCCACGATGACGAGCGGGTTTGGGAAGTACGTGGCGAAAGATCTTCAGTGAAAGAGAGTGGATCCGGTATGGTCAATTTCTTACATATTTAATTTTGAACGACTCTCGTGCTTTCCTTCACCGACAATTTCCTCAATAAAATAACCATGTACCGGTTGGTGCTCTATGTACTGACCGGACTTTTGCTGCTCGCGGCCGTTTTCGGTTATTTCAAATGGCTGCCCTATGGTCCCGTGTCGATACTTTTGTCCGCGTTATACATCACGGCGGTTTGTTACGTCACCAACCGGATTTTCGCCTGGGTCTTCGGCGTGCCGACCAACGTCGAGTCGATCTACATCACGGCGTTCATTCTCGCGCTCATTTTGACGCCGATGACGACCTATGCTGACGCGCAGTTTTATATCCTCGCTGGCTGGGCGAGCGTCTGGGCTATGGCGGGGAAGTATATCTTTGCCATCAAGCGCAAGCATCTTTTCAATCCGGCGGCGTTCGCGGTGGCGCTGACCAGCCTGACCATCGGCTATTCGGCGAGCTGGTGGGTCGGTACCGCGATCCTCGCCCCGTTCGTATTCGTCGGCGGCTTCCTTATCGTGCGCAAACTTCGCCGGGCCGATCTCGTGCTGGCCTTTTTCATCGTCGCGGTGTGTGCCATTATCGTTCCGGCGATGGCGCACAGCACGAATTATTTCAACCTCGGAAAGCAGATATTGGTCAATTCGCCGCTATTCTTCTTCGCCTTCATCATGCTTACCGAACCGCTCACGATGCCGCCGACGCGTACGCTTCGCATCATCTACGGTGCGATGGTCGGGTTCTTGTTCGCGCCGGCAACTCACCTCGGTTCGTTCTATTTCACGCCGGAACTCGCCCTCATAGCTGGCAATGTGTTCGCCTACCTCGTCAGTCCCAAATATAAGCTGATGCTGCGGCTTAAAGAGAAAGTAGAAGTGGCCGCCGGCGTATTCGATTTCGTGTTCGCCACCGAAGGGTCGATACGCTTCAGGCCGGGCCAATATCTCGAGTGGACGCTCGGCCACCGCTGGCCCGACAGCCGCGGCAATCGGCGCTATTTTACGATCGCTTCCTCGCCGACGGAGGACACGGTGAGGATGGGGGTCAAATTTTATCCGAGCGGCAGTACCTATAAACGGCATTTGTTGGCGTTGCCGCGGGGCGGTACGGTCTTGGCCACCGGTCTGGCCGGCGATTTCGTCTTGCCGAAGAATGCCCGGAAGAAATTAGTGTTTGTCGCGGGCGGTATCGGGGTTACGCCATTCCGGAGCATGATCAAGTACCTTATGGATAAGAAGGAAGAGCGCGACATCGTGATGTTCTATTCGAATCGGACGGCCGCCGACATCGCCTACGCGGACATATTCGAAGAGGCGCGCGTGCAGCTCGGTATCAAGACGGTATATGTGCTGACGGACAAGGAAACAATTCCGGAAGAGTGGCCCGGCTGGCTGGGCCGCATCGATGCCGCGATGATCGCCGAGGAGGTGCCCGATTATCGCGAGCGGACCTTTTATCTTTCCGGCCCGCACGCCATGGTGACGGGTTTCGAAGAGACACTCCTTTCAATGAATGTTTCCAGGACCCAAATAAAGAAGGATTATTTCCCAGGGTTTTAGCGACCGGAACCGGAGAGTATGCCCTTTGATTCGCGCCGAAGGTCGGTTTAGCCAGGACCATATGGCGTTTTTGCCGCTGTCAGGCCGCATACTTTTTGAAAAAATCATGATATAATGCGGCCATGTCGGCATACTCGCACGCGGAACACCGTTTCTTTTTTGGTGTCGTCGTTTTGGTCGCCATCCTTGGTTTCGGCGCGCCGGCAGAGGCGCGGGAGACCATAGTGATCGCCGCGCCGACCGATCCGGCGACCGTACTCAACAAGTACTTGAATCTCGCCGCGGCGCACGTTATGAACGACCCGACGCAAGTTTCGCTTGCCGTCCACGATGCGCTCGTAGCCCCGGGTGATGTACGCTTATTTTCCTTCACGGCAACGACCACCGAGGTGATGCCGATCGAGGTGTTCGTGCCCGTCCGTCGCGATACGTCCAATTTCAGGCCGGTCGTCGCGCTCATTTATTGGGTCGGCGGCCAGGGTTCTCCGACCACGCTGCCGTTCAAATTGCCGTATAACTTTGCGGCGGTCGTCAGTCAGGTGCCGGCGGACGATCGGCCGACGGTATTTGAGCCATGGACCTTCGAACGCCTCTATCACGGGGAGAGGATATTGGTGAGCGTGCAGGCGGGACAGCGTTACTACCTTGCGGTTTACGAACCAAACAATCAGACCGGCGATTATGTGCTCATGGCGGGGACGAAAGACAGTGCCGCGGCGATCTCGGCCATCTCCTATGCGAAGAATATCGCCCGTGTGACGCTCGGCATCGTCGGTGGCCGCCGTATACCGTGGCGGGATTTCCTGGGACTATGCCTTATGTTTGCGGGGCTCGTGGTCGGCCTCGGGTCTCTCCTTGTCGCGGCGACGGTCGGCCTTCTTGGCCGAAAGACGGCGCTCTGGCCGAGCATCTTGATGCGCGCTATGGTCGTTACTGAACCGCTCCATATTTTAGGTCTAAGTCTCTTTGTCCTTGGCGGTCTGACCTTCTTCTGGCAAGTCGGTGCGGGCGGTCTGCCTCTTATCATCGCCGTACTCGCGGCCGCCGTCGCGGCGGATATCTTTCTCATGCATTTTTACGCGTATCCGGTGTTCGCGAGGTACGAGCATACCGGTGGGCGGCGTGTACCGGCGTCAGTGCGGTATCCCATTATCCTGACATTCTTCATCGGTTTCTTTGCCTGGTTCTTTGCGCTCATGCTCCTCATCTGGTACCTTTTAATGTAACGGATGGACGCGAAGGTCGCGGTTTAGCCCCCCCCTCGCGCTTCATCGGAAACCTAATCTCAACATCACATACTGTGGTTATGATCGAAAGCATTCAGGCGATGGTCTTCGATGCCGACGGCATGGTCATTGCCGGCGAGCGTTTTAGCACGCGCTTTGCCCGGGCGTACGGTGTTCCCATGGAGGATATCAGCGCTTTTTTTGACAACGAATTCAGGGATTGCCTTGTCGGCAAACGGGATCTGAAAGAAGCGCTTGCCCCGTATTTCCCCAAGTGGCATTGGACCGGCACCATGGAGGAGCTCTTGCGATTCTGGTTCGCCGAGTCATATCGCGTCGAACCGGCGATGATCGAGGCAATCGCCGTATTGCGCGACCGCGGGCTGAAATGCATCCTTGCCACGAACCAGGAGAAATATCGCGTGGCGTTTATGAAGAAAGAGATGGGTCTTGCGCGGGTGTTCGACGAAATATTTTCTTCGGCGCAGATCGGCGTGAAAAAATCGAATCCGGTGTTCCTTTCCATCGTTGCTGACCGGTTCCCCAATATTCCCCACGGCGCCTTCCTTTTTTGGGATGACCGTCAAGAAAATATCGTCGCCGCGAAACAATTCGGCTTCCAGGCGATGCTCTACACTACTATCGATGATTTTAAGAAAACCTGCGGGCTCCCGTGATTCTTCTTCGCTTTGGCCATTATTCTTCATAACCATAAAGATATGAGAAGATCTGAATGGGCGGTCATAGGCATCGTGGTCCTGGTCTGGGCCGGTGCGTATAGCGTCTACCCTTTATTGCCGGCACAGGTCGCTTCACACTGGAACAGCGCGGGCGAAGTAAACGGGTACTCGTCGCGGTGGGTCGGCGCTTTTTTGCTGCCGCTTATTTTGACGGGTATCGTCGCGCTTTTCTTGGCCATACCGAGGATCGATCCACTGAAACGCAATATCGCCTTGTTCCGCTCATCCTATGACGGCTTTATCGTGATGGTCACTTTGTTTTTGGTCTATATATACTTGCTGATGCTCGTGTGGAACAGCGGCGGGCGATTCGACGTCACGCTCGCGACGGTGCCGGCGGTCTCCGCGCTCTACATCTTTGCGGCATCGCTCGTAAGGCGCTCGAAGCGGAATTGGTTCATCGGCATTCGGACACCGTGGACGCTCACGAGCGATACGGTATGGCAGAAAACGAACGAGCTCGGCGCTCGGCTCCTTTTTTGGTCAGGTCTCATCGCTCTTCTCACCGTGTTCGCTCGCTCGTATGCGGAATATCTGCTGGTCGGACCAGTCCTTCTTTCGGCGGTCATTTCCGTCGTCTACTCTTTCGTCTTGTTCCGCGCCGAACAAAAAAATAAATAGTTCTTATGGCTCCCGCTCTTATCGCTATCATTTTCGTAGTCGAACTTATTTTGGCGGCCGGCCACCTCTTTGTCTACAAGACGACAACGTCGCTCGTAATATTTTCCCACCCCGGCACTCTCTATGCGGTGCGGGGAATATTCGTTTTTCTTTCGCTTTCTTTCGTCGCCGCGTCGCTCATCGCGTTTCGTTATTACAACCGGCTGTCGCGAGCATTTTATGTGTTCGCCGCGGCGTGGCTCGGTTTCCTTTGGTATGCCATCATGGCCTGCGTGGTCTTCTTCGTCAGCGTCGGACTTTTCGGGGTGATGCCGCCAAGCCGCGGCGAAGTCATATACGCGGAAATTCTGGCTTGTGTCGCGGTAGCCGCGGCGGGGTACGGTTTGTATCATGCCGCCCGCACGAAAGTGACGCGCTATTCGGTCGCCGTGCCGCACTTGCCGCCGGCGTGGCGCGGCAAAAGGGCAGTCCTCCTCGCCGATTTCCACCTCGGCCAAGTGCGCGGTGAAAAGTTCGCGGCCCGCATCGTCTCGCAAGTGAACGCCCTCAATGCCGATATCATTCTGGTCGCCGGGGACGTATTTGACGGCGTCCGGGTACCCGCGCGCGAGGTTGCGGCGCCGTTTTCTGCCCTTCGGCCGGCGGGGAGGGTTTATTTCGTGACGGGTAATCACGAGGAGTTCGGCGATAACGGCCCTTACATTGCCGCCATGAAGGATGCCGGTGTCCGAGTCCTTATGAATGAAGCGGTGGTGGTGGATGGGTTTAAGATAGTGGGCGTAGCGGACCGCGATTCGGCGAGGAGGGAATCGTTTGAAGATATCCTGCCTCGGCTCACTGCCGGCGCGGAGCCGGTCCTTCTTCTCAAACATCAGCCGAATCATCTCGACGTTGCCGCGCGCTCCGGTGTCAGCATTCAGCTCTCCGGTCACACGCATCGGGCCCAGATATTCCCTTTTTATTATATAGAGCGCCTGATTTTTAAGGGGTATGAATACGGGCTCCACCCCTTTGGCTCGATGACGGTATGCACGACGAGCGGCGTTGGTACTTGGGGGGCGCCCCCGGGCGGCGGGCCAGCGTAAGGGCAAGTTGGTTTAGAATTTTTATATAAAAAAAACCGCACCCCCAGCCCGCCCGCCAGTTGAACA
>VFSW01002470.1_pt1 | contig 27919 bp, 25 predicted proteins | sample 5358111 | NCBI WGS metagenome assembly VFSW01 (sample SAMN11554181, study PRJNA540505) | mine drainage metagenome | isolation source: sediment from site ElyBrook_90M | place: USA: Ely Copper Mine, Vershire, VT | collected 2017 | reverse complement strand
GCGGTGGACATGGCGGCGGCGGAGAGCGCGGTGGTGGCGGACGCCACTAGCCAGTAACTGCCGCATCCGGCAGCGTATCGAAGATGAAGCGGCGGGGCCCCCAGGCTTCGCCGCTTTGTTTTTGGCAGAGTTTGCGGAGCTGGCCGCGCCTTGCTGAATGCTCTCCGCAAAGCAGCCCCAACCTAGCGGTCCATTCAACTCCGCAGCCTCGGAGGCAAAACGAAATCCATTTTGCTCTCGCACTGTGTAAGCTTTCTTGCTGATGGCGCAGGCGCGCAAGAAGATACTTTCAGCCCTTCACGCCGCCTGCGCAAGGGCTTCGAATGGATAAATCGCGATTGAGTCCAATCGCCCGCCGCCCGCCGTGGATAATAAGTTACGGAGACACCAATGAATATCTACCAGCAGATACCGCCGCAAGCCGTGCAAATTGTTCTGGTGCTGTTCCTGTCGTTTCTGCTGGGGCTGGAGCGAGAAGAGCGCAAGGCGGCGGGTGGAGTTTACTCCTTTGGCGGCGTGCGCACCTTTCCCCTGATTGGGCTCGTAGGCTATTCCGCGGCGCTGATTTCTGGCCAGCATATGTTGCCGCTAGCCGCTGGCCTTTTGGTCATCGCGGCATTTCTTCTGGTCTCTTACTGGCATAAGATTTCAACCTCCCAGGCCGCCGGAGTTACCTCCGAAATGTCTGGCCTGGCCACGTTTCTGGTCGGGGCGCTGGTCTGTTACGGCCACCTGTGGATTGCCACCACGCTGGGCGTCGCTAGCCTGCTGCTGCTGGACTTGAAAGCCGCTCTTGAAAAGCTGGCCGTGCGCATCGCTCCCAGCGAGATACTTACCTTTGCCAAGTTTCTGTTTTTGAGCGGAGTGATACTGCCCATCCTGCCCAACCAGGAATTCAGCCAGTTCCACATCAATCCCTTCAAGACATGGCTGGTGGTGGTGGCCATCAGCACTATCTCTTATCTCAGTTATGTTTTGCAAAAGGTGACCAAAGGGCAGGGCGGCGTGGTGCTGGCGGCGCTCCTGGGAGGCGCGTACTCTTCCACGGTGACTACCGTCGTGCTGGCGCGCCGGGCCAAGCGCGAGCAGCAACCGCATCTCTTCGCGGGCGGCATCCTTATCGCCTCCGGAGTGATGTACCTGCGCCTCGTGATGCTTCTGGCGCTCTTCAACCGGCAATTGATGCTTGAGCTTTACATTCCCTTTCTTGTACTGGCCGTGTTGGCGGTCGCCATCGGCTGGCTTTGGACGCTCCGCGCCGATAAGAACACGAAGGATGTGCAGCGAGAGTCCGATCCCAAGAATCCTTTGGAACTGCTTACGGCCTTTCTCTTTGCCGGGCTCTTTCTGGCCATGTTAATTGCTACCCAGTTAGCCGTCACTTATCTGGGAAAGGCGGGCGTGAATACGCTGGCAGTACTTATGGGAGTTAGCGATGTAGACCCCTTCATCATGGGCCTTACTCAGGCTGCCGGAACGCTCACGCCGCTCAAGGTAGCTGCCGGCGCGGTTGCCATTGCCGCCGCCAGCAACAACATGGTCAAAGGCATCTACGCCTTCAGCCTCGCCGACCGCAAAACCGGCATCCAGAGCTTGGTCATGCTGCTCTCGCTGGCTGCCATGGGTCTGGCGCCGCTGCTCTGGCTGGGGTGGTAGCGGGCGGGAGAAACACTTGAAAAAGTGCGAGCGTATCTTGGGGAGCATAAGGTTGGATGGTCCCCGTCGCGTCTACTGAACCGTGGCTGCCATTTAGCATAGAAACATTGTGCAAACCATACGTGTAGAAACGCCTTCGGCAAAATATGACGTGGTGACGGGCAGCGGGCTGATTGAGACGCTGGCGCCGCGCATCGAGCGGGTTGTGGGCAGGCTGCCCCGGCGGGTTTTTGTGGTTACTTCTGCTCCTATTTGGGCGCTCTGGGGCGAGGCCTTCCTTACTTCCTTTGCCGAGCCGCCGGTTGTGCTATTCCTGGAGCCGGGAGAGAGGCACAAAACGCTGGCTAGCGTGGAGAAACTGTTGCGCCAGATGGCGCAGGCGGGCGGAGATCGCGGCAGCCTGCTCATCGCCTTTGGCGGCGGCATCGTAGGCGACCTTGGCGGCTTTGTGGCTGCGGTTTTTATGCGCGGAATTCCCTACATCCAGGTGCCCACCACCTTTCTGGCGCAGGTGGATAGCAGCGTGGGCGGCAAGGTGGGCGTCAACCTGCCCGAAGGCAAAAACCTTGTCGGTAACTTCCACCATCCCTGCGCCGTCTTTGCCGATATCGGCGTGCTGGGCACGCTGCCGGAGCGCGAGTTGCGCGCCGGGCTGATGGAGAGCGTAAAGGCGGGCATCATCCGCGACCGGCCGCTGGTGCGCTTTATGGAAGAGCATGTGGACCATGTGCTGGGCCGCGACTCCAAAACGCTGGAAAAGGTGATTGCCGCGTCGATCCGCATGAAGGCTGGGGTCGTCAACCGCGACGAGCGCGAGAACGGGCTGCGCATGATCCTCAACCTGGGCCACACCGTGGGTCACGCGCTGGAGCAGGCCACCGGTTACAAAACGCTGCTGCATGGCGAGGCGGTGGGCTGGGGCATTGTGGCCGCGCTTTATCTTGCGCGCGAGCGGGGAACTATCAGCAGCCGCCAGTTTGAGCGGCTTGAGAGCCTGATTCATCTTTACGGTCCGCTGCCGCCCTTGAAGCTGCGCGCGGCAAAAGTGGTGGCGGCCACCGGCGGAGACAAAAAGAACCTGGGCGGTGTCAGGCGCTTCGTGCTGCCGCTGGGGATTGGCGACGCCGGCGTGGTGGAAGACGTGCCCCCCGCCGAACTGGGAGCCGCGGTGAACTATATGTTGGCGCGCGCCGGGGAGCGGCACGCTTGATGACCACCACGGGAGCAAAGCCGGCGGGTGCGGAAGACGAGGAAGGCGCGGCGCAGGCTGTGCGCCAGATGTTCAACTCGATTGCGCCCCGCTACGACTTGCTGAATCATGTACTCTCAGCCAATGTGGATCGCCTCTGGTGGTGGCGGACGGCGCGGCGTTTCCACGCGGTGCTGACCGACCCGGACGCCGCGATTCTCGACATCTGCTGCGGCACCGGCGACATGACCATGGCTTTGCTGAAGCACAGGTCAGCGGGGTCGCTGCCGATTTTGGCTGCCGATTTTGCCCGCGCCATGCTGAGCCGTGGGGCGCTGAAGTTCGGGCCGCGCAACCAGGGCGAGCCCTACGCTGTGCCGCTGGAGGCTGATGCACTGCATCTGCCGTTGCGCTCCGCCTCGCTGGACCTGATCGTTACTGCCTTCGGCTTTAGAAATCTGGCCAACTACCAGGCTGGGCTCGCCGAGTTTCACCGCGTGCTCAAGCCTGGCGGCCAATTGGGCATTCTTGACTTCAGCGAGCCCGGTGGCCTGCTCGGCAAGGCTTACGCGGTCTACTTCCGCCGCGTGCTGCCGGCCATTGGGCGCGCCCTCTGCAGCAACAGCGGCGCTTACAGCTATCTGCCCGCATCGGTGGGCAATTTTCCGCCACCTGCTGAGATGCTCAAGCTGATGTCTGCCACAGGTTACGAGCAGTGTGCGTGGCAGCCCTATACCTTTGGCATTGCGGGGTTGTACACGGCGGCGCGTGCGCGTGTAGCCTAAAGGCCAAATGACTTCCGTCGTCTCCAGTCCGCCCTCCTCTGATTCACCCGTCCTGGGCCGAGCCGGTTTTTCCGCCGAGAAGCGCCGCGTGGCGCTCCACTCCATGCTGGCCGCGGCGGCCATGACGCTGCTCAAGCTGGCGGCAGGCCTGCTCTCCGGTTCACTCGGTGTGCTCTCTGACGCGGCCCACTCCGGCCTAGACATGGTGGGCGCAGCGCTCACTTTTTTCTCCGTCCAGGTCAGCGACAAGCCGGCCGACGAAGACCACACCTACGGCCACGCTAAATTTGAGAATCTCTCCTCCTTCGGCGAAGTCATTCTCATGGCCGTCTCCAGCGGCTGGATTATCTGGGAAGCGGTGCGGCGCATCGTCCAGCCCGTTGAGTTGCATCACTCCGTATGGCCCGTGCTGGTTGTGGTGGCCTCCATCGCGGTGGACTTCTGGCGCTCGCGCCGACTGCACGACGTTGCCCAGCGCACCCATTCGGCAGCCCTGGCCACGGATGCATTCCACTTCGCCAGCGACATCTGGTCCTCAGCGGCCGTGCTTTGCGGCCTGGCAGCCAGTTGGGTGGGCGCGCACTTTGGCATTGCCGCGCTCCGCTTTGCCGATCCCCTTGCGGCAGTCGTGGTTTCCCTCATGATTCTGCGCCTCACAGCCAAGCTGGGTCATGAGGCGGTGGGCGTACTGCTTGACGAGATTCCAGCAGAAACGCGGCGGCAGTTGATCGACGAAGTGGTGCGTGTGCCAGGCGTGCTCTCAGTGGAGCAGGTACGGGTGCGGCGCGCCGGAGCCAACTACTTTGCTGATCTGACTCTGGCGCTGCCCCGGCGCTTTACCTTCGAGCACACCGGCGAGCTGGTGCGTGCGGCTACTGAGGCCGTGCATCACGCGCTGCCACAGGCCGATGTGGTCATCCATACCGTGCCTCGCCAAGCCCGTGCAGAGAGTATCTTTGACCGCGTCCGCGCCGTAGCCGCGCGCAATAACGTCAGCGTGCATGAGCTCAGCGTGCAGTCCCACCATGGCCGGCTGCGCGTGGAACAGCACTTGGAGTTGGACGAAACCCTGTCGCTGCTGGCCGCACACGGCTTTGTCACCGCCATGGAGGCTGAGATCCTTCATGAAGTGCCGGAGATCGACTCCGTACTGACCCATATCGAGAGTGAGCCGGCCACCATTGAGCAGCCGGAGGAGATGGTCGAGGAAGACCGCAAAATCGAGTCCGCGCTGCGCGCAGCCGCCGCGCACTTCCCAGAGATTGTGGATGTTCATCAGATCATGGTGGGCCGCTCCGGCGACCACATCTCTCTCTCCTGCCATTGCACTCTGCCTGACGATTTGACGATGCAGCGGGTGCATCTGGCGATTACCGCGCTAGAGGACCGCTTCAAGCTGCAATGTCCTGAGGTGCAGCGCGTCACCATTCACCCCGAGCCCGTAACCGATAATTTGCGGTAGAGCAGAGGAGACTGACGGAATGATTGCGCTCAGCAAAGGCCGGCAGGGCAGAATTTTCGCGGGAGTCGCGGAGAACGGAGAGCCATGAACACCCGTTCGCTGGTAAATTTTATTCGCGTGGCCTCGCTGGTCATGCTGCTGGTCGCGGTGGCGCTCTTTGCGGCCATTATCACCATGCACTTTGCCATTCACGGGGCAGAGGTGCAGGTGCCCGCGCTTAAAAATATGACCGAGGCAGACGCGCGCAGCCAGACCGCCGGGCTCGGCCTCAACCTCGACGTGGACAACCGCTACTACTCGGGTGACGTGGCCGCCGGACACATCCTTTCGCAATCGCCCGCTGCGGGAACCGTTGTGCGCCGGGAGTGGCGTGTACGCGTGGCAGAGAGCTTGGGACCGCAGAAGGTTGATGTTCCTTACACTGTGGGGTCGGAGGAGCGCGTGGCGGCGCTGACACTGCGGCGCGTGGGGCTGGAGGTGGGCGTGACCGCGCGGCTGCCTTATGGCAAAGCTGCCGAAGGAACAGTCATTGCCCAGGATCCGCCGGCGCACGCCCAGGGCATTGCCCAGCCCAGCGTCAATCTGCTGGTGGCCGCGCCGGGTGACGATGCGCCCGATGGCTACGTGATGCCGGACCTGACCGGATGGCCGTTGGTGAGCGCTCAGACTGCGCTGGCCAAAGTGGGTATCAAGACGGCGACGCCCACCTATCTCGAAGTGCAGATTCCGCCGGTGGAAAGCGGAAATGCGCCGTTGCGGCAGCCTGTGAAGCCGGGCGCGGTGCTGGCGCAGCAGCCGCCGGCCGGATGGCGCGTGGATCAGAGCGCGCTGGTGAAACTGACGGTGGCCAGGTGAGCAAGGACTACAAGCTGTTTCGCAATCCGGTTTTTGAAAAGTGCACGGCTTTACAAGCTGCAGATAAACTTGCGTAGTAAGGAGACGGGGGGGCACCCCCCCCCGCAGCTTCCATCAAATGACGCGGGGCTTTTGCCCCGGAGGAATGCTTTCCTTAATTTCACCAGATTCAGGCTTTTTTCCGCAGACAGTTTTGTCCCTGAGAAATAGCAGCTGAATCAGCAGAATCGGGAGGGACAAATGGGATTGACTGAGGATATGGAACAAATCGCGCTGCAAGAGCGCGAACTGCAACTGCCTAGCTTCGAGACTGCGGTGGCCTGGGATCTGGGCGTGCGTCTGCGGTCCTTGGCTGAGGAGCGTGGACTGGCGGTGGTCGTTGACGTTCGCCGTTTCGGCCAGCCCCTCTTTTATACGGCGCTTGCTGGTACCACGCCGGATAATGTCGAGTGGGTTCGCCGCAAGAGCAATGTGGTCGCGCGCTTCCATCGCAGCTCTTATGCAGTGGGGCTCAGGCTCAAAGCTAAGAATGAAACCCTTGCCGAACAGCAGGGCCTGTCGCTAGCCGACTTTGCCGTCCATGGTGGCTCCTTTCCGCTCACCGTTGCGGGCGCGGGCATAGTGGGCAGTGTCACCGTCTCCGGCCTGCCACAGCGCGCGGATCACGAGCTGGTGGTAGAAGTGCTCTGCGCCCTGCTGGGCCGCGATTACGCAGAGTTGAAGCTGGCGGCAGAGTAAGGGCGTTTGGCAGTCTGCTCGCTTTTCGAACATTTTGTCAGGCTTTGCGTTCCAAAGCGGCGATAAAAAAACCGTCGGTATGAAAGCTGCCGGGCAGCAGGCGTAGCGCGCCTTCCGGCGTCAGGCAGCCGCGCAGCCGCTCCGCGCCAGTTGTTGTCAGAATTCTGTCGCCCAGCAGTGCATCGATCCGCGAATCGAGCGCTACTGCTTGTGTCTTCGCGTCTTCCGCCAGCGCCGCAGCCACTACTTGCTCGTTCTCTTCCGGCTCCAGCGAGCACGTCGAGTAGACCACGCTTCCGCCGGGCCGCACCGCGCGCAAGGCCGCACTCAAAATTGCCCGTTGGCGCTCGGCCTGTCGCGGTAAATCCTCAAGGTGCAGCCGGTGGCGAATCTCCGGGTTGCGGCCCAGCGTGCCGGTTCCGCTACAGGGCACATCGGCCAGCGCCAGATCGTATTTCGCGACTTCATCCATCGCACTCGCGTCCCCCAGCCGGCACTCCACCCGGTCAGCGTGCCCGGCCAGCCGCTTGCGCAAATGCTCCAGGCGTGGCGCGCTCGTTTCGCAGGCTACTATACGCGCCCGTGGATTCCGTTCCGCCAGAATCAGTGTTTTTCCGCCCGGCGCAGCGCAGGCATCCACGATGCGCTTTGCCTTTTGGTAAAGATTTGCGCTGGCCAGTTCCGCGACCAGTTGCGAGCCTTCGTCCTGTACCCACACGCGGCCCTCGGTGAAAGCCTGCGTGGCCGTCACATCGCCTGAAACAACCCTGCGCGTGTCCCTCAGCAGTTTGCCTGCTTCAAGCACAATGCCGGCCTCGGCCAGTTCAGTCTCATCGGTGGCGCTCGTAATGCGCACCGTCAGTACAGGCTGGCTCTGCCCGTGGCGGCAGAAGTCGCGCGCCGCCTCCAGACCACAAAAACAGGCCCAGCGCTCAACCATCCATGCCGGGTGTGCCTGTGCCATCGCCATCTCCGCCGCAGATCCTTCTGAAAAATCGAATTGCGTGTTTCCCAGCTTGCGCAAGACTGCGTTCACCATGCCGGAGGCGAAGCGGTGGCCGGACTGCTTGGCCAGCTCCACGCTCTCTGAAATCACGGCGCGCGCGGGAATGCGGTCCATATGCAAAAGCTGGAAAGCGCCCATGCGCAGAGCGATGAGAACCTCGCGGTCGAGTTTTGCGTTGGGGTGCTTCAGCAGGATCTGTAGTTGGTGGTCCAGCCGTATCTGCCAGCGCAGCACGCCCAGCACCAGCGCTGTAGACAGGTTGCGATCGGGGCTAGAGAGGGAACTGACAGCTTTGCCGCGCAGCAGTTCATCGGAGTGGGACTGGCCGCGCTCCACGGCCATGAGAATCTGAAAGGCCGCCTTGCGTGCTGCGGAGATAGCGGGCACGGTTTTCAACTCAGCCGCGCTTTGGAGCCGAGCGGCATTCCGCGCAGAAACTCTGCTACCGCGAGCCGTTTCTTGCCCTCAAGCTGAATCTCAACCAGCTCCAGCCAGGTCTCTGCGGCGCAGGCCACAAACATCCGATGTTCCTCGATGTGAATCTGCCCCGGCTCTGTATTGGCGGGGGCCGCTGCTGGAGAAGCGCCCATAGCGCCCATCCGGTGAACAATCAGTTTCTTCCCGTCGAGCGTGGTAAATGCTCCCGGCCAGGGCTGAAAGCCGCGCCAGCGATTTCTCAGTTCGGTGGCCGTGTACGCGGCAAAATCCATCCGTCCGTCTTCACGGCTCAGAAGGGGAGCGAAAGTGGCAAAGGCGTGACTCTGCGGCCGGGCTTCAATGCTTCCGTCGACCAGGCCGGCCAGGGTCTTCACCATTAGCGGCGCACCAGAGTGCGCGAGCGACTCAAATAGCTCCAAGGCGGTCTCGTTCGGCTCAATCTCCACCTCCTGTTGCATCAGGATGGGGCCGGTGTCCAGCCCCTCTTCAAGCAGCATGGTGGTGTTGCCCGTGTAGGCATCGCCCATGGCCACCGCCCACTGGATGGGCGCGGCGCCGCGGTATTTCGGCAGCAGCGATCCGTGCAGGTTGATGCACCCCAGCCGCGGCAGCGCCAGCATCCATGGTGGAATGATGCGCCCGTAAGCCACTACCACAATGGCCTCCGGCGCAATGGCCTCAAGCTGGGCGCGGAACTCGGCGTTGTTGCGTATCTTTTCCGGCTGTGTAATCGGGATGCCCGCGGCTTGCGCGGCCACCTTCACCGGAGGAGCCGTAAGCTGTTGTGCGCGGCCCGTAGGGCGGTCCGGCTGCGAAACCGCCAGTGCAATCTCATGGCTCGCCGCCAGCAGCGCCTCCAACGTGGGGACGGCGAATTGCGGCGTTCCGCAAAATACAAGTTTCATCGTTCTACCACTCGCCCGCGCGCTGCAACTTGCGGATCTTGCGCAGCACCAGGTCGCGCTTCAGCGCGCTCATGCGGGTGATAAACAGCGTACCGTCCAGATGGTCGATCTCATGCTGAAAACAGCGCGACAGCAGCTCTTCGCCGTCCATCTCAAACCATTTGCCTTCTAGATCCTGCGCGCGCACCCGCACCTTGGCAGAGCGCACCACTTTTTCGTTGATGTCAGGAAAGCTCAGGCAGCCCTCCATCTCGTAGAGCTTGCCCTCGTGCGAAATGATCTCCGGGTTCACAATCACAATCTTCTGTGCCGGGTCTTTGCCGCCACTCAGGTCAATCACCGCCATGCGCTTGGCAATGCCTACCTGCTGCGCGGCCAGTCCCGCGCCCTGCGAGGCGTGCATCGTCTCAAACATGTCCTCTGCCAGCTTACGCAGTTCGGCATTGAATTCTGTCACGGGTTCGCCGGGTTGCGAGAGCACCGGCTCCGGGTATTTCACAATCTTCAGTATCATCGTTTTCCGTTAATAGCTCCGTATCTGTTCAATATAACCATCAAAATTCCGTCGCATTTCCAGCGCTGAGTCGCCACCGAACTTCTGCTGCGCCAGCGAAGCGACGGTAAGCGCTACCATCGCCTCTGCGGCCACTCCGGCTGCGGGAACCACGCAGATATCGCTTCGCTCGTAGCTGGCGCTGGTCGACTCGCGCGTGCTAAAACTTACTGACTCCAGCGGTCGCCGCAGCGTGGAAATGGGCTTCAGGTAGCCGCGCACCACAATATCCTCACCGTTTGAAACTCCGCCCTCAATCCCGCCCGCATTGTTCTGCGGCCGCGTAAAGCGCGTCGGTTTGCCATTCGCCTCGGCGGCGTAGTGGATCGGGTCGTGAACCTTGGAGCCGAACGACTCGGCTGCCGTAATCCCGCGGCCAATCTCCACCGCTTTCACCGCCTGCAGGCTCATCACAGACCAGGCCAGCAATCCATCCAGCCGCTCGTCCCAGTTGGCATACGTGCCCAGCCCGGCGGGAGCCCCGTGGACTACCACCTCGAAGACGCCGCCCACCGTGTCGCCTGTACGAGAAACCTCCTCGACCTCCTGCTTCATCCGCGCTTCAGTCTCTGCATCCACGCAACTCAGCAGAATCTCCTCGCGCGCGGCCACCGCGGCAATCTCATCCCAGCTCGCTGCGCGCTCCAGTTCCACCCGGCCCACGCTGATCACGTGACTGGCAATCTCAATGCCAAGGGTGCGCAGCATCAGCTTGGCTAGGGCGCCGGCGGCCACGCGGCTGGTGGATTCGCGGGCCGAGGCGCGCTCCAGCACGTAACGCGCGTCAGGAAAGTTGTATTTCAATGCGCCAGCCAGGTCGGCGTGCCCCGGGCGCGGCGAGGCAACAGCTTGGTGCTTGGCCGGGTCGCCGGCCTCCACCGGGAGCTTTTCCTCCCAGTTCTTCCAGTCGCGGTTCACAATCTCGATTGCGATGGGCGAGCCGATCGTCTTGCCGTGGCGCACACCAGAGAGAATGTGAGCCTTGTCGGTCTCAATCTTCATGCGTCCGCCGCGGCCATAGCCCTGCTGGCGCCGCCATAGTTCGCGGTTCACAAACTCCAGATCGACAGGCACTCCGGCCGGCATTCCGGAGACCAGCGCTGTCAGGGCCTCGCCATGCGACTCGCCGGCGGTGGAGAAACGTATCATGTTCTTTTGATTGTAACGGGGAGAAGCTGGGAATATCTATTTCCTACTTTCCGCCCTCTCGCATACCATGTGCCCATGGCCTGCTTCCTCTTCAAGACCGAGCCCAATGTCTATTCCTTTGACGACTTCCTCCGCGACCAGGAGACCGTCTGGGACGGTGTCACCAACCCCACCGCCGTGAAATACCTGCGAGAAATGAAGCCCGGAACCAAGTGGATCTTCTACCATACCGGTGGCGAGCGCACCGCCGTGGGCACTGGAACCGTGCTCAATGTGGATCCCAGCGACCCCAAGGTGCCCATTGTCAGGGTTAAGGCAGGCAAGCGTCTCAAGCAGCCTAAACCCCTTGCCGCCATCAAGGCAGAGCCGCTCTTTGCCGCTTCGCCGCTGGTCGTTATCGGCAGACTGTCAGTGGTTCCGCTCACCCCGGAGCAGTGGCAGTGGTTTGTGGGGTGAGGAAAGCGCAGACTATTTCCCGCCCGCTTCCAGCCACCGCTTCGTATTCAGCAGTTGCCGCTGGTCCAGCGCCCACACCTTCCCGGTCATCTCGTCCGGCCCCTTACCTTCGCGAATACATTTGTCGAATTCGACCTGAATGGCTTGCATCTTGGCGTCCAGGTCGTCGATGAAACTGAGCGCCAGCGCCTCGGGAATCATGGGCAGCTTGGGCGAGCCGAACTCCAGCTTGCCGTGATGGCTCAGAATCATATGCAATACCAGGGTCTTCAGTTTGGGCGGAAAGTTGGGTAGGCTGTCGATGGTTTTTTCGGCCAGCGCCGTGCCCATCTGGATATGCCCCAGCAGGCTGCCCTCGACCGTGTACTCGAAGCCGATCTCCCAGCTGAGTTCATACACCTTGCCGATGTCGTGCAAAATCACGCCGGTCAGCAGCAGGTCGCGGTGCAGAATCGGGTAGTGAGGCGCCACGCGGTCGGCCAGGGTGAGCAGGCTGATAACGTGCTCAAGCAGGCCGCCCAGCCATGCGTGGTGCAGTTGCTTGGCGGCGGGAGCCTCGCGGTAGGCGCCGGCCACGGTCGGGTCGGCCAGCATGGTGGTCAGCAGCAGTTTCAGGTCCGCATCGGTAAAGCTGTCGATAAAGCCCAGGAGCCGGCGCCACAGATCGTCCACATCATACGTGGTTGAAGGCATCAGATCGGCTTTGTCCACTTCGCTGGTATTTGCCTTGCGGAGCTGGTCAATCTTCATCTGCAGGCGGTCGTCGAAGCGGGAGGCGCTGCCCCTTGCCTTCACGATATCGCCGCGGTCAAAGTCCTTGGCGATGCGCGGGTCGCCAAGTTCCCACACGCGGCCCTCGAGCTGTCCGGTTTTATCGCCCAAAATCAGATTCAGGTAGGGCTTGTTGTTCTTGGTAGTGCGCTGCTGCTTGGCTAGCACCAGAAAGAAGCCGTTAAAAAGCTTTCCTTCTTCAAAGTTCGCTAAATCCGCAATGTAGATGTCTTTCATTCTGCCGAACAGCTTACAGCAATTCGCTGCCTTTGCCTAAAAAACAAACCGGGCCGGGGATTGAGATCCCAGGCCCGGCCAGTATGGCTGACTGTTTTTCGCTACTGTTGTGGTTGAGGTGCTGGCGCCGGAGTTTGCGGAGCTGACGTCGGCTCTTGTGGAGCGGCGGCCAGCGGGACCGGACTCTGGGTCGCTTCCTTCTTCTTCGTGTCGCTCATCCGGGTCTTGTTGCCCTTGGTGGTGTTTTTCTTCTTCTTCTTCGATGCGGTGTCGCCAGCCAAGCCAAGCGGTGTGGACTGCGTCTGCCGGTCGGCTACTTCGGCTGCGTCGGGTGCCGCCGGAGCCAGCTTATCCGGCTTCGGTCCTTTGGTCTTGTGCTTCTTCGGCTGCTTGGCGCGGTCTCTGAAGCGGGTTTTTTGTTCCGGTGCGCTTGGCTCAAGCGGATTCACCGGCTCCAGGGCAGCGGTGGCGGCAGGCTCTGGCAGCGCTCCCGCGTCCTCGGTCGTCGCTGCCGCCGCATTGGGAAGCGTCTTGGTGGGTGCCTGGCCATAGCGGATTTTTTCTTTTTTGCCCGGCTTCATTGACTCAGCCGTCTCCGCCTTGGCGTTCTTTTTGTGTTTCTTGTGCTTGTCCGGTGCTGCCGCTGCCTGTTCATCCGCAGATGCGGTCGATTCTGCTGCCTGCGGCTTCTTTTGCCGGAAGGTGTGCGTCGTAGCGCGGAAGCGGGTGCGTTCTATCTTCTTCTTTTTCTTTGGCGAAGGTGGCGTATAAGCGCTATAAATCGGCTTGGTCTCATTCGGGCTGGCGCCGGTATCTACATAACCAGGCTTGATGTCGATATACGCTTCCGTCCGCATCTTGGTCAGGTAGTCGCGTATAGCCGGTTCCATCCGGTTGGTGTAATACGCATCCTCGACCTTCGTCTCCACGTCCTTGAACGCGGGAACGCCTCCGGGAACGTGATCTATCACCTTGAAGATTACAAAGCCCTGCTTAGTGCGTATCGGCTCTGTGTACTCGCCCGCCTTCAGTGCAAAAGTCTTATCCTCCAGCACTTTGGCTAATTCGCCACGGTGGAACTGACCCATCTCGCCGCCTGAGGCTGCCGTCGGACCGTCGCTGAAGCTGCGCGCAAGTTGCGCAAAGTCGCCGCCGGCGTGGAGCTTGGCTTCTATGTCCTCGGCTTTGGACTTGGCTTCGGCCAGCTTGGCCGGATCGGCTGTCTGTGCTCCTTCAGGCAGCACGTCTGTGGATGAGGGTGAAGCGATCGCAATCAGAATCTCGCTCAGCGTTACGCTTTCAGGCTGAGCATAATCCTGCTTGTGCTCCTCAAAATACCGCCGCACCTCGCCGGGTGTGAACTGAATCCTGCGGCCCACCTCTTCGCGCATTACCTCTTGGGTAATGATGCCGTTGCGGATGTTGGCCTTGAAGTCCTCAAAGGAGACGCCCTGTTCTCTAGCGGCCTTCTCCAGGTCTTCCATCGTGTCCAGGTGGTATTGCTTGCGGATATCGTTCAGCCGCTTCACCAGCTCGGTTTCGCCGGTAATGCCTAGTTCCTTGCCCTTTGAGAGCCAGAGTTGCTGGTCGATCAGATTCCGCAGCAAGTCACGGTGGCCTTCGGATATCTGCTGCATTGAGGCGCCATGCGCGCGCGCATCCGAGTCGAGCTCGTTCATGGCGCGTTGGTAGTCGGAACTGGAAATGACCTGGTCGTTGACGCGGGCAATGATTTCCTCGACCGTGGTGCCGCCGTATGGACTCTCTGGCGCGGCGGGGTGCGTTTGCGCCAGAGTGGAGCTTGCGAGCAGCAGCGCAGAGAACACGATTGCCGCGGGAGTGCGAAATAGTCTCAGAGTCATAGGATCAGGACACAGCAGATGGAGTTGAATCACCACCTGAGGCATAGACGCCATTGTAAATGCCTGGAGAGCCGCTGCGCGATGCGCGATGCGATTAGGCTGGATTTCTGCCCGGATTCAAGGATATGTTTGGATTCTCCCCAGAGCCTGGCATCACGGTAGGGATGTTTCCCCTTCAAGCCCGGCTACCGGAATGGCCACGGCCGTAGTCAAATAGGGCGGTGCTATACTTTAGCCCAAGACTGCCCGGCCACGGCCTCATGAGCGGTTTTCCAATTTTCCAGACCTTGCCGGAACCGGGCAAGGTTAATTTTTTATCGAGTACCGGTCCGCCTTTTCCTGACGGATTGCCACTCAGGTAAATTGGAAAGCCGCTCTTGAGCGCATGGGGTACCCGCTGTCTGGAGGTTTCTTCCGCATATGACTTCCCGCGCCCGCCGCGCATTTTTTGCCGTCGTTCTCTTTTTTGCCATCTGCGCAGTTGCCGGCAGCCTGCTCCAGAGCAAGGTCGGTGCGCAGTCCTCGGCAGACGAGAGCCAGCTCCGCGACAACCTCAAGACTTTCACCAACGTCTATTCGCTCGTCGAGCAGAACTATGCCGATCCCATTAACGGTGACAAGGTAGACGCGGACATCTACGACGGGGCTATTCCCGGAATGTTGCGCGTGCTTGATCCCCACTCCAACTTCTACGATCCCAAGGCCTACGCCAAGATGCGCGAGGACCAGCACGGCCGCTATTACGGCGTCGGCATGGTCATCCAGCAGCAGAACAACAAGGTTTACGTCATCACGCCCTATGAAAACACCCCATCCTACCGCGCCGGTATTCGCCCTGGAGACATCATCTCCGCGGTGGACGGTAAAAGTGCGGATGGCTGGACCTCCGATCAGGTGGCCAAGGCCCTCAAGGGGCCCAAGGGTACCCACGTTCAGGTAACCACGATCCGCTATGGCCAGACCAAGCCGCTGGTCTTTGACCTAGTGCGAGACGAAATTCCCCATCCCTCGGTTGACCTTAAATTTGAGATCCGCCCCGGTATCGGCTACATTCACCTCTCCCAGTTCCAGGAGACCACTGGACGCGAGGTCATTGACGCCATTGACGGCTTTGGCGACCTGAAAGGCCTGGTCCTCGACCTGCGTGGCAACCCCGGTGGCCTGCTCAGCCAGGCCGTAGAGGTCTGCGACCACCTGCTTGCCAAGGGGCAGAGCATCGTCTCCCAGCGTGGCCGTGCCTATCCTGACCAGAGCTACACCGCAACCCACGGCAATGGCGGCCACATCTTCCCCATCGTCGTACTCGTCAACCGCGGCACCGCCTCGGCGGCAGAGATTGTCACCGGCGCGCTCCAGGACCACGACCGCGCCCTCGTTGTGGGCGAAACCACGTTTGGCAAAGGCCTTGTCCAGACTGTGTATAACCTCAGTGACAATTCCGGCCTCGCGCTCACCACATATCACTACTACACCCCCTCCGGCAGGCTCATTCAGCGCAACTATGCCGGCGTCTCGCTCTACGACTACTACTACAACCACGCCGGCGCCTTGCCTTCCAACTCCACTAATCGCGAGGTCAAGTTCACCGATGCGGGCCGCACCGTCTATGGTGGCGGCGGCATCACCCCCGACGAGAAGATCGAGAGCCCCAAGAACAACCACTTCCAGGACGATCTGCTTTACAAGGATGTCTTCTTTCACTTTGCGCCCGTCTACATGTCGAATCACACTGTAGACAAGAACTTCAATGTGGACGATGCAGTGCTGGGCGAGTTCAAGAAATACCTCACCAGCCAGAACATTCCCTGGACAGACGCCGACCTCAACGGGGTTCTCGACTGGGTGAAGATCCACATCAAGGAAAAGATCTTCACGATTCAATTCGGCCAGTTGGAGGGCCTACGAACGATAGCGAATTGGGATCCCTCCATCCAGAAGGCCATCGGCTATCTGCCTGAGGCTCAGGCTCTGGAGGACACGCTCCACAAGGTACTTACTGAAAAGGCAGAGGCGCGCAACGAAGCCAAGTAGCCCGCCGCCACTCTATGCACAACGGCCACCCCCTCTGCGGGGTGGTCGTTGTGTGTGCTTGTTGCACGGCAGTTGCAGGTGTAGGTTTGGTTGCAGTCAGGTTGAAATAAGCAGCAGGTTGGTGTGAAGGACTGGGCATCAGCCCGTACCTAAGATCCCTCAAATTAAGAGGGCTATAGACATCGAGGGATGCTTTTCGAACTATTCCCCGAAATTAGGCCCTCCGCTTACCGCGTCGCCGTAGCCGCGAACTTCTTCACCATCGCCAGCAGCAACTTGCGGTCGCTGTCGTTCAGGTTTGAGGCGTAGCGGCGAATCTGCGACAGAAACCGCAGCTCCTCGTCGGAGAGCCTTTGTGTGTTGAGCTGGCGGCCCAGAGAGTCGTCCGCGAAAAACTGCGCAATCGGCAAATCCAGCGCCTGCGCAATCTTTGAGAGCGTGTCCAGCGAGGGCACGGTATGGCCGTTCTCCACGCGCGAGAGGTAGCAGCGCAGCAGGCCGGTCTTCTTCTCGATGTCTCCCTGGGAGAGCCCCTTCTGTAACCGGTGGGCGCGTATCGTCGTGCCAATCTTCATCACAGCAAATATCCTGTCCGATCTTCGCCAAGGGTTACTCACTTGGTAGCAATCAAAAGACTATTGACCCAAGAGTTAACATGCAGGAGCTAGAGATGCAAGACCATTCGTCACTAACCCACTCATCTCTAAGGTTACCATAGTGCTTATATTTCTGTTACGCGCGGGCCTTGGCTCTACTCGGCCCTGTTATTTCTCCAGTTTCTCCGCGAAAAAGCGGTTCAGCCGCGCCATGGCATCGGCGGCATCCTCTGCCCGGTAGCCGGTGGCGTTGTTAGGGTTCTCAAAAGCGTGGCCGGCCAGCGGATAGATTTTTACGTCCACCGGCTTGCTCAGCGACCGCATTGCGGCCTCAAAGGTGTGCACCGCTTCCGGAGGAATGCCGCGATCCTGGCCGCCAAAGTTGCCCAGTATGGCGGCGTGGATTTTGGCCAGCGCAGCCTTGTCCGTGGGCAGCGAGCCGTAGTTGACGCCCACGGCCCGCAGCGTGGGAGCGGCAACGGCCAGTTGGATGGCGTAACCGCCGCCCATGCACCAGCCCACAGCGCCAATCCGGTTGCGCTCTACGTCTTTACGGTGCTCAAGATAGGTCAGCGCAGAGGTCAGGTCGCGCACTCCCTGGTCCTGGGGCAGCCCGCGCGACAGCTCGTGCGCCAGCTCCGGCGTAGTGGCCACCTAGCCTCGGTAGAGGTCCACTGCCAGCGCTACGTAGCCCTTGGCCGCATATCCGGCGGCCTGCTGCTTCACCCAGTCGTTCAGGCCCCACCACTCGTGGATGACGATCAGGGCCGGGTGCGGCCCTGCGCCCTGGGGCAGGTAGAGCAGACCTTGAGCCGTTGAGTCGCCGCTGGGGAAGGTGATCGCTTGCTGGCCATGGGCGCTGATGGCAACAGCGGCAGCCAGCACGGAGATTGCAAACAGGAAACAGCGCAGTGATTTCATGGGGAGACCTCGCTTCATCACAATTTTATGGCGCGAAAGCCCCGAATGAATCTCTGATGAAGCGATGTTTTGAAAGGGCACGGCCTTAGTCCTGCCGCAGACAAGAACAATGTTGGGTACCTCATCCTCGCGACGTACTTGTTTTTGTGGCATCGGGCCCCAACGACAGGTCTTCGTCGGCGGGGTGATTCAAGGGTGGGATACCACGAACCTCGATTCAGGTCATTTTTTGAAAGGGAAAAATTACAGGTGAGGAGCAGGGTGCAAAAAATCGGAGCAATGCTTGTGGCGCTGGCGCTCTTCTCGCCGAGAGCGCGGCTCGCGTTTGCGCAAAGCCTCGAGCCTGCGCAAGACATGCAGCAAGGCGGTTACGTCCTCAAGATGCGAGGCGAGCTTGTGCGTAGGCTCCAGCAGAGTGACATCACCATCTACGGGAACGGCAAGCCGCTGTCGATGCGCCCAAAGGAACCAGGCCGGGCATCAATGTGTTTAGCAGCTTGGAACTTATGCAAGGCTCAACAAAGGTCTATGAAACGCCGCCGGTGCGGGCCACGGCCATCAATGTGCAAGGCCGCGATGCGGCGGCCATCGAGCTGGACGTGCCGCTCTCCGCGCTCAAGCCCGGCCTGTATCTCTGCCAGTTGAACGTCATTGACGACGACGCCGGCAGCTTTTCCTTTCCGCGCTTTGTGGTGCTGGTGCGGCAGCCGCTTGCGGCAACGCATTAAGAATGCTCAGTGAGCCGTTGGTAAAATCAAGAGCATGACACTTACCGCGCAAGACCGCGCCCGCAAGATCAAGATCATTCTTTTCGACGTAGACGGCGTACTCACCGACGGCGGTATCTGGCTGGTTCCCGCCCAAGCGGGCGGCAGCCTTTCTGCCGAGCTGGCTGGCAAGGCCGGCCAGATGGGATTTGGCATTCAATCCGCCACCATGGTGGAGGCCAAGGGCTACAGCGCCCACGATGGCGCGGGCATCTCCCTGGCGCGGTTGGGCGGTTTGAAGATCGGCATCGTCACCAAGCGCATCAGTGAAACCGTGGCCACGCGCGCACGCGACCTGAAACTGGAATTTGTCTACATGGGCCAGGCCTTCAAGATGCAGGCGGTGCGCGAGATTATGGCCAAGGAGGGCGTGGCGCTGGACGAGATTGCCTATGTGGGCGACGACGTGATCGATTTGCCAGTGATGCGCCAGTGCGGCCTCGCTATCGCCGTGGCCAATGCGCGTCCTCAGGCCAAAGCCGCGGCGCACTATGTCACGCCCAACTCCGGCGGCTACGGCGCGGGCCGCGACGCCATCGAGTTCATTCTTGAAGCCAAGGGAGTCCTTAACCAGTGCATTGAGGAGTATATCGACGAAGACAATCCCATTTCGCCTTCCATGGACATTGGCAACGGCGGAGATCTCAAGTAGGCGGCGCATGATGACAGAACAGAAAAAAGCGGTGGTACTGTTGAGCGGCGGCCTCGATTCCTCCACGGTGCTGGCGATTGCCAAAAGCGAGGGATACCAGCTCTACGCGCTCTCCTTCTCGTATGGCCAGCGCCACATCGTCGAGTTGGAGGCGGCCAGCCGCGTCGCCGTGTCCATCGGTGTAGCCGCGCATCGTGTGGCCAAAATCGATCTGCGCGTCTTTGGCGGCTCCGCGCTCACCGGCGACATCGATGTGCCTAAGGGCCGTACTGCGGACGAGATGGGCCATGGCATTCCCATCACCTACGTTCCCGCGCGCAACACCATCTTTCTATCCTTCGCTCTTGCGTGGGCTGAGGTGCTGGGGTCGAGCGACATCTTCATCGGCGTGAATGCGCTGGATTATTCTGGCTATCCGGATTGTCGTCCCGAGTTTATTCAGGCCTTTGAGAAGATGGCCAATCTCGCCACCAAAGCTGGAGTCGAGGGCCGCCAGATGCTCAAGATTCACACTCCGCTCATTGCGCTCACCAAAGCCCAGATTGTAAGCAAAGGCATGGAACTGGGCGTGGACTACGGACTGACCAGCAGTTGCTACGACCCCTCGCCTACAGGCGAGCCGTGCGGCCAGTGCGACTCCTGTCTGCTGAGGCAAAAGGGCTTCCGCGAGAACGGGCTTGAAGACCCGCTGCGGTACCGGAAAAGCTAGCCTCTAGCTTCTATTTTTTTCACACTGCGATAGGGCCCGTTCACATCACATAGACGAATGTCCGCCGCGTAACATGAATAGGTCTAAGTGACCGAACCACGACACAATGGGTTAGAAGCTAGAAGCCAGGAGCTGGTTTTTATGAGTTACTCGGTCAAGGAAATCTTTTATACGCTGCAAGGCGAGGGCGCGCAGGCGGGGCGCGCGGCGGTCTTTTGCCGTTTTGCGGGCTGCAATCTCTGGTCGGGCCGCGAGGCGGACCGGGCAACGGCAATCTGCAAATTTTGCGACACGGAGTTTGTCGGCGCCGACGGGCCGGGCGGCGGAAAGTTCGACTCTGCCGAGGCTCTAGCCGAGGCCGTCGGGCAGAAATGGCCTGGAGATACATCGGGAAAAAGGTTTGTGGTTTGCACCGGCGGAGAGCCTTTGCTGCAACTGGACGCGAGCTTGATCGAGGCGCTGCACGCGCGCGGATTTGAGATTGCCGTGGAAACCAACGGGACGGTTGACGCGCCGGAGGGCCTGGACTGGATTTGCGTCAGCCCCAAGGCCGGAAGCCGGCTGGCGCAGAAAAGCGGCGACGAACTGAAGCTGGTTTATCCGCAGGCCGAGGCCGATCCTGCCAGCTTTGAGCTTCTCCCTTTCCGGCATTTCTTTTTGCAGCCCATGGATGGCCCCAGCCGCGCCGCAAATACGGAGTTGGCCCTGCGCTACTGCCTTGACCATCCGCAATGGCGGTTGAGTCTGCAAACCCACAAGTTCCTCGGCATTCCGTAAGTAGCGGAAGAGGACTCTTTACTAGCCACAACTGAATGCTGTCGGCCCATGTAGCGATATGCCGCCACTTAAGAATGTTTGCCGCCGAGTAGCTGAAGGGTTGACGACGACACGACTGAAACCGCAGTTTGAGCTCAATGGCCTTGGATGAGTGCCTCGGCCTGTTGGCGTAAATCTAGGAGTCTGCGGAAGCTGATCCTGAATGGGGCACCGGCTTAGAAGACCGGCGCTGTAAAACTTTACTTGCGTAGGGGGTATTGATGAGTAACTGACGAATTTCCGACCGACCAACCAACCGAGACGTGAAAGTTGGCCTCCATGGATTTTGATGAGCGCGTTGCTAGCGCAATTTGGGAGTCATTTCAGAAATCTCTAATTGATCTTAGGGCTACAATCTCAATATGTTCAAACGATGGCGATACAAGAAAGCACGAAAGAAGCGTATCGAAGAGCTACGTCAGCGTGTTGACAAGGTGTTGGACTGGGATTCTATTACGGAAGAGACCGAAATCACCGACGAATATATGGAAGACGAAAAGCGGAAATTAGCTCTTATCCGTCTTGACCATAACGAGATGGAGCATCTTCAACAAGAGGACTTGAAACAAAAGCTCTTTAGGTCGCCAATTGAAGTGCCGGATGAGCACTGGAGTCCTTGCGGACGGGATTAACACCGTACTCTGACCTTCAAAGGCGAAGCCTGGGCGCGAAGTGAACTGAAGAAAATGTGGAGGCAGGATGTGGAGTTCTGGTTTAAACTGGTCGTGCCTATTCTGGCTCTGATACTTTCGGTTATTGCGCTTGTGCATAAGAGTCGTTGACATGATTTTGCGTTTTTCTATGCTGACTATGTAACCGGGAAGTACCAAAGCTTCTAAGCGGTTTGCTGAAGACATCTCACGGTCGTTGAATTTCAAAGCCAAAGCGATCATGAATGCCGAGCAGCAAACGAAGCTCGGCATTCATGATTGCGGGGTTTGATGGCTACGGTCGCGGTAAGCCGAAGGGATTGGTGGAGTGACCCACGCACAATTGGCAGGACTCGCGTCGGCCATCCTCGGCGCCATTGGTACGGTGGTCTTGTTCTTCAACAGCTACGCGCTTCAGCCGTTTCAGGGCGGCATTTTCGGAAGCGATGCCCTGACCGCCTCGAATAACGCTATCAGGACCGCCAACACAAAGCGTATAGTGCGCCAGCGGATCGGCCTCGCATTTCTCTGTGTGAGCTTCGCTATTCAGGCTGTCACTGTCTTTCTCTGACGGCGGCCGAATGGCCCGGTTCTAAAACCCGTGGCAGAATCGACCTTAGTGACCGATCCGATAAAGCATCACTTTTCGCCCGTCTTCTACTTGCGCGGTTGGTGCGACAGCACCACCGGCCAGTTGACCGCGTATTCGCGCCCGTACAAGGACGTGATCGCCAAACCCGTCCATCCGGCGGCGACGGGGTATGAACTGTTCCTTTATACGATGGAGGGGCTGCCCGACGATCAGAAGCAGACGATCGAAAAGGACTATATGGCCCCGAAGGTGGACAACCCCGCAGCGAAAGCACTCCGGGTGCTGCTGGGCACCGACACCAACGCGCTAACCGAGGCGCTGCGGGGAGCCTGGACACGATTCATGATCGCGAGTCTGCTTCGTCGGCCGGCGGCGGTCGCCGAGATCGGCGAGACCTTCAAGAGCACGCTCCGACAGAACCTGTTAGCGGACTCGTCGTACGAGTCGGACAAGCAAGAGGGTGATCCGCCGACCCGCTTCGAGTGGATGCAGAAGTACCGTCCGCACGTGATCAACGATGCCGCGAAGGAGATGGTCGTCAGGGCGGTCGAGAACGACGGCGTCGGCAACATCATCATCAACATGCAGTGGTCGACGCTCGACATGTCGGCGAGCCGACACGAGTTGCTGACCGGTGACATGCCGCATCTGCGGTACTACGGTCTAAAAGACCCCCGATGCACGATCCTGTTTCCGTTGACGCCGACGAAATTGTTCATCGCCACGCACGATCGAAAAGCTGAATGCAACATCAATCGTCGGGACAAGACGGAGGTCGTGATATCGGTCAATGATGAGGTAGCCAGGATCGCGGAGCGTTTCGTCTACGGGAGAACCGCAAGTCATCTTCAGTTCGTAGCCAACCGGCTCGGGCGGACACCGTCTCGTTTGCTCGGATCGAATTCATAGGGCTATGGCGTAGACATAATGCCCACAGCAAAAGGAAATTTGACCGATGAAAAGGACGAGACGATGCTGTATTCATGGATAATCCTTTCAACTAGCAGGCAAGGACGCCGTTCAAAAGTGCGGAAGATTAGAAATTTGAACTAGGCAAGTTTACACTTCGTACAAACCAACCTTTAGACCGCGTATGCACACTCGGACAAAAAGCATCCAGCCCATATCTTATACATGAAACAAGAGATACATAAATTTGGAGTGATTTTTCCCTTCGGTTTACACAAAATCGCCAATGCACTTATCGAACAATATGGGACGTACCATTGAGACGGACTGATCGTGTCAGATGATGTAATTGATCTATGCCTTCCCTGACACAGCCCGGCTTGCGCGCTCGCACCTTTGCGGTACTGCGCCAGATGGACTGGTTTCGTGGGCTGCGCGCGGCTACGGCCCTGTGCGCGCCGCTGGTCCTGGGCGACCTGGCGGGAATCTCCAATATGGGCTGGGCAGCTCTGGGCGGATTCGAGGCCATTGTGGCCGACACCGGCGGCCCGTACCGCACCCGCATGAGCAGCCTGGTGACGCTGTCGCTGGGTGGCGCGGCGGGTCTGTTTGTGGGCGCAGTGGTTGGCGACAATCTCTACTGGGCGCTGCCGGTCACGGTGCTGTGGTGTTTTTTGTGGAGTTATCTGGCGGTGTTGGGCCAGCCATTCAGTACCGCAGGGGTGCTGGTGCAGGTGATCTATATTTGCGGCATCGGCTACCCTGCCGATACCTGGCATCATGCGCTTGTGTCAGCGCTGCTACTGCTGGCCGGGGGTGCGTGGGCGGCCCTGCTCTCACTGCTGCTGTGGCCGCTGGATGCTTATCGCCCGGCCCGTGCTGCGGTCAGCGATTGCTACAAAGAACTGGCTTCGTTTCTTGGCTCGGTGGCCGAGTTGGCCGGCCGCGAGCGGCAAACTCCCGCGCTGTGGCATCGCCTGGCCCAGCACCACCAGTACCGTGTCCGCCGCGCCGTGGAGCAGGGCTGGCAGGCCGTGGCCAGTATGCGTGCCGGCCGCCAGACGGAGACCGCGCAGGGCCATCACCTAGTGGTGCTGCTAGAGAATGCCGATTTGCTGATTGCCCGCACCGTGGCGCTGGCTGAGCATCTTGAGACACAGGCCGGCGAACATGCAGGTACGCCGTGCCTTGACCGCAGCTTGTCTGGCCTTGCCGATCTACGCACCGCCGAGCGCTGGATTGCCTCGCTGCTGGTGCGTCGTGGCGGCCAGACCGCGGCCCACGCCCGCGCACGGTGCAGCGAAATGGAACGTCTGCCTATTTATCTTGAAGGCTGTCTCGATGCGGCGAGTTCCACCGGCCGATTTCTGCTGGCGCAAGTCTCTGAAGCTGCTTCGCTGCTGGAGGCTTCTATTGAGAGCGTAACCCTGCTGCGGCTGGGCAAGAGCGTCCGGTTGCCTTTTGCCCGGCCTGCCGCTGCTTCAGTTGGCCATTTTGCCTATGTTTACGCGCGCCTGGGAGAACTGCGCCAAAGCTGGCGCCTGCGTTGGATCATCGATCGCCTGGCAGCCGACTTTACCGCCAAATCGCTGACGTTGCGCCACGCGATCAGGGTAGCGCTGGTCTGCGGGCTGGACGTGGCGCTGATACTCGTCTTTCACATCGACCACGGTTTTTGGCTGCTGCTTACCTCGCTCATCGTCTTGCAGCCACATGTTTCCGGCACGCTGCGCCGCGGGTTGGAGCGCATCGGCGGCACTGTGGGCGGTGGCATTCTGGCCGCACTGCTCGCCGCCGCTCTGCACACTCAGTTGGCCACAGCGGCAGTACTGTTTCCGCTGGCCCTGCTGGCCATGGCGGTTTTGCCGGTCAGCTACGCGGCCTTTGCCTTCTTTTTGACCCCAACCTTTGTGCTTGCCTGGCTGCCCTACTCCGGCGATTGGCAACTTGCTCTGGTGCGCACTGGAAACACCATTGCCGGCGCACTGATCTCCATTGCCGCCATGATCTTCCTTTTTCCAGCCTACGAGCGGGACCGCACCCCGGAGTACTTGCGCGCGAGCCTGGGCGCAGACCGCCGCTACCTTGCCCAGTTGGCGGAGTCGTGGCGGTGCCAGACCCGTTCTTCGCGCTTGCTGGCCAACGCCCGCCGCGCCGCTGGTCTGGCCCACAACGACACTGAGGAGTCCTTGGAGCGCCTTCTGGCCGAGAACTGGCGCCGACTGCCCTTTGCCCAATTTGTGGCGGCGTTTGTTACTTATCTGCGCCGCTTTGCCCAGAGCGTCACCGCCCTTACCGCGCTCGACGGCGAGTGGGAGTGGAAGCAGTCCATCGCCGTGCAGGGCCGCCTGGAACTGCTGGACAGGCGGTTGGCCTGGCTTGAGGAGCAAACCGACAGCGGCGATCTTGTCTCCCCCTGGCCCCAGCCCGGCGTTTTGGAGATGCAACCTGCCCTTCTGCCTCTGGACCACCCCGGTGAGCGCCAATTAGAGCGCCTGGAGCGCCAGGCTGAGATACTTCAGCGCCAGCTCGCGTCTCTGCGCCAGCATGGCTGGCTGCCGGGTGCGGCAAAAATGAACTAAAGGCTCAATCTTTCCGTCGTATATGGCGGATTCAGAGGGAGCAAGAGGATTCATCTCTCTGAAAATGGGTGAATTGATCTGGCCTTCAGGCCTGTTTTTTTTGACTGGTTTCGAGAAATCGGTACAAATCGAACTGCATTGTCGATTCACGCTCACTCGGCGTTTTTCGGTTCGGAGGAGGTAAAAGCCACAAACTTCCGCACCGTTCAAGACCAATGACGGTTAAAATCGTCTGTACAGTAGGCAGAGCTGCTCCTACCGGCTGCCTGCGCTGCCTTTCAGCCCTCCGGCTCGGGATTTCCCCCTTCCGCCCGGCTCTTGAGGCACGGAATCCCCTGGATGATGAGACTGAAAAATTATTTGTCGCCCCTCTGGCTTTCGTTCGCCGCCGCTATCATTCTTCTGGCGCCGGCCATGCATCTTAGCGCCCAGTCCGTACAAGGCAGCCCTGCTCCAGCAAAGGCCGCGCCTGCAAAACCCGCCACAGCCGCCCCATCCAGCGCCGTGCCGGTCAAGCCGGGCCAGGCTGCGCCATCTGAAGCTTCGCCAGCCAAGGCCGCGGATACAGCCGCGCAGCCCGTCAACCGCGCCCTGGCTTACTACCACCTCGGCCTCGCCACCATCTATGAGGAGCAGGCCATCTCTGACGGACAGCCGGAGCTGGCCACGCGCGCCATTGAGGAGTACAAGCTAGCCCTCAACTCTGATCCCGATTCGCCGCAGTTGAACGATGGATTGGCCGATCTCTACTACCGTTCCGGCCGCTCCCACGATGCTGAAGTCATGGCCCGCGACCTGCTTAAGACCTCGCCCAACGATATTGACGCCCACAAGATGCTGGGCCGCATTTATCTGCGCGAGCTTGGCGAGGCGCAAAACTCCGTCTCTTCCACCTCACCCGCCGGCAACCCGCTCGACAAGGCCATTGCGGAGTTTGAGAAGATTGTCGTGTTGCAGCCCAAGAACGTCGAGGACCATATGGTCCTCGGCCAGCTTTATATCGTCAAGCACGACGCCAAAAAAGCCGAAACCGAGTTCGAGCAGGCCAAGGCGATCGATCCAGAATCGGAAGAAGTAGTCCTCAATCTGGCCCGGCTCTATGTGGAAAGCGGCGATATGAATCATGCCGCAGAGGTCATTGAGGGCGTTGCCGTTGCCGATCGCACTCCCAAGATGGAAGTGGCCCTGGGCGCCGCCTATGACCAGTTGAAGCGCCCTGAGGATGCTATCGCCGCATATCGCCGCGCCGTTGACCTGGAGCCTGGTGACCTGCACACCATGGACGCGCTGGCCCAGGCCCTGCTCGGCGACAACCAGCTAGATGCCGCGCTCAAAGAGTACAAGGATCTTGCCCAGGCCGATCCGGAGAACACCGGCGCGCTGATCCATATTTGCGAGATTCAGCGCCGCCAGGGAAAGTATGAGAATGCGCTGGCAACCGCCCGCAAGGTGCGCCAGTTGGACCCTGGCAACCTTGAAGCGGGCTATAACGAAGGGCTGCTGCTTGACGTGCTCGGTCGTTATAATGATGCCGCGCAAACCTTCGAGAAGATGGTTGACCTCACCTCCCACGCAAACGGCGCGTACACCACTGAGGAGAAGAACAACCGCGGTATTTTTCTCGAGCGTCTGGGCGCGGTCTATCACGAAGAGAACAAGACCCCCGAGGCCATTGCCGCCTACCAGAAGTTGATTGACATGGGTGGCGACTCGGCCATCCGCGGCTATCAGGGACAAGTCGATACCTATCGCGACGCCAAGCAGTTTGACCAGGCGGTCGATGTCGCCCACAAGGCGGTCGAAGCCAATCCCAAAGATCGCGACCTCAAACTGATGCTGGCCGGCGAACTGCTGGACCTGGGCAAGACCGATGAAGGACTGGCCTTGGCCAAGGGGCTGCTGGACAACACGGATAAAGACCGCGCGGTATGGCTCGCGCTGGGCCAGATGAATGTGCGCGTGCGCCGCTGGAAAGATGCCGGCGATGCCTTTGCAAGGGCTGAGGCGCTCACCACAAAAAAGGAAGACAAGACTATGCTGCTCTTCCTCAAGGGCGAACTCGCTGAGCGCCAAAAGCACTACGATCAGGCCGAGCAGCTCTTCCGCCAGGTTCTGGTAGAGGATCCCTCCAGCGCCATTACCCTCAACTACCTCGGCTATATGCTTGCAGACAAGGGCGCCCGCCTGCCTGAGGCGCTCAAGATGATTCACAAGGCCGTCGAGCTTGACCCCATGAACGGCGCCTATCTCGATTCGCTCGGCTGGGTCTACTTTAAGATGGGTCAGTACGAGCTGTCTGAGAACAATCTCCGCCAGGCCGTCGAGCGCGACCAGACAGACCCCACCGTCCATGACCACTTGGGCGATCTCTATGAGAAGACCGGTCGCATCCGCCTCGCCGCTGCGCAGTGGGAGCTTTCTCTCGCCGAGTACCAAAAGTCCGCCCCCGCTGACGTTGATCCTGGCGACGTCGCCAAGGTCCAGAAAAAACTGGACAGCGCCCGCATCAAGCTGGCCAAAGAGGATCGAGCAGACGGATTGACCAAGCAGTAGCAGGGCAGGGCAATCGCATAATTGTTTTTAGGGGTATTTACTTGACGCCACCAACCACAAGATATAGTGTTTTGGGCCA
>VFSW01002469.1_pt1 | contig 27920 bp, 26 predicted proteins | sample 5358111 | NCBI WGS metagenome assembly VFSW01 (sample SAMN11554181, study PRJNA540505) | mine drainage metagenome | isolation source: sediment from site ElyBrook_90M | place: USA: Ely Copper Mine, Vershire, VT | collected 2017 | reverse complement strand
CGTCTCCCTTATTATATTATTTTTTTTTCTTAATCCTCTATAAAAATATCTTTACGCGACGCGCCCGCCCGTGCTGGGTTCCCCCACGGAAAGGCCCGCCTTTTTATATATTAAAATCGTATTGTCTTATTTTATCTTCAACAGTTTCCCGAATCGCTCTTCGTTTTTATACGGACCGATGACCGCGAAATTCAAACCGCTGTCTTTTATGATTGCGCGCGCGACGTTCCGCACGTCTTCGGGCGTCACGGCATTTATTTTTTTTATCAGCTCTTCCGGCGTAAGCATCGCTTTCGCAAGAATTTCCTGTCCGCCGTAATAACTCGCCAGTTCATCCGACGTCTCAAGTCCGAGAATGAGATTCCCGATAAGATGATCTTTTGTCCTTTGAAATTCCCCTGCGGGAACAAGCTCGTCCTTCAATTTTCCGCATTCTTCAAGAATCGCGGCGATGACGATATCTATTTTTTCGTGATCCACGCCCGATGAAACGGCGAAAATGCCGTGATCGAGAAAAAGATCCGCATCGGCTCTCACGTAATACGCCGCGCCAAGTTCTTCGCGCACGCGCTTGAAAAGCCGCGAACTCATCCCGCCACCCAGAACGTCGGCAAGCACCTCGATTGCATAGCGCCGCTTGTCGAAAAGATCGAACGCGCGGAACCCGAGTACGCAATGGCTCTGCTCCGATTTTTTGAACTTAAGAAGCGCCTGCGGATTCTTCTGGCTCTCTTTGGTTTTCGTTTTCGATTTTACGGGACGGCGCGGAAGTTTTCCGAAATAATCTTTTATCTGCGCCATCGCCGCTTTTTCGTCGAACTTCCCCGCGACGACGACGAGCGTTCCCGGCGCAACATAGCGTTCCTTCCGATATGACGCAAAATCATTATTGGTAAGTTTTTTTATTATTTCTTTTTCGCCGCCGACATCCCATCCCGCCGGCTGGTCGCCGTAAAGAAGCGAAAGAAAAATATCCTGCACTTTCCGTGCGGGCGTATCCTCGTACATATTAAGCTCCTGGATAATCACGCCTCTTTCTTTCTCTATTTCATCAGGACTAAAAACCGGATTCAGATAAAGATCCGAAACTATCTCGAGTATCTTCGGCAATTTCCGGCTTTCGGCTTTCGCCCAATAACCCGTGTATTCCTGCGACGTGAACGCGTTCGATTGTGCGCCCAGCGCGGCAAGTTCTTCCGCAATCTGCATGGGCCGCGGACGGTTCGCCGTTCCCTTGAATGTCATATGTTCCAAAAAATGCGAGAGTCCGTTGATCCGCTTTGTTTCATATTCCGAACCCGCCTCGACTAAAATAAGAACGGAAGCCGCCAAGCTTTCCGGTCGGTTCACAAAAAGCACCCGCAAACCGTTCTTTAAAGTTATTTTTTTAAAATCTTTTTTCATGGGAGACCCGTTGTAATTACCAATACTATAAACGAAAATCGCGGAGAATGAAATAGGCCGGCGCGGCGCGCGAAAACCCGCATGGCATAAAAAAGGGACTGCGAATATATTGCAGTCCCAAATGGATTCAAAAAAATCAGTCATCGTGGGCGGCTTTTCGCGCCAGATCATGAAGCGCGGCAAGCCCCGCAAGCAATGTCAGTTGTTGGAGCGGACTGTCGACATTGTGACACTCCCATTCATAGCCCTCATAGTTGCCCGCCGCCAAGCTCTGAAAATCAGCACGAACGCGGGATGGATAAATATTACACGCATTGCCGGGACATTGAATATAAAATCCCCCGTTTTTTTCCGCCCATGTACGAAAACCAGAGTCGTCCTCTTTCATGTGGGCGCCAACGATATAATTATACGCGACTATCATTGCCGTAGTCGCTTCTTTTATATTCTCACGCACAGGAAGCGATGAAAGCCATCCGGCAAACGCCGGCGTGACATCGCCGCCAAGCATCCAGCTGCCAAGCGGCCTACCTTGACCGAAAAAGATTTTCACGGTGAACAATTGCGGCGCGGTACCAGATACACAGCAATCAATATGCCGTAACGCTGAAAGGAGAATCTCAAGGCGGTGACACAAGATGCGCGCATCGTCCCAGCGATACTCAAGGACGTGACCCGTCCCGTCGCACATCCTGCACATTGCGCCAATATCGGTATCCTTCCCGCCGCCGCCGCACGTCAGGCAGCTATTATTCGTTTCAAACACTACCTGCGGCAAAGGAATAACTATTTCGTGGAACATTCCTTCATCTTTCCGCCGCGGCACTCTTTCAAAAAGAAATGTCGACCGGAGCGGCATCCAAACATCTAACCGCGCCAACTCGGCCGTCTTTTTGAAAAGCGTATCTATTATTTTTCGATAGATACGCAATACAAAAACCGGCGCATCACATCTAATATCCCCTTCCGTCAGCTTCTTCCGAAAAGAAAGCTCGTACCACGCCGGCACAAAACGTTCATGGATGGCGTCAAAAATGTAGAACTCGTCTACTTTCTTCATAAAACCTCCCTTTTATATTTTATTTAATTTTCAATAGCACTGCGAAAATGATAGAACAGATACTCGTATTATGTCAACAAAAAATAACCCTCGCCGCCCGTAATCAGCGCCAATTCCGTCAAAGCATTCCCCCTCTGTCGTCCTCAGCTTGGCTGAGGATCCATGCTTTAAGAATTTAAGATTGGAAGCATGGATCCCCTCCTTCGAGGGGACGACGGACAGGGATAGATTCTTGACTTCGCGAAAACGACCAAAAAGAGAGACGCGAGGGGTTCTTCCCCGCGGCGCTGACGGAACAAGATTCGCAATTTGATTGAAAACCCCCTCGCCCTGTAGAGTGGCGGCTTCGCCTACTCCACGGGGCGAGGGGGGGGACGGAAAATTCTTCTAATATAAAATCATCGCCGCAACGCGATCGTCACCGCTTCGCTTCTTTCGGAGCGGCAAGCGACAAGATCGGACTTGCGATGAATATGGACGAATAGATACCGGTCGTGACGCCGACGAGCAGGATAATAACGAACGCGTGCAGGCTTGCGGGACCGGCGAAATAAAGCGCGAGCAATACAAGGATGAGCGTGAGCGATGTGTTGATGGAACGCGCCATCGTCTGGTTCACGCTGTTGTTCACGATTGTTTTGAACGCCGTCCTGCCGCGGTCGAGAAGAAGATTTTCACGAATGCGGTCAAAGACAACGATCGTGTCATGGACGGAAAAACCCATCACAACCAGCAGCGCGACGACGGCATTGCTGTCAATCTCGACGCCCTGTAAATGCCCCAACAGCGCGAGCACGCCCGCAGGAATCACGACGTCATGGAACAGCGTAAAAAGCGCGACGAAACCGTATTTCCACGAACTCACCGGCCGCGACGCCTTTCTGAAAGCATAGGCGATGTAAAGGGAAATGCCGATGATCACGAGAAGAAACGCGATGATCGATTTCTGCCGGAGCGATGCGACTGTCGAGGGGCTGGTAGTATAAAATCCAAGTTCATGAAACGACGGCAACTGGTTTTTTATCGCGGTTTCCAATTTTTGATGCGTCGCCTCGTCTATCAAACCGAAACGAACGATGAATGTCTGGCTTGCCGCGTCCAAACTGATTTGCGCGTTGGAAATGCCGAGATTATTCGCAAAAATATTCTGCATATCCGCAAGAGACGGATGGTCGGCTATGGCGGTAAATTCCCACTGCATCCCGCTCTGAAAATCAATACTCTGTTTGAAGCCGAAAAATATCATCGCGCAAACGGCAAGGATGATAAGCGTCCCCGAAATCGCAAACCAGATTTTTTTATGTCCGACGATGTTAAGCATGATTATCAGTGATTTTAATTATTGACAGCGGGCGATTTTACCGCCGGTTTTTTCTCTTTCAAAAAAACGAACAGGAAAAGCCGCGTCGTAGTGATAGCGCTGAATAAACTCACCAGCACGCCGATGAGGAGCGTCAGGGCAAAGCCGCGGACGAAATCCGAAGTGAAATAATAAAGAATAATGGCGGTGATAATCGTCGAAGTATTGGAATCCCTGATGGAAGGCCATGCGCGGCGGAAACCCTCCTCGATCGCCGAAGAATACGGCAGCCCCTTTTTACGCTCTTCTTTGATGCGCTCGAAAATGAGGATGTTCGCATCCACCGCCATGCCGATGGTGAGCACGAACCCCGCGATGCCGGCCAGGTCCATCGTGATCGGGATGATCTTGAAAATGCCGAGCGTAAGCGCGATGTAAATAATGAGCGCGGCCGATGAAAAAATACCCAATATCCCGTAATACAACAGCATGAAAAGAAGCACCAGGATGGTTCCTACGATGCCGGCGATGATTATTTGTTTCAAAGTATTACCGCCGAGCGTCGCGCTTATCGTCCGCTGGTCAACGAGCGTGATGGGCGCGGGAAGGGCGCCGGCGTTGAAGCGCTCAACAAGCTGGCGGGCCGCATCAACCGTCATATTGCCGCCGCTGATGACCGCTTTTCCGTCAGGGATTTCCTCCTTCACCGTCGGCGCTTCGATAAGCTGGCCGTCCAAAAAAATAGCCAGCGGCTTCCCGATATTCGCAGCGGTCATTTTCTGGAAGATCTGTGCGCCTTCGCTGTTGAAATCAACCGCAACCTGCGGCGCGCCGGTCGTCGGATCGAACGTAAGCTGCGCGCCCGTGATATACTGGCCCGTGAGATTGGTCGGAATATAGGGCTGGGTCGAAGACGGCGATTGATCAACTTCCGCAAACTGCAAAAACGGCGTCGTGCCGATCTGCTGTATTGCGGCGCTCAAATTTTTTATACCGCAGAGGTTCACGTATAATTGAGTATCGTCGCCCGATTTTCCGGTATAAACCTGCGATCCGCTCGCGCCATAAAGGTCAACTCTTTTTTTGATGACCCCCTGAAGTCCGTCAACGACGGAACCCTGGTCGGCTGCCGGAACTTTCGAAAGATCTATCTGATAAACCAGATTCGCGCCGCCGACAAGATCACAGCCGAGCTGCCACGGACGCTCCTGCGCGCCGAAATTTTTCGGATAAACAAAAACACCGGCCGCGACCGCAGCCATGATAATCAGCGCCAACCATAAACCAGCATGCCGTTTCATAAAAATGGACGATTGCTTTTAAAGCGACATTCCAAGCTTCTGCCTTATCCGCGCGTTTGAAACATCCCTTACGAAATAAAGCTTCGAACGCTTGACCTTCTTCGGACTCGAAACGATCTCCGCTTTTATGATGGAGGGCGAATGCACCGGATACACTTTTTCGACCCCGACGCCCGCAACGATCGCGCGGACCGAAAACGTTCCGCCCGCCTCAAGCCCGTGCTTCCGGCTGATGACGACGCCCTGGAACGGCGTCTTTCCTTCGTAGACCTTCACCTTCGCTCCCGGCTTTATTTTTTTTAAGATTTCCTCGGTAATCATAGTATTATATTTTAAAAAATGGTGATTACGTTGCTCTATCGCGCTATAAAATATCGAACGATGCTTTCTTTTTATTTATCATCCCGCCAATGTTTTTATTTTTTTAATGATATCCTCAACCGATATTTTCACTTTTACGAAATATCCCCGCGCACCGAACTCCTTCGCTTTTTGGATGTCTGAATCCTGTGCAAGATTGCTCAAGATGATGACCGGCGTTCTTTCGAGTCCGGGAGTCATGGAAATCGCCTGAAGCACTTCAAACCCCGTCACCTTCGGCATGATAAGATCCAAGACAACAAGATCCGGCCGATCGGTTTTTAAAAGCTCGACGGCTTCTTCGCCGTCAAACGCCTGGATAACGATGAACCCTTCTTTCTCCAGACGCACCTTCATCAAAGAAGACAAAAATTTGTCGTCCTCGATAACCATGATTCTCTTTAATTCTTCGGGCATGATGCCATTATAATACGCAACCCGTCATCTTTCAATAGGACTGAGAACCTATTCATAATCTCACCGCATAATATCAAATAAAATCAATGCGTGCCGGCCGAAATTCATGAATTTCGGTTGCAAACCCCGCAACGGCTTGTGCGTAAGTCCTATTTCAATAGGGTGTGCTGCGCATTACAAAAGAGCTTTTTAGCTGCCCCGATATATCACGCCGACTTTCGCCGGCGAAACGCAGACAGACGCCGAATTGCTTCCGCGTACGTCTGCGTATCGCCTGCATTATCCGCGTTCGACATTATTCTTCAACGTTTGAGTTATTGAAAAATAGTTTAATTGATCCACGCACAGCTTCCGCTACGCGTGCCTTGTTACGACTTAGCCCATGTCACCGATCTTAAGTTAATACCGCCGAGGCGATATTTCACCTATTACCGGCTCCCTTGGCTTGACGGGCAGTGAGTACAGGACTCGAGAACGTATTCACCGCACCATAGCTGATATGCGATTACTAGCGATTCCGGCTTCATGAGGGCGAATTGCAGCCCCCAATCCGAACTGGGGCCGGGTTTGATGGGATTAGCTCCCGCTTGCGCGTTGGCAACCCATTGTCCCGACCATTGTAGCATGAGTGTGGCCCAGGGCATCAAAGGGCCATGCTGATTTGACTTCATCCCCTCCTTCCTCCCCGCCCGAAAAACAGAATACGATTTAAAAATAAGAAAGGCGCAGTTTTTGTTTTCTGCTCGATTCAAAATTCCGCATTCCGCTCTTTGGGCGGGGCAGTTTCGCGTGACACATATAACACGCAATAGGGGTTGCGCTCGTTACCCCACTTAAGGGAACATCTCAAGACACGAGCTGACGACAACCATGCAGCACCTGTGCTTACTGTCCTTGTGAGAAGGCCGATGTTTCCACCGGCTGTCAGTAAGTATTTCAAGCCCTGGTAAGGTTCCTCGTTTGCTATCGAATTAAACCTCATGCTCCACCGCTTGTGCGAGTCCCCGTCTATTCCTTTGAGTTTTAAGCTTGCGCTCGTACTTCCCAGGCGGCCTGCTTAACGCGTTAGCTCCGCCACTCCGAGGGTCGATACTCGAAATAGCAAGCAGGCATCGTTTAGGGCGTGGACTACAAGGGTCATTATTGTTACGCGCCGCACGCTCTATATTAATTTTATAGAGATAACGGCGGGACAGGGCATTTCTGCCTGTCTCTCCGTGTCGCCACGGAGATCGGACTATATCTTCATCCTTCGGTTCGCGGATTCGCCCAGAGCGAATCGGCAAACTACTAAAGGAGCTCGGCATGTAGTCTCTGAGGATCCTCATATTTTGGAAAATGGGCGGGAAGTTCGGCGGCTTTGTCAGCCCCGGACTTCCCTGTGGGAAATTTTTTGCGATTATGCCAACAAACCTATTCCATTTTATATCAGCAATGAGACCATAACTGGAAAGCCATCAGCGCGTGGTCCATTCCAATGGAAAGTCCGGCTATCCGGAATGATTTTGACATGCAAATATCCCATTTTCCAAAATACGAGTTTCCTGCTGATTGTCTGCATCGTTCGAAGATTGTCACCCTTCGATAATTTCGGGTACTTCGACATTCGCAGATGTTCCAGCATATAGCCAAGTTGTCATGTATCGTTACCGATACAAGAGACACGCTGCCGCCGATCATGCGACCGGCATCAGCTTTCATCTAATCCTTTTTGCTCCCCACGCTTTCGCGTCTCAGGGTCAGGAGTGTCCCAGTGCATTGCCTTCGCCTTTGGTGTTCCACACGATATCAACGGATTTCACCCCTACACCGTGTGTTCCATGCACCTCTAACATCCTCTAGTCATGCCGTATCTCCTGCACTTCCACGGTTAGGCCGTGGGCTTTAACAGAAGACGCGCAAAACCCCCTACACGCGCTTTACGCCCAATAAATCCGGATAACGCTTGAGGTCTACGTATTACCGCTGGTGCTGGCACGTAGTTACCCACCTCTTTCCAATAAGCACTCATTTGCATTGTTACTTATTTACCGCAGTTTACGACCCGAAGGCCTTCATCCTGCACGCGGTGTCGCTCGTTCAGGCTTTCGCCCATTGACGAATATTCTCGACTGCTGCCTCCCGTAGGAGTACGGACCGTCACATCATTCCATACTTACGTATGGTGTAGACTATACCTTCACCCCGAATTCGGTTTCGGGGGCCTGCGTCTTAGCCAAGAAATAATAACATCACATTTCCTGACTCCCTCCATTTTCTGGAGAAGTCGTTACGGGGTTACATAATTCCTTGAGTCTCTTGCCGCCGGTTCTCGAATTCAGATTTCTGATTTCTTGAATCAGGGCAAAAACCTCGTTTCTTTGTTTTTCTGATAAAAAGCTTTTGCCATTCTTGCTTTTAAAACTCGCCTCGTAGATTGCGATGATCGCGAGCGCGCGCCGTGCCTGTCCTTTCTTCAAAATAAGATGGGGAATCAAACGTTCAAGAACTGCTTTTACCTGACCGCGATCTTGTATGACAAGCTCGGCCAAATGATGACTTTTTATCATACGTATATGCCCGTATCCGTTTAAAAATTCCTGCAAGTTCTCCAGCATTGCTTTATGCCGAATGTGTTGCGTAAAATTTATTCTCAGATACATTCTCCAAGGAAAGCGATATCGCTCGGACTGCCGCGTTACCGTTGCGACCACCGAACCGTCACCATCCAAGAAACCAGCCACATACGCTTCCGAAAACAGGAAACTATGAACTTCCCACGGGGTTGACCATTGTTTATGAGATCGGCGGTTTTGCTTCATGTCAAACATTATAAAACCTCGGAGGTTAAATAATGATAAAAAGATATTTGACATTTCCAAACCACCGCAATGGGTTTCACCGTTATGAGCAGGGTTTTACTTCAACGTTGCCGTCGAAGGAGACAAACTCTATCTCAGTTCCGTCGTTGGGGGCCAGGCTCTCACCTCCCCTACTGGTCATAGCCTTGGTAGGCCGTTACCCTACCAACTAGCTGATCAGGCCTAGGCCGATCTCGAAGCGTCTTGCGACTTTCGTCTTTCGACAATATCGGGGATTACCCTTCCTTTCGGAAAGCTATACCCGACTTCGAGGTACGTACCAAGGTGTTACTAACTCGTTCGCCGCTGAATCCATAAATCCGTCGTCTTGATGTAATCGCAACTTCTTCAAAATGGATCCCGCTCGACTTGCATGCCTTATCCACACCGCCAGCGTTCATCCTGGACCAGGATCAAATCCTCTTAAAAAGAGCCTTTCACTCTTGTGCGGCATTTTCTTCCAGAAACTATTTTTGAAATAGGTTCCAAGAAAATCCCGTGAAAAGAAATATATTGGGACAACTAAAAAACTCTCTTTGCCCTCTTCGATTTTGTTTGGCAAAATTTTGGAGGGTTTTTATTTAATGCTATTCGGTTTTCAAAGAACGGCCCCTTCCTTAAGGGGTCGTTCCATTATAGCGAAGCGAAACGCATTGTCAAGGAAAATAAAGGTACTCGTCCACTTTTTAAAAGTAACCAGTAATGTTTAAATAGCGCCTCTAATTTTTGCTTAACTTCTTCTTCTGATTTTTCAATCATTTCCTTATTTATTTTTCTACATCTTTCTTTCTTCGAGGAAAGAAAAGATAATGGCGCCAGGCACCCTTTTCCCGCCCCTGATATTTAAAACCTATTCTTCCGCCTTCTTCGTCAGTACTCTTATTTCGTCCCGCAAAATTCCGGCCAATTCAAAATCGAGGTGTTTTGCCGCCGCGCGCATTTCACGTTCCTTCTCGGCGATCAATTCTTTGAGCGCGGTCTTCGATTTCGGTATCGGTTTCATTTCCAGCGCAAGCACGGCGTCGGCGATCGGCAAAATGTCGGAGATTTTCTTGACGATCGTCTTCGGCGTGATGCCGTGTTTTTTGTTGTACGCAAGCTGGATCTTCCGGCGACGTTCGGTCTCTTTCACGGCACGGTCGATGGAGCCCGTGATATGGTCGGCATACATAAGCACCTCTCCTTCCACATTGCGCGCCGCGCGGCCGATCGTCTGAATGAGCGACGTCTCGCTCCGCAAAAATCCTTCCTTGTCGGCATCCAGGATCGCAACAAGCGACACTTCCGGCAAGTCCAAGCCTTCGCGCAAAAGATTCACGCCGACCAAAACCTCGATCTTGCCCTTGCGCAGGTCGGTAAGAATCCTGATGCGGTCGAGTGTCTTCACGTCGCTATGGAGATAATTCACTTTGACTCCTTTTTCTTCGAGATATGAGCTTAGGTCTTCCGCCATCTGTTTCGTCAATGTCGTCACAAGCACCCGCTCTTTTTTTGCGACGCGTTCTTCTATGCGCGGCATAAGGTCATCAATCTGCCCGCGCGCCGGACGGATGGTTATCTTTGGATCGACAAGACCGGTCGGCCGGATAAGCTGCTGGACGATCCCCGTTTCTTCGACGGAAATTTTAACGCCGCGATGCCGGATTTTTTCAACCGATTCTTTGCTCTTTCTTATTTCATATTGCCCGGGCGTCGCCGATGTATAAATGGTCTGACCGATGCGTGCCTCAAATTCCGGAAGCCGCAACGGCCGGTTGTCCGCCGCCGAAGGCAGACGGAAACCGTACTCGATGAGCGTTTTTTTGCGCGCCGCATCGCCGTTGAACATCCCCTGCAATTGCGGCACGGTCATATGCGATTCGTCGATGACGGTAAGAAAATCGGCCTGCGGGAATGCGCCGCCTTTTTTATGCGCACCGCCCGACAAGCTGTTGCCCGCAAGGAAATAATCCAAGAGCGTTTCCGGCGGTTCGCCCGCAGAGCGACGGGAAAGATGACGGGAATAATTCTCGATGCCGTGGCAGTATCCCACTTCGCGCATCATCGCGATGTCGAACTTCGTCCGGCGATCGAGCCGTTCCGCTTCCAGAAATTTTTTTTCTTTATCGAAAAGCGCGAGCTGGTCTTTCAGTTCCTGCTTGATGGCTTTGATGGCGCGGTCGCGGTCGGGCGCGCCGGTCACAAAATGTTTCGCCGGCGCGATATAAACCTCCGCAAGCGTCGGATTTTTTCCGGGCCGGAATCCCGCGACGGGATCCACTTCGTAAATGGCTTTGATGATGCCATCGCCCAACTCAAAGTCATAGATCGCCTCGCGGTCCGGCGGCATAATCTCCCAATGATCGCCGCGCAGGCGGTACGTGCTCCGTTTCAGGTCGGCGTTCGTGCGGGTGAATTGCAGTTCAACCAGTTTTCTCGCAAACGTTTTCCGGTCGATTTTGTCGCCCACTTTAAAGTGGAAAATATTTTCCGCATATGCCGCGGGCGCGCCCAAACCGTAAATACACGACACCGACGCAACCACGATGACGTCGCGGCGCGTGAGAAGCGCCATCGTCGCCGCATGGCGGAGCTTATCGATCTCGTCGTTGATGAGCGCTTCTTTGTCTATATAAGTATCGCTTGACGCGATATACGCCTCCGGCTGGTAATAATCGTAATAGGAAACGAAATAGTTTACGGAATTATGCGGAAATATTTCGCGGAACTCGTTCGTCAGCTGCGCCGCAAGGGTCTTGTTGTGCGCGATGACCAGCGTCGGTTTCTGGATTGCCGCGATGACGTTCGCGATGGTGAATGTTTTGCCCGATCCCGTAACGCCCAAAAGCGTCTGGTCGCGAAACCCTTTTTTGAGACCCGCAACCAGAGATGCGATCGCTTTCGGCTGATCGCCGGCCGGTTTATTATTTGAAACTATTTCGAATTTCTTATCGGTCATTTTGTGTTTTTCATGGAACCTGTAAAATCGGATGCAGTTCAAAGCGCGCCAACAAGATATCGCGAGCAATACTCCGGTATTGTGAGCGATATTTTATGCAGCGCAACAAAGAAATGCGCCGATTTCATAGGTTCTATTATATCAGAAAACCGCTTTCCGGCCTCACACCGGAAAGCGGTTTTTCTTTCAAAAACCATTATAGCACTTCGCCGTAAACTTCAAATAAGAGTTATCCACAGGCAGCTATTGACGATGCGCCGCATGCGGCCGCCGCTGCGCGCGGCGCGGCGGCGGAAAACGCGGCGTTCTCCGGACTTTCATCGTTCTTTTTTCTCCCCGCGCGGCCGCGGCGGCCGCGCGGGGAGAAAAAAGCCGCCTCATTTCAAAATCTTTGTCAGCGGACATAATTCATGCTTATGCGGGCGCGCGACGCAATAGTTCCGGCCGTACTCTATTAAGAGGTACGTCACGCGAAGCCATTCCTTTTTCGGAATGATCCGCATCAAATCGCGTTCTATTTTTTCCGGTGTTTTCTCGCCGGATAAGCCGAGCACGCGCGCCAGACGCTTCACGTGCGTATCAACCGCAATGCCTTCCGTAATGCCATAAGCGTTTCCCAGAATAACGTTCGCCGACTTGCGGCCGATGCCGGGGATAGTGAGCATCGCTTCCATCGTCTTCGGAAGTTTGCCGCGGAATTTTTCTTTCACGACCTTCGCCGCCGCGAGAATATTTTTCGCCTTTGCGCGATAAAATCCCGTCGGGCGGATATCCCGTTCAAACGTCCGCCTGTCGGCGCGGACATAATCGCCCAGCGTACGGTATTTTTTGAAAAGCGTCCGCGTCACTTCGTTCACTTTTTTGTCGGTGCATTGCGCCGAAAGCTCAACCGCAACCAAAAGCTCCCAGTCATTCGAATAGTCAAGCGAAATCTTCGCATCGGGAAATAGTTTCCGCAGAACGCGGATGATTTTCAATGCGCGCTTTTTTAACGCCGGAAGATTTTTTTCTTTTATCATAAAGACATTATCCCATCCGTTGCCGCGCGAGGCAACAAGCGACGCTTAGCGACGGATAACCCCGCGGCGGAAACCGTAAGGAAAAATCAGACAATCCGTATTCTTAACACCGAAATTCTTCGTATATGTTCTTATCGGTCGTAAATCGGATTGTAATCCGTTAAACGCAAGGCCCTGAGAATCGCTTCGCTTGCGACGGAACCGGAACTCGTTTGGTTGTCGCCGATATAAAAAGTGACCAATCCAACGACGTAGCCCCTCCAGAAAAGCGGCGAACCCGAACGGCCGTGCGCAACGTCCATATCCGTAAGAATGATGAGCGGCGTATCGGCATAAAAAAGATCGCCGACCTCGATCTCCGTAACCGTGCCGACGCTTCCCGTCATAGTCAACGTCTCAAATGAATTTCCCTGCTCCGTCGTGATATCGCCGGGGAAACCGTACGTCACGACCTGCGTGCCGGGCGTAAGATATTGCGCGCCGGGAAAAAGTTCGGCATACGGAAAAAACGACGGCACCGCTGTCATTCCGAAGGCCTGTCCCGCTTTCGTAATTCCCGTGACCGTGAGAATCGCAAAATCAGCGGCGGCGATCTCGTTCACACTCAAACCGGACGTGGACGATATGTAAACGGGTTGCGCCGTATAACCGAGTACCGGAACCTGGATAGAGGGGTTCAGCGATTCAATCTCGGATGGCGTCGGGAGATGGGAATCCGCCGCAACCTGTCCGACCTCGCAATGATCCAGCGAATAATCAACGACAGCGGGTACCTTGTTTCCGTTCGCATCAAGAGCCGTCGTGGTCGCTTCGGGCTGCTCGATAACATGGCGGTTCGTAAGAATATAACCGCGCGGGTCGATGATGACACCCGAACCCCTTACTTCTTCCTGCGACCCGGTTGCAATCGCGCCGTTCTGCGGATTAGTGAACGTAACGTTGAAATAGCACAGTATCCCCACGATCGCATCGGGATTGATGGACATTTCGGGCGGCAGCGGACTCGAAATATTGTTCGATGATGATGCGGAAATCGCGGCGGTCGAAGATTGCGCGACGGGAACCAGCGTCGGCGCGGCAGCCATGTCACCGGAAACCCGAAGCGGAACCGTCGCAACGCCCGACGGAACATTCCCCGGATTTATTGACGCGATATGCGGCGGCTTTGCGATTTTTCTTGCAACCGTCGAGGATGCTGTTGAGGACGGCATCGCGGCGGAAACGGTGCGCGGCATCGTTCCGGCCGCCGTCATGACGCCCGAAGATACGGCCACTCCGGAAACGCCATTATTCAACGGCGCCGTTCCGATCCGCGGAAAAAATGAGGTTACTGCGATAAATACGATAGCCGCCAAAGCAGCCGCGACGGCGATGACCGCAAACCAGGCAAAACCACGCGAATTATTTTTTTTCTGAACCATGAAACATAAGAATAGAGAATATGACCGAGAGCAGTGTTTTTCTATATTCTCTATTTTATTTTTTATATTCTGGATTCTAAATTCTTAAATTCAATAAGGACAATTTCAGATTTCGTTCCGATGCGGAAAGGAACCGGAGACGCGCTCACGCCGCTCGAAGTATAAACCGCCATTTTTCCGAATTGCTTCAGGCCGTAATCATATCCTTTATAAATCTCGCGCGTGAGATAGGAAAGCGGAAATATCTGGCCGTGATGCGTATGCCCGGAAATCTGGAACGACACCCCTGCCCGCTCCGCAACATGAAGATTATCGGGAATGTGCTTGATAAGGATGTTCGGCCGTGCGGGATCGAGCGCAAGCTCCGCGAGTACTTTTTCAAAATTCTTCTTTTTATGGGCGTCTTTGAAATCGACACCCAGAAAATCAATTCCTTCGACGGTTTTCTTTTTATTGTTCAGGATGATGATTCCCGCGCGCCGGATCGCGCCTAAAAAAAGGCCGTTGTCGCGGATATGTTCATGGTTGCCGCTCACAAAATATACGCCATGGGGGACGCGCAACCTCCTGAATGGCGCGAGAAGGACGTCGGGATTGCACTTCACTCCGTCGAAAAGATCGCCACCGATAAAAACTGCCTGGGGCGAAAGCGACGCTATCTTCCGAACGATCTCCCCCGCAAACCGCGCGCCATATTCGTTGCCAAGATGCACGTCACTTATGAACGCGATGGTCTTGTTCTTCCAAAACGCCGGAAGATGAGGGATCGCCACCGTGATCCGCGTCGTCGTCGCTTCGGCGCCTTTCCATACGCCGTATATATAGAGCAATGCGGCGCCCGTAAACGATATCCGCCCCGCGGTAACGGAATGGATGTTCCATCCGAAAAACGGCAGGGCGGTTTTCATGAACACGAACGCGATGCACGCGAGGAAAAGAGGCCCGATAAACGCAAGCCAATACATGCCCAAAAAATGGAACCATCGCACCAGTTTATTTTTATAGCGCGCCGCGAGAATCGCCGTCGCGGCGAATGAAAGCGAAAACGCCAAAAGAAGGACCAAAAGAAGCCATCCTCCGACACCGAAAGCGGAAACAATCGTTTTATAAATAACGAAGCTGAAAAAAAGAAAAAAGATCTGCAATACCACCGAAACAGCAAAAAAGAGAATTTTCATAAAAATGTTATCATGCTTCAGCAAGAGAACAGAACAGCGCCGTAGCGCGCTCAAATTCAGTCTTGAATCTCATGTGGTTGTTATTATAGGTGATTTTAAAAAAATAAAAAGGCCGCAAAAATGCGTTCCAATGGCGCGTTTTTGTTTCGACGGACAATCCATGAGACAGGAGAATATAGCGCGTCAATAATCTTTTAATCCCCGGAGGGACAGCGCATATGTCTTCAAAATACTTTTATCGAAACGATCGTTTCGATAAAAGTATTTTTATTTTGAAGACCAAAAATCGTTTCCTCAAAGAAATGTCTTTCTGTGGACGATGCTCGCGCCGTGTTTCCGGATCGCCCGAAAGTGCGCTTTGGTGCCGTAGCCCTTATGGATATCGAACCCGTACGCCGGATATTTTTTAGCGAGACGCACCATAAAACGGTCCCGCGAAACTTTTGCGATAATCGACGCGATTTTTATCGCCGTTATTTTTTCATCGCCTTTTATAACTGTTCTCGCGATCTTGGTTTCTTTTTTTAAATTTTTCCGGTTTGTGCCCCCTTTCCCGTTTCCCAGGGATAATCCGCCGTCAAGATAGATTCTTAATACGGACCATGCTCCGGGCGCGGCGGCGCTCACTTTCCCGAAAGCCTTCGAAGCGGCGCGATTCGCGGCTCCCGAAACATTCATTTTTTCGATGCCGCGCGGATAGACGCGGGCCGTGGCAGAAAAAATATCCGGACTGCTGTTGAAATATCCAAGCCATCTTTCTCTCTGCCGCGCGGAAAGTTTTTTAGAATCTTTTAATTTCCCCAAACGCCGCGGAAATCCGATTCTTTTACCGCACGGCATCATAACGGCTCCGACGACCACCGGCCCCGCAAGCGCGCCGCGCCCCACTTCGTCGATACCGATGATAAAGCGTTTTTCTTTTTTCATTCTTTATCATTTATCATATAATCATGACTATTTTGCAAGTTTATTTTTTTTCTGCTACCATTGAAAAATATTATATCCATTCTTTTTTATTATGAAAAAAGAAACGCACCATCATCCCGCCCATGCGCGGCAAATGAAAAAACTTAAAATAACGATGTGGGTCGCCATAGCTCTCGCTGTCGCCGCGACGGCGTTCGTCTATCTTAAATATCTTCCGCCGCCGAACGGAAAATACGATACTTTTGCGCAATGCATCAAAGCGAGCGGCGCGACGTTCTACGGCGCGTTCTGGTGTCCGCACTGCCAGAACCAGAAAGCGATGTTCGGCGATGCCGTGAAATTCCTCCCGTATGTCGAGTGTTCAACGCCGGACGGCGCCGCGCAATTGCAGATCTGCAAGGACGCTTCCGTTACCAGCTATCCCACGTGGGTGTTCAAAGACGGCTCGCGTCTTACGGGCGAAGTCCCGCTCGCCACGCTCGCACAGAAAACCGGCTGCCCCCTGCCGACTTCAACGCAATAGACTTCCTTAATATTTCGAGCATATCCCAAGTATTCATAACTCCCTACGTCCCATGACGCCCCTTGTCCAAACATTCACCGACCTCTTGTCGTTCGGGACGTTGCTCTGCGATTTTTTCGCCGCATTCCTTTTTTTTATCCTCATCACGCCGAAAAAAGAGGAAAGTTCCTTCACGCGCCGTGCGGCTGAATTTTTTGAAAAAAACGCGGTTCTTTTTTCCGGCATTATCGCCATGACCGCAATGCTGGGCAGTTTGTTCTATTCCGAAATCGCCGGCTTCGCGCCGTGCGTCCTCTGCTGGTGGGAACGGATATTCCTTTATCCGCAGGCATTCGTCCTTGCCGCGGCGGCATTCGTGAAAGACAAACATATCCGCGCCTTCTGCCTTACGTTCTCCGTCATAGGAGCCGTGATAAGCGGCTATCACTCCTACCTCCAATACGGCGGCAGTCCGTTCATTTCCTGTGATGCGGCGGGCGCGGGACCAAGCTGTACCTTCCGCTATTTCATCGAGTTCGGCTACGTCACGATCCCGACGATGGCGCTTACAACTTTCACGCTCATTATTCTTTTGATGTTATTCAGGAAAGGGCGCGCTTAAAACAAACTCCCTGCCATTCCCGCCCTGTATCGTGGCACAGGGTAAACTCCGGCGGGAACCCGTGCTTTAAAAAATAGAAATTCATTATTCAAAATTCACGAAATAAGATAAGATTGGAAGCGTCGATCCTCGCCTTCGCGAGGACAACAGACCTGTTGTTGCGCCACCCAAGAACCTGTTCATAATCTCACCGCATAATATCCAATAAAATCAATGCGTGCCGGCAAAAATTCATGAATTTTGCTTCGGCATGAGATTATGAACGGGTTCTAAAACTTTTCACTTTTTACTGTTAACTTCAACCATGACAACGAACAAGATCATATTGGAAATCCGCGCCGGCGCGGGCGGCGACGAAGCCGCCATATTCGCGGGCGACCTGGCGCGCATGTACCAGCGCTACGCCGCGACGCGCGGATGGACGTTCACCGTTCTCGATAAGAACGAAACGGCGATCAACGGCTATAAAAGTTTGACCGCGGAAATGAAAGGAGAGGGAACCTACGACGCCATGAAACACGAATCCGGCGTGCACCGCGTGCAGCGTGTCCCCGCAACCGAAAAATCAGGCCGCGTGCATACCTCGACCGCTTCCGTCGCCGTGCTTCCGGTCGTCGAAGCGCAGGAAGTGAATATCAATCAGGGGGATCTGGAAGTGACGTTCTCGCGCGCGGGAGGACCGGGCGGACAGAACGTCAATAAAGTGGAAACGGCAGTGCGCATCCTGCACAAACCGACCGGCATTGTCGTGGGATCCCGCGAAGAACGCTCGCAATATGCCAACCGCGAAAAAGCGATGGACGTGCTCCGTGCGAAACTTTATGAAATAGAACAGCAGAAAGCCACCGGTAACGTGGGCGATCTCCGCCGTGAACAGATCGGCACTGCCGACCGTTCCGAAAAAATCCGCACCTATAATTTCCCCGACGACCGTGTGACCGATCATAGGTTGGGGAAAAAGTTTCATAACATAGAAAAAATAATGGAAGGAGGTCTTGATCCAATTATGAAAGCTTTTTCGGTCACGCAAAAATCCTTATAACCCGCCTCTTGAGCGGGACGACCACCGCATCGGGAAAAAATGGCACACCATCGAAAAAAAATAATGGAAAGCACTATGGATCCGATCGTGAAAGCGTCCCATGGAAAATAACGGCGGCAACCGGAGGCGCGCAGCCCCCCTCTATCGGCCGGACAACGCCGAGAGAATTCCTCCGGCTGCGAAAAGGATCATTGAAAAAACCATGAAGATAACGATGGCAACCGCCCACCACTTCGTTGTTATTTTTTTCTTTGCCATGAATTTATATTTTTAAAAAACCGGCGTTCCGCTTGCCGTTTTATTCAAAACGGAACGTGCCGACGATTTTTTGAAGCACTGACTGGATTTTCATTTTATCGAACGCGCGAAGGCCGTACAATGCCGGATAATTCATGATTTGCGTCGAATGGATGGTATATTCGACGGCATAGCATTGTCCCGCGCGGACCGTGCGATAGCTCGTTGTCTCGTAATAATTACCCGCACCGACGCCGGTCGAATTCGAAACGAAAAATCTGATTCCGTTTATGCTTTCCGTCGAAGTCGACGCAATGCCGGCATTCGGATCGGCGATAAGACACTGCGCCACCGCGCTTTTGCTGCCGCTCCGCCCGACAATAACCGTAGCGCCGCCGAAATTCGTCTGCGGCTCGAATGCGCGCGGAACGGTGACGGTAAGCATCTTTATTCCCGCCGCGCCATTGGCACCAAGCCGCCAGTCCGCGGACAGCGCACCGGTGTCATTATTTTGCGCATCGAAATCAAGCGGATATGCCATAGTGAAACCGTTGCCGCGGTCGACAACCCATGCCGCGACATTTCCGTAATAACCATTCCCCGCGGTCAGCGTCAATACTTTTCCTCCCCATAAAACCTGGTCAACGCCATTGATATATCCCTGTAATAATCCGTATTGTGCGCCGCAATAAAAACCTGCGAACGGCAATATGACAAAAAGTGCGAGTGCCGAATATCTCGAATACCATGTCACTTTCTTCCAGCGAATCTTCATCTTTTCATTATAGAACAAAGAAAAAAATAAAAAAGGCGGACAAAATCGCTTCTATCGCCTTCGCAAAGACGACGGAAAACCACATCCACTTATAGAACCTGCCTCGAAAATAGACCCGCGGGGATTGCGAGGAATTTTCGGAGCGGAAAGCGCGCATTGCAACGAAAGAATATCGGGATCAGGATATTTCAAGGCGAAGTCCGCGCTTTCAGAACGAAAATAACCGCAAGACCCGCGGATTCTTCTTGAAAAGCTATTTTCGAGACGGGTTCTATTCAAATCTCTATCCTCGAGAAAAGATACGCTCCGATCGCGAGCACGACAACCGTGATCGCGGCGAGGACGGCGAAATCGGTGAAAAAACCGAAAGCGGTAACGCCCGTAAGCGCGCCGCGCATGCCGTCAATGCCGTACGACAAAGGATCGCTTTTTGCGATAAGCGTGATAACGGGCGGCAATCCTTCAAGCGGAAACAATGCTCCCGAAAGGAAGAAGGTCGGCATCACGAGGAAATTCATGATGAGCGGAAAAGCCTGCATATCGTCGATCAGGGATGCGATTGCCGTCCCGATGCCCGTGAAAAGCATGGAAATCAGCAGCATAAAAATGAAAACAACCCATAAAAAATTGAATTGCGGATGGAATCCGATCGCTAACGCGATAAGAAAAATGACCACTCCCTGCGCGAGCGCCACCGTCGCGCCGCCAAGCGTCCTTCCTATCATGATGGACATCCGCGAAACCGGCGCGACCAGCGTTTCTTTCAAAAATCCGAACTGCTTGTCCCATGTGATCTCGATGCCCATGAACATCGCGGTAAAAAGAATACCCATCGCGATGACGCCCGGCGCCAGAAATTGTATGTAATTCCCTCCGCCGGCTTTTTGATAGATCGGCCCGAAGCCATACCCCAGCGCGACAAGGAATAACAACGGCTGGCCGATAGAGCCGATCATCCTCGCCTTCGAACGGACATAGCGCTTGAGTTGCCGCAACCAAAGAATATAGATAGTTGACATTTTAATTATATTTTTTCACTTGTTCTTTGTCATCGTCCGCGAAGGCGGACGACCCGCGCTTCCCGTCTTTTATTTCCTCAAAGCATGGACCTCGCCTCCGCGGGGACGACGTGCCGCGACGGCACGCCTTTTATCTTCTCCCCCACACTTTCGCGTGCGTTCGCATCGCATCCGCTCCCGCCGACTCTTTCCGCAGGTCGCGTCCGGTCAGCTTGATGAACGCGTCTTCAAGGGAAGAACTGTCCGTCTGCTGTTTCAGTTCATCCGACGTTCCGCGATCGACGATAACTCCGTGATCCATAATGGCGACCCGCGTCGCGGCGCGTTCGGCTTCTTCAATGTAGTGCGTAGTAAAAAACACGGTAACCCCTTCTTCTTTGTTGAGGTTCTCAATATAGCTCCAGACATGATTTCTTGTCTGCGGATCAAGCCCCGTTGTCGGCTCGTCGAGAAAAAGGACTTTCGGATGATGCAGGAGACCGCGGGCAATCTCGAGCCGGCGCTTCATGCCGCCGGAAAACGTCTTCACGAGCGCATCTTTACGATCCCATAACTCGACGAAATTCATCAGCTCTTCGATCCTTTTCCGCCGCATCGCTTTCGGCACATGGTACAGCACGCCGTGAAATTCCATATTTTCCCACGCGGTAAGCTCGTCGTCCAAACTTGGATCCTGAAAAACGATGCCGAACGAACGGCGCGCTGCATCCTGGTCATGGATGATATTCTTCCCGTCAAGGAAAATTTCTCCGCTTGTCGGTTTAAGAAGCGTTGTCAGCATCTTGATCGTCGTCGTTTTTCCGGCGCCGTTCGGTCCCAAAAAAGCGAAAATCTCGCCCTTTTGCACGTCAAAAGAAACATCGTTCACCGCGGTGAAATCGCCGAAAGTTTTGACCAGGTTTTTGACTTCAATTATAGAGGGCATTATTGCAATGAAGGTTCTGCGCGCCGCCGCTAAAAACATTATAACCCACACTTCCTATTTTTCCTACTTGTTGCGCATTGCTTATTATCTATAACGGTAAGGTGAAGTGCCAGGATGGGGTAAAATCCGTCACGAACGGTTTATCGCCAGCTTTAATATCCCCTCGCCGATTTTATCGGCGGCGTCGGGAATAAAAAACCGCTTCGCCGCCGCGGACATTTTCTCCCGTAACGACGCATCGGAAAGAATGCGCCGCACTTCATTGATGAAGATACCGGGCAAAAGATTGGATTCTTCGATGACGACCGCCGCGCCGGTTTCGGCGAACGCGTACGCGTTCGCTTTCTGATGGTCGTTCGCCGATTCGGCAAGCGGAATAAAAATCGCGGGAACTCCGAACGCGGCGATCTCGAAAAGCGTCGCGCTGCCGGCGCGCGCGACGATGCAATCGGCGGCGTCGAACGCCGCGCGGAGATCATCGGCAAGATACGGCACCGCGCGATAACGGTTCTTGAACGACGCGTCAATCAGCGCCGCCCGCGAAAGTTTTTCCACTTCGGGAAAATTCGCCGTGCCGGTCTGGTGCAGGATCTGCGTTTCCCGGATAAGCACGGAAAGATTTTCAAGGATGCAATGATTAATCCTCGACGATCCCTGCGATCCGCCATAGACAAAAATAAGCGGCGTAGACGACGCGAAGCCGAGCGTTTCGCGCGCGGCATCTTTTGTGCTCCGGTTTTCCAGAAGCGCGCGGCGCACGGGAGTTCCCGTGACCTCCGTTTTATGCGGATCGAAATAATCCGCCGCGCCGGAAAAACTTACGAATATTTTTTTTGCGAAACGCGACGATACGAGGTTCGTAAGACCTGGTTTTACGTCCGATTCGTGAATCGCGACGGGAATCCGATAAAAACGCGCGGCAAGGACGACGGCCAGCGCGCCCGTGCCGCCTTTCGAAAACACGACGTCGGGCATGATGAAGTAAAGCTTGAAAACGGCCTCGAAAAATCCAAGAAAAAATTTCGGCACGTCAAGAAAATTCATGAACGAAAAATATCTCCGGATCTTCCCCGAAACGACGGGCCGCACCGCAATGCCGCGCTCCGCGAACAGATCGGCGTAAGAATCCCTGGGACCCATATAGGTGATTGCAACGCTCCGGTTCGCATCGGCCGCCCATTTCCGGATACTTTCCGAAACCGCAAGCAAGGGATAGATATGCCCTCCGCTCCCGCCACCGGTAAGAACGATACGAATAGCAGACATGTTTTAATGTTGTAATGTTGTAATGAAAATACGGCGCTCAACCATTGGAATATTATAACATTAGAACACTGCATCATTACAACCTCTTCAGTTGTATTTCGTCACATTCAACGCGACGCCGCTTATGGTAAGAAATACCGCCAGAGCGGTACCCCCATAACTTATGAACGGCAACGGCACACCGGTCAGCGGCATCACGCCGGATATCGACGCCATGTTCACGAACGCCTGGAGCGCGACCACCGTTCCGAAACCGATCAACAGCAGTTTCCCGAAACGATCGCCTGTTTTTTTCGAAAGCCAGAAAAGCCGTATCGTGAACAAAAAGAAAAGCACGATAAGCGAAGCGGCGCCCACAAAGCCGAGCTCTTCCGCGATCACGGCAAAAATGGAATCGTCGATCGGCGTCGGAAGATATCCCCCTTTTGTCACGGATTGACCGTATCCAAGTCCCATGAACCCGCCGGAACCGATCGCGATCAGACCCTGATTCACCTGATAGTTCTGCCCCTGCGTGTTTTGGGATTGATGGAGGAACCCCGTAATCCTCGCAAGGCGGTACGGCGTCACCATGATCACGGCTCCGACGGCCAGCACGGCGATGAGAATAGTTCCAAATATATATTTCACCGGCGCGCCACTCATGAAATATACAACAAGCCCCGATCCCAAAAGAATGAAAACGGTGCTCGTCGCCGGCTGGAGAATAAGCAATGCGGCGATGACGCCCGAAACGGCAAGAAACGGCACGAGTCCTTCGAGGAAATTCGATGCTCTTTTCATTTTTACGTTGCTAAGCCACGCCGCAAGGTACGTAAGATACGTGAATTTCATCAGCTCCGCCGGCTGAAAACTCAAAGGGCCGAACCGGAGCCAGCGGTTGGTACTGTTTACAAGGGAACCAAGTTTTGTGAAAACAAGTGCAAGGAAAATAATACTCACAACCAGAAGCGGCAGCGCAATCTTTTTCAATTTTTGATACGGGATGAAATAACCGCAGCAAAATCCGGCGATACCGATCGAAAGACCGTAAAGAATCTGATGCTTCAGATAATAATAACTGTCATTGAATTGCACCTTTCCGAGATCGGACGACGCGGACGCGAGCATGACCAGCCCGAAAACGGTAAGCGCAACCACGAGCGCCATCAGGAAATAATCCGGAGCATGTCCTTTTTTTTTCAATGCCATGATTAAAAGATTATGAAATTATAGATAGCGTTGACTTATCGGTCGTCTTCATTTTCCGTGCCGCAACGCCTTTCCCGCAAAAACATTTTGGAACTCGCCGTTGGCTATCGCGACTTTTCCGTTCACGATCGTATATTTTATCATGCCGTCCCTGAAACATACGATATCGGCGAAATTGCCTTCCTTTATTTCACCGCGTCCGGCGCAACCGAATTTCCGCGCCGGCGTCCGCGTTATTTTCCGTATCGCCTCGTCAAGCGGCATAATGCCGTCATGCCCGGCAAGCGAAAGGAATTTCAGGAACGTTTCCGTTGTCCGTTTCGATCTCAGCTGCGCGATCTTTGCCGTTCCGCCGAAACTCGGCGCGCCGGAAACGATGAGGCTTCTTTTGCTCGCAATCGCTTTCATGAGCAGGCCTTCGTCGATATTTCCATAGAGCGCGACGCCGTGGATATCCATCGCCGCCATAAGATGCAGGAGCGCCTCGCGCGCATCCTTCACTTCGTACATTTCCCTTATGTCGCGAAGAGTCCTTCCCACGAGAAAATTATTGCTCGGCGCCTGCGCGATCGTGAAATGATCCTCGTCGATCGGCGGCATGTCTTTTATCATGCGCGGGAAAAGCCATTCGTCCTGTACGTTACGGAGCATCGCCTTCCATCCTCCCGTCTGCGCCCACAACGGAAGAAAAGTATAAAACGGCGCGAGCGCCGCGGGAAACGGACTGATGTCGAAATAAAGATCAACGCTGTCGGGAAGACCGTCGATAAGCGCGAGCGCCGCGGCATATTCCTGCGTTATGCCGGCGTGTCCTCCTGAATTTTTTTCGGAAAAATTCGGGCGGGTCACCGGCGCGAAATTATTGATGATGATCGGCATCCCCGTTTCTTTCGCAAGCCGTATCGCTTCCGCCACCGATGCCGTAAACGGAACGGAATCCCGCAATCGCATTGCATAAATGCCGTGAAAATCCTTCACAATATTCGAAAGCGATCGCAGTTCCGCGTACGGCGTCGCCCTTGCATGGACATAGCCAAGCCCCGCCGAAAGGCCGAATGCGCCTTCTTGCATCGCTTTTTTGAGCACGCCGCCGAAAACACCGAGCTCGTTCCTGGTGAGATTGCGGATAGCATCGCCTATAATCGCGCGGCGGATGGTACTGTGCCCCGCCATGGTTCCGAAATTCACGCCGAACGGACGCCGGTCGATTGCGGAAAGTAATTCCGCCATGGTATGCCAATTAACATTGACGGTTTCGTTATTGGCCCATTTCTTTATGGATTCAAGGCTTCCGTAAAGAAGCGGCGCCAAAGACGATCCGCTCATTCCCCCGATAATCGTCGTCACGCCCTGTTTCAAAAAATCGTCCTGACTCGGATGGTCGAAAAGCGTGAAATAATGATCCGATTCAGCATTGACATCAATAAAACCAGGACTTGCGTACGCGCCCTGGCAATCCACAATCGTCGCCGCTTTTTTATTCGGAAAATTCCCTATGGCGGAGATGCGGTCATCGGCAACGAAAATATCGGATGTCTTTGAAGAGCCGCTTGTCTCATCGGAGCGCGGGCGAAGCGAACCGGCGCCTCCCACAATACGAACGTTCTTAATAAGAAGCGTCATAATTGATTCATTATAGCATACTGCGGATATTTCCATGTCCGCAGTATGCCGGAATCCGTCTCAAAAACGGACGGGCGCATACAAATATTTGCAAAATATAAAACGTTCAGGTATACTTCTTTCTGTCTTTAAGGAGAAGCCAACCAAAACGATGTCACTCGCAAAAAGTGTTTCAAAACGGATACGAATAACGAAAAACGGGAAAATGGTCCGGCGCCCGATGGCCGTCGATCATTTTCGAACGAGAAAAAACGGACGGGCGATACAAGGCCGGCGAAAAACCCGCTCGCTCGATTATCCGCTCAAAAAACTAATCAACTACTAACGCCATGCCGAGAGTAAAAAGAGGTACCATCGCCAATAAACGCCGGAGAAGCGTGCTGAAAAGCGCCAAAGGTTTTCGCTGGGGAAGGAAATCGAAAGAACGGGCGGCGAAAGAAGCGCTGCTTCACGCATGGACGCACGCGTTCCAGGGACGCAAAGAAAAAAAGCGTAATTTTCGCGCTTTATGGACGGTGAAAATCAATGCCGCAATAAGACCCGAAGGGATGACCTACGGCGCTTTTATTGCCGCGCTGAAAAAGAAAAATATCATCATCGACCGGAAGATCCTCGCCGAACTTGCCGAAAACGAACCCGATGTTTTCAAAAAGGTGGCTGAAACGGTAAAGTCATAGAATTCGTTCCTTTTGTTTTAGCCATCCTCGTGAAGACGAGGATCTCCTTGCAAAACGAAAAACATCAAAATTTCGCTTTCTAAAAATCCCGCTTATGCAGCGGGATTTTTCTTTGCCGGAACGTTGCCCGCTCCGGAACCGGGATTGCGCGTGCCGCGATAGCGCGCGCTGCGTTCCTGTAAAAAGTCGCTTGCCTGTTTCAATACTTTCCGCGTATCGCCGTATTTTTTGCCAACAATATTTAACGCATCACGATACAGGAACCATGCGAAACCGCTGTGCTCGCGCGCCACGATCTTGATGTCGGCCTTATGGGTCTCCGCGAGAAAAAGAATGACGGTGTCGTAAATCCCCTCGTTCCCGACGCGGAAATAAAACCGTTCATAGGCGCGAAAATTCGGCACAATCCGCAGTTCGGATTTTTTGATGCCGGTTTCTTCCTCGAGCTCCCGAAGCGCCGCATCGATGCTCCGCTCCCCCGATTTGAAATGCCCCTTCGGAAAATTCCAGTAATTGCCGCGGCGATAAAGCAATAAAAATTTGATACCGTCCGCCGTCCGCCGGTAGACCACGAAACCCGCGACCACCTGTTTCTTGGTCGGAAGCTTCTCGTAAGGCTTTTCGTCGGATGGCGGCGTCATGGAAATATGATACCACAGCCAGAGAGATATTTCAGGATTTGTTTATGTCAAAAAGCAACCCCTCACTATCTATAGTCAGCGCCGATTCTGTCGAAACATTTTCCCCTCCGTCGTTCCCTTGAAAGAGGGTATCCAATCCGAAGATTTCAAAGCGTGGATCCTCGACCGGGTCAATGACGACAGAAAAGAGAGGCGCGAGAGATTACTCAATTAGCGCGCGAATTCACCTCAAAAAAATTGACTATAATATGTCAGTGTGCTATGATTTCCACAGTACCTTTAAAATACTGACTTATAATTTGCCGTAGCGGAGAGCGGCTCTTTACGGGGCCTCTGTCCGCTATGGCAAACCCGGATAATCCGGGAGCCCGCTGGCGCAAAAAGGAGGCATGTTATGAAAAAAAGAATATTCTTGGCGATAATGATATTGTCCGTTCTTTGTTTTTCTACGAGTTTTTCTACGACAGCCGCAGCAAGGTTTTATCATGGTCGCGATCACTATGGCCATCATCGTAGATATCATCATCGTGCCCATTGGGGATGGGCGCCAATGATCGGCGCGTTTATCGGCGGAGCAATCATCGGAGGTCTCATAAATGGAGGAGTCGGCAACGGTTATGGACAACCGTATAACGGCGGCAGGTTCTATATCGGACCGGGCGGCTATCGCGGTTATTATTATACCGGCCAGGTGCCAATGGGTGCCAGAGTTGGCGCTTTCCTCGTCAGAATCCCCGTTGTGGGCGGGTTCAATATATGCTGGTGGCCATATTACATAATTTCGGTACCCACATATTATGGACCGTATAACGGCGGCGGGTTCTATTATGTGACCGAAGTTCCACCCATTGAGGAGACGAGCGCATGGTCGCAACCGCCGCAACCAGGAGGATTTTTACCTCCAAACAAATGCTATGCGCCGGAAGTTGCGGACGGGAATATGATTCCCGACCTTGGGAGGCCGGTTCCCTGTCCCTGATCTAAAGGACATTAAATACAAGCAAGGAGCCCGCACTGCGCCTTATGCGCGCAGTCGATAAGGGCTCCTTTTTTTTATTTTTAATATAGAGTCGGTTCAGCTGACTGCCGTATCATAGCGCCCCGCGGGGATTCGAACCTCGGACCATCTCCTTACCATCGGCAGTGAATTGAGAATAAAAATATGATGGTTCCGGCCATAGTGCCCCCACGAGGATTCGAACCTCGGACCATCTCCTTAAGAGGGAGCTGCTCTA
>VFSW01002468.1_pt1 | contig 27928 bp, 25 predicted proteins | sample 5358111 | NCBI WGS metagenome assembly VFSW01 (sample SAMN11554181, study PRJNA540505) | mine drainage metagenome | isolation source: sediment from site ElyBrook_90M | place: USA: Ely Copper Mine, Vershire, VT | collected 2017 | reverse complement strand
AAGTGGCCTCAGCGGCCCTAGCGGCCCAAGTGGCCAAAGTGGCCTCAGCGGCCCTAGCGGCCCAAGTGGCCAAAGTGGCCTCAGCGGCCCTAGCGGCCCTAGCGGCCTCAGCGGCCGCTTCGCGGCTTCCGTCTGCTTCGCATCGGGCAGCCGCCTCAAGGCATTCTGGATGATCCGTAAAGACCTTGCGAAACAATTGCGGGATGAGCACGCGCGTGGTCTGCTCGGCCATGCTGCGCGCAAACTCGCGGTCATCGACTACGCCTAGGCTGCCGAGTTGCGCTAGCCCGAGATCCCGTAACCCAGCAGCGCGCGCCTCGGCGCTTGACCAACGGCTGTCGTTGAGAGAGATTTTGAAGTCGCGCACCTGTTCGGCAACACACTTCGGATCGTCTCCATGCTCCAAGCCCAGGACCGTACAGATGACCGCTTCAATGCACATCTGCCCGTCGCGGTCTCCAGTGCCGGAGCTTAGGCCGCGCTCAATGATCTTGTCGTACAGCTTCACATCGAATGATTTAATATCGAATACCGCAGTGGTCATGCGATTCTCCGCGAAACAAATTGTGCCAATAAAAACTCAAACGTAAGGACAGCCTCAACCACCCCGTCTGTGAATTGATGAAGTAACGCTAAGTACCAGACGGAGTGGTTCAAGCGGGCGATGGTGCAGCCACCGCCCACCCGAACAGAAAGTCAACGAACCAATAAAGCCGCGTGTGCTCAATCCCGCACCAGGAACAGCCCAAACCTGTTACGCGCCCGGATTGGCCGCGAGTGCGTCAGCGATGGCTTTGGCGGCGGCGATCTGGCGATCACGCACCGCATTGATAGCGGCAGTGGCGGCGTCGGCGCTCCCCTGATCCGCTGCGTTGTCTGCAGCAAGGGCTGCGGTTACGGCTGCGGCCATTGTTGCGGCTGAGCCGGTAATGAATGTCACGGCACTCGCTGCAGCGCCTTCAGTTGCGGAGGTCGCAGCGGTGAGATCATCGATAGCTTGGTTTAGCTGGGTGTTATCTGCTGGCATCTGGTTGTTCTCCTTTGGCTTCTTCTACTAGTGCATCGAGAAGGCTTTTGTTGGCTTTGGTCAACCTCTCGGTTAACTTTGCAACTCTGGCCGTTTGGGCATCGACCTTCGTTTGCTCACTGGCCTTGAGAAATGCTATAAGCTCAGTGAGCGCCGGGAAATCGACACGAATGACTACTAATCCTTGAATCGACATAGGTTCCTTGCGAAACACTCTGATGAATCTTTCGAACACGGTCACATCTCTTTCATATCGGTTTATAAACTCTTGCGATCCACCGCGACAACGGCAGCGGGATCTTAGCTATCTGGGCGGAGGCGGCTTTGCGGGCCGATGACTTTGAGGAGTAGAGCCGCGAAAGTGATGGCTGTTCGTTGTTAAACCAGTCTCCGCCGCATTTGGTTCCATTCAGCCCATTGACTGCGGCCGATTGGAACGAGCCACCCGCGATGCCTTTTTCGTGCGCATGGAAGTTAAACCCTGGAACTTTGATTGCCCGCGCACTGGGCATCAACGCCGGCACGTCGCCCCACAGATAGAAGCTCCCGTAATGCCAGCGAGATCGCCCTACCCATGGCTGCGCGCCTTTGACGTTCTCAACTACAATCGGAACGCCAGCTTCTTCCGCGATGCGGAAGCACGCTTCGAACAGTTCATTACTGGGCGGCGGCAACGCCTTCGCGCGCTTCCAGGGCATTGCGCGATAACTGTACGCTTGGCACGGTGGACTCGCCACAATCACCGCGGCATCCCTGAACTGCGAGCCGTGGAGCGTCAGAACATCCTGAAGCACAAGCTGTGCCGGGTACTTCTGATCCCCGTATTGATGGCGCTCGATATCAAATCCAACCACGTCGTATCCCTCGGCTAGAAAGCCCTCGGTCCACCCACCCAATCCGCAAAATAAATCAATCGCCAATGGCTTCATCTCTTTCATATCGGGACGGCCATACCCCCGTATAAACCGCCCCGCTCGCCGCCATAAGCGGCAAAGAAAAAACTGGGTCACCGGCGCGTTTTGCACGCCCACAAGGTTTGGCAACCCAGAAACTTTAAGCTGCTTGAACTTCTAGCGGCGCGTTGTCTTTCCATCGCGCCAAAACCAATTGGAGACCAGCGCCCTTCGCCGCTTCGGTCAACTCGGCAACGTGGGCGGAGTCAAGTTCTGCCGCTTCACAGAGGATCAGCGGGAGTTTGCCGGCCGCCAGGGACACCGCCTGAATTGCCACATACAACTGTTGCTGGCGATTCAGCTTGTCGAGCGGGATCGAGTCAATCAGGATCACCGGACGCCCCTTGCTGTCGACCTTCAAATCCAGCCCGTCAATAGGGAGTTCCTTCAGCTTGGCGTGCTTCAGTTTGTCCAGCCGCTCGATGGCCTTCGATAGCCGCATCTCTTCGGAGATATGTCCCTCCAGGGCTTTCTTGCGCTCTGCGATGGCATTACGGATACCAACGGCCTGCTGTTCCTGATCGGCGCGGGCCTTCGCGGTTCCCAACTCTTCAGAGAGAGCCGCACGCTCAGCCTCAAGCGCTGCGGTTGCTTCAGCCAAGGATGATGCCGCTGCCTTTTCGACGGCTGCCAAGTGATCTGACAACTCCACGTTGAGCGCATCAATCTTCTCTCGGATCTCACCGCGCTTGCGGGTCTTTTCTTGCTCGGCTTCGAGTTCGATTTGGGATGCTACGGTAGCGATTTCAGAAACGATACCGGATAACTTGGCGCTTAGGCGATCGCGCTCCGTTCCCCAATCCTTGCCCGGATCGGACGGCAGCGCCCGCTCCATGTCCTTAATGGTCCCCTCTAGATCGCGCGCCTTGCGATTCAGTTCCGTCCTGGCGTCGTACTTCCCCTGGCGAAGTTCGTTCAGTTTTTGCAATGACACCGGCGCCGTAACCACCGGAACGCCCAGCGCCACATTCACTTCGTCTGCGGGAAACGTCAATGGAAGATTCTGAAGCAGGAAGGCCGCGCGCTCCTTGGGATCGGAAGCAAGAAAGCCGATGGGATCGAAGCCAAGCCCCGCCGCCAGCGTTTTCAGATACGTTGCCGGCGCTTTGACCGCACCGCCGTCCTTCGTGCGGATCTTCAGATCCGCCGACCCATCGCGCTCCATGCTCTTGAGTACGGTCGTTCCATCGCTGAGAGTCAGCATGACCTCGCCGTGATCGTGGCCGTTATGAATAAGATCGGGGTCCGAGCCACCGCCAAGAACTATTTCGAGTGCATTGAGGATTGACGACTTCCCGGTCCCGTTCTCCCCGATTACGAGGTTTACGGCCCCAAGCTCGGCGTGAAATTCCTCCAGTCCGCCGATGTTCTGGATGTCGATGCGGGTGATGTAAACCTTGTCGTTCACTTTGGATCTCCAAACTTGAGGCGCTTCCCGGTCGCGGTTGGCGGAGCACTGGGCTGCGGTTTGTCTTTCTTCAGGGCAGCCGCACGCGCAATCAGCCCCTCTTGGATCTCCGGGAAAGAATCCACCGGAACTTCATTAATGGCTTCGAACCCGAAAGCCTTCAAGACTTCCGCGAACTCAGCTCCTCCCAGCGTTTCGCGCCAGGCGCGCAAATCGAGGATATGGCGAGCGGGAGTGTCCGGGGAGGAAGGCGCGGCCGTGCTGGTAGGTGATGCCTCCTGCTCCCCGGTCGCAGCATCACTCTGCGCCGCGGCGGTCGCATTCCCTTCCTCCTTAGCATCCATTGCTACTGGCTTGGATGATCTCGTTTTGCCCCGCAGGGCGTTTAGATTGTCGGCGGCGGCGGCCTGCTGGTCTTCCCTGGAGCCAGACGCATCGCGGGCCTTTAGCGCTTCTTCCCAGGAGAGTTCCCCGTTCGTTATTGCAACGAACAGCCCGCGGAGTTGCTTCAGTTCAACCGGCTGCAAGCGGTCAATGGGCTTGCCGAGGTATTCAACCAGATCCTTCGGCATGATGTTCAGGTTGGCGAAATTGTCGATAATCTTACGCTTTGCGCCGTCCGGGTCCTCTGAATCAATGGCCGCCAGCGTGCGCCGGCAAGCCTCCACCGCTTCATGGATGATGTCTGACGGGAGCAGCCGTTCGCCATTCTTGCGTTGCGCCTTGGAAATCATCGAGGTTTGAAGTTGGTTCACCTCGGCATCGGTAGCAGCAACCAGGAACGTCGTTTCCCCGCCAGAATTGATGCGCTGCGAAATAACCTCGCGACCCTTTGGCGGTTCTACCTTGGCACCCTTCCCGTAGCCACGCTTTTCGATACGCTTCGGGACGATGATGTCTTGGCTCCACGAAGTATTGGTTTCCAGGTCCGTCATGCGGGCCTGTACAATACGGAACTCGTCACTCTCGAAGATGATCGGCGCCACTGCGTCCAGGTTCCCGAAGTGCTGGGTGGCTGTCTCAATCAGGCGAATGGATGGACCCCTAGCGATCTTCTGCTTCCACTCTCCCGTTTCTTCGTCCTTCTCGCGACCAACTGGACGCTCATACTCGGCGGTTTCAGCAAAGCCGGATCGACGGCATTCCTTTAGCAGCCGAACGCGGAAGTTATCCACGTCGCGCGGGTTGCGCATCGCGACAATATACCGAGCTTCCACGGCGGCCTTCTCGCGCGCCGCGATTGCCACTGATGCGGTTTCACCGCGTCGCTCCAATTGTTCGACACCGAACTCTTGACGCAGGACTTCGCCGGCCGCTTGCCGCGCTGGAACCAAACTCCCGTTTGGTTGTGTTGATTTTTGTTCAGCCATTCTCTTTCACCTTTCGCGCGTACCGTTTCTTCTTCCGCTCCGAGTCGCAGACCCCGCAAACGCCTTTGCCGTTTTGCTGGACGCGCCACCACCGCTCACCGTGCTTGCTTCAGCGACCGGATGAATAGCGGCTCACGCAACCTCCAGCGCCGTGACCTCTTTATCTCGGTCGGTTTGCTTCTTCGGCATCAAGTCCTTCCTGTGACATGAAATCTTACGCCGCCTGCTGGATAGCTACAGCGAACCGTTGCACTAGGCGGCTATCGAGTTCGCGCCCAGGTTGCGTCAAAAAATAGCGAGCCAACTCATCGCATTTGGAATCGTAGGTCAGCATTTTATTTGTTCCCCAGAACTCTGCTTTCAGCCCGCTTCTTCGCCCGCACGCGCCCAGCCTTGCGGCGTTGCGCGTTGCGCTGGCCTTCCGTTGGCTTGGGCTTCATCGGCTCTCCCTGCCGTGCCCTAGTGGGGCGCGTTGCCGGGGCGCACTCGCGTGCATCCTTGTTCCGGCAGACCACACAAGGGCACGTGGGCCACGATTGCCCAAGGGCCGCCAAGCGCACACCACTGCCACCGTCAGCCCGATAAGCGGCACGCCCCACACGACGCCCATTGCGCCGTAGAACGCGATGTCGGCAAGCAGGTTGAGGGTCATGCAGGTCTCCGATACAAGTTCTTCACCGCATGGCGGCACTCTTCAGGCAGAAGATTCGCGCACAGTTTGCGGCGCCGTCGATTGCGGACGGTTGGTCCGGTTTCCAGGCGAACGCGCTCTTTGCGCCAACGGTCACCAGCGATTCTGTTTTTATTGCGACCGCTCACTGCCTGCCCTCCATCCGTGCATTGCGCTTGCGTGCGTCCAGGCCGCGCTCATATGCGCGCCTACACTCCCTACATTTCCTGCCTTTCCGTTTCGTACCCGGACTAGAAATCATTAAATTAGAACCGGAATAGGGATGTCCCTTAGGGCAATGAGTTTTTTTGGCACACAGAGCCGATGGGCTGAACCCACGCAATGTATTTTCACGAGGGGTTACGGGCTCCAAGTGAGACGGGTTAACGCAGCAGCGGACACGACAAAGATGATCCACTTCTAGGCCGCTTGGTATTTCACCAACGAAGCGTTCGTAGGAGAAACGATGAGCGAGTTGTTGTTTGTTGTTGGCCGTTAGCATGCCGTAGCCGCCGTTTATTAGGCAGCCAATCCAAATCCAACACCCAGAGTTAGGGTCAGGGATGACCTTATCTAGGAATCTGTCTACGCTGTTCACTTGCTTACCCTGACGTTGTGTATCGCAGCAGCGCTAAACGCCCCAGAGAGAGCAAAATTCTCTATTACAAAGACTTTTTCTGATTTTGGGTGATGTTTAACAAACCAGAGCTGCAATCCCACCGATGCGCCAATGATTCCAAATTTGATAGCCGCCGACCGCGCGCCGAACTGCTGACCGCCGAACAGGACGGGATTGCGCTCTACCTGCCCCCAGCTAGAGGCGGAGTCTGCCGCGTTCCCGCAGAGCAAAGCAGCAATGGAAACTTTTAGTGCGTGCTTCATGCAGCGGTGACTCCGTGGTCCGATTGGGGGAAATTCAATCTTGCAAACTCGCCGAATAGCTCCATGGCTTTGGCATCATACGCGCGCGCAGCTTCCTCGGCTGCTGTGTCGGTGACGCCGAGAATGACTCGGTGCATGAGAACCGAGGAGCCACGCTTCCCGCTCCCCGGCCTGTGACCGCAGGCGTACACCCGTCCGACCGAGGCGACATACCCGCGCGTGAGGGCAATCAGACTAACGGACGGCATGCGCGCTCCGTGGTCCGACTGCGGCCCAAAACTTACCTAATCGCCCCTCAAGTAAGGCAGAAAACCAGGACCTCTGGACCTGCCGTGTGGCGGTAAGTGATTGAAGATATTTGAGTGAAGGTGGTACGCCCGAGAGGATTCGAACCTCTGACCTTTTGCTCCGGAGGCTGAAAAAAAAGCTGGTATCTCCCGCTGTTGCAACACGTCCGGGCGGATTGGTGACTAAAACTGACCCTAATTCAGTTTCTTCGGGTCCACCATGGCTTCCAATTGCGGCCGCAGGCGCTCCAGTTCCTGGTGCGTGTAGCCGAGTGTCACCTGCGCCGTAGAGTGCCCCAGTATCTTCATGCGCTCTGCCATCGTCAAATCGAGTTGATCCGTTAGGGTCGAGTGCGTGTGTCTGAAAACATGCCAACTCACCCACGGCATTTCCAGCGCCTTGGCCGCCGGCTTCAGGACCCTGCTGGCGAGGTTGTGCTGATCGATCACTCCAGTCTGGGTCTGATTCAAAAATACAGCCGTGCTCGACGCACCATCGCCGGTCGCAAGGCAGCCCAGTCTCTTCGCAAACCACGCCGGTATAGGAATGATCCTTCTCCCCGCCTTGCTCGGCTTGAGTGTCTGGTAGCGCCCCTTTAGATACTGCTCTGCCACCAGCATGCTCATAGGCGGGATCACCTGCCCATCCACGATACGGGGTTCGGCCGTCAGATTGAGGCGGGAGAGACGCAGCCCCATCGCCTCGCTGATTCGCACGCCCGTCAATGTCAGGAATATAACAAGCGTTGCTGCTGGCTCCGGCAGCGACTTGGAGAGCATGCAGACCTGACTCCAGGTCATTGCTCTGCGTTCCTTGCGTACCATCTCCGGGAGCCGAACTGCTGTCGTCGGAATCTCTCCGAAGAACCAGCCGTGCGCCTTCGCATGCCGTAGGACCGCTCCCACGCGGTTGCAGACATGTTTTACCGTCTGAGAGCTCAGTCCCTTCTTTGCCGCCGCGTTGGTGATCGCCTGGACGTGCGCCGGAGTAATTTCTCGGAGGGGAGTCGATCCCAGCAGTGGAATGACATGACGCCGCAGAATCGATTCCGCGAAATCCTTGGTCGTCGGCTTCATGTACTCGATCACATCCGGCCTGTACCTCTGGTTCACGAACTCCAGGAACGTTTTGGCTGAGCTCGGCCGCGTGTGCGCCTGGTCCAGCTTCGAGAGCCACTCGTCCCAAGCGATCCGCCGCGCTTCCCTGATCCCGACGTCCTTCGATGAGGCTATCGTGACGGTCACCCGCTCGCGCTTCACTTTCAGCGTCTTCTGGTCGATCTCCGTCCCGTCCACGTAATACCGAAGCAGCCACGATCCCGCGCGGTTGATTAGCGTCCCGGTCCTCTGCCCTCTCCGGCGTGCCATTGGCTCGAAAATCGATGGTAGCGCTTTGGTTCCAGCCATGCACAAACACTCCGATGGGATTCTGTTGTACGGGTTCGCTCCGCATCAGGCCCTCTTTGCTGCCACTTCCACGCCCACTATCTCTGCCATCTTCCCAATAACGTAGTCAGAAGCGGTCTGGTCGGCGTCGATAGCGGCTTTTTTGACCTCCTTCCAGACCGAGGAAGGGAACAGGATTGTAGTCCGTACCGTACCTACTTCCAAATCAACTTCCTCATGTGTTACTGTTTTTACGTTGCTCACGTTATGCAATATACCGCAAAATGGTAGTTACCGCAAGGGGGGAAAGCAGTTTTACCGCTAAGTGAATGATATGTCTAAGAAAAAAGATGAAGAACCAAACGAACAATCCGTGAAAACGAGCATCGTTCTACCAGAGACCCTGCATTGGGAACTGAAAAGGCTGGCTGTCGAGAAGAAACTGAGCGATACTGCGGCTGTCCGGGAAGCTATCCAACAGTGGATCGAACGTGGTGGCGGCGGTTCGGCTGTGCCTAAAAGGAAACCGGCTTGATTCTTGTTAAAAAAGCCCACAATGAATCATATGGCGAGACTGCCGATTGGCAAGTACCAAATCCAGAATGGGGGGACTAGGTACGCGTTTTGTTCCGTTCTCAGAATAAGGGAGAGAAAACACCAATGAAAAGGCTGGTTTTTGCAATCGCGCTTTGGTCCGTTTTGGTCGGTTTTGTTCCGGCGTTCGCTGGTAAGCCTCCGGCCCCTATCCTGACGTACCCAAATACCAAGACTTATGCCCATAGCTGCGACGAGGTGTGGTCTAAGATAGTCCCCGTAGTCGCCAAGAATGCGCTGGTGCCGGAGTCGAGCGACAGGTTGGGCGGATTCATGCGGCTTCGGTATCTTAATGGCACCATCGAAGCGCCGCGAGCTGCAACTGAAGCGGCAAGGGTTACGACGGCGCGGCAAGGACGATGGCAGTTCTTCAGGTACTTCAGGGTGGTTGGCGGGACGTTAACAGTCGTGACGAACGGCGACTCATGCGACGTTAGGGTGCAGATGGAATATCAGGTAAACACGTCCTCCGGTTGGTTCGTTTTGCAAAGCAACGGCTTTCTGGAGTCTGTGATTCTAGGGAATATAGACAACGAATTGGGGCACTAAAACGCAAAAAGGGAGCCGGAGGCTTGCGCCCCAGGCTCCCCGACACCGCAAGCGAACGTCCGCGCGGCTAGTGCATTCGCATCCCGCCGCTGGTACGCATCTTACTCGACCTGATGCTTCCGGTGCCGGTCAGGACGGCCGGAGGAGTAGTCACCGCGGAAGCCGAGGGCAAGGTGCCATGCACAAGCTCCAACCCGCCGGCGCCATTACCGCCCATCCCGACTAGCCCGTTCAGCTTAGCATCGTAGACGATGGATTGGGGCGACGACATCCCGCCGCAAACCGACGTGCAAAGGAATGACCAAGTGTTGGTCGGGTAGTCGTAAGCCCAGGTTTCCCGCGAAGAGTTGTGAAAGTACATCTTGCCGTTCGTGGGATTGTAGGTTAGGGACGTGCTGACGGGTCCGGTGAACGTCGGGCCGTTGACGGTGGTCCGTTGCGCCCAGGTCTTGCTGGGGACGTCGTAGACCCAGGTTTCGCTCGAGAACGTGTCACCGTTCGCGTTCATGCCGCCGAACGCCAGGACCTTTTGGTTCACGGTGTCGTAGATCATACCGGGGAAGTTCTCACCGTTTTGCGGGCCGACCCCGTTGAGTGCCGTGAGCGGAGTCCAATCGTTGAGGTTGGCGCACCCCGCTTGCGATCTTTTCCCCGTCAACGTTCCGCCAAAACAGCCAACCCCAGTATGGCGCGTGTTGCCAGCGGGTCCGGCACCTTCGCCGTAATAGACCAACACGTCGTCGTCGGGATCGTAAATCCCGGCGCCCGTTAGTCCTAGCGTCGGAAGATTCGTTGGAATCGGGTGTGTAATCGAGATGCTGGCTGGAGTGGCGTTCAGGGTCCAGTAGTACATTCCGGCAGGATCAGCAACCGAGCTCGAACACACGCCGTTCCAGAGATACATCAGGTTCCGGCTGGTATCAATCGCCATCTGGTTGTAGGGATGGCGGTCCATCGGCCAAGTGCCAACGCCCGCGGCACACGGGGTGGTGGATGTGATCGTTCCGTTCCCGCCCACATGGGTCCACGTCTTTGGCGTTGAATCCCACGCGTACAAGTCGGAAGAATAGATATTGCTGACCATCGTACCAACGGCGGTGTAGACGTAGGTCTGCCTGGAGAGATTGTCGTCGTAGAGCAGCTTCCACCACTGGTTAGTGCCAGGGAAGGACGCGGACGCCGTAACCGGAGTGCTCCATTCCTGATTCCACACCACGTTGTAAATGTAGGCCTTTACGCTGAAGTTGGAAGCCGTCAGCCCGGTCTGCCCGGTCGCAATCGTCACGCTCTGATCGGCGCCAACGGTCCCCGGAGACGGGTTGGTGGAGTTGGTCGCCGCGAACCAGGGCATGTAATTGGCGGGCGAGATCCCGAACGCCTGGGTGTGCGGGTTGAAGTTCAACCAGTCGACGATAGGCTTCAGCCCCCACTTGATTCGGTAGCTCTGCGTTCCCCGTGGAACCGTCCAGTGGATCGTATAGGACCCGCCGCCGTTATCGGTGAAGGTGGTAATAGCCACGCTCTGCAACGTCGTGGCGGCCGGCCGATTGTACAACTGGATTACCATTGGGAGTTCATAGCCCGCGAAATCCGCGGTGCCCATCCCAAAGTTGGACATGGCGTGCAGAGCGTTGATTCGGAACTCTTTCGAGGTCTGAGTGTCGTTCACCACATCGCCGTCAGTCAGATACTTCGCATACATCGCGTAGGATGTGCGCTGAATCACTGAGTAATTTGGGTCGCTCACCTCCGCGCTACATGAAGTATTCGCCGCGTCGAGATTCAACGTGTATACGAACCCCTGCGTGTTCCAAGTCGAAGTGCCGTCGTCCACCCAGCCCTCGGATAGCGTCCACCGGCCGATGCCGTATGCGAGGTCCTGGGCGTTCAGGTACTCTGCCCACCCGGTGCCCGCCACTCGATTCAGGTCGAGGATGCCCTGCACCATGATAGGCGGGTGCCAAGTGCGCTGCCCGCGGTAGTTCGTGCCGGTGCAGTCGGTGTTGTACCCATACGGTCCCCAGTGAACGCCGCGAGTTCGGCTGGTTCCCATCGCACCGGCGTTATAGACGTGCGGGCAGGGCGAGCCAGCGGGATAGCCGGAAATGCACGCGACAGGCGCGATGGCGTTCGTGTAGAGCGCCTTGGCATTTACCAGGACAGTTGCGGCGTCGGAGTCCCCGATGTCCTTTAAAAACTGGTAATGATGCGTGGCAACGCTGAGGGTCGATCCGATGGCGCGGGTGTCGAACAATCCGCCGATGTCGACGTTGGTTCCCGTCTGCCACATGCCGGTAGGCGAATACGTGGAGCCATCCGGCACGGTCCACTCCTTCAGTGAATTGCGGAGGCGGTCGCCAATGGTTTCATCGCCAGTGAGAAAATAATAATAATTTTCTCCCCAGGAGTAGGAGTGCTCTGTGGAATTGCTCATCCAGTTGGCTTCCCGCATTGCCAGTGTCGAGTTCGCGGAGGTTGCGGTCGGCTGTCCCCAACGGTCAGTTTCGGCTGGCAGTCCGCGCCAGGTGAAGCCGTCCGCTCGCGGGGACATCTCCAGTTGGTAGCGATAGAAGTTGGCCGATTCTAGCCAATAGCCGCTGTATCCGCGCGCGAGGAAGTTGTAGAGGCCCCCAAAGCGGAACTCTTCCTGATTATTGCCTCCAGGTGTTGCCCAATAGTAATAGCGGTAAATCTTCGGAGATATGTCGGCAAGGCAACAGGCGCTCCCGGGGCTGATCGTCGCAGGGGAGGCGGTTGCCACGACCGAAGTCATCCAAGCATCGACGACGGTAGGTTCCGCGATCGTGTAGGGCAGCGCCGCCGTGCTGTTGTAATAAGCGACCGTCGTCCGTCCGAGCAAGTAGTGCTGCATCTTCAGGAACTCGTTTGCTAGAGACGCAGGCGCCGCGGCGTGGTAGATCAGATAGAAGTCGTAGGTGTTGTATTGCGGCCACGCGATGTACACTGGGCTGGTATTCTGGCGCGCGTACAGTCCCACGCGGATATCGAGTCCCGCAGAGTTGAACTCCAGCGACTTTGGGTAGTTCGCCGCTGCCTGATAGTGGCCTATCTCGATACCAGCCCCCGAGCCGTTGCTGATGTCGCCCCATCCTGCAGATGGCTGCGAACTTGTCCCAGTGGTGACGGTGGAGCCGTTGTTCGAGATCGTCCAGCCGGTGTCCGACGTGTAATCGATGCAGCCTGATCCGCCGCACCAATCGGTGATCTGCATTGCCGTCGACTTGCCCTGGTAAATATAGGTGTTCGTCCCCGCCGCCGCTGCCGTGGAAGTGCCGCTATAGGTTCCAAACGTGTACGTCTGGCCGCTGGCAATGTTCGGGACCGTGCGATACTCCCACGCTTGCAGCCCCTTGTACGCCGTCGCGAAACTTGCGGACGAACCGTGGTCCGCATTGCGAAGCTGGGCGGTTACTTTGACGCTGGCGGAGCCTTGCGTGAATGTGTAGCGATTCGTGCCCCGCAGATAGGTGTTTGCCGAGCCGTCGATATAGGCCCCGGTGCATTTGATGACCGCCTTAACGGGGCCATTCTCTTCGATGGTGCATGTCGAGCTTCCATCGTTGCTCATCTGATACGCGGTCGTGCACGTTCCGCACGTCGTCCCCGCCGATGCTGGCCCCATGACAACGAACCCAACCCCGGCGCTGGCCGCGACAATCGTTGTGCCGCCGATGCGGAGACGGTCAATGCCGTTGTGGTTGGCCTTCTTAATTTCTCCACAGATTGCCGAGCCAGCGCCGCACGTTCCGCCATTGGTGCTCACGATGATCGGCGTGCCGTCCGTCGCCATATCGGAGCCGCCAAAGTTACCAGAGCCGGAGTTGGTGAGCAGAACCGTTGGCGTTGAACCGCCCGTGAAGCTGGCATAGATGCCGTCCACCAAAACCCACTTGATGCGGCCAGTGGAAGTACAACCCGTGGCATTCGTTGACGGCGCTCCCGTCCAGCAACCCAGCACGCGGAACTGCCCAGCCGCCGCGTTAGTCAGGCCAAACACGCTGGTGCTGGTGATCGCCGCCGCGTCCGAGATCGGGATGCCGACAGAGAACGGAGCATTGGTCCGCGTGATACCGGATACGCCTGAGTACAGCGCTTCCTGAAGCGTGATCGTGGCGATGGTAGCCGCCCAAGTGGGCAGCGTGAGGATAAATAGAATGGCGAGTTTCATTGGTAGGCGAGGTAGACCAATTGGGAATAGTTAGCAGCGGAACCGACCTTGACTTTCAAAATCGAAGTGGCAAAGGTGAAGGTCAGGTATTTAGTGAATCCGGTTGTGACGAAGTTCGCGTGGGTATAGGCGATGCCATCCGCCGCCACAAAGCTATTGGCCGCAGAACTACTGACTGCATTTATCGTTGTGCTGTCGAGCAACGTCGTGTCGTCGTAGAACTCGACGGTCTGCAAATAAGAACCAGCTTGGTCGCCCATCGCAATGTAGATTTTGTAGGAACCCGCAGAAGGGAGATTGAGCCTGAAAATAGGTCGATTGCTAGGAGCGGTGTAGGCTTTCCCGGCTAGGCGCGCATCATTCGTGTTCAGCGCATCCTGTGCGCCGTCTGGTGATCCTGTCGACCAGCCGAACCCCTGTCCGTTTAATGTGCGTCCAGACGGATACGATTCTCCCAAACTGTAGGCATGGTTAGATGGGTCCGTGACATAACCGCTGGTTCCCCGGAAGTCCATTCCGTAGGTGGTTCCACCACCACCTCCGCCAGAGCCGCCAGTCACGCCCATGAGCAGGAGCGGGGACTGAGCGCGCGCGGCTGCTAACGCCGGGACGGATAATAGCGCTTGATTGAATTGCCGTCGAGTAGGGGTTTTCATGTCAATTGTAGCCTTTGGAGAGCGTTGCGAAGCAATTCGTGCCGTCATATGTAAAAATCAGGAGGTCGATAGCCCCTGCCGTCGTCGTGGGTGTGATGGCACCAGCCCCGCCGTTAACCACCTTCCAGGTGCAGCCAGTGCCGAGCGCCAAAGTGCGGGAGCCAGTTCCGTCCTGGGTGATCTTGAGGACGTAAGACCCTCCGATGACCGGCCCAGTGATGTTGAGCGTGCGATTGCCACCCAGCGTTACCGAGGCGTTCGCGTTGAGCACCGATCCGATGGCCCATGTAATCGTCGCTCCATCTGTTTGGGCATCGTAGGTGCTGGCTTTCATCATGGAGGGCGCGACCTTTGCGGCCCCAATGGTGACGGCGTTGCTCCCGGATGTGCTCACATCCCCGCTCAATTCAGCCGCGCTGTAGACACCGCTGGCGGAACGCGCGATACCCGTTCCCGTTGCGCGCTTTCCCGTCTTGCCAGCCGTGCTCGAAAACAGAACGAACTCGGAATCAACCGATGTGGATGTGTTCGAGGAGAAGTCCCCGCCGGAGGCTGTACTGATTGCAATACCGTTCACGCTAGGCGTCAGCGTGACATTCGATCCCGCCGTGTAAGGAACCGAGCACTGATAGTTCGTGCCGTCCGAGAAACAGGTTGTATCCTGGTACTGCTGAAGCGTGATGTTGCTGGTTCCGCCGTTGATCGTCAGACCGTTGCGCGAGACGGTCAGAGCGGAAGCATTGAGATTCTTGATGCCGACCGCATAAGTGGCCGATGGAGTTGCCAGAAGGCTGGCGGTCAGCGTCGTTCCGCTGAAAGTAATGATGGTTCCCGCGTCCCCGGATACCGTCGTATAGTTCGTCGTCTTCGCGCTGACCCCGCCTCCGCCGCCACCCGATCCGCATGCCGCGCCTGCATCCACCGTGTTGCCGTTCGCATCGAACTTCACGCAGTCATTGGCCGTCGTGGTTCCTGTGCTGAGTTGCACCTTGGTGCCATTGCCTTGAACGGATGCTAAGTCTGTTGTCGCCACTGAGCGGCAAGTGAACACGCCGGGGTCGCTCATACGATCTGGAAACTGGTTGGTGCAGGTAAAGGTTTGTGCTCCATGCTTGACTACGCCAGCGTCGTCCTTCACAGCCAGATTCTTGCTGGTTGAATCCACATAGACGGTCGCGCTACTCGCCGGAGGCGTTGCGGGTGCCGTTGTCACGGTGCCCGATATCAGGAACGTCGTGTCGCTGGTGATGCCACCCGTGATCGCAATGGCCGCGCTGCCATCCCAGTAAAACACTTGCTTGGTGCAGATCGAGGCTGTCGGGGAAATCGTCGCGGCTTGGCTGAATCCAGTGGGCCATGAGAACGTGCGCCCGCCCGTTGCGTCCTGGCAGATATTGAACACCAGCACGTCTGCGGAGGCCAGCCCTGAAGTGGTCGAACTAGTGACATTTCCCGTCAGCGTAAGTTGCCACTGCTGGATGCTGGTGCCCCGCGTGAAGGTTGGGGTTGCCGAGAAGGAAACGGTTGTGAGCGTGATTGTCGCGCTGCCCGTCGACGGGATGTTGCCCAACGTCGACTGCATCTGCATGTTCGTGCCGTCATAGACTACGTCGATCCATTGCCCCGCGCGGATGTCGTTATCGACCAGCGCCGTCGTGATGCCACCCGCCGCCTTGACGATGGTCTTCGCGCCCAAACTGTTGAAATTGATCGAAGCCGCTCCAGTGTTCGCGGTGTTCGCCTTGAAACGGTAGTGAGTGCCGGTCACATAGGCGGTGATGGCTGGCGAGAGCGTTGCCACATAGGTATCGGTTGATCCAGCATCCGCCGCGAAGGTAACGGCGTCCTGCTGATCCGCTTTCGGATTGACCGCGCCAGTTAGCCCGTAGACGCTCGATACCGCTCCACCGCCGCCACTATTGGTCTGCGGGTTTTGTAACTCCCACTGCGTCCCGTCATAGATGGCTTCAGCGAATGCAGTGGTGGTGAGATCGTTCGCAACTAGCGCGGTGGTGCCTAACTTGGTAATGGGCTTCGCGGTCAGGCCGCTAACGGCAAGCGTGGGAGCAGCAGCGGTATTTGCCGCCGATGGGTACCAGCGAACCATGGCTCCCACTCCCAAAGATTGCAAAGGTGGGAGTGGGGAAGCGGTCTGCGCTTGGGCTGTCCCTCCGCCCACGCTGGAGCCCAACCTTAGGCCGGCCAACGCCGTTTCAATCGCTTTGATCTCCGCCGTGATCTGGTTGTACATCGTCGCGCCCAGGAAGCTGTAGACATAGGAACCATTCGCGTGCGCTGCTGCTGTCGTGCCATCCTGGTGGCCCGTGCAACCTGAAAGAGTGTTTACCGTGAGGACCGTACAAAGGAACGTCTCACCGTTTGTACTGGTCGGCGTGTCCCTGATCGTCCAATAGCTGGGAACTTTCAAATCCGATCCCGCGCTACTGAGAACGAACGATGTCGCTCCGCTGGAGATGGCACCGTTGAGCGTCCGCACTGTCGCTGGTTGCGGCGTAGCGATAGGAAGCGTTGTGTCGGTCGCCACCGCGCTAGGAAAAGCCGCTGTGTTGGGATTCTGCGCCCATGCGGACACACATAGGGCCAGTACGAGTAATTGCTTCATGGGTTGGTGTTCCTTTGGGAGGCCGAACGAGGTTACTTGAAGAGTTTGCCGACTACAAACTGAAGCAGGATAATGGTGGCGAGCAGCCCAAAGGCGACCCGCTCCAGGAACCTGAGTCGCCGTTCGTGATCGTCAACCCGGCTGTCGATGCGCCCCGCTCCGCTTGACAGCGTTGCGAATCCCTCGGTAAATTGTTCGTTGAGCTTGATGAGCAGGTCATGGTCGCTGCGTGCCAGCTTTTCAAGCTCCTGTGAGTTCTGTTCGAGCCGTCGAAACCCCGCTCGCACTTCTGTTTTGAAGTCTTCGCTCTCCATTAGTTTCTCCGGTCTGGAATTGGCGGTGCGCATTTGCGGCCTCAGTCGTTGGGTGAAAGCGACTCAGTAGGCTGCTTACCCACCCGCGTTTCCTGCACAAGCGTCCCTGCATCCTTGTCTATAGTGGTGGTTGTTTTACTGGGTGGAGGGTCCACGCCAGGTTCGGTGCCGCGCGGCTTGATCCGCATAAGGAACGCACCGCTGATCCCCGTCAGCAGGCCGGAAAACACTTGAAAGATTTGCCCGTCCATCGGAAAGTAGTGCTCGCAAAAGATGAGCACTACCGAGAACAGAATCATCAAGGCTGCCAGAAGAAAAACAACAGGTTCAACCTTGGGGTCGGGTGGTTTCACTGGCCTATGCCCCCCTTGGCAGCGTTCGCAGCAATTCAATCACACAGAGAAGCAGGACGGACACCCATAAGGGAGCCTTCCCGATAGCACTCAGAACCGTCACGGCAAAAGCCGCGATAGCCAGAAGCATAAATACTGTCGGCATAGTTACCACCCCTTTCCAAATCCGAATCGCCAAACCGTCTGGCTGCCGAAAGACTTCAAAGCCGTTCCAATGTCCGGCGCTTCGAGCACGTTGCGCTTGTTCCATGACCCGCTGAATACCGCATAGATGCCCCTCTGCCGAATCAGCTTCTCCGGGACAGCGCAGCCGATCACGCCGCCTGCGTCGAAGCTGCCACCCACCCCACCAGTCACGCCAGTAGCAGCGCCAGCGCCCGCCGTGCCGAACAGCCCGCAGCCCTTGAACTGGTAGAACATCTGATGCGCCTCAGCGCGTGTCGAAGTCGTTCCGCCTGAGTAGTCCGTGGCGATGCAGCCGTACATCTTCGAGTAAGCTTGCGTGCACACGTTGATCCAGCCGGAGGTTTTGGGGATGGCTGAGTTCTGGAAGCCCAGGCCCATTCCGTAGAAGTGATCGGGCAGCGATCCGGTGGATAGGCTTGCAACTTGCGCTCGTGCCTGGAGCGTGAACAGCACGCAGATAAGCGCAGCGAGGGCAAAGAGGCGTTTCATGGAATCTCCTTTTGGTATATAGTTGGTCGATATGAGCGAGATGACAGTTAGGGAGTTGCTCGCAGAGCTATCCGACTGCAACCCGGACTCTGATGTTTCCCATGTCGTGCTGAGCAGGTTTCGGGCGCTTAGACTTGTGCACCTTGGCTCACTCCACCGTAATCTTGATAACCCTATCCGGGATCAGGCCCTCAATCTTGAACGTGCGCCCGACTAGGCTGTCTTTGAGATTGCCCGTGGCCTTGTCGATGAGCGCTGGTAGCAGCGGTTCGGCTTTAGCAATGAGTGCCGCCGCGAACTTCTCTTCGTCGAAGCCGAGCATTACTTGCGGCCCAATCCACCTTTTCGCGCACTGGCCCTGCGATCCCAATCCCGGAGCCATCTCTTGAGAACATTTCCGTCAATCATCGAGTGATCGATTACCTTGGCTTTCTGCATCCGGTCGATCTTGGCGATGACTTCTCCGATGATGTCCGCCGCCCCTCTAGTCGGTGTCTTTGGTCTAGGCACCTGCCACCGCCTTATAGATTGCGTCAAGCTTCTTCCGGTCTGCGTCGGTGAACCCTCCGCCACTTCCCGTTCCGCTGGGCGGCGCCGTTCCGGTTTGCCCAACCACTACGGTATAGACCCCGGTGTTAATCATGACGCTCTGCAGTTCCTCACCCGGCTTCAGGAGAATTGGCATCGGCATGGTAGGGTGATCCCCGGAACCATCCGGGACTACCTCGAACACCACTTCCAGGACCCCTAGTGCGAGCTGTGCGGCGCTGAAGTGATACGGCGCCCCAACGCCGCGACTGTTGATCGTCGCAAGCAACTGGCCCACGTATACCCCCGCCACGGTCACGTCTACCGGCTGGGGGATGTTTTTGTAGATCAGCTTGTACGGCCGGCGCGTTTCGCCGTTCCAAGTGTATGTGTAGAACGGGGAGACTGCGGACAGTTCGACAACTTGAGCGCCACAGAGCGCCGCCAGGTCATCGGCTTCCTTCTTGGTTGACAGCAGAGTTACATCGACGGGAGCGCCGGGTCCGACATAGCTGCCAAAGTGCAACGATTGGGTTGCAGCCGTGGGACCCGGGACGTACTTCGGGAAGTCCGGGACACCCGGCATATTCACTGCTGCCGCATCCGCTCCGCTGATCGTCATATCCAGGAGCGCTGGCTTTACCGGGTCCTGGTTCCACACTTTGTAATTCGTAGATGGCTTACTGGCGGCGCTCAGGTCCTGCCATTTTTTGGCGGGCCGATCAACACGCCAAATTGGGGCCTCTTTGCCGGTAGAGGTTTTATAAGCAGCGCGATCCACGTACTCATTAAATTGATATCTGTCTGTTAATGCGGTAGGCATAAGCTTTACACTCTCTTTCTTAATCTGTCGCAAATCCTGCAATGACGCTTGCCGCCATAGACTCTAAAATTTTGGCCCTCGTATGGGTGACCCTGTGGACATGCGGTTTTCGCCCTCCAGTTTTCCCCAGCCCTTCCCCTTCTGACATTTTCCGCATGGGTAACTAGCTCAAGATGATGAGGGTTCACGCAACATCGCACGCGGCACAGATGGTCCAGCTCTAGGCTAACCGGGATAGGGCCAATGAAATATTTGTACGCTAGACGATGGGCCTTACCGCCGTGAACTGTGCCATAGCCTCCATTGTCTACGCATCCGGTCCACAGCCAGCATCCTGAATTTGGATCAGGGATGCTATGCTTGGCTATTTTTTCAGGGATGGGGATTAATCGCATAAGGCGCTATCTGTCAGTGAGTGCTGTGCTGCTCATTTGGTACTCCTTATTAAATCTGTTTGGCGATTAGCACGAGGTCGCGCACGTCGCACTTGCCGTCGCCGTTCATATCTCCCGTCGTGCAGGTTGCGACTCCAAGCGCCTGCCCCAATGCCACTCCGAAGTCAGCGGCGTCCACCTTGCCGTCTCCGTTGAGATCACCCAGAGGCGGGAGCACTGTTATCGTGGCAGCCGGGCCTGGAGTGACTGTGACTGCGTTACCGTTCGCGTCCGCTCCCACGATGGCCGCTACCGAAACGCTGATCGGACCCGGTGGAGTGAATGCCGGAACGGTCATCACTACCGACGCCAGCGGCCCTGTTGGGATGCCGTTCTGTGCCGCGGCATTGATGCCGACTACCAGCGTTTTCGCGCCGCTCGAACTGAGTTGCTTACCGTTCGCTGCACTCCCGCCGACCGGCGCGGCGTTCACCAGAGGCCCGTCGAGTAGATCCCACTGGATGCCTGATACGCTCGCGGTGCTGCTCCCGGTGAAGTTGAGCGTAACGGTGGCCGTCTGCCCCGGCCGCACACTGGCAGGCGATGCGGTGGGCGTTAGGATCTGCCCGAACGCGGCGGCGGAAATCAAGAATAGTAGTGTTTTCATGCGACCTTTCCTTGGACGGCGAGTCTTGCTCTATTGCAGGCGCGATGCAGATAAACACGGCCGGTGCGAGACACTGGGCTTCCGTGACCGCCCTCGCCCATCGCGTAGCGATTCCAGAGCAATCGTGCGTCATCCGGCTTGCAGAGAGCTAGGACCTGGCGGGCTTCAATGCTGCTTTCAAGTGGATCGCGATAACCAAGATCCGGCCCGTATTCTTCAATCTGGCACGCAGCGTTGCGAAACGAAGCCCGATAGAGATTGACTGCAATGGACTTGACCCAAAACGCGATTGCTCCCGGATCGTGCAACTGGTGGCGGTACTCCCAGGCGCGCGCCCACGCCGCTTGCGCGAACTCTTCCGCATCCTTCGCGCCCCGCCTGCCGAGGAAGCGTGTCGTAGGGCCAATGCCCTTCTCGTAGGCTTCGGCGAATGTGGTGGCGTCGATCATGTGGGGATCTGCTTCGGCAGTCTTGCTGCCGCGAGTCCTTCCTGTACTTCCGGCACCTTCAGCCGCGCCAGGAGCGCCAGAGCATACGCATTTGGGTCAGCCGTAGCATACGAACGCGCCATCTCTGCGAACATTGCGGCGAAGTCCCGATTTACGCGAAAGGCTTTAACCCACGTCAACCCTTGACCAGCGTTCCATCGCTGAGCCCGCTTTGCAAAGCAAGCTTCGAGCGATTGGAATGTAGCAAACCAATCCAAGACCCTGTAGCCCTTGCGCCCATTGACCATAACGTCGTCTTCAAGTTCCGCGACGCGGCCATCGTTGAGCGCCAGGAAGGCTTTCAGTTCCGCGTCCGTGAATCGTTCGCGAGTCTTGAGCAATTGGCGGCCATATGAGCCGGGGTAGTTCTTAAACCCAAACATATTAAACCCCGGCATAGACTTGCCCCAATCGCTCTCCAGTATTGCCTGCGCGACTAGAAGTTCCGCTGGGCAGCCTGTCGCCTTCTCAGTGGAAACGGCTGCTTCGCACATTCGCGTTATGGCTTCGGAACGGGTCATGCGTCCGGCCCCTCGCAACTGATTGTTGTGCCGTCATCCGACAGCGTGTAGTTCGCACCCTTCGGCATGTCGGCTTCCTGCGCCATTAGGACGACGATGTTTCCGGCTTCAACTTTGACCGCCGCACGGTCCTGCTCTGAGTCGCGCAGTTCCGCTTTCAGTCGATTGATGTTCGCTTCGATGCCGCGCATTCTTTGCTGGCACGTCTGCAAGTGGGAGCGCCACGGCTCGCGTACTTCGTGGGTGATCTTGGACACTAGAATCCGGCTGATTGGTAAGCGTCGAAACTGGAAGGCGGCGCCACATTCACTTCCGACGCTCCGCAAGGGTTGCCGTTCCCAACCGCCGGCCACTGCATGAGAAAGCGGACCCGTTGGCCTGTGTGCTCGATGGCTTTCCGCAAGCCTTCCGCCTCGTGCGAATCGTTGTGGTAAGCCTCCCCAATGATCCACGGAGCCCTTACTGGCTGGGCGTTCAACTCCTTGAATACCGCAGAGAATGACGCATAAGCATCATCGTAGAAATGCAGATCGTAAGCAGGCGGGTAAGGATTTAACCCGTAGACATTCGGGACTTCGCTGGCGACATCGACTGTCGGGACCATCGAGAATCCCACCGTGTCATCGATGCCGAACTCCTCGACGTAGCGCTTCCACATCCGCTGCGTGTATCGCAGTTGGTTCGCGTAGAACGCCCACGCCTTGCTTGGGATTCCTTCGTTCATGAGATCCAATCGGTATCCCATGCCAGAGGCGACAACGATGGAGCGGACGCGCACGAGCGCCTTCCAGTTCTGCTCGTAATACTCTTCTTCCCACTGCGGCCAAGTCCCGACATTGTTAGCACCCTGCGGTCCCATCGCCACTTCCACTTCTTCAAACCCATGACTCTTGATGGAAGCGAGAAGATTCGCCAGATTGTCCTGAGATTGCTGGGATAGTTCCCCGCTTGGAGCGTCTAGCAGCGTTCCGCTCGCGGGTCCGTTATAGGCTACGCTGACTCCGTTCTGGAACGTGTGGCCGTCCCAGTGATATATCATCAGCCGCAATCGGCGCTGTCCGTTTGCATACATGTCCGCAAGCTGGGCATCGATGGTCGGTTTATCTATGTGGTATTGCGCGACCACGCCGTAAGGGTCACGATTGCATCCATCGACCCGATACCAGTTGTAGTTGGAACCGCCGATCCAGCGGACTGGTGCGGGTGGTTCTGGCGGAGACACGATGCACCCACTCAGACAGAGCGCCGCGCCCATGATAGCGAATAGTTTCACTTAGGAGAGTAAGCCGTGATTCTGAAGCCCGACGAGCAAATTGGCACACCAGGTTTGCGCGTCCCCTAACGTAGAAAAGGATGCAACCCCCGGCCCTGTTTGGCGAGATGTTAGTACCTGCGTTCCGCCTACCTGAAGGACCTGACTAGCCCGCATGAAAATATTGTTAACGGTTAAGTTGCTCGATGCGTCAATGTCACCTGAAGCGCCCAGCGTTACAGTGCCTCCTGAGCCAGAAACAAGCAGTGACCCGGACCCGATAGACATTGTTCCCGCGCTTATCCTCGAAGCGCTCATGGTGCCCGTTGTAATGCTCGATGCGCTTAGATTCGTGACAGTGATGAGAGAGCAATTTAGCGTCCCTGATACGATGTTCGACGCACTGAGATTCGATACCGTGATAACGCTGGCGTTGATGGTCCCGGCCGTCAACTTATCGGCGGAGAGGTCGTTTATTAGGGCATTCGTTATGGTGGCATTTGCGATCTTGGCTCCAGTGATCGTTGCATTTGCAATCATGGCGTTCGTAATCGCGAGGTTCGAGATCACGCCGTCCCCAGCGACGATGGCTCCCGCCGCGATGGTCCCCGCCGTGATCGCGTTCGTCGCAACCTTGCCCGATGTAATGGCGCTCGCCGCGATTAGGCTCGACGTGATGGATAGAGCCGTGATCTTTGGGGTAGTGATTGCCCCATCCGTGATTTGAGTCGTGATGACTTGCCCAGTAAGGTCGACCGCTGGTACCGCCGCGGTCCATGTGCCCGCCGCGTTGCGATAGAGTTTGTGATCCGACGTGAGGATGACAACGCTGTCTGCCGGATATGTGGTGTTCGGTAGCGTTGGCAGGCTATTGACGATCAGCACTGGCTGGATCGTTGCCGCGAAGCTCCCCGGCGTGATGGAAAGTGGAGGCGGTATCGCATAAGGCGTCTGCGGAGGCTGTACCGCTTCGGTCAACGCCTTACGCAACGCACGCGCTAGGTCCGGCTGGTACGGGCCGAACTCCACAATGTACTTGGTGCTATCGGTTGACGGATAGGTGCGGGTAACTTTGCTGATGAGGAATGAGCCGGAGACATTCAGGCTGTTGAGCGTTACCGGAATCAACTGTCCGATGGCTAGGCCGTCCAGGAACGTGGCGAATGTCCCGCTCTGAATCGGCGTGGCATACCTAGCCAGTTCGACATCGCCCCGCGCGTCAGCCTGCCCGGTTGTGGTGATGTTGCGGTCGACGAGCACCCGCGACTTGATTCCATAAAGCGTTTGGCTGGTGGTGCTGTTGCGGGTTGATGTGATGGGCGTTCCGCCAGTGCTCAGTGCTCCAATGACCTTGACGCGATTCGCGCCGTTCGAGAAGTCCAGAAGGTAAGTCGGCAGATAGAGCGGGTTGAAGGTCGTAACATTGTCCGGCGTGTCGCTGATGCCAAACGGCGCAGCGGTTGCGGCTGGCGAGTGGTACTGCAAGACTTTCTGTGCGTCGACATAGAACTGTGCGCCCGTCAAATTGACGATTTGCTCTAATGCTTGCCGGAGCGAGATGTTATCGAACGTGATGGTCGAGATCGCCGATACTGTGTCGACCGCCGCCGTGCTGATCTCCGGCAGGTACGCTGCGAACAGCGCAGTGATAACTGCTTGGTCCGTGACCGCTGCGTAACTTACCGCAGTTGTGATGATTGTGGCGTCCAGCAGATCGCCATAATTCCGGCAGGTCAGGACGAACTCGGTGTAGCCAGTGCCGGACGCGCCTACGATGTGGCCGATGGGCGCCACCGATATAACGCGCCCATAGAACAGCCGGACGGTTGACGTGCCAGGACTGCCTCCACCGAAGGTTTGATTGCCGAACTCAATGTTGCCGAACTCGCCGCCGCCACCGGCGGAACTGGCAGTGGTCGTGCTGCCCAGGACTTCGACGGTCGCACCGGGAATTAGCCAGGTGTTTAAATCGGCCGGCGAACCGAATATTGACATTTTGCATGTGCCGAGCCGGTCATTGATGCTGTCGGTGATCTCGAAGCCGCGAACCAGCGTATTAGTGACAAGCTCGAACCCACCGATTAGGACTGACGCGATTGCAGAAGTGACGTTGGACGCAAACGACGACTCCGAGCCGACCGTTACGAACGTCGACGGGCTGTTCTGGTTGGCGTACTCGGTAGCGATCCAGGAGGCGGAGAGTTCTACGGTGGATACGCGGGCTTCGTCGATCAGGCCGTTCCAGTAGTAGACTCCACCCCACTGCCCAATATCGACGGAGGTTACTGCGCCAAGGTTGTAGGGTAGAGCGGACTGCCCTATCAACTGGCCGTTCACGTACAACTTCACATTGCCGCTGTTCGCAGCCGTCACTACTAAGTGGTGCCAAACGGTCGTGTCTGGAACTGACGATCCGACGACGGATGCCGTTGAAGCGTAACACCGCCAGTACGTTCCGTTGTATTCGGCAACTACCGTGTCGGTTGAATTTACGTTTGCTACAAAACAACCACGTTCGGTTCCGAGATCCGCGCCTGAGTTGAATTTCACCCATACCGACAGTGATAGTTGGGTGTGGGTTTGTGCATCCGAAAAACTGAGATATTGGCTTGATGCGGACGCGAATGAGCCAGCACCACGAACTTTCCCTGTCCCCGCCGTGACTGCATTCGTGTTCGTTAGGGTCAGCCCATTCCCCGTCGAGTCCGCCAGACTCAGCGTTGACGCACTGCCGAAGTGGTAGACCGCCCGATAACCCGCCCACACTCCGCTCGCGTTCGCGCGGCTGGTCGTAATCGACGAATCGCCATAGGCCAGATAGATGACCGTATCTGCGAGCGCCGATAGTGCCGGGATGCGGACCCACGCGATAATCGCTCCCGTCGTCGCGTCCCACGATTCAATCTCATAGGTCAACGGATTGAACAGCGCCGAATCCGCGAAGAACTGGATGTCATACCCGTTGACGTTCTGGACGTGCCCGCCATTCGCCGCCGTTTTGAGCGTGGCGATGGTTGCCGAAATCAGCACCGGGAAGTGCGTGAGTTCGCCAGCGACCTTAGTGTGGTCGATGGTCAGCGGGAGTATGTAGCTGTAGGACATGAGGACTACGCTGGGACCCCTTGTACCCGTAACATCGCCGCAATCTCGTTCGCAACCGATTTAGGATCAGGATTTGTGATATAGAAATTGATGGTTCGCGGCTGATCCGCCATCTCGCGAGTCGCTACCACAAGCTGGTCGAGCCGTGGAGAGATCACGTTCTTTAACTCAACCAATTGCGCAACAGATGAGATAAGCGCTTGATTCAGAGAAACTGAGAGCGTTTGCAGTAGGTTCCGCCCGGACTCCGCAAGGGTGTTCCCGATGTCTCCCAGCTTGCCGAGGTAGTTCAAATCAGCATCCGTGTTCTGGCTGAAAGACTGGATAGCGTCCGTGAGTGCCGTCCATGGAGCCGCGATCCAATTCCCGCTGGATAGATCCGCCGCCGACTGCGGGCCATAAGTGGGAGCCGCGGGAGCCGCGTAGGGCGTGCCACCAGAAATCTTATGCGTGATCCCGTCAATCACCACCATGCCGCTCTTGTTGGAAGATCCGCCAACGGATTGATTGATCGCGTCCAGCTTGGCCTGGATTGCCACCAAGTCAGGATGCAGCGTACCCCAATTGAACGACATCAAGTCCGTGAGATTGTTATGGAGGTCGCTCAGCGTGTTCGCGTTGTACTCGCTATAGTCCGTCCTGCTGAAAAACTCCAGCAGTTTAGTGCTCCCCTGATTCGAGGTCATCAACTGACCTAGGATTCCGTGGATGTCCTCGCGCATCGGCTGGAGGTGGTCCTGCTTCAGTGCGCCGAACTTGACCCACTGCATGATTCCGTCTGGGCCTTCGAGTGTGATGTCAGCCTTCCGCGTATTCAATTCGATGGCATTGAGGGTCGTTTCCTGGTGCATCGATTGGAAGATTCCGATAACGCCCGTGACTGCCGAAATGGCGGATGACACCGCCGTGACGATCCCCGTCAGCCCCGACGAAACGCCTTGCGCTATTCCGCCAGCAGCGCCACCAGCGTTACCCACTGCCCCACCAGCGGCAGACCCCGCTCCAGAACCAACGGCTCCCCCTGCCGCGCCGACGGTTGTACCAAGCACGCCGCCTCCCGCCGTGCCACCGATGCCGAGTACTTTTTCAGCCGCCGTAATCGCCTTGAGAATGATCCCATCCAGCGCGTTCAATACTGGCTTGAGGGCATCGTTCAGAATGCGGTTAACGAAGGTGGAAACGAGATTTTCTCCCAGCCGCTTAGCCGAATCCCCTAACTTATCGAAATCAAAAATCATGTCGTCTAGAAGTCCCTGCAACCCCGTGTTTGCGATATTGTGCATCTGGGTCACGGTTTCCGTGAATCCGACGTTTTGCGTGTGGATCGCGTCAGCCAGGTGCATGTACTTCAGTTGCAATTCGTCGGTGTTTTGGCCGAGGTCCTGTCCTGCCTGAATTTGCTCTGCGTAGTCCCGCAGTTGCGCGACCATGATTTGATGCAGGCTATAAATCGCCCTGCCGTGGTCGTCCACCGCTTGAGACGCCCTTACGAACGCATCGTGAGTTTCCCTTACGGTTGCCGAGATTGCACTGCCGTCCTGGATGCCCAAAATCTGGGCGTCGTGCAGGTTCCCGAAGGCTTCTGTGTCCTGCCGAATGACGTTCTCTTGCGCCTTAAAGTCGCGCTGCGAATCCCGAATGATGCCATCGAGGGCTTTCATGTCCACATAGTTGACATTCAGCTTGTCATTCGCAGCCGTGAGCGCATCCGCCCAGTCTTTGATGGATTGAATGTCCGTCGCCCACAGCCGTGCGCGGGCCTGCAGAGACGTGGCCTGGGCTTCAAGCAGCGCCGTATGCTGGGTCATCGTTGGCGCGGCCTTCATTATTTCCGTGGTCTGGAATGCAATCAGGTCTTTGCTGTCCTGCATCGCGTTGTTCCACTGCGATGTTTCCTTGAAGATGTTGGCGAACTCCGGGTGCATCTTCTGCATCGCGGCAACGACTTTGAGGCGTGCCTCGGCCAAATCCTTCTCGGTCCCAATGCCCAACTTCTCGGCCTTTTCGACAGCCGATAGGTTATCTTCAGCGGCCTTTAGGGACTTCTCTAGTGCATCATGGGCAAGGGCGAGATCGCCTGCGGATTTAACGGCGGATACAGAACTCTTAGCGTGGGAATCGAGCGTCTTGACAAAGGACAAGACCGAGTCCTTAGCCGAATCAAACGCCCCTCCCGTAGTGGTTGACGCATGACTCAGCGCCGTGGCGGAATCGACACCCTTCAGCCAAGTGGCATC
>VFSW01002467.1_pt1 | contig 27930 bp, 18 predicted proteins | sample 5358111 | NCBI WGS metagenome assembly VFSW01 (sample SAMN11554181, study PRJNA540505) | mine drainage metagenome | isolation source: sediment from site ElyBrook_90M | place: USA: Ely Copper Mine, Vershire, VT | collected 2017 | reverse complement strand
AGATGAAGGAGTCCCTCCGGGCGGTCTTCGCTGGAGATCTCTCTAACGATGAGGTAAGTGAACTTCTAGAGAGATGGTGCTCGCGTGCAGCTCGGTCTCGGATTGAAACGTTTGTCCGATTGTCAAAGACAATACGAACCCATAAGGCGGGCATCATGGCCGCAATCGAACTCGGCGTATCAAATGGTCGAGTTGAAGGTTTGAACACCAAGATCCGATCGATCATTGCTAGATGCTATGGGTTGCATTCTGCTGAGGCAACTCTAGCTTTGGTGATGCTTTCTTGTGGACCAATTGATCTCAAACTTCCCCATGAGAGGGCGAGTTGATCCACATGAGTGTCAATAGAGCCAAATATCTTACGTCCGGAGATTGGATATTTCTAAAGTTGATTAAAGGCAGCCAATTGTTTCGCAAATGCAAAAACGCCGAAATTGGGTAGGCGAAGATAAAGGATTAGTCGAATCTGTGTCACTTAATGGACCGAATCAAGCTGACAGCAACACAAGCGCTTAAGCTAACTACAGAATGAGAATGTCAAGATGCTTCGTCTGAGTGTGGCTGTGTTTAATCCGATAAAGTTCTAACCGGATCACTAGCACAATCTCGCCAGGGTATTGGATTGAAAAGCTACAGTAGCGCCGATTTGATAGCTGTACTTCAACCCGACCAATATCGAAACAAAATACAGTGGCTATTGCTGATTAGCTTGGTATACGTGCACAAATTTTACCTCCATCGAAGTCGGAAACTCCGTTGAGCCGCTTGGGTTACCAACAAAAGTGCCTCCAACGGCCAAGTTCAAAATAAGATATAGCGGCACGTTAGGGATTCCGGTGCTTTGCGTGAAATCTACCACTCCATCAATACTCCACGTCAGCTTGGATGGCGTCCAAGTAATCGAGTAATCGTGGAATGCGGAAGAGGAATCCGCTCCGCCGGTAAGGTGATGGATATCAGTGGCTTGACCATCTGGAAGGAGAGTGTGTTGTGACATCCAAATCGTCGTTGGATATTGACCCTTTTCTTCCGCAATATCTACTTCAGGAAGCGGTGATCCGCCTTCTGGCAACATCCAGATTCCAGGCCATAAGCCCTGTCCATCGACGAGTTTGGCTCGAACTACGACTTTTCCATAGAGAAATGCAAAGCGCTTTTGAGTGGTTACCATACCGGATGTTATCGAGTTATTTAGAAGACCCGACCTCTTTGCTGTCAGACTAAGGACTCCTCCTTTCACCGAAACATTTCTTGGTTGGTAGTATTGAAGCTCTCCGTTATATGGGTATTTCCACTCTACAACATTCCAGGCGGACAGAATATTGGGATCTGAGAAACTGGAATTATATATTAAGTGCCATCCCAATCGCTTGTCTATCAAAATTTGCTGTTGAGGAGACCTAGGAAGGGAACTCGATTTGTAACCTACTGTTACAGCCGGTTCGGCTTGGAGTGGAAGTGGCGAGGAAAATTTCTGATTCTGAGCTGTGATCCTAAGCGCCAAAGCGATTGATACCAAAACGAAAATCACTCTAGTTGATCGCGATCGAATTCTCCTTCGAGTGAGAGCTTTTCGTTGCGAATTTAACTCTTTGCGCAGCAACGTCTCATTTCTGATTTGGTTGGACGTACTCATTACTTTGACTTTACCCATGAGACGCGGGTCATTTCGTTCCAACCATGACGGTTAGTGAAAAATTCAATATGTCCCCTTACGCGCCAAAAGTCGTTGACGTAGTAGTACCAAAACGGCATGTGAAGGGCAGTCCTAACAATGGAAAGAAGCTGTCTGATGCTTAGCATAGGGAAGGAACCGTCGTCGAGTATGAGGGCCCCAATTCCGAGAACGTAGTCAAGTACGATATTAGTCGCAAATAACCAAGCAATCACAGATGCACTTTGAAGGCCTTGAAGAATTGAAATAGCTATCGCAAAAATTCCCGTGAGAGCGATGTAAGGCGAGAGTACTTCAACGAAGAAGACATAAGGCAAGCTAAATAAGCCAACTACGCCATACTTATACCGAAGAAGCATTCCAAAAAAACGCAGCGAGTTAGCGAGATTACCCTTTGCCCATCGACGTCGCTGTCCACTCAAACTGCGCCACTGCTCGGGAGCTTGGGTCCAACAAACGGCCTGGGGACAGAACGCAATACGATAATCACGCCGTCGATCCATAAGAAAGCGGTGTATTTTCAGAATAATCTCCATATCTTCCCCAGGGGCCTTTGTGTAGTAACCCCCAATCTCAACAAGGAGGTCTCTCCGAAAAACTCCGAATGCACCCGAAACAATTATCAGCCCGTTCATCAAGCCCCAGCCGGTGCGCCCGGCTACAAATGCCTTGGCATACTCCATCATTTGGCAGCGAGCTAAGATATTTCGGGGCTGGGCAATCATCGAGACCTGGCCCGCGGTGATCGAGCATCCATTTCCTATCCTGACGTACCCACCCACAGAAACAACTCGCTCGGGGTCCTCTAAGAAGGTCTGAGCCATATTGAATAGAGATTCTTTGTCAAGCAGACTATCTGCGTCTATCATGGCAACGAGCGGAGATGTTGCGTAACAGATTCCGACGTTTAGAGTGTCGCCTTTCCCTGAATTTGCCTTATCAATTACAGTCAGATTTGGATACTTAGAATTTTGAAACGTTCCTCTAGGGCGATTTATGATTTCGATTTCAGAATTTATCATTTGCCGAGAGGACTCCACTAACTCAAAATGTTCAACGACTGTTTCAAGAGTTGAGTCTTTCGAACCATCGTTTACAAAAATTATTTCCAATCCCGGGTAGTCAAGTTTTAGCAAGTTAACTATAGTTTCAACGGCGGTAACTTCTTCATTGTATGCAGGAATAATCACTGCTATTGGAGGGAAGACGAAGGCATCCTTCCGTCTAATCATCGGGAACATTGCCGCGTGCGAATCTCTCTTGATTCTAAGACCAGAAATTATTAGAAGAACTATATACAGGAGATTAACTATCAGCGCGAAAAATACAGCAAATTTCGCATAATCGTCAATAACTATAGTGAGCATATAAGGCAGCAATTCCATTCAAGGTCTGAATTTATTTACATATATCATTTGGCGATCAGTGAGCTTTATTAAGCGTCCACCGGCGCGAAGACCGAACACGACACTGTGCACAATGTGAAATACAAAGGTCTCCTGGTCAATAATTCTCTTTGCAATCCAAAAAGTCTCACTGGGTGCGATTCAGTCCGTGGCGTTGCAGAATCTCTAACGACTCGTTAGCTCTCAACCTAACCCACCAAACATCATCCTTGCGGCACTGCTCCAGGTAGCAAACGACTGATATTTCGGAACAAGAGCGAGCCTCGGATGCAAAGGTGATGCGAGCTTGCGGCTTCATCCACCAGGTGTTCATATATGGAGGCATGCTCCTGTGGGTATTCATGTAAAGCCGGATGGCTGCGCAAACGACATCTACGTCCGAATTTTGAAACACGAAGTGCCAGTCGACTACCGTTTCTATGGCAAAATCCCGGCGCAAAGCAAGAAGCTCGAGAGCTGACAAAACAGCTGTTTCGTCAGCTAGAAATTCGTGGATTGTAGATGAAAAATCAATCTCGGACGCACTAAGCATTTCGGCGATAACGCGGGGGGATAGTTTCTCGAACCGAAGCATAAGGATCCAAACCGTGCGTATGAACCTTTCGTCACGAGACCACCTCACCACTGCCGTAGAAAGTAAGTAAGCTTCAACCGACCAGTCTTTTCGCTTGAGCGTTTTTACCATTCTGTCGACCAAATCGGGATTGCCAACCTTGACAAGAGCTTCCGCTGCAATAGTTCGCCTAGCCCGAATAATCGATCGCTGTTTTTTTATGTACTTTGTAGCTATACGCGTGTTAAGCGCTAGATTTTGCAAACCTTCTATGATTTTGGGATCATCACTATCTGCCAAACGAATAATCGCGATTTCGAAGCTCGAATTCCACTTCCTAATGTAACGTTTAGGGATTGCATCGTAAATTTCTAACGGATCCTCGATCCATACGTTCGCAATTGAATTAACATGCGTTAGCACTCTTTTTGTCCTTAAACTGTACGAATACTTTTGAGTGATCAAGGCCGAAATAAGTATCACCACGATCGCCGCACCCACGATGAATAAACTTTGAATACTTGGAATTACCACGAGCCACCTGCGTTCAAAGAGTTGTCACAGATGCTCTGGAAGCTCGAAATCCTTCGAGCGCGTTGATTGCATCGAATACTAGAACGTTCTGGGTCGCAACATAGCTGTAATCGACAGTCGAATGCTTGGTCGTTATTATCAAACAGTCTGACGTCTCCACAAGTTCTTCAAGGTTTATTGAACTTGCGGTCCAATTTGAACCATAAGGGTCACTTATCTCTGGAATGAACGGATCGTGGTACCTTACGACCGCCCCTCTCCTGGTGAGCTCAGATGCGATATAAACAGCTGGAGACTCTCGGGGATCTGGAATGTCAGCTTTATACGAGACACCTAGAATCCCAATCTTCGAATCTCTTAGAGCTTTGCCGTTATCACTCAAAATACGTACCAATTTTTCTACTACAAAAATCGGCATTCCCCTATTGATTTCGTTGGCAACCTCTATGAGACGGGCTGGAGCTGAAAATTCCTGAACCTTCCACGATAGATAAGAGGGATCGCAAGGGATGCAGTGCCCTCCTACCCCAGGACCTGGCTTGAACACACTGATTCCGAAAGGCTTCGTTCCGGCGGCAGCAATCACTTCCCATATGTCGATACCCATACGGTCGCACAGCATTGCGAATTCGTTGACCATTGCAATGTTGACAGATCTGTACGTGTTCTCGAAGATTTTGGCCATCTCCGCTACGGACGGCTTGCTAACTGGTACCACACTATCCACGACCGCCATGTAGAGTTGTGTAGCGTGAGAAAGACACGCTTCGGTTATTCCCGAGACCAATTTTGGCGTATTGGACAGAGTGAAATGCAAATTTCCGGGATCAACCCTCTCTGGAGAAAATCCTGCGAACAGATCAACACCTATCGTCAGCCCAGTTGATTCCAGTTTGCCCTTCAGCAGGCCTTCGGTGGTTCCGGGATAGGTTGTGCTCTCCAGAACTACGAGTTGCTGGGGTCTGACAAGGTTTGTAACGACCGAAATTGCAGCTTCGACAAACGACATATCGGGAACCCGGTTGCGCGTAACTGGGGTCGGCACGCAAATTACAAAAACATCAGCTCTTTTGAGCACATCGGTATCTGAAGAAATTTTTAATTGTTGCGAGAGTATGGCAGCCGCAAGTGAATCTCGATCGATCCCCGGTTCCCCAGTAGCTCCGTTTAGAACTTTCGCTATTCTGTCTCTCGACGTGTCATAACCGACAACTTCGAATCCGGCTCTAGCGAATGCTTGAGCGAGAGGCAAACCAACATAGCCAAGGCCAAGTATCCCGACAATCGCTGTTTTACACTTGATTTTAACTCCAAGACTCGAACTTTCATCCTGATTTGCTTCTTCGCTGTTGACTGTCATAATACGCTAACGCCCTGCTCAAATTTCCCTATGCCAATGATACACTTCAGGTGAATTCTAAAGTCGTCATATCGACCCAGATTCTTGATCTATCCTCGCAGAAAGAAAGTTAAAGGCAATTTAAGTTCCATGGTACGCCGCTACTATGTCGTCGGCAATCTTGCAACTCCGGTCACTTACCGGTCGATGGACTTCAATAAACCGATAAGTCTCTTCTGTCCGATGGGAACAAGATTCGCAGAGAGCGCTAACTTGAATCTAGTTATTCTTTCGAAACTATGGACGTTTTTAGAGTTGAATGTCTTTTCACATTAGAGAGCTCACGAGCAAGTTATCGCCAACGATATGTTAAAACTGCTGTTCAGAAGAGACAAAATAGGTTCTGCCCAGTAGTGATTTCACTCAGAGTAACGAATCTTTAATAAAAATTCGTTAAAGTTGCAGGTCAGTATTCGGCTTTAGATCATTCGGAACTTCCTTTTGAATGAGGTTCCATATCCTGCACGCTGTAAATATGACAATCTTCAAATAATATTATGTCAAATACCGGCTAGGTCATTCCAACTCCCGCGCAACGCAAATTGATCTTTCCCGTAAGTTTGCCCATGCGATCTAGTAGCAGGGGTCAGGTAATACTTGGTCTTCTACTTAACGGCCAAATAAATAAATCTCCTTTTAAATCTACATCGTCATCCTGTCGCAATATCGCGTCGATGTGACATTGCTTTCATTGTAAATAAGTCTCTTGACTAATTTACAATAAATTAGTCAAGAGACTTATTAATTGGCATGTCTTTAACGGACACCAAATCGAAATCGACAAAGCCTTCCTTCATCCATCAATACCCCCGTGGAGCATTCGTTTAATGCAATTCCCAAACTAGCTCGTAGGGGATTGCACCTTGAAGGTGCTCCGAGCAAAACGTGCAAATTCAAGGAACGGGAAATTAGGAGAGATCCTGGCTATTGTCAGATAATCTGCTGACCTAGTGGTCGCAAACTGCAATGGTGTCTATTCGCACCCACGACTCTCCGAGGAAATCGCTGTCGCTTACTGGGTGGATTCAACTAGACAGCGCAACGAGTTCAGCGAATCTTCCCTCTGGCATCCTTTAGGCAGGGTCTTAGTGGGTCGGCCGTTGAGGCTTCTTTTTGATCCTTTGGATAAAGTATCATCATTCGCCGGAGTTCTCGCCCTATGGGGTGGCACATATTTTACTTGAGCAGATGCCAACCATCCTGACACCTAGGGCTAGCTCGGACTCTTAGTCCCAGGTAATGGATTTTGCTAGTTCCTTGCGCAACGTCTGAATTGCACGTCTCATCGCTGCTTCGACGGACACAGTGCCGTGGTTATCTGGAAGGTGTAAGAATAAGGAGAAAACGGGTGGTGCGCTCGACGAGCGTGCGAAGCGCACTGGCAATCCCGTTCCCAACGATGAGATCACCCTCGAAAGTGTCCGGGAACGGCTAGGACCTCCGCTTCTGCTGGGCGCTCGGAGATCATCACCATGTTGGCGACTGGACCACTCTTCCATATCTTTCCCTTGGGGCGCGCTTGAGTTCTTCCCGATCTCAAACACCGAGCGAGCTCGCATCCGAATTCTCCACGTCCTTGGATGTAAAGGGGTGCTATAAATCGTCTCATGGCGGACACGCATCACCTCATTGTCCTTAGAAGTCCGCAACAAGGCTGTAGGCAATCGCGCAAGAAGATCAAAGCTTTTAAAGCCATGACGTCACCTGAGCGCAAAGAGCCGGATTGATCACCTTTGCCACCCTAGGTCGCTTGGTATTGCTATGGGCCTTTAGATAGTAAGGCCATATGAAACACGACTACCGACCACCATTAGCACCGACCTCTCGGGTGATTATTAAAGGTGAAAGCATGATAGTGCGAGGAAACTGATTCATTAAGATATCTCTAGCTATTGCGTGGGAGATTTCCTCTTGTTCTCGTGCGATCAGTGCACCTTCGCGAGGTGACCACACGTCAGCTTTCACAGGTCGTGGCTGACCACCCAACACAACATCGAAGCCGGAGTGTGAGAATCCAATCTCTTTAGCGCTGATCTCAGGGTATTACTCTCTGAAGTTTTTTTAGATCGTAATCCGCCCGCGAGATCCGATGAGAGATAGTGAAATGGTAAGTTATTTAGCATCCCTTGTTCTTGATTGAATCTAGCAGAAGACTTCTCACTCAATCGTTGCGCTCACCCCTTGAACCCGAGCCTGTACTCAAGGAAAATAGTTGACTGGGAAATATTTGAAACTGTAAGCTCCGAGCAGCTGGAGCTTAAAGTGAAACGGGCGATAGCTAGAGAGAATATTGCTTCAAGCACGATCCATAGTGAAAGTGGGTCACCCTTGAAGGGACGGTTATTAGCTGAGTAATTACACGAGCCAGATGTAAATATATCAAAGTCACGGCCTGGGGTATCATCGTTAACCGGCTAATCGTGAGGCTCCATTCCCGAGAATCATTTTGCCTCGATTAGCAGTTTAACAGGGCATTATCCTGGATCAAAGCGGAGATTCGAGCGCACTAATGTACCCGTCAGCCGGATAATCAAATGATAACGCGCAGATTGAATCGCTCTTCAAGACCGTCAAGTACTTCCCAACTTATCCATATGGAGGATTTGCCACAATCGGCGAGCACCGTATTGGATGAGAAATTTCGTTGATCACTAAGGCAACGATCATAAACACGAGAGCTGCGAGGTTACTAAAGTGGCAAATCTTGCCGACAGCAGCGAACATCTCAAGCCATTTGCTAAGCTGAGCGAAACTGCAGGCGGGACCAACGTGAACCCACACTAGAACTTCTGCATTTCGGGTAGTTGCAGAGACTTCTGGTCCGCTACCAAGGGCATCAATTATTCCTGCAAATAATTCAGGTGGAGATGAATCAAAAGGCGAGCGAAGGCAAGTCACATAGATTCTGCCAAAGTGACGACTTTGTTAACAGACCCTGGAAAAGCTTATCCTTTCGGATCTATGGCTCTTCCAACTCAAATCGAAAATTGCTGAAAGAGCTAAGCCAAATGACGATTCGTCTCACTCATAATTCCAGGATCCTCAGCTCCAATAGCAAAGACAGGTTGCAGCAACCTAATAGCCGACTTGCGAGTAAACGATATGAGAGCTTCGAGATAGGAGCATCACCAGATGTACAATTGGGCAAAGCGATGCTTACCTTCGGATAACCTATCTTCATCCTCCAATAAAAATGGGTCTTGATATTTTACGCGGGTCTATCGTTTTGGTTCGAGAACGGCGACGTACTCCAAGTGCTCACTCTGCGGAAATAGGTCGAGGGGCGTAATGGACATCACGTCATACTTTTCGCTAAGTAACTCAAGATCACGATTGAGGGTCGAACCATCGCAACTTACGTAGACAATCTTGGCGAAGCTATGCCGCATTATCTCAGCTGAGATCTTAGAGTCGAGACCACTTCTAGGTGGATCCATAACTAAGAGACGGCTACCCTTCCCCTTTGGAAATTTAAAGCGATCGACCCTCCCTTGCGCTAACTCTACGTCGTCGTAACCTGAAAGGTTCTCATCGGCGTCACCAAGTGCGTCAAACGATGATTCCACAAGCGTGTAGGCCCCCAAGATTCCTCCAACGTAGATGAGTTGTTTGGTCAGAAGGCCAACGCCACTGTAGAGTTCAAAGACTTCGTCAAAGTGTTCTCCTCGCGTGGCGGCTAACACTTGGTCGGCAATGATCTGTGGTGCGAGCTTGTGTGACTGCCAAAATGACATAGCAGAGATCTGGTACTCCTGGCCGTTTACTGTCACCTGCGATACGATCTCATCCTCTATCTCTTCGGCCTTTAGGTCGAAGAGTAGGTACTCCTGGCTATCGGCGTCTTCTTTTACGACAGCAAAGGGAAATTCATCGAGTCCACGAAGTTCGATAGAGCAGTTTTCAGGCCACGTTGCTTCGAAGGCTTCCTTGAAACGCTCGTCGGCGATTACACAGTCGTCGATCGCAATTGGATCATTGCTATGGCGTCTATCGAATGAAAGTCGTCCGTCTTCGTCACTACGAAGACGAATTCTCGTGCGAAAGCGCATCTGATCCCCTTCGACCGTCACGATCGGAGCGATCACCTCAGCAAACTTTCTTAGCGCCGACTGGGCGATGGCTTCCTTCCACTCGACTTGGTGGACATAATTCATATGCTGGAGGTCGCATCCACCACAAGCATCTACGCCGTAATGGGCACAGGGTGGAGACACCCTGTCTTCGGAGGCAGTAACAACTGCAATTGCACTACCGAAAGCAACCTTCGACCTCTCTCGGTCAATTCGGACTTGAACTTGCTCGCCATCGATTGAGTTTCTGACGAAAATAGTTTTGCCACTATCTAATCGGGCAACTCCCCCACCATTTGCGGGTCGTAAAATCTCAACTTCTTCCATCGTCTGCTCAATTCTCAAAAGGTTCGCTCCATAAAGGGTAATTGAAATTATTGACCCATCGGTTTGAGCGTTGCAATTACCCGTTTTGACGTATGTAACTTTTTAGAGCCATGATCCATCGACGAACTCCATGTAACTGCACCAGAGGTAAGTGCCAAAGGATTAAATTCGGCCACATCGGCTTTAAGCCTCCGTTGAATTAACCTTATCAAAATCTAAACGCTCAGGTAGAAGAAGCTTGGGTGCGCTAGAAGGTTCTAGCTTTTACTTGTCGGTTAGTTCTTTTACATCCTTCGCCCTTCGCGATCAATCCGAGCTTATTGCCGGCCTGAAAAAGGATTACGAAGTACTTCACGTTCCTTGGCGATCAACTTGCGATGCGATCAGGGATTTAATCGACGGTCAGGATTCAGCCGTGTTGTTGAGTCAGTGAAGCTGCTGGATCTCCGATAGACGTTGCTGCGGCGCTCGAAACCGTGCCGGCAAAGCATCCGATGGTATAGGGGTACTCGGCTGTCGCGTCGTAGTGATACATGTTCACTGTTTTACCATCCCACTGAACCGGTGAAACCCGGCCATGGCATTGATCGAGCTGAGAGTTCGTAACGAGCGATCCATCGCTATTTCGTTCGACGTAGATCCCGAAGCCATCGAGTGCGTATCCAACGAGCGTAGATGATCCCTTGGCGTTATTCAATATACAGGAGGATATGTTGTGATAGTGGTAGGTACCAAAGTGGTCTGGGTGACCTCCGCAGACGTCTTGGGTCTCGTGTGCTACCGCATCTAGCGAACCAGCGTCTAGGGCATTGAATAACATCACACCATTGGTCAGAACGCCGATCGCTCCCTGAGGAAGACACGATGGACTACTCGCTACTATTGGCGAAGCGGGAAGGCTAACCGATATCGCATTTGGCGATATATGGTTGGGGTTAGTATCGTATTGGTACGCGGGGTCGCTTGGAGAAATTGGAAAGTTGCCAACTGGCATTCCAACGGGCACTGAATCAGTTGCGATCGTTCTAACTCCATTCGATACGCTCATGTGGAAGTATGCGTTCGGATAGTAGTTAGACCCCTGAACGGCTATCTTTGCCGACGGCGTCCACGTATTAGTTGCGGTATTGATCCATGGACCGCCGTGAACCTTGCGGTTATTAGTGCGAAGCGTTCCACAGCTATCGACGTAACCGACCGCGCCTGATCCATAGAGCACCTTGCCGTCTCCAAGGGGCAAAGAGCCAGATCCATTCCCAGAATTAACAGCAGTCGTAGACGACGAAGCCGTACCTTGCGTTGTCGCCGGCGATACAGTTTGCGAGGTCGATGAGGACGGGCCAGAACCTGTACCTAGAGAAACAGTACTCGTTCCGCAGCTGGCAAGGATTGCGGCTAGACCGGAGAAGATTAATCGTCGGGTAGCAGCGATATGACTAATTTGGGATCTTTTATCTGACATGGCATTGAAGCTATCGACGGGTAGTTATTGAATTATTAAATACGTCAGTACTGCCAAAAACATCGAACCTCTAAGCACGCCGTATCCATCTAGCAGCTCAAGATCCTCAAGGTAATACTCGGTAATGATGCCAAAAGTTGCGCAAACTACTTATCCTCTTGCCGTATCGATAGCTACCGGATTCCAGCAAGTGCTCAGGGGGGAATTTCCTATTCACACCACAGCACCCCCCCTGTTTCAAGGGTGCCTATCCTGATATCGACGTTCAACCGGTACCTATCTATAGGGGTGGAGTTACTTTATCAATTACGAGCGCAATCGACAAGCTGTAAGAAGTGGTTCGGTTACTAGGCACACCACTACGTACCCTGGTATAAATCGGCGCAAATGCGGCCGATTGTACGCCTTGTCATTAACAGCTGGTCTAAGCAGCCTCAGTCAATCGAGATCTCTGCAATTGGCATATCGTCGTCTGCATTTGGCGTGGCATCTTCTGCTCCCGGCGCCTTCGAACTTCCACGAGCCCACGAAATCACAGCTGCCACAACGCAGGCTATGACGGCAAAGATGAAAGCTTCACGAATTCCTGAGGCAAATGGTACGGAGATCAACTTTGGAAAGAAGCCTCGTCCAGTTAGCGCCACAACGTCAGCGTGAGGAATCTGTGCCATAGCGGTCGGACCCAACAACTTAGCTATCGGATTATAGCCAAGGAGGGCGGAGAAGAGGACGGATACAGGAGGTACGTGAGAGAGGGCACTTGCTGCTGCTAATTTGACTCCGTGCGCTGTCAATCCCTTGGTAAGTGCCGATGGGAGAGTAGCCGAAAGTCCTGCGATCATTAGCGAGAAGAAGATACCAATTGAAAACACCTGGGCTGAGTTTTGAAAGGTAGAGTTCATCGCTCCGCCGACTCCCCTGTCACCAGGTGGCAGTGAGTTCATAACCGCCGCGCGATTCGGCGCAGCAAAGAGGCCCTGTGATAGCCCTGAGGCCAAAAGGATGATCGCGAAAGTTGGATATGAAAAGTCGACAGGCAAGAAGAGGAAGGCTACGAAGGCGAGTGCCGTTCCGATCGGCCCTATGGTTGCAAAGATGCGGGGGCCAATCTTGTCAGAGAAGTAGCCTGAGAGCGGCCCGGCGACGAGGAACCCGATTGTTAGTGGCAGCATGTAGATACCAGCCCACAAAGGCGTAGCCTCAAAGCTATAGCCGTGAAGTGGCAACCAAATTCCTTGGAGCCATATGATCAACATGAACATCAACCCACCCCGAGAGACCGATACAAGGAAGGTTGAAATGGTTCCAAAGGAGAACGCCCTGATCCTGAAGAGGCTGATTCGAAACATCGGGTGATCGCTTTTCACTTCGACTACGACAAATACCGCAAAGAGGGCTATACCAGCTAGGAGTTCTCCGAGTACCACAGGAGAGGTCCATCCAGTAGAACTCTTTCCGTGTGGTTGAATTCCATATGTAATACCAATCATTACAAGCACGAAGGCCAAAGCAAACGTAACGTTGCCTATCCAGTCGATCTTGGCTGGTTTACGCAAACCTCTCTCTTCCAGTTTGAGATATGCCCAAATGGTTCCAAAGATTCCGATCGGAACTGAGATCAGAAAGATCAACCTCCAGTTGATTGGGGCTAGAAGGCCACCTAATACAAGGCCGATGAACGAACCCGATATTCCAGCGACTTGGTTGATACCAAGAGCAGTTCCTCGTTGGTTTGGCGGAAAGGCATCGGCGAGAATAGCTGAAGCGTTCGCAACGAGGAACGCCGAGCCCACACCTTGGAGGAGGCGAAAGATGATCAGATATAGTGCACCACTTCGACCATGGTAAGGATCGACGGTCAATATCAATGATGCAACGGTGTAGATGACAAAGCCAAGGTTGTACATCTTGACTCGTCCAAAGATATCTCCAAGGCGACCAAGGCTGACGACGAGGACGCTCGTAATAATGAGGAATCCAAGGATCATCCAGAGTAAGTAGAAGCTATTTCCTGGAGCAAGTGGATCGAGGCCGATCCCTCGGAATATGTTAGGTAGGGCAATTAGCGTTATCGAGGAGTCGATGGTAGCCATCAAGACTCCAAGTGTCGTATTTGATAACGCTATCCACTTGTAACGGTCTGACTTTCCATTTAAAAGTTTTTCACTAATCATCGAATACCTGTCAATTAATCTTTTCGATCACTTCGAAACCCCGAAAGCGGTTCAAGTTCTCACCTAACTTGCACAAGTACCAGTGCAATAGGGTAAGTGCCTGCACCCGGTGGTCGACGAGAGAGATTCTATATTGGGAATTATATCTGTCACAGAATAAACTATCAGATATGTCAGAAGTAGCCAACCACGATCTTCAAATTACCGCCCGTGAGTTGACGCAAGTCATCGCCAATCTTCGTCGGGCTATGCGCCGCACTCAGCATGATCTTTTCTCTGATCGATTCTTTACTACTTCGGAGTACGAATTTTTAAGGTTCGTCGCTGATCACGACAAGGTTAGGGTAGGCGCAGCAGCCGAGTCCCTTTCAATTGCGCCGAATACCGCATCAACGATCGTGAATCGGCTTTTGAAGATGGGAGTGATCTCCAGAACTGGATCTGCAGCAGACCGACGCGTAGGCGAACTATCGCTCACTGAATATGGACGAGAGAAACTCCTTACTCTCATAGATCACAGAGTTTCCATTCTGGTTGCTGCGTTCTCGAAACTCGATGGTGAAGCTGAATTCGCGATTCGTAATGCCCTACCGGCCCTAAATCACCTCATCGATATTGTGGTAAACCTTGACGGTGACAATATCCGCGATGCGAACATCTAGCTTAAGCGAGCCAATTTTCTTTGCAATTTACCTCTAGTACTCCAATCTCCCGCAGTCGCCCACGTGACGGGCTTATATGCCATGTCACGTATCTGTCGTCGCCGTAGATTGCTAGGTGAGGCCACGCTCCTCGAACTTTCGTGGCCTCCGCGCCTTGTCTTGTAAAGAGGGGAAGACCTCTGACCTCATTCGTGATCATTGGAACGAATAGAAAGCCCACGAGTCGCTGACGCCCAGTGCAAAGGTTTTGTCTTTAGAAGCATCAGGTTTGCAACTCACCCTCTCGGATGGCGTCTTGCAAAGTGACTCTCTGCTAAATCAATCACAATAATTTGCCCCTCCACTGCACCTATGTACTGCTTTCGCGCCACTGTCAATCCTGAACATCCACGACGTGGCGATACGAGATCGCATCACGACCCGACGAATGTTAAAGGCGCCCAATTACCAAAGGTGATATTTGACTAAGTGAAAAATCATCTGTTACGTGCTAACTCATGCCATATTGTTAAGGCCTAAAACTGAACGAGTTGGGATAACTCGACTCTTTTGGCCATTTGATCTAACGAAGTTGATTGACATAAATCAACATTTCGATTAGGGTTAAAGGACAGAGGTCATACCAACTGATCTAGCAATGCGATCTAGTTGGGACCTCCCATTTGATCTTTAGGGGAGATCAAAGTCACGGTTGCCTAACTGTGCTCTACAGGTGCAGTTTAAGGTAGGAGGGGAATCGTTGAAGGAAATAACTAAGAGTGAACCTAGGTCTCTGCCTGGTTCGGTGACACAAAACCGTACAAAGAAGAGATCTAAAAGTCTCAGCTCTCGGGAAAAGCGGTTTGCATTTTGGTTGATATTGCCTACATTCGTAGGGCTAACAGCAATCTTGTTGTATCCTTCATTGCAGACGATCCTTTGGTCATTTCAGCACTACGTACTTACTGACCCACTCCAACACAACTACACATTCTCTAACTACACCCAGCTCCTTCATGACCATGTGTTTTGGCTGGCGCTGAAATTTACAATCTTCTACGCTGTACTAAGCGTCATAGGTCAGTCGATCGTCGGTTTAGGCGTAGCCTTGATGGCTAACAGGGAGTTCAGAGGAAGGGGCCTCTTTCGGGCAGCATTGCTCTTTCCATGGATGATGCCAACCGTTATAACCGCCGTCGTGTGGCGTTTTATGTATGACCCAAACTATGGCCTCTTCAATGGCGTTCTCCAGCGGCTCGGACTTCCCCACTCGTTCGTTTGGCTAGGGTCGCCTACGCTAGCGATCATCGCACTCTTCCTAGTGGCGATTTGGAAGGTGAACTCTTTTGCTGCGCTCGTCTTCCTCGCCGGTCTTCAATCGATTCCAGCCTCGGTCTATGAAGCAGCCGATGTAGACGGGGTTACTGCGTGGCAGAAGTTCACTCGAATAACAATGCCTATGCTTAGGCCAACCATTCTTGTTGTCTTGGTATTGAGAACTGTAGAGGCACTTCAGGCATTTGATATCATCTACGGCCTTACCCTAGGTGGCCCTGGATATGCAACTCTGAATCTGCCTCTTTACCTCTACCAGCAAGCCATCCAAGGCTTGAACTTTGGATATGGTTCAGCAATGGGCGTCGTGCTTGCGATCATGATCTCAGCCTTTGCAATCTTCTACGTTAAAGTCCTATACCGTCCCGAGTCCTTGGGCTAAAGAGCGAGTCGAGCTAGAAAATGTCTATTACAGAAGTTCCAAGTCAACGTGATTCAAAGCGCAAAGCTTCACCTCCGCGCTACCGGAGTGGTCCTGTTCGACGCTCCAAAAGGAGCGGCTGGGGCAAGGCCCGCATGGGGCTATTCAATGCGAGTGCAATCGTTCTCGGCTTTTACGCCCTATTTCCTGTCCTTTGGATCATCATTACCTCATTGAAGCCTCAGTCTCAGCTCACAACGCAACCTGTCACCCTGATCCCATCGTCGATTACTCTCGGTAGTTATCGAACCGCACTTGGACAGGCTCCCTTTGGCCGCTACTACATAAATTCGCTCGTTGTAAGTATCTCCTCCACCGTCGCTACCCTCTTTCTCGGGACGCTAGCCGGATATGCGATAGCTCGTTTGAGATTTAGATTCAAAAAGACAGTACTGTTGGTAATTCTTGGATTTTCGTTCCTGCCACCAATTACCCTCGTCGTACCGCTCTTCAACCTCTTTCGCCACTTTGCACTACTCAATACTTATTGGGCACTCATCATCCCTTATACCTTCCTCAGTCTCCCCATATGTGTTTGGCTCATGAACGCATATCTCCAAGACCTTCCGAAGGAGTTAGAAGAGGCTGCAATGGTCGACGGACTCAACTACTTTGGGGCATTCATACGTATCATTTTGCGGGTTGCTATACCGGGAATTGTCACCGCAGGGCTGATCATCTTCGCCACGGACTGGAACGAATTCCTACTCGCTTTGACATTCATGACCGATAACTCAATGCGAACCCTTCCGGTTGGAATAGCACTATATCCAGGACAATACACATTCCCTTGGGGAATTATCTCAGCGGCTACAGTCCTCGCATTGGTTCCGGTTGCACTCGCGGTTTCAGTATTTCAAAAGCGTTTGATCAGCGGAATGACACTAGGAGCCGTCAAATAATGACAATTAGCGAAACCAGTGCTAGCAAATTAGACGGTAATAAGTTTCTGGTTCGAACGATCGAAAGTTACAGCCAGGATCGAGACGGCCTCTGCCTTAAAGTCGGTGGTGTAAGTTACGTTCCCATCGGCATGGTAGCTGGCATTATAACCTCTGAGCCAACTGCTCGACAGGGACTTGAATCTCTCCTTCCCAATGCTCCAACCCTAGAGCAGATGGATGAGATGAATGACCCAACCGTGCGTGCCGATGCGACTATTCTTATACGCTTCTATGGTCAAAATACTCTACGAATTACCGTCGTCCCTGACGATCTCGAAGTAGGCGACGTCGACGGTAATGATTTCGGCATCCTTCTAGACGAACTTCCAGCACTGGCCACGTTGACGGTCGTCGACCTTGGAAAGGTATTGGAGGTAAGAAGCGAAGAGTTGACTCTGCGCCTCTTCAAAGAGCCATTTGGTTTCGAGTTGTTGGATCGAGGTGGCAAGAGGATAACCAAGGGCGGGGGAGATCGTCGCCAAGTTGCAGGTTTCCCGTACGTCCCTCACGTTGGCTTTTCTAAAGAGAGCTCTACGTTTTCACTAGAGATTGCACACGATGAATATATTGTTGGCCTAGGTGAGCAGTTCACGCCGTTAGTCCACAACGGCACCGCCTTTGAACTTGTAGCAAACGACGCCTCAGGCGTTGGTACAGGACTCGTCTACAAGCCAGCACCAGTTTTTCACTCGTCGCGGGGATACACAGCATTCGTCCACGGCCCAGGACCGATGACGGTTAATGTGGGAGATCCTCAACCGAACGTCCTAGAGGTACTAAATGAAGAGGCAAGGTTGGACCTCTTTTTGATAGCCGGAGTCGACTTACCGAACAGATTAAGCCTCTATACGGAGCTCACGGGACGAATGCGAGTTCCACCGCGATGGGCATTTGGTCTATGGATGTCAAGGTGTCGCTATCCAAATCGCCAATCACTCGAAGAGGCTGCCGATGGTATGCGCGAACATCAGATTCCATGCGATGTACTCCACATCGATCCAGATTGGTTGGTCTTAGATCGACTCAACTGTGACTTTATTTGGTCACACGAGAAGTATCCAGAGCCCAAAGAGATGATTACGAGCCTGTTGGAGAAGGGGTTCCGCATCTCACTATGGGAACTTCCCTATCTCGACGACGCCTCACCATTAATCGACGAAGCGCGAGATGGCGGTTATCTTGTCTCGGATGCCGGTGGAAATCCCACGAAGGTCGTACGAACCTTCTCTAGGGACGGACGACCTAGAAGGCTGGTCGATTTTTCAAATCCGAACGCCCGCAAGTGGTGGAAGAAGAAGAACAAGGAACTCCTAGATCTCGGTGTTTCTGTTCTAAAGTGTGACTTTGGTGAAGGGCTTCCAGATAGCGCTTTGATGACTGATGGTCGCAAAGGGCGCAATTGGCGCAACCTCTACCCGCTCTGGTACTCACGAACAGTATCAGAGACAATGGACGAATACTCCGATGAAAATCCGTTGGTGTGGAGCAGAAGTGGTTGGGCATCCTCGCAACGCTATCCTGCCCAATGGGGCGGGGACCCCGAATCGAGCTTTGCCGGATTTGCTAATAGCCTCAGGGGTGGATTGAGCTGGGGGCTATCTGCACCGGGTATGTGGGCACACGACGTTGGAGGCTTCTATGGCGTAGGTCCGACGAAGGAGCTCTATGTTCGTTGGGCACAAGTTGGATGCTTCTCTCCTTTGACAAGGTTCCATGGACTTACCCCACGTGAACCTTGGTACTTCGGAGAAGATGCAGAAGAGATAGTGCGAGAGTTTGTCAATCTTCGCTATCAACTCCTGCCAAATATTATTAGCGCAGCGTGGGAAGGAGCGAAATTTGGATGGCCAATGCTTCGTCCACTCATCTTCGAAGACGCAGAAGATCTCTCGATGTACCGTGTCGACCACGAGTTCCTCCTGGGATCGAATATTCTCGTCGTAGCAGTGCTCTCGGAAGATAGCGACATAGCCACAGTAGAAGTAGTACTTCCACGGGGTGAGTGGTCCGATTTTTGGAGCGGTGAGTCCCACGTTGGACCAAAGAGTTTCAAAGTAGACGTGCCCTTAAATAGAATTCCGGTCTTTATTCGGAGTGGAAGTGCCATCGCATTTGGTCCAACTGGACAATACACGGACGAAATTCCAAGTGATTCTTGGGATATTGAAGTATGGGATGGACCGAAGCGAGAGAGTGTGATCTACCAAGACGGACAAGAGTTTAAGTACCTCTATGAGCCCTCTTCGAGAGGCAATGGTTCACCATCTCTTATCTGCGACGAACCGATTAAGCGAGTGAATGTCGCGCACCTTCGAAGAAGTGACGGTACGAGGGTCGAACTTGAAGTAGTGCGACGTGGCATCAATTAGATCGATTTCGATTATCACGGCCTAGTGCAAACTAACTGTAGAAAGTTTGCATTACTTGACTTTTAGGTAAACAGTTGTTAGACTAACTGGTCAGTGGACAGTCCACTAGGTACTCGTAAAACTTCTTTGAGTATGGGTAATCTCGTAATTGAGTGGGAAAGTGCACCTGCACGGGGGAAAGGGAGCCAATCAATGGGTTCAGAAATAGAAAGAGACGAGGTCAGCTCGTCTGGGGAAATTGGGAGAAGAAAATTCCTTGGCCTCGGAATAGCTGCAGTGGGAGGCGCCGTCCTAGCAGCATGTGGAAGTGGCAGCTCATCGTCGACTACAACAGCAGCTGCTGCCGCTGGAACCACGACTACGGGGGCACCGGCTAGACAAACTGGTCCAATTGTTCTCGCGGGACCACAGGACAACTCGGGAACAATAACGATCCTTATCAACCAGTGGAATAATGCTAACCCTGATACTCCTGTATCCTTTCAAACAATTCCGCCAACAACAAATGACGTATATAACCAGTACGTGACGGCTCTAGCTGGAGGTGCGTCTACTCCTGACGTACTAACGATGGACGTAACGTACCCCGGCACCTTTGCTGCTGCTGGCTGGGTTCTTCCGCTGGATCAATACGCGTCTTCGTCGTTTCAATCGGGATTTATCCCCACAGCATTAGACATTGGCAAGTACAAGGGCAAGCTCTATGCGATTCCACAGTCGATCGACGTCGGCCAGCTCTACTACAGAACTGACCTCTTGGCGAAGTACAACGAGAAGGTTCCAACGACGTATGCTGAGCTAGTTCGGATCGCGGAGAAGGTCCAAGCAGGAGAGCGCGCTAGCAACCCTAATTTTTGGGGATATGTATGGGAAGGTGCCCAGATAGAGGCCATCTTCGACGAGTTCTGTGAATACACATGGGGCTACGGCGGTGAGATCTCTTCTGGATCAAAGGTAACTTTGGATACCGCAGCTGGCAATAAGTCACTGCAATTCCTCTATGACTGCATCTACACCACCAAGATCTCGCCTCCAGGCACTTCAACCATGAAGCCAAATGATGCGCTGGTACTTATGCAAAATGGTAATGCACTCTTTATGCGCAACTGGACCTATGCCTACACCCTAGCCAATAGCCCCACTCAATCTAAGGTCCCCGGTATGGTTAGCAACGCTCCCCTGCCAGGATTGACTGACGGTAGTGGCCATGGCTGTACCGGTGGCTGGATGTATGGAATCAATGCCAAGTCAACTCGCCCAGAGGCAGCGTGGAGAGTCGTTCAATATCTAACCTCTCAAGCACAGCAGATCCAGCTCACCGCTGGAGCAGGCCTATTGTCAGCTCGTAAAGACGTTCAGGCTAACACTGAGCTTTTGGTGAAGTCACCTAACCTAAAGAACCTCCCGACGATCCTCGCGAGTGCTAAGGCTAGGCCTTCAATTCAAAACTACCCAGCAGTCTCTACGACATTGCAGGCGCCACTGAACTCAGTGATTGCAAAGCAAAGCTCTGTATCAGCAGGACTTTCAGCGATGCAGGCCGCCGTAGGTAGCGCGGTAGTCGCTTAGCGATAAATGGCTTCCCCTAGGAAGTACCCCCATGAAAATCCCCCGGTTACTCTTCGGTTGAAGGTAGCCGGGGGATTTCTCTTTGCCTAAAGATCGCTCTCAAACGAGAATTTGATGAGTTTCTTACCGGTCCGGAAGTTTGTGAATGCCGACGTTGTAAGTTGCTTTCTCTCCACTAAGAACAAGCTCGATCTCAGATGCGAGGATGTTCGTAATGCGACTCTGTGACTCGTAGGTAAGACCTGCAACATGAGGCGCGACGATAACTTTCTCGTGGTTATTGAGCGGGTGTGGCTTTGGTGGTTCGCTCACTCTTACATCTAGGCCAGCTCCACCTAGATGGCCATTGTTAAGGGCCTGCAGGAGGGCATCTTCATCTACAAGGCCACCCCTTGATGAGTTGATAATGTACGAGCCCTTTCGCATCTTGGAGAGAAAAGAGGCGTCGACCATGTTCGCGGTTGACGGGGTCAATGGGACGTGAAGCGATACGATGTCGCATTCACCAAGGAGTTCATCGATTGAATTGACGCGCACGTCAACTCCTTCGATCACCCTTTCTTCGGCAATCATAGGATCGTAACCGTAGACCTTCATGCCAATGGCGTGACTTATACGAGCGGTTTCCCGGCCCGTAGCACCTAGGCCGATTACTCCCCAACTTCTCCCAGAGAGTTCAAAACCCAATCTGCGATCCCAACTACCTTCTTTGGTCTCGTTATCTTGATTGACAATATCTCTGGCGAATGCAAAGGCGGTAGCAACTGCATGTTCGCCGACGCTAGTTGCATTGGCACCTAAGGCAGCTACAACTACAATGCCAAGATCGTCTGCGGCGATAATGTCGATATTATCTAATCCGACCCCAGCTCTAGCCACTATCTTGAGCATTGGTGCTGAGGCCAAGAGCTCTCGGGAGACAGATGTTCGATTGCGAACAACTAGGGCCTTAGCCGTCTTTAGAGCTTCCTTTAGATCGTCCTGCAAATTCCACAGATCTGGATGGTAGGCAAAGTTCAATTGTTCTTTGGATAGATCGAAGGCATCTCCCCATACGTCTTCAACCACTAAGACGTCAATTGGCAGGTTTGTCGGTAATTCTTCTTCGGAAGCGCTTTTATTCAAGGTGACTGCCCCTTCTCAACTGGACTCTGAGCGATTGACACCACGCCCGAGCATTGGTCTTTCAACTTCAATGCTACTCGTCAATTATCTCCTAATGGTCTTACCACTGCTAGGATTATGGGATAAAGAGTTGTCACTCAATGGGGGTAAAATGAAGTCAAATTTCGCAGAGTCCCAACAGATCGCAAAGGACCTCTTGGTTGCATACGGGCTTCCACTCGGTGTGGCTGAGCGCTCCGCCTATGAGATCACTATGGCGGATGCATGGGGGCGAGGATCCCACGGTTTACTTCGACTACCCCACTACCTCCGACGGATCGAAGCTGGCGGTATCGATAAAGATGCTGAACTAACAGTCATCAAGGACAAGGGCCCCGTTTTATCTCTGAATGGGAATGGCGGGATGGGCCACTTTCAAGCCCACCATGCAAGCGCAGTTGCAGCAGAACGCGCTGGCACGTATGGTGTCTCGGTTGTCTCGGTGGCAGATTCGAACCACTGTGGGGTCCTCGGTCTATACGTACTCGAGATGGTTAGCAAGGGATTCATCGGTTTGGCATTCACCAATGGTCCAGCTGTCATGCCTGCATGGGGAGGCAACAAAGCGATACTGTCGACGAGCCCACTTGCGTGCGGAATTCCTAGCAAACCGCGCCCAGCAATCATCGATTTAGCAACTTCAACCGTTGCTCGTGGAAGGATCGCCCAAGCAGCTGCTAAGGACGAGGTGATCCCAGATGGCTGGGCATTTGACGCCAGCGGAGCTCCTACCAACGATGCGAAGTTAGCGCTCTTCGGTATGCTAGCTCCTATGGCAGGCGCTAAGGGCTTTGCTTTGGCCCTCATGGTAGAAGCGCTAACCGGGGGTTTGGTTGGACCATCACTCTCGAGCGAAGTTGCTGATCCTCTCTCGTTAAACGACATCTCGAAGGCGCAGGGTCTTAGCCACCTACTTATTGCGCTTAATCCAAGTGCCTTCGCCGACGACGATTCCGCCGCTGATCGACTCGATCGCATGGCGGATCAGGTTATTCAAACGAATGGTCGCCTCCCCGGTACATCTAGACCACTATCGGATGAGGTCACAGATGATACCGAGGTAGATATCACCGAATCTGTTGCCGCAGAGATAATTCAGATGGCGCGAGATGCAAAAGTAGTACTACCTTCAAGTTGGCGCGCGTAATTTCTACTCGATTACTCCGAGGTCCACTAAGGCAGTTCGTAACTTCTCAACCTGGGATGTTTCTGCTACCTTAGTGGGCTTCGCAGTCGTCATACCGCAAAGGCCGAGAAGCGACAAGGCTGCCTTCCAACCAGCCGGAAAGCCCGGTACTCGACAGGCCTGCACGATCCTTAACAGTCGAACTTGGTATTCATTTGCCTTATCGTAGTCCTTTGCCAAAGTCGCCTTATGAAGATCTACAACCAATTTAGGAACTAGGTTCACAGAGGCCGCTATGGTTCCGCTGCCACCAACAAGGTTGCACGAACTAAGCATCGTATCGGTACCCGTCAATACCGAAAAATTATCGAGATCATTAAGTGTAACCTGATCACACACGCTCGAGAAGTACTCGAAGTCTCGGCTCGAGTCCTTTATTCCGATGATATTTTCATGCTCTCCAAGTTCGCCAACTAGAGCTGGGGCGATCTGTACCTTCGTCATCTGAGGAATGTTATAGATCACTACCGGTAGAGGAGATTCATCGGCAATTGTCAAAAAGAAGTCTCGGATTGCCCTAGGCTCCATCGGATAGTAAAACGGTGGAGGAACCAGTGCACTGCTAGCGCCTACCTCGTGGTAACTATGAAGATCGGCAATGGTGTCAGCAGGAGTAACAGAGACTGTAGCAGGAATCACATGCAGGGAATCGCTAACGCGTGATCGAGCAAAACGAGTGATCTCCACCCGATCTACCCGTTGTAGAAGTGGCCCTTCGCCGGTTGATCCTACGGGACATACGCCATCCACACCCCCACCTACGACATAGTCGAGGAGCTTCGAGAGTGAGGCGTAGTCAACGCTTGCGTCTTCATTTAGTGTCGTCGCGAGTGCTACGAATACACCCTTAGGTGCGCTATTGGATAATTTGCGATCTGTTGCCATCTTTTAGGGATTCCTCACTATCTATTTGTGACTTGGTACTTTGACGCTCCTTGAAGAGAGCTTTATCGTTGCGACTAGAAAACTCCGTCTTGACGAAGTCAAAGTCCAACTTACGAACTATCCACCGCGAGGACTCCAACCCTCTCCATCGAGGCTATTTTTAAAGCCGTCTCGACTCGCTTGCCTCCTAGGCAAAGGGTAGCTCTAAGTTCGTGTGCTGAACGATGAAAATGGATCAGGATCACGAGAGAGTGATCGACCACCGTCGATGACGATATTTTCTCCCGTAATAAATGACGACGCCGGCGAGACTAGAAAGAGGACTCCTTGGGCGATGTCATTTGACGTCCCCATTCGCCCTAGCAATGTCGGCGCCTTCTGATTTGTACCGAGGTTGGAGAGGGCACTTTGCGTTGAAGGGGTCGCTATCGCACCTGGCGAAATCGAATTTACTCGGATTCCGTAGGGAGATAGCTCTACAGCTAGCGCCCTTGTGAGGGAGAGTATTCCACCCTTTGTTGCAACGTATGAGACATAGGTAGCGACCGGTAGCGAAGCTTGAATTGCACCTAGATTGACGATCGAGCCACCTTGTCGTTCGATCATCGAGGGTGCAACCAATTGACTAAAGTGCCATGTAGCGCCGAGATTCGTCGAAACGATCCTCTCCCACTCCTCTATTTCGATCTCAAGAAACCTCATCCTGGAACCGTGATCGGCGGCGTTGTTTACCAAGATGTCTACTTCACCGAGTTCGTCTTTGGCTCGGTTATAGACATCGATACGATCGCCAGCAGACGAGATATCGCATTGAAGCGCCTTTGCGAATCCACCAGCGGCGCAGATCTCTGCTACGGTATTCGTAGCTCCTTCGAGATCGCGGTCGATTACCCCCACCTTTGCGCCACTTTGGCCTAGCAGAAGTGAAATTGCCGCACCAATGCCCCCGCCACCTCCGGTGACAAGGCATACTTTACCATCTAGGACTTTTGTCATGTCGATCTCCTTGGCACATCTGAGCCTCTTCGACCAACGAGGAAGTCAAAGTCAGCTCCGGTATCTGCCCCCATAACGTGCTCACGGTAGAGGCGAACGTATCCACCGGTATCTTCAAATTGAATTGGATTGAGCCTCTCAGCTCGGGAGGCAAACTCCTCTTCGGATATCTCTAGTGTTAATCGGCGATTAGGGACATCCAAAAAGACGCTGTCTCCGCTTTCAACTAGGGCGAGAGGTCCTCCGCTTGCCGCCTCTGGTGCTACGTGAAGGACGACTGTACCAAATGATGTTCCGCTCATGCGAGCATCAGAGATACGCACCATATCTCTTAGCCCTTTCTTTACAAGGGACTTAGGAATCGCTAAATTTCCGACTTCGGGCATACCAGGATATCCCTTTGGACCTGCATTTCTTAGAATCAGAACATCGCTTGGATCTGCGGCAAAGTCCTCTTGGTCTACCGTTTGGTTGTACTGCTCAATTGAATCAAATACCAATGCTCGCCCACGGTGAACGCAAAGGTTAGGATCTGCCGCAGAGAGCTTCAAGACTGCGCCATTTGGAGCTAGGTTGCCAAAGAGCACCACGCTGCCACTACCCGGGGGAAGAAGGGGTTGATCCTTCGTTCTAATGACTTGACTGTTCCAATTCCTAGCATTTGCTATATCATCGCCGAGAGTTCTTCCCGAAACTGTTAGAGCATCGAGGTACAAGTGGTCAGAGATCTCTGATAGGAGTGCTGGAAGGCCACCCGCCGAGTGAAAGTCGGCCATCAAAAACCTTCCGCTTGGCTTTAGGTCAGCCAAGGTAGGAACGTCTTTACCTAAGGCGTCGAAGTCCTTCAATTCAAGGTCAATCTCGGCCCGACCTGCAATTGCTAGTAGGTGGATAATTGCGTTGGTAGAACCACCCAAGGCAATGTTGGTAACGATCGCATTTTCGAAACTCTTTCGATTGAGGATCTTCGAAGGGCGTAGATCCTCTTTTACCATCGAGACGATTCTGCGTCCTGCTAGTTGAGCAGTGCTTCGCCTCTGCCCATCGGTCGCTGGTATCGTCGAGGTTCCACTTGGTACTAAACCTATGGCTTCGGCCAAACAGGCCATGGTAGATGCCGTTCCCATCGTTGTACAGTGGCCGACGCTTCGAGAGACACACGCCTCAGAGGAGACGAAGTCCTCTTGAGTCATGACACCAGCACGCACATCCTCAGAAAACCGCCATAGATCTGTTCCCGAGCCTACGGTCTCGCCTCTAAAGACGCCATTCATCATCGGGCCACCGGTAAGGATGATCGTCGGTAGGTCTACGCTAAGAGCTCCCATTATCGCTGCTGGAGTTGTCTTATCGCATCCCGTTAGGAGAACTACGCCATCGAGGGGATTAGCGCGAATGAGCTCTTCGATCTCCATGGCAGCTAGGTTGCGATAGAGCATGGCACTTGGACGCATTAACGTCTCTCCAAGGGCCATAGTTGGAAATTCAAAGGGGACTCCACCAGCTTCGTATATGCCGGCTTTGACAGATTGTGCAATCTCGTGAAGGTGTGCATTGCAAGGGGCCAAATCGGACCACGATGCTCCAATACCTATGACAGGTCGGCCCGTAAACATATCGTCGGGTATACCCTCAGATTTGGTATGCGAACGGTGGTAAAAGCCAAGCTTTCCACTTTGGCCAAACCAATGCCAACTTCTTAACTGATCAGTCACAGTCCCTCTACACCTATCGAGACGTACTTGGTCTCAAGATACTCATGCAATCCCTCATTGGCCCCTTCGCGACCAAGACCACTCCTCTTCAATCCGCCCATTGGTGAATAGACGACTGATGGAAGTGGATGATTGATACCAAGGATGCCCACTTCTAGCTTCTCAGACAGCCGCCATACCCGCCCTTGATCAGAAGTGTAGGCGTACCCAGCTAACCCCATGGTCGTATTATTTGCCCTCTGTATGACCTCTTCTTCATCGTCAAATGAGAAGACGCCAGATACAGGGCCAAAGACCTCTTCTCTAGCGAGGGCTGAATCGTCCGAGGCGTTCACCAAAAATCCAGGTCTGGTGTAGTTTCTTCCATCTGGAACCTCTGGGGTGCCACCTAGGAAGTATGCACCGGAGTCTGTTGCATTTTGCACAATTCTTTCGACGTCGCGAACTCGACTTTGATCGATAAGGGGCCCTAAGTCAACCTTCCCATCGCCGAGTGGATCTCCTATCTTCATCGATTCAGTGAGCTTTCCAAGTCTCTCGCAGACCTCGTCCATGATCGAAGAAGCTACGAAGACGCGGTTAGCCGCAATACAGGATTGCCCGTTATTTCGGAACTTAGCTATCGCCAATCCTTCAATCGCTTTGTTGATGTCGGCGTCCGCAAAGATGATAAAAGGTGCATCTCCACCTAATTCGAGCGCACACCGTACGATTCGATTTGATGCTTGGCGCATCAAAGCCGATCCAACCGGCGTTGAACCGGTAAAGCTTATGACCTCGACAGCCTCGTGGTCGATGAGGGCGTTTGACTGCGCTGATGCAGGACCATAGATGAGATTTATAACGCCATTGGGTATGCCTGCATCGATGAGGGCTCTAAATAACTCCGCTACAGCTAGTGGGGCCTTTTCGGATGGTCTTGCCACAACAGTGCAACCGGCAGCTAGAGCTGGCGCTATCTTTCGTGCCTGAATCGAAATTGGAAAGTTCCAAGGGGTTAACGTAGCGGCAACACCGATCGGTCGAGAGATAGATAGCTGGCGGCGGCTTCGGTCTTCGCTAGCAAATACTTCACCTTGGGGCCTGCGAATCTCTTCCGCGAACC
>VFSW01002466.1_pt1 | contig 27932 bp, 21 predicted proteins | sample 5358111 | NCBI WGS metagenome assembly VFSW01 (sample SAMN11554181, study PRJNA540505) | mine drainage metagenome | isolation source: sediment from site ElyBrook_90M | place: USA: Ely Copper Mine, Vershire, VT | collected 2017 | reverse complement strand
CCACCGGCGCCATTGCCCCCAGCCCCGCCATGCACAGGCTGATCCACGCCACCGCCACCGCCGGCGTATGCGCGAAGCGTGCCCCGTAGATCCCCATGCCAAACGCCAGTCCGCCCACCAGCACCGCCTGCCGCACCAGCCAGGGCCGTGCGCCCCGCCGCACCAGCGTGTCCACCAGCCAGCCGCCGATCGCCAGATCCGTGAAGGTCGCCACCAGCCACGGAATGCTCGTGTCCATCGCCGAGTGCAGCAGATCCACGTGCAGGCTCATCGACAGATAATTCGGCAGCCACGTCAGCACCAGGTAAAAGACATAGTTGTAGGCCGCAAACCCGATGGTCGCGCCAATCACCTGCGGCTGCCGCAACAGGTAGAGCAGCGGCGCTCCATGCGCGCGATGTTCCGGAGGCGCTTCCGGCTGTGCGTTGCCCTCTGCCAGCAGTTGCTTCTCCGCCGGCCCCAGGCGTTCGTCCTCGCTCGGGTTGCGATACACGCCCCAGAACAACAGGAAATAAAGGAAGCTGAGGAATCCGGTGAAGATGAAGCTCCACCGCCACCCCAGCTCGATGACAAAAATGCCGAGAATCGGCACGCCGATGGCCGAGGCAAACTTTGCCGCCGCATCGTTGAGTGAAGTTGCAAAACTGCGCTCGCGCTCCGGAAACCAGTACCCGACCGCTTTCGCATTCGCCGGAAAGGTCGGCGCTTCTCCGATACCCAGCAGCAATCGCGCCGCAAAAAAGCTGTACACTCCGGTCGCCAGGCCCGACGCCACGGAGGCCACACTCCACAGCAATGCCGCGACGCGCCCGATCCGCCGCACGCCCCACCGATCCAGCATCACCCCGATCGGCACCTGCAGCGCCGCGTAGCTCCAGTTGTACGCGCTCGCCAGATAGCCAAATGTGACCGCCGTGATTCCCCAGTTCGAATGCAGCGCGGCGTACGCGACGGAGATGTTGACCCGGTCAAAGAAATTGACCAGCACCCCGATGCCCAGCAGCACCGCAATGCGCCAGCGGCGATGCGGAGCGTGCGCGGGTGCCGTGGCGGCGAGCTCACTCATGAGGCTCTTCGCATTGTAGAAGGAGACAACGAGTGCTCTGGCTCTGTGCCCTGCGCCTTAATCGACGGCCTGCACCATCCCGCGTCCCAGCAGCAGCTCCGCCTTATCGATGAAAGCCCGATCCGCCGCCACCTTCAGATCCTCCGGCTCCATCACCACGCAGTACTGGCCCTTCTGTTCCACGTTCAGCATCAGGCGCGCCGGCCCCGGCGCGGAGACCACCAGGTCGCGCAGCTCTTCCAGTGTGGTCTCGCTCACCCGGTCCAGCTGGATGCGAATCCGTATGTTCAGCGGCAGCCGCACCTTCACGTCTTCCAGCGCCTGAATCCCCGACACCGCCAGCTTCGGCGCAGCCTCTTCCTCCGCGCGGAGCTGCCCCCGGATCAGCACCGGCGCCTCAATCCGCAGCGACTCCGCCAGCCGCTCGTAGTCCTTCGGAAAACAAATCAAATCGATTTTGCCGGTTGCGTCTTCCAGCGCCGCCTGCGCATACAACTCGCCCGACCGCTTCGACTTCGCCACCTTCAGCCCGACGATCACGCCCGCAATCGCAATCTCATTTTCCGGAGCCTGTCCGCGCCGTCCGTTCGAGGGCGCCGGCTTCATCTCCAGCGCCGTCGCGACATCCACCGCACCCGGCAGATTCCGCAGCTTCTCCGCATATTTGTCCAGCGGATGCCCCGAGACAAAGAACCCAAGCACTTCCTTTTCCGCCGCCAGCCGCTGGCCTTCTTCCATGTCCGGAACGTTGGGCAGATCGTCGTGCTTTGTGCCGGCTGCCGGCGCATTGAAAATGCCGAACAGTCCCGCTTGTCCCGCCTCGAGATCGCGCTGCGTCTTCTGCGCGCGCTCCATCATCTTGTCCACTGCCGCCAAAAGCTGCGCGCGCCGCCCAAATGAATCGAGCGCTCCCGCCTTCACCAGCGATTCGATCACGCGCTTGTTCAGCAGACGCAGATCGACCTTCTCACAGAATTCCTGAAAGCCCGCGAAGCTCTTGCCTTCCTTCGCCAGTTCCTCGCGCGCGGCCAGAATCGAATCGATTGCGTTGCGCCCGACGTTCTTGATCGCCGTCAGCCCGAACCGGATCTTGTCGCCGTGCGGTGTAAAGTCCGCATCGCTGTGCAGTACATCCGGCGGCTCGACCGAGATCTCCATCTCGCGGCACTCTTTGATGTACTTCACCACATTGTCCGGCTTTGAAATTTCCGAAGTCAGCAGCGCCGACATGAACTCCACCGGATAGTGCGTCTTCAAATACGCCGTCTGATAGGCCACCAGCGCATAGGCCGCCGAGTGCGACTTGTTGAACCCATAGCCGGAGAACTTCTCCATCCGATCGAAAATCTCGCTCACCGCGGCTCGCGCATGCCCCAGCGCCGCGGCGCCGCTGAGAAACCGATCGCGCTGTTCGGCCATGGCCTCGGCATTCTTTTTCCCCATCGCCCGGCGCAACAGATCCGCCTCGCCCAGCGAGTAGCTGGCCAGCACGTTCGCGATCCGCATCACCTGTTCCTGGTAGACGATCACCCCGTAGGAATCTTTCAGGATTCCTTCCAGCTCCGGCACGAGGAACTCCACCTTCCGCCGCCCCCACTTACGGTCGATGAAGTCGTCGATCATGTCCATCGGCCCAGGACGATAGAGCGCGTTCAAAGCGGTCAGATCTTCCACCGTGTCCGGCTTGTACCGCCGCAGAATGTCCCGCATCCCCGGCGATTCAAACTGGAAAATCCCCGACGTGAGCGCGGTATGGAACACCCGCTTCATCGTCTCCGGATCGTCCAGTGGAACCATGTCGATGTCCACCTTCTCCCCGCGCGTCTGCTCGATCAGCTTCACGCAATCGGTGATCACCGTCAGCGTGGCCAGCCCCAGAAAGTCCATCTTGAGCAGGCCCATCTTTTCAACCGCCTTCATGTCGTAGGCAGTCACCACTTCGTCGTTCTTGGTCCGGTTCAGAGGCACCAGCTCCGTCAGCGGCCGCGGCGCGATCACCACCGCTGAAGCATGGACGCCGGCTCCGCGCACCAGCCCCTCGAGCTTTTTCGCCGTGTCGATCAGCTCTTTGATCTGCGGCGTGCTCTCGTAAGCCTCCTGCAGCGGCGGCGAATCCTTCAGCGCCTGATCGATCGTCACGCCGATGGTGAGCGGCACCAGCTTCGCGATGCGGTCCACGTCGCCGTATGGCATGTCCAGCGCGCGCCCCACGTCCTTGATGGCTGCCTTCGCCGCCATGGTGTTGAACGTGATGATCTGCGCCACCTGCTCGCGCCCATACTTCTGCGTGACGTAGTCGATCACCTCGCCGCGCCGGTTCTGGCAGAAGTCCACGTCGATATCCGGCATCGTCACGCGCTCCGGATTCAGAAAGCGCTCGAACAGCAGCACGTTCTGCATCGGATCGATGTTCGTGATCTCCATCGCATACGCCACCAGAGAGCCCGTCGCCGACCCGCGCCCCGGCCCCACCGGAATCCCGTGATCGCGCGCGTACTTGATGAAGTCCCACACGATCAGAAAGTACCCCGAGTACTTCATCTCCTTGATGATGCCCACTTCGAAATTCAGGCGCGACTCGTACTCGTGGAGAGGCGTGCGCAAGACCCCGCGCTGTTCGAGGCTCCGCACCGCCGTCTCCAGGCGCTTCTTCAGCCCCCGACGGCAGACCTCCTCGAAGTAGCTGTCGATGGTGTGCCCCGGCGGGACCGCGAATTCCGGAAACGGATTGTCCACCTTGTTCAGCTTCAGATGGCAGCGCTCGGCAAACTCCATCGTCCGCCTCACCACCTCGGGCGCGTGCTTGAACAGCCGCTCCATCTCCGCGGCCGTCTTCACGTAGAACTGATCGGAATCGAACTTGAACCGCTTCGGATCGTGGATCGACGACAGCGTTTGCACGCACAGCAGCACCTCGTGCGCGTGCGCATCGTCCTCGCACAGGTAGTGGCTGTCGTTCGTCGCCACCAGCGGAATATCCAGCTCCTTCTCCAGCCGAAACAAATCCGCCTGAATCTTCTTCTCTAACTCCAGGCCCTGGTCCTGAATCTCAAGGAAGAAATTTCCCTTGCCAAAGATGTCCTGGTACTGCGCCGCCGTCGCTTTCGCGGCGTCGTACTTATCCACCATCAGGTTCTCGCACAGTTCTCCCGCGAGACACCCCGAGAACCCGATCAACCCCTGCGCATGCTCCGCCAGATATTTCTTGCTGATGCGTGGCTTGCGATAGAACCCATGCAGCGAAGCCTCCGACGTGATGCGGACGAGATTCCGATATCCCTCCTCGTTCTCCGCCAGCACCAGCAGATGGTTGTAATCGTCGCCCTGCGGATCTTCGCGATGGTCGTCCTTCTTGCAGACGTACAGCTCGCACCCCAGGATCGGGTTCACGCCGTGCTTCTTCGCGGCGTCGAAGAAATGCACGGCTCCGTAAATATTCCCGTGATCGGTGACCGCGACCGATTTCTGTCCAATGCTCGCAACGCGCTGCACGAGCTTCTCCACGTCGCAGGCGCCGTCCAGCAGCGAGTAGTCCGTATGCAGATGCAGGTGGGTGAATTCTGACATGGTCTTCTTCTATTTTAGGTCTCCGGTCAACCACGGGTCGCCGCGGATCGCCGCCTCGCGAAGAGGAAAACCCGGTACAAAATCGATCTCGCCCAGGTTCAGGCGCCACGTGTAGCATCATCCGCACGTGGAGCTTCGATGGACAGCGTAGTGACATTCCTTTTGACACTGAATCCCGATGCGGCGATCGCCTTCTATCGCGACAAGCTTGGTCTCAGCTTTCTGCGCGACGACGGCTTTGCCCTGGTCTTCGAGATGAATGGCGTGATGTTGCGCATCGGCAAGGTGCCGAGTTTCACGCCGGTGCAAAACACCGTCCTCGGCTGGGAAGCCCGCGACATCGGGGCAACCCTGCAAAAGCTCGTGCAAAAGGGTGTGACGTTCGAGCGCTACCCCAACATGGGCCAGGATGCCGACGGTATCTGCACCTTCCCCAACGGCGACAAGGTCGCCTGGTTCAAAGACCCCGACGGCAACGTACTGTCTCTTTCACAACACATGCCGTAAGCAGTTCCTACCGGCTACCGGCAACCGGCTCGTTCACCTTGGTATATCCCGGTGCGCCGTCTTCACGCTGTAACCGTGGCGCGCCAGGCGGCGCGCGACTTCCTCCGCAATCATGACCGACCGGTGCTGCCCGCCCGTGCATCCGAACGCGAGCGTCAGATAGCTCTTGCCTTCGTTGATGTAATGCGGCAGCAGGAACACCAGCATCTCCGTGACGCGATCCAGAAATTCGCGCGTCTGCGGAAAACCGACGATGTAGTTCTCGACCTTTGGATCCTTGCCCGTAAGATTGCGAAACTCCGGCACGAAATGCGGATTGGGCAGAAACCGCACATCGAACACCAGATCCGCGTCCAGCGGGACGCCCTTCTTGTACCCGAAACTGGTCGACGAGATCAGCAGATTCTTCCCGTCGCTCTCGCGAATGAATTTGTTCTGGATGTACGCGCGCAGTTCGTGCACGTTGAACTTTGTCGTGTCGATCACCACATCGGCGATATCGCGGATCGGCCCCAGCAGCTTCCGCTCTTCGTTCAGCGCCCGCGGCACGCGCTCTTCGCGTCCCAGCGGATGCGGGCGCCGCGTCTCCGAATAGCGCGCCAGCAGCGCCGCCTTCGACGCTTCAAGAAAGACAACCGTCGTCGAGAGAATGCGCCGTATGTCGCGCAGGATCGCCGGAAATTTCTCCAGGCTCTGCCCCTCGCGCACATCCACCACCAGCGCGGCGCGCCGGATATCGCGAGAGTGCGCCACCAGTTCCGCAAACGGCGGCACCAGCATCACCGGCATGTTGTCCACGGCGTAGAATCCCAGGTCTTCGAATGCCTTCAGGGCCGACGCCTTGCCCGATCCCGAAAGCCCGGTCAGCACCACCAGCTCGCGAGGATAGGCCGAGGCGCGGGAGCGCGCTTTCGCGGGAGCGGCTCGACGTCGCTTCGCTGCAGTCTTCCGGCTGGCGGGCATGGCCCCATCCTAGCATTCGACGGTAAAACTGCGATGACTCGTTTTGGTGATAATCAATCCGATTCCTGCGCAGCGTCGCCTGTCAACCTGCAGTCTGCAATGCGCGTCTTAATACCTCGCACACGCGCTCGATCTGCTCGTCTGCGATGCGGTTGAAGAATGGCAGCGCCAGCGTGCGCGCTGCGACCGACTCCGTCACCGGCAGCCTCGCCCGGTCGCGCCACGCCCCGTACGCCGGCTGCATGTGAATCGGCGCAAAGTAGCGTCCGGTTGCGATTCCCGCCGCAGCCAGCTCCTGCCGCACCCGATCGCGATTCGTCTCCGCCAGACGGATCACGAAGACAAACCAGCTCAGGCGCTGCCCTGCAACATCGGTTGCAGGCAGCGCCAGGTTCTCGCAGCCCCCCAGCAGTTCGCAGTAGCGTCGCGCCACGGCCTCCCGCCGTGCCAGAATTTCATCGATGCGCGCGATCTGCGCCGCGCCCAGTGCGCTCTGCATCTCCGACAACCGGTAGTTGAACCCCAGCTCCATATGCTCGAACCACGCATCGGACGACTCCGGACTCTCTCCACCGGCCGCCTGTCCCGATTCGTAACGACCATGGTTACGTAAGGCGGCGACCCGCCGGGCCACATCCTCTCGGCGCGTCACCACCATGCCGCCTTCGCCCGTCGTTATCTGCTTGTTGGGATAAAACGCAAACACCCCGGCGTCGCCAAAACTCCCGACGCGCTGCCCGCCGATCTCTGCCCCAATCGCCTCGCACGCGTCTTCAAGGACCGCCAGTTGATGCCGCCGCGCGATCTCCATCAGCGCCGGCAGATCCGCCGGCCGCCCGAACGTGTGCACCACGATCATCGCCCGCGTCCGCGGAGTAATCGCTGCCTCCACCCTCACCGGATCCAGATTCAGCGTCTCCCCATCGATGTCCGCAAAAACCGGCACTGCTCCCACATAACGCACGGCATTCGCCACGGCCACAAATGTGAACGATGGCACAATCACCTCATCGCCCAGACCGATGCCCAGCGCCAGCAGAGCCAGATGCAATCCCGCTGTCCCTGAGCTGACCCCCACCGCGTGCGCCGCGCCGATATACGTCGCCATCGCTGTTTCAAATTCCCGCAGCTTTGGACCAAGGCTCAGCCGCGATGTGCGCAGCACCGCGATCACTGCCTCGATCTCCGCCTCGGTGACATCCGGCGCCGATAGTGGGATCTCCCGCTCCTTCACGCCGTCGATCCACTCGGCAACGGCATCGCTTGCTTCACCAGAAGTTTCCCTCCCAATGGACACTTCATAAGCACCTGCACGATCCGCTCCGCCGCGTGCCCATCGCCATAAGGATTCGTCATTCCCTCGAGCGAAGCGCGAAATGCCGCACTTCGCGCCTCCGCAATCTTCGCCAGAATTGCTTCTGTGTTCGGCTCTGCATCGAGAACGTTGCGCGCACGCTCCCGCCCTTTCTGGCGCAGACCCACATTCACCGTCGGAAGCGCAAACGAAGCCGTCTCCATAATCCCGCTCGACGAGTTGCCGACCATGACCTCGATCCATCGCAGCAGGCTCCAGTACGTCACCGCATCCAGGTTCACGAAAATCTTTGCCGCAAGATGCTGCGCTGCAAAAGCCCGGCTGCGCTCCATCAGCGACCGGCTCCCCGCATCCGCATTCGGATAGCAGAACAGAATCTGCATAGTCCCCTGTTCCGCGATCTGCTCCAGCGCCGCGAACAGCGCATCGGCCTCGCACGTTGTGTCCTTCTCCAGCGTCACCGGGTGATACGCCACCAGCAGCGCCGGTCTGCGCAGATCCAGCCCGCATGCGGCCTCTACCGCTTCGCGCGTCAGCAACCGGCTCTGTCGCAGATGATCGAGCGACGGCGCCCCCGCGCGATGCACCCGCCACGCCTCCTCGCCCATCGCCATCACCCGCTCTCGCGCGCCCTCGGTCGACGTGAAATGGATGTGGCTCATCTTCGTCAGCGCGTTGCGCACCGCATCGTCGATTGCCCCTTCGCTGATCTCGCCGCCCTCGATGTGCGCGATCGGAATCCGCAGAGACAGGGCCACCGCTGCCGGCGCGAGCATCTCGTAACGATCGGCGATCAGCAACAGCAGGTCCGGCCGCATCGTGCCCAGAGTATCGGCCAGCGACAATACCGCAACGCCGATACTCTTCGCCATGCCCACATCGCTGTCCGAACTCAGCAGCGTCTCGATCCGCGCCGCAATCGCGAACCCATCCTTCTCGATCTCGCCCACCGTCGCGCCAAACTCCGGCGACAAGTGCGAAGCCATCGCGATCAGCCGCAAATCCACATCGGGATGCGCCGAGAGCAATTTCAGCGGCCAGTAGAGATGGCTGTAATCCGCGCGCGAAGTCGTCACGACCGCAATGCGGCGCTTCATCGAACCGCACACGCTGCGTCGCGCGGCAGCGCGCTGGGCTCATAGTCGGGAACCAGTTCCTGGACGAGCCGCAGCAGCATCGGCAGATCGCGCGCGGCGACAGCGTCTTCGAGCAACCGCATTCCAGCATCCAGGTCCTGAACCGCCGGTCCCGCGATACGCCGCAATCCCGCAGTGGCCGCGCCCGTATCGTGCTCGCCCGTCGCGACCATCGCCTCCTCCATCTTGTCGCCCGGCCGCAATTCGCTGAAGACCATTGGCACATCCCGCCCGCTCGCCGCGATCATCCTGCGCGCCAGATCGGCAATCAGCACCGCCTCGTGCGGTTCCGGCGCCAGAATACCGCGCGCGGACTTGCTCTCGATCGCCTCGCCCAGCAGCGCGATCACCTCATCCAGAGTCATAAAGAACCGCTGTGCCGCCGGATGCGTCACGGTCACCGGCCCCCCGCCCACAATCTGCTCGGCGAACAACGGCGCGACACTTCCCGGCGACCCAATCACATTCACCAGCCGCACGGCCGCAAATCCTGGATGCTTGAGTATCGCCAGCTCGGCAATTCTCTTGTTGGCGCCCATGATGCTGTGCGGAGCCACCGCCTTGTCCGTGGAGACGAGAATCATCCGCTCGACATCGTGTTCCGCCGCGATCTGCGCCAGCCGCCATGTTCCCAGCGCGTTCGTCTCCACCGCAGCAAATGGATTGCTCTCCATCAGCGGCACATGCTTCAGCGCAGCGGCGTGCAGCACGATCTCCGGCCGATGCTCCTCGAACACTGCCGCCAGCAGCGCGCGGTCGCAAACGCTGCCCACCACCGGAACGATGCGCTTTCCAAAACCCAGCGCCGCCAGCTCTCGCTCCGCATCGAACAGCGCCTGTTCAGCAATTTCGAGCAGCACAATGCGCTTAGCTCCCGACGCAGCCAACCTGCGCGCCATCCCGCATCCGATAAAGCCGCCCGCACCTGTAATCAACACGCTGCGCCCGGCAACGCCAGGAAGGAGGATCGGCTCCGGATTCGCCGTTGGGCGCCTCAGAATTTGCGCCCACGAACGAACACCGGAACGCTGCAGGATGGAGGGAAATTCGCTGTCCACTCCGCCAAATTATAATCAGCCTTCGACCCCGCCATGTCGCTCACGCTTTTGCCCGCCACGGAGCAGCTGAAACTTCTCCAGTCCCACAAGGTCTCGGGCCTCGAACTTGCCGAAGCCCATATCGCCCAAATCGAGCGGCTCAATCCGCGACTGAACGCCCTGGTGGATTTCGATTCCGACCGTGTGCGCGAGCAAGCCCGCCACCCACGCCCCGGCCCGCTCTCCGGCGTTCCTGTCACCGTTAAGTCTTCCATTGCTGTCGCGGGCTACCGCTGCGAAACAGGCAGCACCATCAATCGCGGTTTCATTCCCGACCGCAACGCCGTCCTTGTCGACCGGCTCCTCGCCGCCGGCGCCGTCATCCTCGGCACCACCAACTGCCCCGAGTTCCTCATGGCCTACGAGACGGAGAATCGGCTTGGCGGCAGCACGCGCAATCCCTGGAATCTCGACTACACCGCCGGCGGCTCCAGCGGCGGTGAATCGGCGGCCATCGCAGCGGGCCTCTCCGCCGCCGGTCTGGGCAGCGACAGCGGCGGCTCGGTCCGCGAGCCCGCGCATTTCACCGGCATCTGCGCGCTCAAGCCCACCGCCGGCCGATTCCCCGCCGCCGGCCATCTCCCTCCCTGTCTCGGACCGTTCGCCTTCCTCGGCTCCATCGGTCCCATGGCGCGCACCATCGGCGACGTGCGTCTCCTCTTCGAGACGCTTGCCGGTCACGATCCCATCGATCCCAACAGCGCGCCTGTCCCGCTTCGCTCCGTCACGCGCGAGGAAGCGAAGCAAGTCCCCATCGGCTACTTCGAAGATGACGATCTAGTCCCCGTCACCCCGGAAACTCGCGCGGCCATCCAACAGGCCGCCCATGCCCTCCGCGACCAGGGCTTTACCGTGAAGCCCTTCCGTCCCGCCTCGCTCGAAGCCGCCCGAAAACTATGGTGGACCTTCTTCGTCCAGTGCGGCGCCATGCTCTACGCTCCCACTATCCGCGGCCGCGAGCACGAGCTCAGTCCCACCTTCCGCGACTTCCTCGCACTCGCCCACGCCGAAGCGCCCCTCACCGCAGATTCGCTCCTGACCGCCTGGGTCGAATCCGACAACGTCCGCTCGCGCCTCCTCGACGAGATGCGCGCCTTCCCCATCCTGCTCTGCCCGGTCTGCTCCGTCCCCGCCTTCAAACCCTTCGAACGCAGCTGGACAATCGACGGACAAACCGTTTCTTACCTTGACGCGATGCGCTTCACGCAGTGGTTCAATCTGCTCGGATCGCCCGCCGCCGTCGTCCCCATCACGCGCGCTGCCGAAGGGCTCCCCATCGGCGGGCAGATCGCCGGCCGCCCCTTCGCCGATGAACTCGTTCTCGAAGTCGCGGCTGCCATCGAAAGCGCCTTCGGCTACCAGGCCCCGCCAATGGCGCTCTGATTTCCGGCATTTTGCGCCCGCAAACGAAAAGGCCCGCCAACCGGCGGGCCTTCCATTCCCTACTCCCTATTCCCTGTTCCCTGCCTTTAAGGCTTCAAATGCTGAAACAGATTCAGCTTCGACACATCGTTCACCATGATGATCGCGAAGAACAGAATCAGCATTACAAACGCAACCTGGTACACGCGCTCCTTGAACTCCTGCTTCAGATCGCGCCGCAGCAAGCCCTCGATGCACAGCAGCAGAATCATGCCGCCGTCCAGAATCGGAATCGGCAGCAGGTTCATGATGCCCAGGTTCAGGCTGATCAGCGCCGTCAGTCCGATGATCGGCTGCCAGCCATGCATCTCCGCGGCCTCGCCGGTCATGCGCGCCATCCCGATCGGCCCACTCAGCTGCTGCATCACTTGTCCGTGCCGAGTGAACATACGGTGCAGAATATCGAGAATCAGCCCCGAGTAGTGCAGGTTATAGCTGATCGACCGCTGAACAGCCTTGGGAAGGGGTAACTGTTCCACCGTGAACGGCGGCGGCAACGCCGTAAATCCAAGCCGATACCCCGGCTCACCCGAGCCATAGTCCGCCCAGATCGGCTGCACCGTCACGCTGAACTGTTTACCCTCGCGCTCCACGACCAGGTTCGCCGGCTTGTTGCCCGCCCCATCCAGAACCGCGATGATCGCCGCAACGCCGTGCACCTGCTGTCCATCGACCGCCACCAGGCCATCGCCCGCTTTCAGTCCTGCCTTCGCCGCCGGATTGCCAGGCACCACGTCCGCCACAATTACCGGCCCGTCCTGCTCCCTTGGCAGCAACCCGAGCGATTCAATGTCGAAATCCTGCCCGTGCGTGGGATCGGCCAGCAGCAGCTCCGTGCTGAACTGCTTCGTTTGCCCGTTCACCGTGCGCTCCACCGTGATCGGCACAGTGGTGTTCACGTCGAGCATGGCGCGATCCGTCAGCGTCTCCCATGTCGGATTCTTCCTGTCGTCGAAGCGGATGATGCGGTCGCCGGTTTCCAGGCCCGCGCGCCCCGCCGGCGAATTCGTCGGCACCACATCCAGCACCGCCGGCGACGCCAGATACTGCTCCACCTCGTTGTGCATGGTGTACAGCCCGGCCATGAGGATAAAAGCCAGAATGAAGTTGGCCACCGGCCCGGCGAGCGCGATCAGAACCCGCTGCCAGCGCGGATGCGCGCTGAATTCCCCGGGATCCCCCGTCGTTTCCGAACCCGGCGTCTCCCCGGACATCTTCACGTATCCGCCCAGCGGCAATGCGCTGATCCGGTAGTCCGTATCGCCGTACTTCACACCAAACAACCGCGTGCCGAAACCCAGCGAAAACACTTCAACCCGGACGCCGCACAGCTTGGCAACGGCGAAGTGCCCGAACTCGTGCACCAGCACCATGATGCCCAGGACAATAAGGAAGGAAACGGTCGCAATGACGGCGAAAGGCATAGTCAGGAGTCTATTTCGACGAAACCTCTAAGAACTTCGGCAGCATACAGCAGAACCCAGGCCTCAGCAACGACGAAACGCCTCGCGTCCCGCCACAACCTCCCGCGCCAGCTCGCGCGCCTGGCTGTCCAGCGCGAGCACTTCTTTAATGGTCGCCGGATGCGTCTCCGGGGTTGTCTGGAGCACCTGTTCTATTGTATCCGGAATGCCGGTAAAGGGAATGACCCGTTCGAGGAACGCCTCCACCGCCACCTCGTCCGCCGCGTTCAGCGCGATGGCGTGCGCCCCTCCCTTTTCCGCCGCCTCATAGGCCAGCCGCAGGCACGGAAACCGCTCGAGATCCGGCGGTTCAAAGTGCAGATCGCTCAGTGCCGCCATGTCGAATTTCAAATCGGATTCCACCCGCTCCGGATAACTCAGCGCATACAGAATCGGCAGCCGCATGTCCGTGACCGAAATCTGTGCCAGCAGGCTCCCATCCACGAACTCCACCAGCGAGTGCACCGTCGACTGCGGATGCACGGTCACCTTCACGGCCCGGGGCGGCAGATCAAACAGCCGGCAAGCCTCAATGATCTCCAGCCCTTTGTTCAGCAGCGTGGCTGAATCGATCGTGATGCGCCTGCCCATAACCCAGGTCGGATGCTGCAGCGCCTGCTCCACGGTGATGTTCTTAAACTCGCTCGCCGGCAGCGTACGGAATGGCCCGCCCGACGCCGTCAGCCAGATATGCCGCACCTCGCGCCGCTCACCCGCGCGCATGCACTGGTGGATCGCGTTGTGCTCGGAATCAATCGGCAGCAGCGCCACGTTCTTCGCGCTCGCTGCTTCGGTCAGAATCTCGCCCGCCGCCACCATCGCTTCCTTGTTGGCCAGCCCGATCGTCTTGCCCGCCTGCACCGCGGCGTATGTTGCCTCCAGCCCGGCTACCCCGACAATCGCCGACACCACAAAGTCGACTTCGGGCAGCGTCGCCACGCGCACGGTGCCCTCACTGCCCCACACCACTTCGATGCCGTTGATCCCCGCGTCCCGCAGCCGTCCTGCCAGCGCACCCGCCAGCTCTTCGCTCGCCAGCGAAACTACCCGCGGCCGCCAGCGCACACACTGTTCGAAGGCCGCATCCACATTGCGCCCGGCCGCGAGTGAGGCAACCGCGAACCGCTCCGGATAGCTCGCGACAATGCTCAGCGTGCTCGTGCCGATCGAGCCCGTCGATCCTAAGATGGCAATCTGTTTCAAGGGAGGAAGTCTTCCATCCAGGGGGCCAGGCGCGCGTTGCGAATGTTTCTCGCTGAGCGTCGTATTGCTAACGGCTTCATCGCCGACCGGTGAATCGCTGACCGCTTCTTAGCTCTCATCAAAACGACTGCTGGATCAACTGAGCGTACCACAGCACCGGAGCGGCCAGCAGCAGCGCGTCGATGCGATCCAGAAAGCCTCCATGACCCGGCAAAAGCTTGCCGGAATCCTTCGCGCCCGCAGCCCGTTTGATCGCCGACTCCGCCAGATCCCCCACCTGGCCCGCGATGTTCAGCAGCACCGCCAAACCGATCCAGTGCCAGTAGCTTCCCGGATACGAGAGATATTCAACCGAGCGCGCCGTCAGCATTCCACCCACCAGCACCAGCGCCACCGCGATCGCCACGCTGGCAAAGACCGACGCAATCGAACCTTCCCACGTCTTGTTCGGACTCAGCCGGGGCGCCAGCGTCCACCGCCCAAACGCGCGGCCGATGTACAGCGCCGCAATGTCCCCCGCCCACACTACCAGCAGCAGGAATACCAGCAGCGATGGCCCGTTGTCCGCCGCCGACAACAGATAAATCGTCGACATCGACAACCCGATATACAGCAGCCCGAAGACGGAGTACGCCGTGTCCGGCAGCACGCGCTCCAGCGGCGAACGGAAGGTGCAGATCACCAGCAGCGCCAGCGCCATCGCACCGCTCACCGGAGCCATCAGCTCAGGAACACGAAATACCGCGGCGAGCAGAAGGCCAAGAAACACGATCACGACCACCCGCGGAGTCTTCGCGCCAATCGCATTTGCCAGACCCAGGTATTCCCACAGCGCCAGCCCCGCAACGAGGAAGAGCACGCCGATCAGCACAATGGGCCATCTCTGCGATACGTAGATCACTGCGAATACCAGAGGAATCAGGACGATTGCTGTCAGAACGCGCTTCATGCCTAAGGCAGAATACACGCCGCAGCCCTCTCCGGCGCACCTATTCCCTGCTCTCTATTCCCTGTTGGCTATTGGCAATTCCCTGCCCTACTTCGCATTCGGAATCCGCGTCGTCGGCATGTTCCGCAGTTCCTCCAGCTCCTGCTGCACCTTCGCCCACTGCTTCGGGTGTTTCTTCGTCGCGATCGGAGCGTCCGGGTTGGAGTAGTAGGCCAGAATATTCTGCCGCAGACCCAGCGGAGGCACGGCCGTCTTCTCCGTCACTTCCTTCAGCAGCGTCGCATACGTCTTGTCCATCAACCGGTACGTCCCCGGCCGGCTCGGATACCCGGTATCCAGATCCAGATCCGGCACCGCGAAACCCTCCGTCTTCCTCTGCTCCAGCTCCCTCAGCAATTGCTGGTAGCGGTCGATGGCCGCATTCACCGCCTCAACATATTTCTCCTCCGTTTCCCGGGTCGGACCGCGAATCGACAGGTCCGACAACATCCCGACCTTCGGCAGGATGAAGATCACAAACGCCGCGATCCGAGTCCCGAAGCTCACCTTGTGTTTGCGATATTGCTCCCAGCCGTTGTCCGCCGACGCTTTCTTCAGCCGGTCTTCGAACGTATGAAACCCCGGCAAGTCCTCATCCGGCGGAAAGCTTTTGCGGTGCAGCAGCACCTCGGCGAAGGAAACGCGCGGTAAAAACTGCCGCGCCGCCCAGGCGTAGCTGGTGACCGAGTGCGACTCATTCCCGATGACCTTGTTCAGCTGCAGCCCATACGTCACATAGAACGCCCTTTCCAGCAGCTTGCGCGGCACCCGGAACCCAACATTGCGCAGGTACACCGCCGGGGCAAACCGCGCGTGACTCAGCTGATCGATATCGAACGCCCATTCCGTCCGCACGTGCGCGTGCTCTGACTCCTCATACGTGACAACCGGTCCATACTTGCGCGCCAGATCGGGAAACTCGATGGCCACGGCGGGATTGACCGCTTCCATGTGCCCGATCGTGTCGCCTACATAATGCGACAACGCCCCCAGCGCGAAGGCCAGCTCATTCACCGTATGCGCCTGGCGGATCAGATTGGTGATGAAATCGCCCGTCCGCACGTAATGCGCCAGATCGCTGAACCGCGGATGCCCGAACGGATAGTACCCCGCGTCCTGGATGACGCAGCCGCCGTACGCGAATGCGTGCGCCGTCTCGAACTCCTTCTCCGTCGTGTTGGGATACTTCGCCAGCAGCACCGGCTTGATGCCGGAAACCCACGTGGCGTCGATGATGGTCTCGTGCGTCAGAAACGAGAAGGCAAATGCGAATGGCGCAACCAGCAGGACAGCCACCGCAGCGAACGCGTTCTTCCCTTTCATTCCTGCGAGTGCCCTCCGTAGGCTTTCTGACAGGCTAGCAACGTCGCCGTCAAAATACCCCATGTAGGATGCAAGTCGCAAAAAGGGGATGTGTCACGACCGCAACATCCGATCAATGCGCGCGTCCATTTCCTCTTCGTCGATGAACTCGCCCCGATTGGCCTGCTCAATCCCAATCTGAACTGCTTCCCGAAAGGACTGTTCTTCCTGCGGATCAAGGAACCATGTATCCGCGCTCGACGGCTCGCTTTTCGCTCGCTGTTTCACTCGCCTTCCGCTGCCTCACTCATATCTAAGCGCTTCGGCCGGCAAAACCCGCGCCGCCGAACTCGACGGATACAGCGTCGCCAGCAGCGACACCCCCAGCGACAACGCCGTCACCAGCACCCCATGCATCACTCGCGGCGCGAACGGCAAATAATCCAGCGAATACACATCCGCCGAAAGATGGATGAAGCGGTAATGGCCGCCCGCCCAGGCCAGCACATACCCCAGCACCAGCCCGATCACCGTTCCGATCAAGCTGATCAGCAACCCCTGCAGCAGAAAAATCCGCCGCACCTGTCCCGGCTGCACGCCCATCGACAGCAGCACCGCAATGTCCTTTGTCTTCTCCATCACCATCATCGTGAGCGCGATAAGAATATTCAGCGCCGCCACGCACACGATCAGTCCGATCACAATGAAGGTCACGATCTGCTCCAGCTTCAGCGCGCGGAACAGCTCGCGATTCTGCTCCATCCAGTTTGTGGTCGCGAAGCCCAGCCCCGCCGCCTTCTCGATCTCGTCGCCGATCGTGTTCGCCTTGTACAGATCGTCCACGCGAAACGAGACGATCGAGATCAGGTCCGGTTCGCCAAACAGATGCTGTGCGTCCACCAGGCGAATAAAGCCGAAGCTCGAATCATATTGATAAAACCCGGAGTGGAAGATCCCCACCACCCGGAACCGCTGGTACCGCGGAATGATTCCGTAGGGAGTCAGATCCCCCTGGGGGCTGGTGATCATCACCACATCGTTCAGGCTGGCCCCGATCGAATCCGCCAGGTCGCTCCCGATAATGATGGGCGGCGTCGCCGCACCGTACGCGTCTTCGGTGTTGGCCTTCTCCTCGAGCGGCTTCACGCTGCCCTGGGCGATGTTGTTCAGCATGTCGGAGACAGTCCGCTCCTCCGACGGGATGATCCCCTTCAGCATCGCGCCGCCGGCGCGCGCCCCGTTGCGCGAGATCAGCACCGGCTCATACAATCCCGGCGCCGCGGCCACCACATGCGGCAGCTTCTTCAGCCGATCCAGCAACGGCCGCCAGTCGCGGATGCCGTCGCTCATCGTCCGCATCAGGTCTACGTGCGACGTGGAGCTGAGCAGCCGCTCCTGCAGATCGCGCCGCGTCCCGTTGGTGATCGCCAGCGCCAGAATCAGCGACGCCACCCCCACCGCCACGCCCGCAATCGATATCCAGGTGATGACCCCGATCACCGCCTGGCGGCGCTTGGCCCGCAGATAACGCGCCGCGATGAAGAGTTCAAAACGCATCGTTTTCGCTACCGGCTACAGGCCACAGGCTACCGGCTCGCCTCACTTCACGACCGCTTTCACCGTCACTTCGTTGTCGTAGCGGTCGTAGATGCGCACCGCGATGACGTGCTCGCTCGGATCCGCCGGAGCCACGTCCTCCGCCCTCCGCTGCGGCAGCGAGGCGTCGAACTCAAACTTCTCCGTCGGAGAATCTCCCAGATTCCCTACCGGCGCGACGTATTGCCACCGGCCCGCGTCCACCGAATACATCGCGTGCGTCACAGGCGACGTCGCATCCGTTGCGGTCAGCGACACGTGGATCTTCCCGTTCACCATGTGCGCCTCGATGCCCGGCACCACCGGCGGCGTGGTGTCGACGACGAACTCATCGCTCACCCGCTCCCCCGTCAGCGCCTCGCCAGGATTGTGCGAGCGCGCGTCGGTGGCCACTACCTTGATGCGGTAATGCCCGTCCGGCAACTGGGACGCGTTGAAGCTGTAGAACCGCTCGTGGACATGATCCTTCAGGAACTGCCAGTTGTGCTCGCCCTCGCCGCGATAGTAGAGCGCATAGCTCAGCAGGTCGCCGTTATCGTCGTGCGCGGCCCAGCGCACCGTCACTGCCTCGCGATCCCGCACCGCCGACAGCGGCTCGCGACCCGGCTCCTGTTGCCCGAAGTTCACACTCTGATTCTGCGTCGACGGAAAATTCAGCGTGATCGGCTGCGGCTGCCCCGGCTGCGGCATCATGGAGTTCGCCCGCGCGCCCGGCGCCACCATCACTTCATCCACCACCGGCGGCAGATTCACCGGCAGGTAGTTGATCGCCACGCCGCCCACGTCCGCACCGGGATGCTCCACCAGCTTCCACTGGATGAACCGCGATGAACCGATGTCCACCGATCCGGCGTTGGGTGTGAACGCCTTCCAGTCGCTCCACGCCCGTTCAGGATTCTCGATGTTTCCTGCCCGCGCAAACATCTGCACATCGGCCGCCGGCGTCGCACCCAGTTCCACCTCGGCTCGTCCCCACAGCGCGAAGACGCCCGCGTCGAACACCTCACTGGTATACGTTCCCTCCGCCGCCGGAGCGTGGCTCAGTCGGAACAGCTTGCCCGAATTCGCCGTGCTCACATACAGCCCTTGCGCCGAATCCGCAAAACCCGTCACCTGCGACGCCTCGATATGGGCTACGTCTGCCCAGGTTCCATCGTCGTGGATCCGATAAATCCGTCCGCGGTTCCCGGTTGCGGCCAGCACGCCGTCCGGCGTCCAGTGCAGCGCATACAGAATGTCGTCTTTGCCGCCCCAGATCTTCCTGGGCGGCCCGTCACCCTTCGGAATCTCGTACAGCTCCGACCCATCGGGAATCAGCGTGTTCCCGCTGAAGGCCTGCACCGAGCCGGGCTGAATAATCGTAATCGTCGCGGTTACACTTGCCTGTCCCGTCACCGGCAGCGGAGGCAGATTGTTGTGCCCCTTTTCGCCGACGCCCGCGGCATAAATCGTCCCGTCCGGCGCCACGATCACCGAGGTGATCTCCTTCTTCGGCGCATCGAACAGTACAAACGCCTTCCCCTGCGGATCGATCCGGTACACCAGCCCCGTCCCGTCCGAACCCGCGATCAGGTTCCCTGCCTTGTCGAACGCCATGGAACGGATGTGTTCCTCATCGCTCTTGTAGAACAGCTCCGGCTTTCCTCCGGGAACAAGCCGGTAGATCGCCGCCGGCGCGCCGGTCGCAACATAGAGCCGGCCCTTCGCGTCGAAGGCCAGGTCCCACACATACTTCGGCTTCTCCTGAGTCGCTGCCGGATCGAACGCCAGCGTGGCCGTGTCATCGGTCTTGCCTTCCGCATGAGGATCGAGCTTATACACCTTGCCCGATGGCAGGGTTGCCGCATAAATCGTCCCATCCGGACCCACGCGCACTGCCTGCACGCTCATCTCGCGGGTCGTGAACAGCGTTGTCGACTTGCCCTCCGGCGTCACACGCTGGACGGTCGCCGGCGTTCCCGTCGCCAGATAGGCGTTGCCCTCTTTGTCCGTCGCGACGTCCCATACGTACGTCGATGGCGTCGTGTACACCAGCTTGCTCTCCGGCCCCGGCACCAGTAGACCGTCGCTGGTAACGGCCACGCCGTTCGGCGTTCCTCGCTCGAGATCCTCGAAGGAGGACTCGGTCCAGAGCCGCGTTCCCTGGGCGAGCACCGCGGAAGCGTGCATCAGAAAGAAACAGGCTGCGAAAAGAGGCAGCCCCGCAGAACGAGCAAACCGGCTTGATTTCATGCTGATTTTCAGTCTACAGAAAGCCTTCCGCCCCCGCCGCCAGGGCTATCCAAAGTCATCTCAAATCGTTGAACACAAATCGCATCCCGTCGCCTACACTGAACATTCGCCGCTCCCTCTGCAACCGGGCCCGCCGGCTCGGAATCCCGCGAATCGAACGAATTGAACCCGCCGAGTCGACATGCTGAAACGCTGGAGAACCCGGATCCTGCTCTTCCTCGCCGTGCTCGGCCCGGGGTTCATCACAGCGAACGTCGACAACGATCCCAACGGCATCTTTACCTATTCCCAGGCCGGCGCCCAGTTCGGCTACGCGCTGCTCTGGACCATGATCCCCGTCACCCTCGCGCTCATCGTGGTGCAGGAGATGTGCGCGCGCATGGGCGCCGTCACCGGCAAGGGCCTCAGCGACCTCATCCGCGAGGAATTCGGACTCCGCCTCACCTTCATCGTGATGGTGCTGCTGGTGATCGTGAACTTCGGCAACGTTGTCGGTGAATTCTCCGGCATCGCCGGCAGCCTCCAGCTCTTTCACGTCTCCAAATACATCTCCGTCCCCATCTGCGCATTCCTCGTCTGGATGCTCGCTGTCCGCGGCGACTACAAGACAGTCGAGAAAATCTTCCTCTTCGCATCGATGATTTATTTCAGCTACATCATCGCCGGCGTGCTCGCGCATCCCGGCTGGCGCGAGGCCTCCATCGCCACCATCCGCCTGCCGAAGATGTCCGTCCTCCGCGACTCCGGCTACGTCTTCATGGTGGTCAGCCTCATCGGCACCACCATCGCGCCCTGGATGCAGTTCTACCTGCAGTCCTCCATCGTCGAAAAAGGCGTCACGAAACAGAGCTACGCCGGCTCGCGCCTCGACGTCATCGTCGGCTCCGTCTTCACCGACGTGGTCGCCTGGTTCATCGTCGTCGCCTGCGCCGCCACCCTCTGGGTCCACGGCATGGGCTCCATTCAGGAACCCGCCGACGCCGCCGAAGCCATGAAGCCCCTCGCCGGCTCCTACGCCTTCATCCTCTTCTCCTTCGGGCTCTTCAACGCCGGCTTCTTCGCCGCCTCCGTGCTCCCGCTCTCGACCGCGTATGTCGTCTGCGAGGGCCTCGGCCTCGAGTCCGGTGTGGACAAGCGCTTCAATGAAGCGCCTTTCTTCTACTGGCTCTACACCCTGCTCATCGCCGGCGGAGCCGCGGTCGTCCTGATTCCCAACTTCCCGCTGATCAAGTGGGCCATCGAGTCCCAGGCGCTCAACGGCATCCTGCTGCCGGTCGTGATCGTGCTCATGCTGATCCTCATCAACCGCAAAGACCTCATGGGCGACATGGTCAATTCCCACTGGTTCAACGGAGTCGCCTGGGCCACGGCGGTGGTGGTCAGCATCCTGTCGGTGATCCTGATGGTGCAGTCCTTCTGGCCCGGGCACCACTAGTCCGCGCTGAAAAGCAGAGCTGACCCTGTTCGCTTCTGAACAGACATTCTCGATTGCGGACAGGCGCTTCCGCTTCCCGGCACTCCAGGCAGCTTCAGCCGGTTGAAAACACTCACCTTCGCTCCGCCGCGGACCAGGCGCCTGCTGGCATGCCAGATGCTGATACTCTCTTCGCCGAATCCAAAGTCGAATCCTAGGTTCGGTCCCTGGGGGAATCAAAATGCGTTCCCTGCTTCGTGGTTTGCGATATCCGCTCCGGCAAATGCGCAGAGCGCCTGGATTCACCCTGACCGCAGTTCTCACCCTGGCCTTCGGCATCGGCGCCACCACCGCAATCTTCTCCATTCTGGAAGGCATCCTGTTGCGGCCGCTCCCGTTCGCCGCCCCGGAAAGACTGGTGATCGCCGGCAATGTGCCGGAGGGCGTCGATCCAGGGGGGAACCTCCCCGGCGTCACCGCGCCGGCCGTGGCCATCTATGCGCGCGATACCCACGTCTTTGCCCACCTGGGAGCTTACCGCCAGACCACCTTTGAATTCTCCGGCGCGGACGAACCCGCCCAGATCAGCGCCGCGCTCCTCAATGCGGGCGTCTTTCAGGCTCTCGGTGTGTCTCCCCTACTGGGGCGTACCTTTACGCAGGGTGAGGACGAACAACACCAGCCCGTCGCCGTCATCAGCTATGCGATGTGGCACAGCCGCTTCCACAACAATCCGAACATCTCCGGAACGAAGATCCTCCTCAACGGCGCACCCTACGAAATCATCGGCGTGATGCCTCGCACCTTCGAGTTTCCCCTCGTCCCAGGCCAGCTCAACCGCAGCGAATTGTGGGTTCCCATCAGTTTTACCGAAGGCGATCTCGTCAACGGCGCTGGAAGCTGGAATTACAGGATGCTGGCGCGCCTCCGACCCGGCGTGACCCTCGCCCAGGCTCTGCAGGATATGCAGCCCGCGGACCGCGAGATTGAGCGCCACTTCCCCCCGGCCATGGGCGCGCCCCGCATTCGCCCTCTGATCGAGACGCTCGCCGATGCAACCGAATCCGGAGCCAGGCCTCTGCTGCGTGCCCTCTTTCTTGCCGTCATCATCGTCCTCTTCATCGCCTGCGCCAACCTCGCCGGACTGCTCCTGGTCCGCGTCATCCGCCGTCGTCACGAGACCGCCGTGCGCCTCGCCCTTGGCGCCCGCGCCACCGTCATCCTGCGCGAGAACCTGATCGAGGCCCTTGCCCTCAGTGCCTCCGGGGGACTGGGCGGACTGGCCCTGGCGTCGCTGGCTCCTCACACCGGCGTGAGCTTCTTCCCCGAGACGCTGCCGCGGATCAGCGCCATCCAGATGGACCCTTCTCGTCGGCATCCACACCGGATTGCTCTGCGGATTCGTCCCCGCACTGGCCGCATCGCGTACCAGGCGCGACGATGCCCTGAAGGAAGGCGGCCGCTCCCGCGCTGCCGGCGCCAGTTCTACCCGCCTGCGTTCCGCCCTGGTCGTGGCCGAGCTGGCGGTCGCGCTCGTGCTCTTAACCGGAGCCGGTCTGCTCCTGCGCAGTTTCCAGAACCTGCGCGACGTGGATCTCGGCTTCCGCACCGATCACACCCTCACCGCCTCGTTCGGGCTGCCCCGCATCCGATACTCCTCCCAGCCCGCCGTCGACGCGTTCGATGCCGCTCTCCTGCTCAAACTCCGTCAGTTACCCCAGGTCCAGGCCGTCGGTGTCACCACCGCGCTACCCACCGCCGGCGGCGGCGACAACACCGTCTTCGTCCCCGAGGACTATGTTCCTCCCCGTGGTGCCCGGTTCAATCAGGTCTGGGCCTACCACGTCCTGGGCGACTACTTCCAGGCTGCCGGCATCCCGCTGCTCCGCGGACGGCTCTTCAGCGCGTCGGACAACGCGACAGCTCCTCTCGTCGCGATCGTGAATCGCACCCTCGCGGAGAAATACTGGCCCGGCCAGGATCCCATCGGCAAGCGCCTCCACATCGGCGTCAAAGAATCGCCAACGCCGTGGATGACCGTCGTCGGAGAAATCGGCGATCTGCGGCAAACCTCCGCCGAGTCCGCAATCCTGAGCCAGATGTACACTCCAGCGAGCCAGTTCAAAACCTCCATCGGACAATTTGCACCTCCCGGCATGCTCAACGCCAACTACGGCTCCATTGTTGTGCGCAGCCCGCTTCCCCCCAGCACCATGGCCTCCTCCCTGCGCGCCGTCGTTCGCTCCATCGATCCGCAGCTTCCTCTGGTCCACGTCGAATCAATGGATCAGGTCGTCGCCGAAGGACAGGCCTCCCGCCGCTTCAACACCGTGCTCATCTCCAGCTTCGCCGCCGCAGCCGTGCTCCTGGCCCTACTTGGCATTTACAGCGTCATCGCCTTTTCCGCCGCGCAGCGCACCCGCGAAATGGCCATTCGCCTCGCGCTCGGCGCCCAGCGCTCCGCTCTCACCCGTCTGGTCCTGACTACCGGCGCAAAACTCGGTCTCGCCGGATGCGCCACCGGAGCCATTGCCGCCGTCTTCGCCACCCGCCTCCTGCGTTCCCTGCTCTTTGAGGTCAATCCGCTCGATCCCGCAGTCCTCGCACTGGCAGCGATCTCCATGTTTGCCCTCGCTCTCGGAGCGGCGCTCATTCCCGCGCGTCGTGCCGCTTCGATCGAACCTATGGAAGCTCTGCGCACCGAGTAGGAGATCGCTCCACCCGGCGAGCGCGGGCCTGCAGTCCCGCGCACACCTTGCTTTGTTTAGCTCGCGTTGCGGCTCTCCTCGCGAATCTTCCCGATCTCCCCCGGAGCGATGTGCAGGAACTCCAGGAATTCCTGGTGCTCGGCCGGAGCCGAGCGCTCGAACTCCGCGTGCCAGCGGTGCATCTGCTCGTCGCTCAGCCCGCAGCCCTTCATAATCGATACCCACTTCTCTTTCGTGATCATCTTCTTTGCCTTTCCCAATGATTTGTAGCGCAGCATTTTCAGGATCGCCTGCTGATGCGCGCGCAGAGCGCCGATCTCGCCGTCGATTTCCAGCAGCCGCCGCTCCAGCACCCGCAGCGCGTCACCGCCAGGCCGATCCAGTACCACGCGAATGTCGTTGGCCCTGAGACCGGCGTCGCGATACGCGCGGATCTGCTCGAGGCGGCGCACATCGGGTTCCCCATAGCAGCGATAATTCCCGCTGCTGCGCTCCGCCGCCGGCATCAGGCCGATGGATTCGTAGTACAGCAAAGCGGTCCGGCTCAGGCCGCACCGCCGGGCGAGTTTCGTAACGGTCAACATCGTCCACCCCTACTGTGAACCCTATAGTTTTAGACAGGTCAAGAGGTGGACCGCAATTTTTTGCGCGCGCAGCGGCAAGGTTAGCTGGGCTGGTACCGCGGCCGCCGGAAGTTCTCCGGGCCTAAAGGCCAGGGCTTCCACCGTCGTCCCGCTCCTGCGGGACCGCTTCGCGAAAGCCCCGAATCATTCGGTCGGAGCCCCGGGGCTTCACGGGGTCTGCGCTTCTCCCGCCGGCGAACGCAGCGCTTCCGGCGCGCAGGGCGCCTCCACATCGATCGCCTCGGCAGCCGGGAAGTATCTTCGCTGGAAATAGAGTGCCAAGTTCACCAGCGCAATCATCACCGGCACTTCGACCAGCGGCCCGATCACCGCGGCAAAGGCCGCCCCGGAGTTAATCCCAAACACCGATACCGCCACCGCGATCGCCAGCTCGAAGTTGTTCGAAGCCGCGGTGAACGCCAGCGTGGTCGTCTTCGAATAGTCCGCGCCCAGCCTCCGTCCCATGTAGAACGAGACCAGGAACATGACGACGAAATAGATCAGCAGGGGTACCGCGATCCGCAGAACATCCAGCGGCAGGCGGACGATGGCGCTGCCCTTGAGCGAGAACATCACCACAATCGTGAACAGCAGCGCCACCAGCGTCAGCGGCGCGATGCGGGGCACGAAGTTCCGGTCGTACCAGGAGAGGCCCTTCGCCTTCACCAGCACGGTCCGCGTCAAAAATCCTGCCAGAAACGGAATGCCGAGGTAGATGAAGACGCTCTGGGCTATCTCTCCAATCGACACGTGGACGACCGCTCCGCGCAGCCCGAACCAGCGAGGCAGCACCGTGATGAAGACCCACGAATAAACGGAATAGAAGAAGACCTGGAATAGTGAATTGAACGCCACCAGCCCGGCTGCGTATTGCGTGTCGCCTTTTGCCAGTTCGTTCCAGACGATCACCATGGCGATACAGCGCGCCAGCCCGATCATGATCAGGCCGGCCATGTACTCCGGATATCCGCGCAGGAACACGATGGCCAACGCGAACATCAGAACCGGCCCGATGAGCCAGTTCTGCACGAGCGAGAGGCCCAGCACGCGCTTGTTGCGGAAGACCTCGTGCAATTCCTCGTAGCGCACGCGCGTGAACGGCGGATACATCATCAGGATCAGGCCCGCCGCAATCGGGATCGAGGTGGTGCCCACGCTGAAGCGATCCAGAAAGGGAACCACTCCGGGCGCGAGCCAGCCCAGGGCCACGCCGAAGAGCATGGCCGCGAAAATCCAGGCGGTCAGATAGCGGTCGAGAAACGATAGCCGGCTCTTCTTCATCCTTCGGGTCTCCGCGGATTGGCGCCCTCAGGAGCGGCCAATCCTGTCGATCTCGTGCTTGATGGCGAGTTGCGCCAGGGTGTTCAGCGGCAGTGCGAGGAACAGGCCAATGCGCCGGTCCAGGATCACGAACGCATCGCGAAACGCCCGCGCCACTTCCTCCTCCGTGCCCCGGACCGCCGCGGGATCGGGAATGCCCCAGTGCGCCGTCATGGGCTGGCCGGGCCAGTACGGACACTGTTCTTTCGCGGCGTTGTCGCAGACGGTGAAGACGAAATCCAGCTTCGGCGCGCCCGGTGCGGAGAACTCATCCCACGACTTGCTGCGCAGACCGGCCGTCGGCATGCCGGCCGATTCGATCTGCCGCAGCGCCTCCGGCCGGGGCCGTCCGGTCGGATGACTGCCGGCGCTGTAGCCCGTGAACTGGCCCTTGCCTTTGTGGTTGAGAATCGCCTCGGCCATAATGGACCGCGCCGAGTTGCCGGTGCAGAGGAACAGCACGTTGTAACGATCGGCCATGGCTTATGCCTTGCCTCCCGCATGCTTTCCGCCGCAGCACTCCGTCCCGCAGCAGGAAGGCTTCGGCTTGGTCGCGCGGATAAAGGCGCTCATGAATTTGCCTTCGACCTCGGGCGCGACTGCTTCCACATCCACACCCGATCCGGTCAAAAAGTGGCGCGCGTCTTCGAGCCGATAAACCCGCGTTGGCTCGATCTCCACCTGCTCGAAATGCGCCGCATTGAGGCGCGCCCGATAATCGCTCTCTTCGAGGGCTCCGGCCACGCAGCCCGCCCAGAGGAGCATGCTTTCGCGCACCGCGGCCGGCACCTCGCCGCGCACCACCACGTCGGATACGGCCAGGCGGCCGCCCGGCCTGAGCACGCGGAAGGCTTCGCGCAGGACGCGGTCCTTGTCGGCGCTCAGGTTGATGACGCAGTTCGAGATGACCACGTCGACGCTGGCGTCGGGCAGCGGGATGTTCTCGATTTCGCCTTTGAGGAACTCGACGTTTTCGGCGCCTGCCTGGCGCTGATTTTCGCGGGCGAGGGCGAGCATCTCGTCGGTCATGTCGAGGCCGTAGGCTTTGCCGGTCGGCCCGACGCGGCGCGCCGAGAGCAGGACGTCGATGCCGCCTCCGGAGCCCAGGTCCAGCACGATTTCGCCCGGCTTCAACTCGGTCAGCGCGGTGGGATTGCCGCAGCCCAGCGAGGCCAGAGCCGCCTTCTCCGGCAGCAGTCCGCGCTCCTCTTCGCTGTAGAGGTTGGTCGTGATCGGGTCGCAGCAGCGCAGACTCGACTGGCAGCAGGCCTGCACTGTGCCTGTTTCGGCGACCGCGCGCGCCGCGTTTCCATACTTTTGCCGGACTTCTTCCCTGACTTCGGTTCCGCTGGCCATTTTGGGGGCCTCCTCATATTCGCTAAGGCAAATCTATGCTCATGCGCAAATATCTGTCAAGGCGTATATGATGGAAGAATGAACCGCGGTACCATTTCGGCCGATCTGGCTCCGCTTTTCGCGGCTCTGGCCGACCCCACTCGCCTGCGCCTGCTCAACCTGATCGCGGGCCGCGAGGTCTGCGTTTGCTATCTGGTGGAAATCCTGCGCCAGGGCCAGCCGAAAATCTCGCGCCATCTCGCTTACCTGCGCCGCGCCGGTGTTGTGGCGGCCCGACGCGAGGGCAAGTGGATGCACTACCGGCTGGCGCGACCGGAGAGCGCGGGAGCGGCTTCGATCCTGGCTACGGTGCTCGACGAACTGCGCCATGATCCGCAACTGGAAGCCGATCGCGAACGGCTGAGCCGCGCCTGCTGCCAGCCGGCCAAATTCGTAGCACTGGAAGGCGCGCCGGTTCCGACTCCGGTTTGAGGGTCGCTGAAATTGGCCCGGATAGAGGCGCTGCCACCCCCCCCGAAATTTGGCCGGTGCTTTGTTTTGTGGGAGTTGGCTTCGTTACTGGGTTTGAGTACCCTGCCAAGTGGTCGGGAATGTATGAGATCCGACCCTGGCTGAGGTTGCAGCAAACTCGGCCGCCGATGCGGCATGCACGGC
>VFSW01002465.1_pt1 | contig 27941 bp, 23 predicted proteins | sample 5358111 | NCBI WGS metagenome assembly VFSW01 (sample SAMN11554181, study PRJNA540505) | mine drainage metagenome | isolation source: sediment from site ElyBrook_90M | place: USA: Ely Copper Mine, Vershire, VT | collected 2017 | reverse complement strand
AAACTGCCCCTGCCGGCTCCTGATTTTCATGCTCATCTTGCATTGGATAATTCTCTCCCCCGCCCGCTCGACACGGAAGGCGCCCGGAGACGCTAGAATATAGGGATATGGCAACAAAAGCGGCGGAGACGCCGGCGCCTTCCTTTCGGACCTGGCTGCCCGTGGTGGCGCTCGGCTGGCTCGTCCCCGGCGGCGGGCACCTGCTGCTCGGACGCCGCGGGCGGGGTGCGCTGCTCGCCTTCAGCGTGCTCATGATGTTCGTCCTCGGCCTGATGATGCGTGGGCCCATGTTCCAGCCCCAGACCGGTGACCTGCTCACCACCATCATTTACACCGGCGGGTTCATCGGGGATCTTTGCTCCGGCATTCTGTACTTCCTCGCCGTGTGGCTCGGCTACTCGCAGCCCGACGTCGCCGGCCATGTCCACGACTACGGGGCCAAATTCCTGGTCGCGGCCGGCCTGCTGAACCTGCTCGCCATGACCGACGCCTACGAGATCGCCGTCGGGAAGAAGGACTGATGCCCAAGCTCAACCTCGTCTCGCATTTCGAAGCCGCGCTGCTGTTCGCCCTGTTCAGCTCGATCGTGCTCGGCATCGTCACCAAGAAGACCGACCGCGATCGGCTGCTCTACGGCGCGCGTTGCTTCGCGTACTTCCTCGGCTCGGTGTTCGTGATCGGCTGGCTGATGTACTTCGGACATCGCTGAGCGGCCCGCGGGTTGTCTTGACATGAAGACGTTCTACATCGAGACGTTCGGCTGCCAGATGAACGCGCACGACTCGGAAAAGGTCGCCGGCACGCTGCTCGAGCGCGGCTACGAGCGCGTCGAAACGGCCGAAGCCGCGGACCTGGTGCTCTACAACACGTGCAGCATTCGCGACAAGGCCGAGCAGAAGGTGTTTCATCGCCTCCAGCGGTTCCAGCGCGAGGCGGGCAAGGGCAAAGTGTTCGGCGTGCTCGGCTGCGTGGCGCAGCAGGAGGGCGAGCGGATCTTCGAGCGGGCGCCGCACGTCAGCCTGGTGGCCGGCTCGGCAAGCTACACGCGCCTGCCGGAGCTGCTCTTTCAGATCGAGAACGGCGGGCGCCGCGTCACCGGGCTGAGCCTGGACACGGACGAAACGTTCGACACGCCCTTCACCCGGCGCGACAATCCGCACCGCGCGTATATCACCGTCATCGAGGGCTGCGATAAGAGCTGCGCGTATTGCGTGGTGCCGTTCACGCGCGGGCCCGAGCGCAGCCGCACCGGCGCGAGCGTGATGGCCGAGGCGCGCCGGTGCGCCGGGACCGGCTACACCGAAATCCAGTTGCTCGGCCAGAACGTCAACAGCTACCGCGATCCGTCGGATGCCGGTTGGGACTTCGCGCGCCTGCTCCGCGAGGTCGCCCAGGTCGACGGAATCCGCCGCGTGCGCTTCACCACGTCGCATCCGCGCGACTTCACCCAGGCCATCGTCGAGGCGATCGACGAGCATCCGGCGCTCTGCAATCACGTTCACCTGCCCGTGCAATCGGGCTCGACCGCGGTGCTAAGCCGCATGCGCCGCCAGTACACGCGCGACGACTATCTTCGCCGCATCGAATGGATGAAGCGCGCCCGCCGCGACATCGCCATCAGCTCGGACATCATCGTCGGCTTCCCCGGCGAGACCGAAGACGACTTCAATCAAACGCTGTCGCTCCTGGACGAGGTCGAATACGATTCCGTGTTCAGTTTCAAGTATTCGCCGCGGCCGAACACGTATTCGCTCGCGCTCGACGGCGCCTGGAGCGAAGACGAGAAAGGCCGCCGTCTGACCATCCTGCAGGAGCGGCAGCGCTCCATCCAGATCCGCCGCAACGCGCGCCTGGTGGGCGCAACCGAGGAGTGTCTCGTGGAAGGGTATAATCGGGCCACCGGGCAATGGATTGGGCGCACCACCGGGAACCGCACGCTGAACTTCACCCATCCGGGGTTGCCGGAACCGGCGCCGGGCGCGACGCTCGCGGGCGCCTACGTGCGCGTGCGGGTCACGCGCTCCGGCCCCAATTCGTTGGCTGGCGAGGCAGTGCTCGACGGAACAGCCGCGTGAAGGGAGCAAACGAATGGAAGTCGAAATGAAAATTCGGGGCCTCATGATGGACCCGGTCACGAATACGCCGATCGTGGTGCTGAAGGACGTCGGCGGCACGGCCATCCTCCCCATCTGGGTGGGCATCTTCGAGGCCAACGCCATCGCGCTCGAGATCGAAAAAGTCTCGACGCCGCGCCCGATGACGCACGACTTGATCCGCCAACTGCTGTTTGGCCTGAACACCGGCATGCGCAAGGTCGTGGTGAACGAACTGCGGGACGACACCTTCTACGCGATGATCTGGCTCGAGAAGGACGGCGAGCTGATCAGCGTGGATTCGCGCCCGAGCGACGCGCTCGCTCTCGCGCTGCGGCTCGACTGTCCGATCTTCGTCGAGGATTCGGTGATCCGCAACGCCAAGGTGAATAACGCCACCGCCGAAAAAGTGAACAACGAAGAACTGCGGCGCTGGCTCGAAAGCCTGAACGACGAAGACCTCGGCCGCTACAAGATGTAGCGCGGGCCCGGTCTACGGTTGCGGCCTGTGATGCACGGGACGGCGCACCGGCTCCGCCTTCACGGGCCAGCCTTCGACGTTTTTCTTCTCCACCGCGAAGGTCACGTTGAAAGGCGTGGCCGCGAATTCCTTCGCCACGCCGCTGAACGAAATCACGGTACCGGCGTCGGCCTTGCCCGGCAACGGCGTATCGAGATCGAGAGTCACTTCGGCCGTCGTCGAGTCGCTGATCGCGAGCACCAGCTTCTTCGGCCGCAGTGCCGGCTCCTGGCTCACCAGCTTGCCGCTGAACTTCTGCACGCCGCCCGCGCCGCCCGGCAGGTCGGCGTCCTTCATGCTCGAATCGAAATAGCTCTGGCCGTTCGCCGCCGTCAACTGGTCCTTGATCGACTTCCACAGCGCCAGCGACGGATTCGCCGCGCGCTCCTTGTTCTCTTCCTCGATCTTGGCCTTCTCGATGTCCACCTGGCTGACAACCTTGAAGCCCGCCGGAGGATTCGCCGACGTCTTCGCAGTGGCGAGCAATTGATCGAGCCCGTCGGCGCTGCCATGGAACGTGGCGTAGGCCTTGGCCAGATACGCCTTCACCTGATCGCGGCCGCCGGGATTCAGCGAGCCCGGCCCGTCGAAGGCCGCCGCTCGCGCGAAGTCGTATAGCGCGGCGCCCTGCTTATCGGGATTCTTCTCCGCCAGGATCGTCGTGCCGCGCCAGTACGAAACCTGGCTGGCGTTCGGATTCGCGGCCAGGCTCGCCGTGAACTCCTTCTCCGCCGTATCGTTGTCCTTCTTCTGCATCGCCACCCAGCCAAGCGTCGTGTGCGCCGTGGAAGTGAACGACATCTGCGCTTCCGCCTTTTCCCAATCCGCGTCGCTCATGCCGGCCGGCTTCTTCGCGTCCAGCAGCCCCTGAGCGCACTTCTGCCCGAAGTCCAAATTGTCGGGCGTGGGCGAGGCGAGCGGCGTTTCGATGGTGGCCCAATAGAGCGCCGTCGGGTTGCCCGGATCGGCGGCCAGCAGCTCTTTCGCCGCGTTGATCGCGTCCTGCGGCTTGCCGGCCTGCGCGTACGAGGTGACCAGAAGCGTGCTGCGCTGGGATTTGTAATCCGACGTGGGATACTTCTGCGCCCACTGGCTCAGGAGATCGACCCGCTTTGTCGGATCGTTCTCTTTCGTGATGGCGATGTACAGGTCGTATTCGGCCCGGTCCTTCCATTGCGGTCCCGTGGTCGCCTGGGCCATCGCGCTTCCCGCGGCCGCCGAGAGCCATAGCGTCGCGACGGCGCCCGCCACCGCCCATCTCACCGATGCAGTACGGTTCATAGAGAAAAACACCAGCACCCTCCCCATTTCGTCACTCGTCAGGATTCGCTTCGTCCATCCAGCACCCGCGCGACCCTTGCGTTTGGCGGGTTCATATGGCCAGGCGGCAACCGATGCAATTGCGGAGTATATCGGAATGCCGCCACCTGCCGCAACACCAGCCCTCGCGAGGCTTCCTCCGCCCTCTCGCCCGCCCTCTTTGGCCAAAACCCTCTCTGCCCATAGATGCCGCCCGGACAAATCTTGTTCCCGCTCCGTCCAAATCTCTCCCGCACCCCGAGCGCCACCATCATTTCAACGTCTTCAGGTATGCCACCACGGCCTTGGCATCCTCTTCGGTGAGCTTGTAGGCGGGCATCGGCGCGTCGGCGGCGTGACCGCTGGGGCCGAGCCCGGTCGTCAAGAACCGGACGAACTTTTCGTCGCCCCAGCGCTTCCAGATGCGGCCGGTCGAGGTCAGATCCGGCGATGTTTTGTGCCAGCCCGGCATCGGCTGAATGGGCTGGAAGTCGAGCGTGGCGCCCTTCAGCCATTTGGCCGTATCGAGTTCACCCTTGTCGCTGCGCGCCGTGTGGCAGTCCTGGCACTTCGCGACCTCCTCGACGAGATACTTGCCGCGTGTCTCGGCGCTGTCCTGGCCCTGCGCGGCCATCGCGCTCATCGCCAGCATGGCGGCGGTCATCAGTTCGAACTTTCGCATAGGCATATGCTAGCGCGAACGTTAGCGGGATGCACGCCGATTCTCCCAGCCGCCCGCCGCCGCGCCGCTCTGGGTTACTCTAGCATCGGATAGACATGTCAAAAGCCACCGAAAACGACCGTTTTGCGCTACTTGAGGGCGGTTTTGGTATCGAAAACGTGCATATTTCGCACCGTACCGCGCCGCAACCCGGCCCGCGCCAGGCCCTGGTGCGGATCAAGGCCGCCTCGCTGAACTTCCGCGACTACCTCGTCGCAACCGGGCGTTACAACCCGAAGATGCCGCTGCCGCGCGTGCCGCTGTCGGACGGCGCGGGCGTCGTGGAGGCCACGGGCGAGGGCGTGACGCGCGTCAAGCCCGGCGACCGCGTCGCGGGCATCTTCATGCAGACGTGGCTCGCCGGACCCCTGCTCGAGGCGCACGCGAAGTCTGCGCTCGGCGGGGCGATCGACGGTGTGCTGGCCGACTACGCGGTCTTCGACGAAGACGGGCTGGTGAGCGTTCCGCCGCATCTGTCGTTCGAAGAGGCCGCGACGCTGCCGTGCGCCGCGGTGACGGCGTGGAACGCGCTCGTCGAGCAGTGCCGCGTGAAGGCGGGCGACGTGGTCCTGGTCCTGGGCACCGGCGGGGTGTCGGTGTTCGCGCTGCAGTTCGCGAGGATGCACGGCGCGCGCGTGATCGCGACCTCATCGAGCGACGCGAAGCTCGAACGCGCGCTCGCGCTCGGCGCCTCCGACGGGATCAACTACAAGGCCGCGCAGGCGTGGGACAAGCGCGCGCGAGAGCTGACGGGCGGCGCAGGGGTGGATCACGTGATCGAGGTCGGCGGCTCGGGGACGCTCGCGCGGTCGCTCAACGCGGTGCGCACCGCCGGCCATGTCGCCGTCATCGGCGTGCTCTCGGGCATCTCGGGGGAGACGAGCATCGCGCCGATCCTACACAAGCACCTGACGGTGCATGGCATCTACGTGGGCTCGCGCGCGATGTTCGAAGACATGAACCGCGCGATCGCCATGCATGCGCTGCGTCCCGCGATCGATCGCGTGTATCCGATGGAAGAAGTGCAGGCCGCGCTGCGGCACATGGAATCCGCGGCGCACTTCGGCAAGATCGTAATCTCGCTCGGCGATTGAATTGGGGCCGCCCGGCCTGATAGTGTAGTGCGCGGCGGCAAGCATAGCGGAGGCATATTCGATGTTCGATCCCAAGGAGCGCGGCGCCTCGCGCCGCGATTGGTTCAAGGCCGGAGCGGCGTCGCTCGCCGGGCTTGCCGCGCTGAGGCCGGGCCTCGCGCAGGCGCCGGCGGCGGCCGGCGAATCCGTAATCGGGATGAAGTTCGAGCCGCGTCCGAACGTGCGCCTCGGAATGATCGGCCTGGGCGGGCGCGGCGGCGGCATGGTCGGGAACTACCTGGCCATCGACAACCTTCAGATCACCGCCGTCTGCGACACGGATCGCTCGAAGGCGCTGGCCGCGCAAGCCCAAGTCGAGCGAGCGGGCCAGCACCCGCCGGCGATCTACGGCAAGACGGAACGCGATTTTGAAAACATGGTCCGGCGCGACGATGTGGACTTCGTCTACGTCGCCACGCCCTGGCCATGGCACGTGCCGATGGCGCTGGCGGCGATGGAGGAGGGCAAGCACGCCTCGATCGAAGTTCCGGCGGCGACGACGCTTGACGACTGCTGGAAGCTGGTCGACACGTCGGAGAAGACGCGCCGCCACTGCATCATGATGGAGAACTGCTGCTACGGCTATACCGAGCTGCTGGTGCTGAACCTGGTGCGCGCGGGGCTGTTCGGCGAGCTGCTGCACGCCGAGGGCGGCTACCTTCACGACCTGCGCGAGATACTTTTCGAGGACCGCGGCGAGGGCCTGTGGCGGCGCTTCCCGCACACGCAACGCAACGGGAACTTCTATCCGACGCACGGCCTCGGGCCGCTGGCGAATTACTTCGGCGTCAACCGCGGCGACCGCTTCGATTACCTGGTGTCGATGAGCTCGCCCGAGCGCGGCCTCGATGCATGGCGCGAACAGCACGTGCCGCGCGACAGCCCGAAATGGCGCGAGAAATACATCTGCGGCGACATCAACACGTCGCTGATTAAGACGGCCAACGGCCGCACCATCACGCTGGGCCACGACGTCGTCAACCCCCGCCCTTACAGCCGCGTGAACGCGCTGCACGGCGAGAAGGGGATCTTTCGCGACTATCCGCCGCGGATCTACTTCGACGGGCAGGCGGGCGGAGAAAACTACTCGGACCTCGAACCTTTGAAGGCCGCCTACGAGCACCCTTTGTGGAAGCGGCAGGGCGAGCTCGCGCGCAAGCTCGGCGGCCACGGCGGCATGGACTTCGTGATGGCCTACCGGCTGGTCCAGTGCATGCGTGAGGGCCTGGAGCCGGACATGGACGTTTACGACGCCGCGTCCTGGAGCGCTCCGGGTCCACTGAGCGAGATGTCGGTGGCGCAGGGCAGCGCGCCGGTGAAGTTCCCCGACTTCACGCGCGGGCGCTGGAAGGAAAAGCGCGGCTGGCTGGCCGGGGCCTGAGCCGCGAGAAGCCTGTTTCCTTCCGGCGGGATCGAGCATCTAACCGAGGGAAATCAAAACATGCCCGAAACAACAACCAAAGTCTTAGTCGCATTTTATTCGCGCGATGGCGCGGTGGAGTCGCTCGCCAAGGCGGTGGCCGAAGGAGCGAAGGAGGCCGGAGCGGAGGTCCGCCTGCGGCGCGTGCCCGATATCGTCGCGCCGGCGGTGATGGCGCACGTGCCCGGCTGGGAGGAGCGCAGCAAGAAGATGATCGCCGAGTACGGCTCGCCCACGCCGGACGACGCCGACTGGGCCGACGCGGTGATCTTCGGCACGCCGACGCGATTCGGCAATGTTTCGGCGGAGCTGAAGGCGTACATCGATTCGCTCGGCGGGCTGTGGTTTCAAGGCAAGCTGAACGGCAAGGCGGCCGGCGTGTTCGTTTCCACCGGCGGCCCGCATGGCGGCAACGAAAGCACGCTGACCACCATGTACGTTCCGCTCGCGCACCTCGGCTTCATCATCGTGCCGAACGGCTACACGCACCCGAAGTTGTTCGCGGGCATCGGCACGCCGTACGGCGCATCGATGGTGGCCGGGATGACGAACTCTCCCGCGACCGCCGACGATCTCGAAATCGCGCGGCACCAAGGCAAGCGGATCACCGGGGTGGCCGGCGCGCTGAAGACGCTGCGCGGCTGAAGACTCAGGCGCCCGCCGCGTGCGCCGCGTTCACCGCCGCTCCCACGATCGCGATCTCGTCGCTCGACGGCACGACTTCGAACACGTAGCCCTGGAACGGGCTCATCTTGACCATGTCGTTGAGAATCCGGTTTAACACGTCGAGGTCCACGTGTTTCGAATTCGGGCCCGTGAGGAAGAATTTCCCCGGGCCATTCAGATGGATCATGGACGCGGTGGCCGCGCCGAGGGCGCGATGCCAGCGGAGGACAAACTCGGCGCAGCGCGCATCGCCTTCTTTCGCGGCGGAGAAGATCTCATCGGGCTCCATGTCAAGGAACCGCAGACGCATGGCGCGGTGGCCCATGATGCCCTCGAGATGGCCGTCGCCGCCGCAGCCGCAGAAGCGTTCCTTCGGGTCGAGCGAGACGACCATGTGGCCGCCCTCCCAGGCGCCTTCGCTCCATGGGTACTGGCCGTAGCCGATGCCGTTGCCGAGCGTCCAGACGCGGATGATCCGGTCGAGTTGGCCGCGCGTCGCAGCGAGGCCGGCGGCCACGACATCGGCGTCGTTATACACCGACACCGGCGCATCGATGCCGCGCACATGGAGGATATCGGAGAGCAGCCGCCGCAGGTCCGTGCCCTTGGCCTGCTGCAGGTTCGGCGATTCTTCGAGCACGCCCTGGCGAATTACGCCGGGAAATCCGACGCCCACCGCGCTCAGGCTCTGGCCTCCCGCGGCGTCGGCCACCTGGTCCCCGATGCACTCGCCGATCTGTTCGACCGGCAACGAGAGCAATTCGTCGGCCCAGCAGCCTCCCTCCGGATGCGCCCGCGGCGCGTCAACCAGATGGTTGTCCTCGACCAATCCGGCCACGACCCTTTCCGAAATCGCGACCCCAATCGATCGCCCCATGGTGTTATGACCTCGTCAGCTTATTCAGTCCGTTGAACGCCGCCGCCTTGTAACCCTCGGCCAAGGTCGGGTAATTAAAAACCGTATTCACAAAGTATTCCACGGTCCCGCCCAGAATCATAACCGCCTGGCCGATATGAATCAACTCCGAGGCGCCTTCGCCGATGATATGCACGCCGAGCACCTCGCGCGTCTCGCGGTGGAAGATAAGCTTCAGACGGCCGGTGGTGTCGCCGCGGATCTGGCCGCGCGCGATCTCCCGGTAATATGACACGCCGACCTCGTAGGGAACGTCATCGTCGGTAAGCTGCTCCTCCGTTTTGCCGACAAAGGAGATCTCCGGAATCGTGTAGATGCCATACGGGTAGTTCGCGGAGTTCGACTCGATCTGCTTGCCCACCGCGTGCGCGGCCGCCAGCCGCCCCTGCTCCATCGAAACCGAGGCGAGACTCGGGAAGCCGATCACGTCGCCGACCGCGTAGATATGCGGCTGCGCGGTCTGATAATCGGCGTTCACCTTGATGCGCCCGCGCGAGTCCGACTCGATGCCCGCGAGAGCGAGATTCATTTCGTCGACGTTTCCCTGCCGGCCGACCGCGTAGAGCAGCGCATCCCCGGAGATTTTCTTCTTGCTTTCGAGGGTCGCCGCCACCGAGCCATCCGCCATCGGTTCCACGGACTGCACTTCCTCGTTCAGGCGCATCGTGACTCGGCTGTCGCGCAGATGGTAGGAAAGCGCCTCGACGATTTCCGCGTCGGCGAACTCGAGCAGCCGCGGGCGCCGCTCGACCAGGATGACGCGCACCCCGAGCGTGGCGAACATACAGGTGTACTCGACGCCGATCACGCCGCCGCCGACCACGATCATGGTCTTGGGCAACTCGGGCATCTGCAGGATCTGATCGCTGCTGATGATCGTCCGGCCGTTGATGGGAACCTTCGGCGACATGGCCGGCTTGGTGCCGGTCGCGATCACGATCGTCGAAGCCTCGTACTCCTGAATACCCTTCGGGCCGTCCACTTTAATCCGGTGGGGATCGAGAAAGCTCGCCGTTCCGCCGAGCAGATCGATGTTATTGCGGGACAACTGCGCCTGGGTGACGTCCACTTCCGTCTTGATCACGTGCTGGACCCGGAAAGCCAGATCGTTCATCGTGATCTTCTCTTTGACGCGGTAGTTAACCCCGTAAACGTTCTGATACTGGTAGCCCGAGAGATGCAGCACGGCTTCGCGGAAGGTCTTGCTTGGAATCGTGCCGGAGTTGATACACACGCCGCCGATCACGCTGCCCTTCTCGATCAGCGCGACTCTCTTGCCCGATTTCGACGCCTGAATCGCCGCGCGTTGTCCGCCCGGGCCCGAACCGATAACAATGAAATCGTAAGTTTGCACGCCTCCCCCAATTTAGCAGCACGGCGACGCGCTGAGCGGAAAATACCTGGCGCCGCGCGGCGGCCATCGACTCCTTGAGAGACGTTTCCGCCGGGATCGCGTTAGCGCCCATCGAATCGGGATGTTTGCCGATCAGCTTTGCGGAGCTTGGCGCCGGTTAGTTACGACCAGCGCGTTGAAGTGGCCCGGAAAATCTTCCTCGGCCTGGATGGTCACCTCATCGCCGCGCTGGAACGCCTTCCACTTGACATCCTTGCCATCCTTGACGAAGCGCGTCTTGCGGCCGATCGAAAACGCCATGACGTTCTCGTCGCCGCGGTCGAGCGTGACTTCCTTCTTCGAAATGGTGTGGATCGAGCCGTGCAGCACGGCCGGGATCTTCGGGGCGTTGAGCGGCATCGGCTCGTCGTACTGCGCGAAGGCCGCAACCGCGAAGAGCAGACCGAGTACGAAGCGGGGCATCGTCAGGCCAGCGTGTTGACGGCGGCGGCGTGGCCGGCCTCGAACGCCCGGATCGCCTGCGCCTGCTGAAGAATGTAGCCGAGTTCGTCGACGCCCTCGAGCAGACAGTGGCGCGAGAACTCGTCGACGGGAAATTCGATGCTGCGCCCGTCTTCGAGGCGCAGCGAACGCGTCTCGAGGTCGATCCGCACGACGGCGTCCGGGTGAGCGAACAACCAGACCTGCACTTCCGCCGGCACAACCACCGGCAGGAGAGAATTCTTGAGCGAGTTCTGCTTGAAAATATCGGCGAACGACGTGCTGACGACCGCCCGAAAGCCATACTGCGTTAGCGCCCAGGGAGCGTGCTCGCGCGAGCTGCCGCAGCCGAAGTTGTCGCCGGCGAGCAGGACCTGGCGGCCGCGAAAGGCCGGCTGGTTGAGAATGAAATCGGGCTTCGGCTTGCCGGCGGCGTCGTAGCGCCAATCGTAGAAAAGCTGGTCGCCCAAGCCGTCTTTCGAAATCGTCTTCAGGAACCGCGCCGGGATGATCTGGTCGGTGTCGATGTTGTCGCTGGGGATCGGCACGACGCGGCTCTCAATGGGGGTGAATTTGTCCATGACGAAAGTTCCTCAGGTCAGGCGCCGGACATCGGCGACCACGCCCGCGAGGGCGGAAGCGGCGGCGGTGAGCGGGCTGGCCAGGAAGGTGCGTCCGCCTTTGCCCTGGCGGCCCTCGAAATTGCGGTTGCTGGTCGACACGCTGTACTCGCCGGGCTGAAGCTGATCGCCGTTCATGGCGATGCACATCGAGCAGCCGGCCTCGCGCCAGTCGGCGCCGGCGTCGCGGAAGACGCGGTCGAGCCCTTCGGCCTGGGCCTGCTCTTTCACGCGCTGCGACCCGGGCACCACCATCACGCGCACATCCGGATGCACCTTGCGGCCGCGCAGGATGGAAGCGGCGTTGCGCAGATCGCCGATCCGCGAGTTCGTGCAGCTTCCAATGAACACGACGTTCACCTTATGGCCGAGCAGCGGCTTGCCGGGTTCGAGATCCATGTAGCGGAGCGCCTTGGCGAGCGACTCGCGCTCGATCGGATCGGCGATGGCGGCCGGGTCCGGCACCCGCGCGGTGATCGGAATGCCCATGCCGGGATTGGTGCCGAAGGTGATCATGGGCTCGAGCGACGACGCGTCGAGCGCGATACTCATGTCGTACCGGGCGCCGTCATCGGTGGGCAGCCGCTTCCAGCGCTCGACGGCCGCGTCCCAAGCCTGGCCCTTCGGGGCGAACGGACGCCCACCGATGTACTGATAGGTCGTGTCATCGGGCGCGATCATGCCGGCGCGCGCTCCGCCTTCAATGGTCATGTTGCACACGGTCATCCGCTCGTCCATGGAAAGCGCGCGGATCGCCGGGCCGCGGTACTCGATGACGCAGCCCGTGCCGCCGCCGATGCCGATGCGCGCGATGAGGGCGAGGATGATATCCTTCGCGCTGACGCCGGGGCGCAGCGCGCCGTCCACGCGCACTTCGAACGTCCGCGAGCGCCGCTGCAAGAGGCACTGCGTCGCGAGCACGTGCTCGACTTCGCTGGTGCCGATGCCGAAAGCCAGCGCGCCGAATGCCCCATGCGTGGCCGTGTGGCTGTCGCCGCAGACCACGGTCATGCCCGGCTGCGTGAGCCCCTGCTCGGGGCCGATGACGTGGACGATGCCCTGCCGGTCGCTGTGAAAGCCGAAACACGGGATGCCGAATTCGCGGCAGTTGGCCTCGAGCCGCTCGACCTGGCTGGCCGCCACGGGGTCGAGAATGGGCAGCGAGCGCGGCGTGGTGGGCGTGCTGTGATCGGTGGTGGCCTGCGTGAGGTCCGGCCGGCGGACTTTCAAGCCGCGCCGCCGCAGACCGTCGAAGGCCTGCGGCGACGTCACTTCATGCACCAGGTGCAGATCGACGTATAACAACGAGGGCGCGCCGGGCTGCTCGGCCACGACGTGTTGGTCCCAGACTTTCTCGATGAGGGTCCGAGGTTTCATGACATCCTTTGCGACACTACTCTGCGACGCCGGCAATCCGCGCGGCGACGGCCGAGCCGACTTCATCGGTGCTGGCCGGCGGGCCCGACGGTTTCAGATCCGCCGTGACATGGCCCTCGGCGAGAACCCGCTCGATCGCGCCGTTCACCGCCGCGGCTTCGTCAGTCAGGCCGAAGCTGTATTCGAGCATCGCCGCCACCGAGCCGATCGCGCCCAACGGATTCGCCTTTTTCTGGCCGGCGATATCCGGCGCCGAGCCATGCACCGGCTCATACAGACCCGTCCAGGCGCCCGAGGGCCGGCGCTCGCCAAGCGAAGCCGAAGGCAGCATGCCGATCGAACCGGCCAGCACCGCCCCCTCATCGCTCAGGATATCGCCAAACAGGTTTTCGGTGAGCAGCACGTCGAAGCGGCGCGGGTTCAACACAAGCTGCATCGCGCAGTTGTCGACGAGCACGTGATCGAGTTCGACGTCCGGAAATTCCTTGGCGACTTCGATCACCACGCGCCGCCAGAGCTGCGAGTTTTCGAGCACGTTGGATTTGTCGACGCTGGTGAGCCGCTTACGCCGCTGGCGCGCCAGATGAAACGCCACGCGGGCCACGCGCTGGATCTCGGGCCGCGTGTAAAGCATCGTGTTGATGGCGTACTCTTCGGCGCCCGCGCCGAAGATGCCGCGCGGCGTGCCGTAGTACAGGCCGCCGGTGAGCTCGCGGACGATGATCATGTCCGTGCCCTCGACCAGGTGGTTCTTGAGCGGCGAGGAATCGATCAACGACGCATAGGCGCGCACGGGGCGAAGATTGGCGAACACGCCGAGCGCCTTGCGGATGCCCAGCAGCCCGCGCTCGGGACGCCGCTCGGGAGGCGCCGAGTCGAACTCGGGCAGGCCCACGGCGCCCATCAGCGTCGCGTCGGCTTCGAGCGCCTTGGCCACGGTCTCGGGCGGCAGCGGATTGCCGGTCCGATGAATCGCCGCGCCGCCGAGCAGCGCATGGTCGAGCTTCAGGGTATGGTGGAACCGCTCGGCGACGGCCTCGAGAACCTTCACCGCCTCGCGCGTGACTTCGGCGCCGATCCCGTCGCCGGGAAGTATCAGGATGTTGAGTTGCATGCTTTCGGTAGCGTAGCGCGCTAGCGCGCCACGGCGGCAGGCTGGCGCTCCTGAATCAGCGCCAGGATCTCGTCGTTGCGCAGTCCCTTCTTGCGGTCGGCGAGCGCGGTGAAGCGTTGATAGACGAAATCGAGATCCTCTTTCGTGAGGTCGAAGCCGAGATCCACCGAGCGCTGCTTCAGCGCATGGCGGCCGCTGTGCTTGCCGAGCACCAGCTTGCTTTCGGGCACGCCCACCGACTTCGGATCCATGATCTCGTACGTGGTCCGTTCCTTGAGATAGCCGTCCTGATGAATGCCCGCCTCGTGGGCGAAGGCATTCTCGCCGACGATGGCCTTGTTCGGCTGGGGGCCGAAGGTGATGGTTCGCGCCAGAAGCTGGCTGGCCGGATAGAGCTGCTCGGTCGAGATCTTGGTTTCGAAAGGAAGATAATCCGGGCGCGTCTTGAACGCCATGACAATTTCCTCGAGCGCCGCGTTGCCGGCCCGCTCGCCGATGCCGTTGATCGTGCATTCGACCTGCCGCGCGCCCGCGCGCACCGCGGCGAGCGAATTGGCGGCCGCCAGGCCCAGATCGTCATGGCAATGGACGCTGACCACGGCGCTATCGCCGAGCACGGCCACCATGCGGCGGATCAGCGCCGCGTACTCGTCGGGAACCGAGTAGCCCACCGTGTCCGGCAGGTTCACCGTGCGCGCGCCCGCCGCCACTACCGCGCGGCAGACCTGCTCGAGATAATCGGCATCCGTCCGCGTCGCGTCTTCGGCGGAGAACTCGACGTCGTCGGTATAGTTCCGCGCCAGTTGCACCGCCGCCACGGCCTCGTCGAGCACCTGCTGGCGGCTCTTCTTGAGCTTGTACTTGAGGTGAATGTCACTGGTGGCGATGAAGGTGTGGATGCGCGGGCGCTTGGCCGGCCGCAAAGCCTCCGCCGCTCGCTCGACGTCGCCCGTCGCCGAGCGCGCCAGCGCCGCCACGTTGGCCCAGGAAAATTCCCGGCCGATCCTCTCCACCGCTTCGAAATCGCCTTCGGAGGCGATCGGGAATCCGGCTTCGAGGATGTCGACGCCCAACTCCACCAGCTTCGCCGCTAGAAGCAGCTTCTCGTCCACCGTCATGCTGCAGCCAGGCGACTGTTCGCCGTCTCGAAGCGTTGTATCGAAGATGTAGACTCGGTTGGTCATGATCCCTCGGGTACCTTTCATTATCCGGCGGGGGATTGGATTTAGCAAATTTATAATGATCGCTGCTCACATGAGTCTTGGTAATGGTATAAATTTCATTTATGGAGCTTTATCTTTTGAAGGTGTTCCTGACGGTGGTCGGGGAGAAGAGTTTTTCGCGAGCGGCGGAGCGGCTGGGGCGGACGCAGCCGGCGATCTCGCTGGCGGTGTCGAAGCTCGAGGGGGAGCTAAACGAGAAGCTGCTGGACCGTTCGGGGAAGAACCTGATGATCACGGACGCGGGGCGGATCGTGCTCGAGTACGCGCGGCGCTTCGAGCAGTTGTCGGGCGACATGGAGAACGCGCTGGCGGAGCTGCGGGACAACTCGGCGGGGCGGCTGATCATCGGGGCGAACGAATCGACGACGCTGTATCTGCTGAAGCACATCACGCAGTACCGGCGGAGGTATCCGAAGGTGAAGGTGCAGATCCGGCGCAGCGTGTCGAGCCGGATTCCGGCCGAGATTGTCGACGGGGCGCTCGAGATGGGCGTGATCAGCTACGACCCCGAGGACGACCGGCTGGTGACGCAGGTAATCTTCATCGACCATCTGGCGTTCGTGGTGTCGCCGAAGCATCGCTTCGCCGCGCTCGAAACGGTGGCGCTGGCGGAGCTGGGCATGGAAACATTTATTGCACATAATGTTTTATCGCCGTACCGCGCGCACGTCGTGCAGGAGTTCCAGAAGCGGAAGATCCCTCTAAACATGGATGTCGAGATGCCGACCATCGAGACGATCCGCAAGCTGGTGCAGCGCAACGAAGGCGTGGCGTTCCTGCCTCGGATGTGCGTCGAGAGCGAGTTGCAGCAGGGGACGCTGAAGGAGGTGCGCGTGGCCGAGATGCAGCTCGAGAGAAAGGTGCGGCTGGTGTACCCGGCGCGCCGGGCGCTGAGCCATGCGGCGCGCGCATTTCTCGAGCTGGTGACGGAGGAAGCGCCGGCGGGCGACGCCAGCCCGGCGATGGGGTCCGGCGGGCGCGACGTTTTGTAACGAGGCGCCGGTCAAAGGAGTCGAACAACACATGCGGGGACACGTTTGGATCGAGCAGATCATGAACAGTCTTCGCCATGGTATTCGGCAACTGCGGCGTAACCCTGGCTTTACGGTTGTAGCGGTCGTCACGCTGGCCCTCGGCATCGGCGCCAACACGGCCATCTTCAGCGTCGTCGAAGGCGTTGTGTTGGCGCCCTTGCCCTATACCGAGGCCGATCGATTGGTGACGGTGCAGGAGAACAGTCTGACATTGAAGCGCGAGATGTCGGTTTCCTATCCTGACTTCCGGGATTGGCAGAGTAACGCTCGCGCGTTCGAGCGCATGGCGGCCTTGCGGTGGCAGGACTATAACCTGACGAGCCCTGGGACGCCCGAGCATCTGAATGGCAAACAAGTCTCGGCCGGGTTCTTCGGCACGCTGGGCGTCAAACTGGCGCTGGGCCGCGATTTCTCGACGCGGGAGGACCGGCACGGCGGAGCGCCGGCAGTCATCATCAGCGGCCGGCTATGGAGAAACCGGTTCGCGCGCGGCGCCGGCGCGCTTGGTAAGTCCATCACGCTGGACGGGTCGAGTTACACGATCGTGGGCGTCCTTCCATCCGCGTTTCGTCTCTTCGGAAACGAAGCGGACGTTTATACACCGCTCGGACAGGGCGATCCATTGTTAGTCGAGGATCGCACCGTCCATCCCGGGATCGGCTGTATCGCCCGCCTGAAGCCGGGCGTGACCGTGGCTCAGGCGCGGGCGGAGATGAGTGCGGTTCAGAGTCGTCTAAATCAACTCTATCCGTCCTCCGATCGAGGTGTGGGAACCGATGTTGTGCCGCTCAAGCGGAGAATCGTTGGGGACGCCGGAACCACGCTGCTGATGCTGTTGGGGGCCGTGGGGATGGTTTTGATGATTGCCTGCGCCAACGTCGCCAATCTTCTGCTGGCGCGAACGGAGGCGCGCAGGCGGGAGTTCGCCATCCGCCTGGCCCTGGGTGCGAGTCGCGCGCGCATCGTCTGGCAGTTAGTGGCCGAGAGCCTCCTTCTCGCGCTCGCCGGCGGGGCCTTGGGACTGATGGTCGCAACATGGGGAACCGGCCCCGCGCTGGCCGCCGTCGCGGGAGGTCTGCCGCGCAGCGACAACATCGGCGTGAACCTGCCGGTCCTCTTATTTACATTCGGGGTTTCGATTACGGTTGGACTTCTATTTGGTCTCGCGCCCGCGCTGAAGAGCTCGAACACGGGCCTGCAAGCCTCGCTGAAGGAAGGAGGCCGCGGCTCGACGGGCGGCCGTCACCGCGTCCAACGCGCTCTCGTAATTGTTCAAATGGCGCTGACTCTGGTATTACTAACTGGCGCCGGCCTGCTCCTTCGCACGATCCACAACTTGTGGGATGTAAATCCCGGCTTCGATACGAAGCACATCCTGACTTTCAAGGTGGGACTTTCGCCTTCGGTGACTAACACGCCGTCACGCATGCGAATTGCGTACTGGCAGTTAACCGAGCGCCTCCGGCACATTCCCGGCGTACAGGCCGCGGATCTTACCGTGCTGGTTCCACTGAGTCAGGACAGCAATGCCGGACCCTTCTGGCCCGGCTCACAAGCACCCACTTACATTTCGGAAGCGCCGCGGGCACTGTTCTATTGGACAGGCCCGGATTATCTGCGGACGATGGAAATCCCGTTGCTTCGAGGGCGCTTTCTCTCCGCGTCCGACACCACCGCGTCCGCGCCGGTCATCGTGATCGACAGCGTCCTGGCGCACACTTACTTTCGCGACCAGGACCCCGTGGGCCGGACCATGACAATCCCCCATTGGGGCGCTGCCCGGATCGTCGGCGTAGTGGGCCACGTCAGACACTGGAGGCTGGACGACGTAAACCTGTATACCCAGAATCAGATCTATGCTTCTTTCTACCAGCTTCTGGACGAGTGGCTGCCGGCATTTCACGAGTCCGTGACAATGACGGTCCGCACGCCGCTCGACGCCGTGACGGTCATGCCCGCGATCAAAGCGGCGGTTTACGGAGCGGATAACGGCCAGCCAGTCTACGATGTCCAAAGCATGCGGCGGATCGTTTCCGACTCGATGTCGTCGCAGCGTTTCCCAATGCTGTTGTTGGGGACATTCGCGGGATTGGCCTTGCTGCTGGCGTCGGTTGGAATCTACGGTGTAACTTCGTACTCGGTGACGCAACGAACTCATGAGATCGGCGTGCGCATGGCGCTCGGCGCGCGGAAGGCGGACGTGTTCCGCATGGTGATCGGACAGGGGCTTCGGATGGCCGTGGGCGGCATTGCGATCGGAGCGGCGGCCGTGTTCATTCTCGGCCGGCTGCTGGCGAGCTACTCGAGCTTGCTGTACGGAGTAAGTTCGTGGGATCCGTTGACGTTTGCCGGTGTCTCGTTCGTGTTGGCCGGCGCAGCCGTCGTGGCCTGTTACATTCCAGCACGCGGCGCGGTAAGCGTGGACCCAATGGTGGCCCTGCGGTACGAATGATTCGCGGCACGTCGAGGCGGGGCGAACGATGAAGATGAGTTTGCGGGCGGCGCGTCGTGGAGTGACGTGGATCCGGTCGAGGGCGGCCTCTCGAATTCCGGTCGGCCCTGCAGTTGGCCTGTTCCGCCGTGGGTGGCTCCGCCCGCCCGCGAAAGTCCTTGGCACGGGTTTTGCCACGAACCTTGCGCGTGCGGCTGAGGTTGGAGAAGTGGCTGGGATCATCGCGTCTGGCGCGGTGGCGGAAGTGCCGGACGGGGTGGAAATGGATTGCCGCTGGAGATTGCCGGGAGCAGTAGGTTGGCGGCGTAATTTTCCCTTCCCCTTAATTTGGGAAGCAAATCGGGCATCGGACGACTTTTCGTCCGGGGCGGATATGGGCGCCAGGGAAAGCGCGGAGAGTTCGGGCAAACTTCCCTTCTGCAGTCATGCACTCGCACCAGCGGGTGCGGCGGTTCTGGAACCCCAGTCCCGGTCGCGACGAATAGAATAGGTTGGCGGTCGGCAGGCGCTGGCCGCTGGTTACCTCCGAGTCGGGCCACCTGAAGTTGACCGGGCGGGGCGCTGCTCACCTGCGGACTCGCAGTGCCGAAGTTTCCGGTGTGAAGCCGGCCGGCCAGGAAGTGGACTCCGCTTTCGACTCCCTGCCGGAGAGCTGTCCGTCAGATGAAATTCCCCCCATCATCGAGCACGACGGGCGACACCGTCGTTGCGGGAATGGCGATCCGATACCTCGCGTGCCGACGTTCGCCGGCCCGCACGAGCGCGTCCTTGGCGACTAGGTCGGCAAGATCGCGGGTTGCGGTCGCCGGGGACGCACCAGTTATGCTCACATAGTTCCCGGCGCTTAAACCTCCGCTGAATCCCTCCGGACCTTCCCGCAACATGCGCAGCAGTGCTTTCTGCTGCCGCGGATTCAGTTGCCCGCGCAGTCGATCGAGCAGCCGGGTCTTCGCAATCAGAAACTCAACCTGCGCGGTCGTGCGTCTCTGCGCTTCGATTGCGATCCCGGCGAACCACATAAGCCACGCTGTCACTTCGTTGTGCTTGTTCGCGGCTTCCAGCGCCTCATAATACGCCTTGCGCCGGGAGAGTAGCGTCGTTGCCAGCGCGGTGAGCGTCGGCTGACCGAAGCACTGCGCCAGCGCCTTCTCCGCAATGGCGCGGCCGATGCGTCCGTTCCCGTCCTCGAACGGGTGAACGGATTCGAAATACAGATGTGCGATCCCCGCCCTCGTCAGCGCGGGTAGTGCCTCGCGGCCCCCAGGCGCGGTGCGATTGAACCACGCCACGAACCGCGCCATCTCTTTTGGCACTTCCGTTGAGGGGGGAGCCACGAAGTGTACCTTCGGCGCATGGATGGGACCGGAAACGACCTCCATCGGTTCTTTTCCCGTGCGATAACATCCAAGGTCGCTCGGACCGACGCGTTCGCCGAGCAGCATTTGGCGCCAGGAAAACAGCATGTTATTGGACAACGGTTCCGCGAAGGAGCGATACAGATCGACCATCATCCGCGAGATCCCTTCTTCGGCCGGTGCGACGCGCCGGTACTCCGTCGCGAGCCCAAGATGTCTACGGATGGAGGACTGGACGCTTGCCCGGTCCAGAATTTCTCCCTCGATTTCGGAGGTGGTGATGGCTTCCGCGCTGACCGCTTCGATCGTGAGCTGTTCCTGCTCGGGTGCGGGAAGGTGCTTCAGAGAGCCGGTAAACACGCCCGTTGCCATCAGAATGTGCTCTTCCGCCTTGCGCAGGCGGGTCTGATCCCATGAAAAGTTGGGCCAGTCGGGCTGTTGCCAGTTCCAGGTCATGAGGGATAGCCGCGAACTCTATCGCTCACGATAGACGAATCCGTGATTGATATCAAGGACACCTATCGCTCAAGCGACGGAAAGATCCTTAGACTTGACAGTGTCCGCCAGACGAGATCAACACCCGCTTTGATCTCGGTTGGGTCACGGTGCGGCCGCATCGACGCTGTGGCGGCGAGGTTGCGGCGGGGTGGGCGGAGTCGTTACAAGGATCGAGGACGCGCCTGCGGCGTTCGAGCCGGGTAGGCCGGGGCGGGGCCGCTCTGAAAGCGACCGCACCGATCGCAAACAATATCGCCGATTTCAGCTCTGACGGGAAGCTTGTCAATCGATTCTGGGACTATTTCGGAGACCCAGGGAATCGAACCTCCCTTGCGCTTCCTGAACGCCCTCTTCCGGGCTCCGCGCCCCTTTTCAACCCGCCACGCTCTACTGGTCCCCGAAGCCGCACTATGCATGGCTCTCGCCCAACCCGCCGCCGTCGTGACGCACGGCCCGGACACACCTCCAAACCACCTGTTTCCACCCCCAAATTCGCTTTACCCCATGATTCCCCGTTCCCCATCGAGCACACACATGCGTTTTCCGGACCCGTGCGTCACAACTCCCCGCCGCCGACCCGTCCCCCCTCCATCCGCCGAGCTAACCACCATATTTAGTAGCACTTCCAAAAAAACGCCCAACCTTAGTGGTTTACCCGCTTTACTTCCGCCCTCAACCCGTTTACGATATGTTCATCCCCCGAGATTATGCTTAAGGAAGGGGCCAGTCGTTTTGCTCAAACTGAAACGCGTCGAGATCCACGGATTCAAGTCGTTCTTTGACAAGACCGAAATGCGGTTCAGCGGTAGCGGCATCGCCGCCATCGTCGGACCCAACGGCTGCGGGAAATCGAACCTGAGCGACGCCATGAGTTGGGTGCTCGGGGAGCAGTCCGCCAAAAGCCTGCGCGGAACCCGCATGGAGGATGTCATCTTCGCCGGCACGCGCGACCGCAAGCCGCTCGGCATGGCCTCCGTCACCATGACCCTGCTCGATCCCGCCGGCGCGCCGTTGCCCGGCGGCGATCACACGCCCGATGCCCCCCGCGGCCCGCGCGAAATCACTATCACCCGCCGGCTCTTCCGCGACGGCGAGAGCGAATATCTCATCAACGGCAAAACCGCACGCCTCCGCGATATCCAGGATCTCTTCCTCGGCACCGGCCTCGGCCCGGAAAGTTACGCCATCATCGAACAGGGCCGCATCGGCCAAATCCTCAGCAATCGTCCGCAGGACCGACGCGCCGTCATCGAGGAGGCCGCCGGCGTCACCCGCTTCAAGACCCGCAAGCGCCTCTCCGAAGCCAAGCTCGAAGGCGCGAAACAAAACCTCAATCGCGTGTTTGACATTCTCGAAGAGGTCACCCGCCAGGTCAACTCGCTCAAGCGCCAGGCCTCGAAGGCCAAACGATACGAGGAGATCAAGGCCGAGCTCGACAACTACCTCCGCCGCGCCCTCGCCGGCAAGTTTCAAACCCTCGAGCGCGAGGCCGCCCGCACCGCCATCGAGCTCAACCTCGCCCAGTCCGGGCTGCAATCCCTTGTCAACCAGCTCGCCGAACAGGACTCGGGCCACCAGAACCTCCAGGCCCGCGCCTACGCGGTCGAAGGTGAACTCACCGCCGCCCGCGCGCGTCTCGCCGAGCTGCGCGTCGAAGACGAGCGCACTCGCGGCCGCCTCGATTCGCAAGCCAAACAAATCGCTTCCATCGAGTCGCGCCTCGCGCAGGGCGAAACCGAGTCGGTCGAGTGCGGCCAGCGGGCGGGATAGCAGCGCCGGGAAATCGAGTCGCTCGCCGCCGCCTCCGCCGCGCTGGATGCCGAAGCCGAGGCCCTGCGCGAACGTCTCGCCGCGAAAAGCGCCGCGCGCGACGCCCTCCAGCGCGCGCTTCAGGAGCGGTCCAGCGCCCTCGAAGAAGGCCGGCAGCGCGTGCTCCGCCTGCTCGGCGAAGCCGCCTCGCTTCGCAATCAGTTGGCGAAGCTTGACGAGTATCTCGCCGCCATCGAGCGCGATTCCGCCCGCTCCCGCCAGGACGAAACCGCCGCCGCCTCGGACGCCGAACGGCTCGCCCAGCTTCGCGCGCGCCTCTCCGAGGACGCGCTGTCGCGCCAGCTTGCCCTCGACACGGTCGCCGGCGAACGCCAGTCGCTCGAAAGCCAGTTGTCCGCCGGCAAGGCCGAATCCGCCGCCCTGCGCCGCCGCCTCGATCAGCTCCGCTCCGAGTCCTCGCAGTGGGAAGCCCGCCGCCGCTCGCTCGCCGAGGTTCTCTCCCATCGCTCCTACACCGCCGAAAGCGTCAAGCGCCTTTTCGGCGGGCAATCCGACGATGGCTTCCGTCCCCTCGGCGTCCTTGCGGATTTCCTCGAAGTCGACGCCAACTTCGAAAAGGCCGCCGAAGAGTTCCTCCACGAAGAACTCGAATATGTCGTCGTCAACAACTGGGATGAAGCATCGCTCGGCATCGAGCGCATGCGCCAGGGCCTAGACGGCCGCGCCACGTTCCTTGTCCATCCCGAGCCGTCGGCCGCCGGCGAGGACTCCTCCGCGCGCGACATCGCTTCGCGCCCCGGCGTCACCGCCCTGCTGCGCGATCAGGTCCGCCTCACCAACGGCCTCGCCGCCGCGCCCGCGGCAATGCTCCCGCGGCTCGCCCGCTGCGTTCTCGCCGGCAGCCACGAGGCCGCCCGCGCGCTTGCCCCCGAGTTTCCCGATCATTACTTCCTCGTCCCCGACGGCGTCAGCTACCACGGCCGCACCGTCAGCGGCGGCAAGAAAACCGGCGCCGGTCCCTTGCAGATGAAGCGCGAACTCCGCGAGGTCAACTCGAAGGCCCGCGAGGCCTCCGAGCGCATGGAGGAAACCTCCGCCGCCCTCGACGCCGCCGAACGCCAGGCCGCCGCTCTTGCCGAGCGTCTCGACGCCGCCCGCGCTCAGCAGCAGCTTCGCGAGAAAGAAGTTCTCGCTCTCGATCACGAGGCCCGCAAGCTGGCCGAAGAGTCCAATCGCGCCGCGCAGCGCCTCTCCGTCTCGCGCCTCGAGCTCGAGCGCCTCCGCCTCGAACACGACCGCTCGCTCTCGAAGCGCGCCGAAACCGCCAAGCTCGCCGGCGAGCGCGAGGCCGGGCGCCACGCCGAGGAACAGTCGCTCGAAGCCCTGCGCGCCGAGCTCGAGCAAATCCAGGGCGAGGCCGCGCGGCTCGGCGAGGAGCATTCTTCGCTGCGCGCCGCCCAGGCCGCTCTCGAGGAGCGCCGCCGCGCCGCCCGCGCCGAACAGAACCGCCAGGAGGCCGCGCTCCGCGATCTCCTCCGCCGCCGCGATGAGCTGGGCGCCGAACTGGATCGCCTCGGCGTGGAACGCGCCCGCCTCCTCGCCGACAACATGGACCTCGATGCGCGCGGCGCCTCGCTCGCCGCTTCGATCTCCAGCCTCGCCGCCGAAACCGAACGCCTCGCCGCCGACGAGTCGTCGCTGCGCGAAGCGCTCGCCGCCGCCTCCGATGCGCTCAAGGATCTCCGCATCGCCGTGCAGACCTCGCAGGAGCGCCGCGCCCAGATCGAGCTCTCGCTCGTCCGCCTCCAATCCGAACTCAAGTTCCTCGACGAAACCAGCCGCAAGGATTTGGGCTGCCCCGTCGCCGATCTCGGCGCGGGCGAAGTAGTCGCGCTCGATGAAGCCGGCCTCGAAGACGCCGAAACCCGCTGCGCCGAGCTGCGCGCGCGCATCGAAGCCCTTGGTCCGGTCAACCCGCAGGCCCTCGAAGAATATCAAGAGGCGCAACAGCGCTACGACTTTCTCAACGTCCAGCGCCAGGACCTGCTCGAATCCATCCGCGACACCGAGCGCGCCATCCACGACATCGACGCCGAGACGCGCAAGCGCTTCGGCGAAGCCTTCGAGGCCATCAACGTCAACTTCCGCGAGATGTTCCGCACGCTGTTCGGCGGCGGCGCGGCCGAGATGCGCCTCACCGACGAATCGAACGCCGCCGAGTCCGGCCTCGACATCATCGCCTCGCCCCCGGGTAAGAGGCTCCAGAACGTGCTGCTGCTCTCGGGCGGCGAAAAATCGCTCACCGCCATGGCCCTGCTCATGGCCATCTTCCGCTACCAGCCCAGCCCGTTCTGCATCCTCGACGAAATCGACGCGCCGCTCGACGAAGCCAACATCGTCCGTCTCACGCACCTGCTCCGCGACATGTCGGATCAGACGCAGTTCGTCGTCATCACCCACGCCAAGCGAACCATGGAGGCCGCGCAGGCGCTCTACGGCGTCACCATGCAGGAGCCCGGCGTCTCGCGCCTTGTCTCGGTGAAGTTCCAGGCCGCCGCGCCCGAGCTCGAGCCGGAGAAACCCGAGCTCGAACTCGCCGCCGCCGGCGCTTGAGCCTGGCTGTTACGCTATCCTGAAGGCGAGCTTCGGCTCGCCGCCCGGGACCGAGGTGGACGGACCTCGCGTTCCGCTGGGCGTATCCTTCGGAACCGGCCGGGCCGGACCAATGGGCGAGGAGGACCCTTGAGACTTCGCATTACCGTACTGGCTTTACTTGCGCTCCTGACCGCCGCCGCGGCCGCCGCCCAGGACGACGAGGAAGAGTACCAGGGCCCGACGATCCTGAATAGAACCGCCCCCGGCGTCGGCCAGCGCGGCGGCCAGGTCATCGACATCCGCCCCTACTTCGACATCGCCGGCGTCTACGATGACGGCCTGATCGGCGTCCAGTACAACAGCAAGGGCCAGCTCCCCATCGGCGGCGAGGGCGTCATCGCCGGCTTCGGCGTCATGGGAACCAAGAGCTGGCAGCACGATAGCTTCTCGGTCGACTACCGCGGCACTTACACCGAGTTCGTGCCGTCCAGCGGCTTCAACGGCCTGAGCCAGTACCTGGGACTCAATTACAAGCATATCTTCTCGCGCCGCTTGCAGTTCAACGCCCGGGAGAACGCCGGCATCAGCCCGTTCAGCTTTGGCGAGCTCGCCTATGTCCCTCTGCAGAACTCGGACCTGTTCGGCGTGCCGACCAACCAGTTGTTCGACGTGCCCGTCTACTTCTCGCAAACCGGCGTCGATCTGATCTATAACTTCACGCCCCGCCTATCGATCGACCTCGGCGGGGACGGCTTCATCATCAGCTACGGCGGCGCCGCAAGCGGCATTGCCGGCGTCGGCGGCCTCACCGGCGTCTACGGCGGCGACGGCCGCGCCAACCTCGCCTACCGCCTGACTAAGAAACAAACGCTGTCGGCTAACTATGGCTACTCGTACTTTAGTTACTCGAACCTCTTCGGAAACGTGCGCTTCCAGTCCGTCGCGCTCGGCTACTCGATCGCCTTCGGCAAGCATTGGGACCTGGCGGTCGACGCCGGCGGCTACCGCATCCAGTCGCTGCAGCTTACGCAGGTGCCCGTCGATCCCGCCATCGCCAACATCGTCGGCAGCGCTTACGCCACCGTGGTCAGCCAGCCCACCCAGTATGCCCCCCTGTTCCAGGGCTCGCTCACGCGCACTTTCTCGCACTCGGCGCTCAGCTTCAATTACGCCAAGACGATCATGCCGGGCGACGGTGTGTATCTCGCCTCGCGTGCGCAAAACGCCGGCGCCACTTACTCTTACACCGGCAAGCGCCGCTTCTCGAGCTCGGTGATGGCCGGTTACAGCGACATGACCGCCATCGGCCAGCAGATCGGCGCGTTCCGCATGGAGTACGCCGGCTTCGGAGCGACTTACAAACTCTACGAGGCCGTGTATCTCGAAATGCGCTACGACTACCGGCACTTCAACACGGGCCTCATCAACTACCTCACCAACGAGAATCGCATCAGCGTCGGGCTGGCCTTCAGCCCCGGCCCGACGCCGCTCGCCGTCTGGTAGCCGGCGCCGTCAGCTGGCTTCGGCCGCCGCCAGCGCTTCGCGCAACCGGTCCGCGAAGCTGCCGCCCGCTTCGCTCCACAGCTCGCGCTTCGCGGCGCGAAGCGCCCGGTCCATGTCGTGCGCCAGCTTGAGCAGGCTGCGAACGTTCGACCGCACCATGGCCAGCCCCTCCGCCCCGCTGGCGCCGGGAAGGAAGCGCGCCTCGGGGCCGAGCTCGACGCGCAGCGGCTCCTCGCCTCCGGCCTCGAACTCGGGTGCGTGCGCGATCAGGGTGACGCGCGCCGGCGCGAGCGACCAGCCGTTCTCGGCGGGCTCCCACAGATCCCACCACGCGTCGAGCTCGTAGGCGCAGTCGGCGCCGGGGAACTCGCCCGCCGCCTCGAGGATCGCCTCGACCGGAACCGGCGGCGCGTACCCGCGCTCGAAGACGGCCGGCGCGGCGCGATCGACGGCGAGGATACGGAACGTCGCCGGCTGCCGCGTAAGACGCGAGAACGGGAACAACTCGAGCAGCGCGCGGAACGAGGCGAGCGTGTCGCCGGCCGCCGCGCCGCCTGGCCAACAAGATAGGAAGAGACGATCCGGCATCGGTGGCGATTCGCGCTGGAGGCGCGCCCGGCGCCTCTGTTACCATCGTACCTTCCGCGAGTGTTCCATCCCCGATTAATTCCGATCTTTCTCATCGTGGCGGTCGATGTGCTCGGCTTCACGATCATCCTGCCGTTGCTTCCGTTCTATGCCGAGCGTCTCGGCGCGACGCCCACCGTGGTCGGTCTGCTGGTTTCGAGTTACGCGTTGTGCCAACTCGTCTCCGGGCCGCTGCTCGGCCGCATCTCGGACCGCATCGGCCGCCGGCCGCTGCTGCTGGTGAGCCAGGCCGGCACGCTGGCCGGCTTCCTGTTGCTCGCGGTCTCGAACGCGCTGTGGATGGTGTTTGTTTCGCGCGTCATCGATGGATCGACGGCGGGTAACATCTCGCTCGCGCAGGCTTACATCGCCGATGTCACCGAGCCCGCGGAGCGCTCGAAGTCGTTCGCGTTGATCGGCATCGCCTTCGGCCTCGGCTTCCTCGTGGGACCCGCGCTCTCGGGCTATCTCGCGCAGTTCGGTTACGTCTATCCGATCCTCACGGCGGCGGGGCTCTCGGCGACGAGCATCGTGGCGACCTACTTCCTTCTGCCCGCGGGACGCCCCGCCGCGGACACGAGCGACGGGCGGCGCCTGGCGGTCCTCGATTGGGCGAGCTACGCGCAGTTCTTCCGCCGCCGCGCTTTGGGCCGTCTGCTCTGGCAGTTCCTTGCCTTCATCTTCGTGTTCTCGATGTTCGTGTCGTGTTTCGCGCTATTCGCCGAGCGGCGCTTCCTGTGGGCAGGCCACAGGTTCGGGCCAAAGGAAGTCGGCTACGTCTACGGCTACATCGGTATGCTTGGGGTGCTGATTCAGGGCGGGCTGATCGGACGGCTGGTGAAGTGGTTTGGCGAGCAGCCGATCGTGCGCGCCGGGTTCGTCGCCGGCGGCCTGGGCTTCGCGGGCCTGGCGTTTTCGCACACGCTGGGGGCGCTGTTGGTGGTGGCGGCGGTGGCGTCGTTCGGAACCGGCGTGCTGCGGCCGGTGCTGACCAGCCTGATCACGCAGCAGGCGGACAAGGGCGAGCAGGGAACGGTGCTGGGCCTCACGCAGTCGCTGTCGTCGGTGAGTGCGATTCTGGCGCCCGCGCTGGGTGGGGCGATGATCGGAGCGGGGGCTTTGGTCGCCTGGGGCGCGCTCATGGGCGCCATCCTTATATTGGGTCTGTTGA
>VFSW01002464.1_pt1 | contig 27945 bp, 21 predicted proteins | sample 5358111 | NCBI WGS metagenome assembly VFSW01 (sample SAMN11554181, study PRJNA540505) | mine drainage metagenome | isolation source: sediment from site ElyBrook_90M | place: USA: Ely Copper Mine, Vershire, VT | collected 2017 | reverse complement strand
TGTGGGTGGCATGGCCGATCCACTTCACCGGCCGGGCGGTGCCGCCCAGCGTGGCCACCAGGTCGCCGATGACCAGGCGTTCCACCGCCACCTCGCCCCCCGGCACCGCGATCCGCGTGCCGGCGGCGTAGCAGGATGCGCCGGTCGGCCCGGCCAGGACATACTGGCTCCAACTCGTGGCGCTGCTGGTGGTGGTGTCGGTCAGGGTGAAGGTGACCGCGAAGCTCGACAGAGTGATCGATGATCCGGTGATGTGAAGGGTGCGGAACTCGGCCGAGAGCGTGTCCGCCCCGGTGCCGCTGGCGGTGGCCGCGGTGGTCGTCGTGCCAGCGACGGTGGCATTGTTGAAAGCTGCGGTATTCACGCCGTCCGTCAGCCCGAATGTGCCTTCCTGGTTGTTGGTACCCGCATCGGTCAACTGGAAGGTCAGGCTCCAGGTATCGGAACTGGTGCTGTTGGCCTCGGCCACCTGGGCATTCGTCACCAGGGCGGCGCTGTCGGCGCTGATGCCCGTGTTCAGGGCTCGGGCGGGAAAGGCGGTGCCGCCTCCAGGCAGACGGTTGGTGCCTGTGGCGCCGGTGTCCGTGCTGCTCTGCCAGTTCCACAGATACCCGCCGGGAGCGTCGAACACCACGAAGAAAGGGCCTGCGTAGCCCGTATTGGCCGCCCCGGCGAAACTGCTGCCGCTGTCGAAGCCGATGACGTTGAACGCCCCGGCCGTGTAATTGGTGGACCCCGACACGCTGCTGATCTCCGTTACCTGTCTCGCCGTCTCGCTATCCCGCGGCGCCGGTTAGCATTGCGTCACGAATGGGTGAACGCTTTTCGCTTGCAGCGCAGGAGGTGCGGCGGAGCACCATAAACGAAAACCCGCCCGGCTTGTGGCCGGACGGGGTTCCGAATCTGCGCAGGCTTGGCCGGGTATCAGACGGTCTCGGTCGCCGCGGTGGTTACGGGCAATGTGGTGCCATCGGTGGCGCGGTGCAGGGAGATCTGGGCGAGGGAGGTGATTGCGGCGGGCAGGGCGAGGGTGAAGCCGCCCCGGCCGCCGGCGAGGCCGGCATGGTCGAGATCGACGCGGTAGCGGTTGGCGATCACACTGCCCACGGACTCGCCATCGGCGAAGACCTCCAGGCTGACCGCCTCGGCCGGGTTGGCTTGGTCGATCGCCCAGCCTTCCAGCACGCCATCGGTGATGCGCTCGGCATGGCCCAGCAGCTTGCCGGAGGCGGCGGAGACCACCAGCCCGGCGCGGGCGGCGAGGCGGTGACGCAGCGCGGCGATCTGGATGCCTTCCTCGATCCGCGGTGTGGCGAAGCTGCCGGGCTTGGTCCACGCGCCGTAGAGTTCGGCGTATTCATCGGCGTTGTCGAACAGCATCCGGCTGGCATCGTCCACATAGGTTTCGGCGGGCGCGCCCTCGGCGAAGACGATGTCGTGGTCTTCCAGTTCGATGTGGAAATAGCTGACGGGCGCCACCTCCTCCTCGCGCAGGATGGAGACACCGTTCACCAGGGCGGCGGCGGGCACCAGCGCATCGTCCAGCAGCAGGGCGTGCATGGGGGAGAGGCGGAGGTCGCGATGCGGCATGCCATCCGCCAGCGCTCCGGCCCGCACGATGACGGGGCGCAGATTGCGATGGGCGGCGATCTCGGCGGCGCTGTGGGTGGCATGGCCGATCCACTTCACCGGCCGGGCGGTGCCGCCCAGCGTGGCGACCAGGTCGCCGATGGCGAGACGTTCCACCGCCACCTCGCCCCCCGGCACCGCGATCCGCGTGCCGGCAGCATAGCAGGGGCCGGCGATCACGTACTGGCTCCAGCTGCTGGTCTGGCTGGTGGTAGTGTCGGTCAGGGTGAAGGTGACCGCGAAGCTGGCAAGGAACCCAGTAGTCGTTCCCGTGATTTGCAGATTGCGGAACTCGGCCGAGAGCGCGTTCGCCCCGGTGCCGCTGGCGGTGACCGCGGTTGTCGTGATGCCAGCGGTGGTGGCACCCGCGAATTGCGACGTATTCGTGCCGTCCGTCAGCCCGAGCGTGCCTTCCAGGTTCTTGGTACCCACATCGGTCAACTGGAAGGACAGCTTCCAGCCCTCGGTGCTGGCCACAGCCGGCGCGGTGTTCGCCTCCGCCACCTGGTAGTTGGTGCTGGCGATGCCGACGGGTCCGGTGATGCCGGTGGTCAGCGCATGGCTGCTGTTGAGAAATTGATTGACAAGGGTGTTTGCATCGGTCGCCGATTGCCAGTTCCACAGGAACCCTGTGGCGCCCGCATTGAAATACGTCCCGGCGTAGCCGATATTGACGGCCCCGGTGGTGTCGCTGTTGCTGTCGAAGCCGACGACGTTGAACGCACCAGCCGTGAAATTCGTGGACCCCGACATCGCAAACCCCTTCCCGCTTGCCGCACCTGCGGCATGCCCCGATGGCTTTCCCGATCACTTGTCGTTGACCAGGACCGCCTTGCGCCTTTCTTAACCCGGCGGGAGCGCCGGAAGCAACTCTCTTTTGCGTCAGGGGGGCGGAATCCTTACCGCATTTCAGGCCCGTCTCGTTTTATGGACAACGAACCCGGCCACCGCGTCGATGAAGGCCGCTGGTTCGTCGGCCCGGATGGAATGGCTGCTTTCGGTGAAAATCCGCAGATCGGAGCCGGGAATCAGGCGGTGAAGCTCCTCGGAGAACTCCGGCGGGCAGATCCAGTCATGCCGCCCGGCCAGGATCAGGGTGGGCGCGGTGATGCGCGCAAGCTCCGGCCGAAGGTCGAAATCCCGCAGGAATCCGCCCGGTGCGAAGGCTCGGTTGATCGCCGCCGGCGTCACCCGGCCGCGCCCACGCACCGCCGCCGCCGCCACCGGGTCGTGACGGGTGGAATAGAGCGGCCCCATCACCTCATAATAACGGCGCAGCTTCGCTTCGGTGTCCAGTTCGCCGCGCCAGAGTTGGATGGCGATCTCTTGCTGCTCGGGCGTGCCGCGTTCGGCCAGAATCTGCTGGGCGCGCGCATTGAACCCGGAATGGGCGGCGGTGACCACCAACACCAGATGGGACACCGAGTCGGGGTGGCGCGCGGCATGGGCCATCGCCACCATCCCGCCATAGGAGGTGCCGATCACCACCACCGGCCCCAGGCCGAGATGCCGGCGCAGCGCCTCCATATCCTCCACATTCTCGTCCAGCGTCATGCGCGCCGGGTCGGAGGGGGCGGAGCGGCCCTGGCCGCGATGATCCACATAGACAAGCTGCATGCGTTCGGCGAGCGGGGAGAAGCCCGGCTTGAACCCGGTATGGTCGCCGCCCGGTCCGCCATGCAGCACGAAGGCGACCGGCTTCTCCCGCATCCTGGGCCCGTCCGGGACCAGGGAGGCCCCTTCCACATCGAAATAGATCTCGGTTCCGCGCAGGGCTGCACGCATCTTTCTGTCTCCTTGCAGGTTGCCAGCGTAACGCGTGCAGCGGCGGCGCGCACCTGCTTGACGCGCATCGCCGCCCCCTCTCTTGTGTGGACCGGGAGGACCAAGCGGCATGGATTTCGGCCTGTCCGAGGAGCAGCATGCCTTCCAGGCAACGGCGCGCGCCTTCGCGCAGGAGCGACTGGCACCTTATGCCGCGACCTGGGATCAGGAATGCCAATTCCCCGCCGAGGCGCTGCGCGCCGCCGCCGAACTGGGGTTCGCTTCCATCATCGTCCCCGAGGCGTTGGGCGGAGCAGGGCTTGGGCGGCTGGATGCGGCCATCATCTTCGAGGAGCTCGCGGCGGCCGACCCCTCCACCGCGGCGTTCCTGACCATCCACAATATGGTGGCCGCGATGATCGCGCGCTTCGGTTCGCCCGCGCAGCAGGCACGTTTCCTGCCTAAAATCCTGACCGCCGAGCATTTCGTGAGCTATTGCCTGACCGAGCCTGGCGCAGGGTCGGATGCCGCGGCGCTCGCTACGCGGGCGGTGGCGGCGGGCAATGCCCAATACAAGGTCACGGGAAGCAAGGCGTTCATTTCCGGCGGAGGCATCGCGGATCTGTATGTCACCATGGTCCGTACCGGCGATGATACCCCGCGCGGCATTTCCTGTCTGGTGGTCGAGCGGACCACGCCGGGCCTGTCCTTCGGGCGGCCGGAACGCAAGATGGGCTGGAACAGCCAGCCCACGGCGTCGGTTACATTCGAGAACTGCCTGGTTCCGATCGAAAACAGGCTCGGCGAGGAAGGCGATGGGTTCCGTTTCGCGATGATGGGACTCGATGGCGGGCGCATCAACATTGCCGCCTGTTCGCTCGGCGGCGCGCGCACCTGCCTGGATCTGGCGATTGCACATGTGAAGGAACGGCGCGCTTTTGGCAGGCCGATTGCCGATTTCCAGGCCTTGCAGTTCCGCCTTGCCGACATGGCGACCGAATTGCAGGCAGCGAGACTGCTGGTGCATCGCGCGGCCGCGGCCCTGGATGCGGGCGAGGCGGAGGCGACCATGCTGAGTGCGATGGCCAAACGGTACGCCACCGATGTTTGCCATCGGATCTGTGACGAGGCGCTGCAGCTGTTCGGCGGATATGGCTACATCCGCGAGACCGGGGTGGAACGGTTCGTGCGCGATCTGCGCGTGCATCGCATCCTCGAAGGTACCAACGAGATCATGCGCGTGATCATCGCGCGCCGGCTTCTGGCCGGCTGACAGGAGGAACAGCGGCATGCGCATCGGCTTCATCGGGCTGGGCAATATGGGGCTGCCCATGGCCGCAAACCTCGTTCGCGCTGGCCACTCCGTCATGGGGTACGACGTGAACACAGCCGCCATTGTGGCGCACGAGGCGGCGGGCGGGCACGGCGCGGGCAGCATCGCCGAGGCGATGGCCGAAGCGGAGATGGTGTTCACCATGCTGCCCACCGGGCGCCATGTGGAGGCCGTGTACTGCGACGAGAGCGGCATACTGAAAAATATATCCGGAGCAGCACTCCTGGTGGATTGTTCCACCATTGATGTGGCCACCGCCCGCCGCGTCGGTGCGGGGGCGGGTGCGCAAGGACTGCCGATGCTGGATGCCCCGGTTTCAGGGGGCACGACAGGGGCCACGGCCGCCACCCTCACATTCATGGTCGGCGGCGCCGCGGCGGCCTTCGCGCTCGCCCGCCCGGTGCTGGAGGCGATGGGCCGCACCATCGTCCATGCCGGCGAGTCCGGGGCCGGGCAGGCGGCCAAGATCTGCAACAACATGATGTTGGCGATCAACATGATCGGTGCGGCGGAGGCGGTGGGAGTGGCTGATCGGCTCGGGCTCGATCGCGCGAAGCTCTTTGAGATATCCTCCAACTCCTCGGGTCAATCCTGGGCATTCAGCCGTTACAATCCCGCCCCGGACGTGGTTGCCGGGGTGCCCGCCGGCCGCGGCTACACAGGAGGCTTTGCGACATCCCTGATGCTGAAGGACCTGCTGCTCGCTCAGGCCGCGGCTGAGGAGACGAATGCACCCACGCCCCTGGGTGCGCACGCCGCGCGCATCTATCAGGCCGTTGCCGATGCCGGAGAGGCTGGATTGGATTTTTCGGTGGTGTTCCGTTGGCTATCGGCGCAGGCGCGGAGCGAGGTATCATGAGCGGGGCCGCAGCATTCCGGACAGCGCGGGATTTCCTGCTCGCGCACCGCACGGATTATGACACCGCGATGCGGGAGTTCCGCTGGCCGGATACCGGCAATTTCAATTGGGCGCTCGACTGGTTCGATGCGGAGCTGGCATCCGGCCCGTTACGCGACGCCCCGGCGCTGGTCATCAGCGGAGATGGTGCGACCCGACTCTCCTTCAGCGAACTCTCCGCGCGATCAAACCGTGTCGCTAATGGACTTCGCGCCCTCGGGCTGCGGCGCGGGGATCGCATGTTGGTGATGCTCGGCAACGTTGCGCCACTATGGGAAGTGATGCTCGCGGCGATCAAGCTCGGTATCGTGGTCGTGCCGGCGACAACCCTGCTCACCGCGGGCGACCTTGCCGAGCGCGTCTCGCGCGCTGGCGCGCGCGCCGTGGTCGCCGCCAATGCCGATCGACCGAAGCTTGCCGGACTTCCCGGCGACGTGCGGCGCATCGTGGTTGGTGGGGAAGGCCTGGAGGCTTATGCAGCGCTATTATCTGCAGATGAGACATTCACACCTGATGGCCAGACACGGGCTGACCACCAAATGCTATTGTATTTCACATCCGGCACGACGGCAAAACCGAAGCTGGTATTGCACTCGCACCGCTCCTACCCTGTAGGCCATCTTTCCACAATGTACTGGCTTGGATTGATGCCGGGCGATCTGCATCTCAACATCTCATCACCAGGATGGGCCAAGCATGCATGGAGCTGCTTTTTCGCGCCCTGGAACGCGGGCGCAGCGGTATTCATCGCTAACCAGCCGCGCTTCAACGCGCGCGAATTGCTGGACGCTCTCACGGAGCATGGTGTAACGACGCTCTGCGCTCCCCCGACCGTGTGGCGCCTGCTCATCCAGGAGGATCTCGGCGCCTGGCATACGAAGTTGAGAGAGGTCTGCGCTGCGGGTGAGCCACTCAATCCGGAGGTGATTGCCCAGGTTGCTGCGGCATGGGGTCTGACCATTCGTGATGGCTACGGACAGACCGAAACCACCGCACAAATTGGCAACTCCCCTGGCCAGACATTGAAGCCCGGCTCGATGGGGCGCCCTCTTCCAGGCTACCGCATCATCTTGCTCGACGCCGAGGATCATGAGGCAACGGAGGGTGCGGTCTGCCTGCCACTGGACCCGCTGCCCGCCCCGCTGATGCAAGGTTACCAGGCGGATGACGGAACAGTGCAGCAGATAACCGGTCACGAGTATCGTACCGGCGACGTTGCCGCGCGCGACGCAGACGGCTACCTGACCTACGTTGGTCGCGACGACGATATCTTCAAGGCGTCCGATTATCGGATCAGCCCGTTCGAACTGGAAAGTGTACTGATCGAGCACCCCGCGGTTGCGGAAGCTGCCGTGGTGCCCGCGCCGGATGCGCTGCGCTTGGCAGTGCCCAAGGCCTATGTTGCTTTGACGGCGGGCACCGCGCCGGTTGCCGAGACAGCGCGGAGCATCTTCGCCCATTGCCGGGCCAGACTCGCTCCCTATAAGCGCGTCCGTCGACTGGAGTTTGCCGATTTGCCAAAGACCATTTCGGGAAAAATTCGCCGGGTAGAGCTTCGCAGGGTTGAGGCGGCTCGCATCGGGCGCGGCCCGAACGAGTTTCGGGATGAAGACTTTCCGGATCTGGCGCAGGGGTGAACGATGATTGCCAATACAGATTACGGGATGGACCATTTTCTTGGCGAGGAAATTGGCGCACTCCGCGATACGGTAAGGCGGTTCGCTGAGACGGAGATTGCCCCGCGCGCGGCATCGATCGACCGTGAGAATGAGTTTCCTGCCGATCTATGGCGCAAGCTCGGAGATCTCGGCGTGCTCGGCATTACTGTCGAGGAGGAGTTGGGCGGGGCCGGCATGGGGTATCTCGCCCATTGCGTGGCGATGGAGGAGATAAGTCGCGCGTCCGCGTCCGTTGGACTTTCGTACGGTGCGCACAGTAATCTTTGTATCAACCAAATTCGTCGCAACGGCACCGACCCGCAGCGGCGTAGATATTTGCCGCGCCTGTTGAGTGGCGAGCATGTCGGCGCCTTGGCGATGAGCGAGCATGGCGCGGGATCGGACGTGGTTTCGATGAGGCTGCGTGCTGTGCGCAAGGGTGATTGCTACGTTTTGGATGGCACCAAGATGTGGATCACCAACGGCCCTGATGCCGATGTTCTGGTCGTCTACGCAAAGACCACTCCCGACGCTGGCGCCCGCGGCATTACGGCCTTCATCGTCGAGAAGGGAATGCGTGGGTTTTCCTGCGGGCAGAAGCTCGACAAGCTCGGCATGCGTGGGTCCAATACCGGCGAACTGGTATTCGAGTCCTGTGAGGTGCCGGTAGACAACGTGCTCGGGGTCGTCGACGGTGGCGTATCGGTCCTCATGAGCGGACTGGATTATGAACGTGCGGTCCTCGCAGCAGGCCCTCTCGGCATCATGCAGGCCTGCCTGGATGTCGTGCTCCCTTACGTCCACGAGAGGCGGCAATTCGGTCAACCGATCGGTGAGTTCCAGATCATGCAGGGCAAACTCGCCGATATGTATACGGCACTCGGTGTCGCTCGCGCCTATGTGTATGCAGTGGCGCGGGCCTGCGATGCGGGGCGGGCTACACGCAAGGACGCCGCCGGCGCCATTCTCTATGCCGCCGAGCGTGCAACCTGGATGGCATTGGAGGCCATCCAGGTTCTCGGCGGCAATGGGTATATCAACGATTATCCGACTGGTCGATTGTTGCGCGATGCAAAGCTCTACGAGATAGGTGCGGGCACTTCGGAGATCCGTCGGATTCTGATTGGCCGCGAGCTTTTCCGTGAGACCGCCTGATGCCGCTCGCCAGTTCGATCAACCCGCGCGATGCAGAGTTCCGTGCGAACGCGGATGCGATGGCAGCGCTGGTCAGTGATTTGCATAAGAGGACAGCCACCGCTGCGGAAGGTGGCGACGTCCAGGCGCGGACACGCCATCGGGACCGTGGCAAACTATTGCCGCGGGAGCGGATTTCCGCCCTTCTGGATCAGGGGACACCGTTCCTGGAGCTATCGCAGCTTGCCGCGAACGGCATGTACGGCGGGGAGGTTCCGTCTGCAGGCATCATCACCGGCGTCGGTCGCGTTTCCGGGCGCGAATGCATGATTATTTGCAATGATGCCACGGTGAAGGGCGGAAGCTACTATCCGATGACGGTGAAGAAGCACCTGCGTGCGCAGGAGATCGCCGCAGAAAATGCAATCCCCTGCCTGTACCTCGTCGATTCCGGTGGGGCGAACCTTCCGAATCAGGAGGAGGTCTTTCCGGACAGGGAGCATTTTGGCCGTATCTTCTATAATCAAGCGACGATGTCTGCAGCCGGTATTCCTCAGATCGCGGTAGTCATGGGCTCCTGCACGGCGGGCGGGGCCTATGTGCCGGCGATGTCGGACGAAAGCATCATTGTTCGTGGACAGGGAACTATCTTTTTGGGGGGGCCGCCGCTTGTGAAGGCAGCCACCGGAGAGGTGGTGAGTGCCGAGGATCTGGGCGGCGCCGATGTGCATGCACGCATCTCCGGTGTTGTGGACCACTATGCCGAAAACGATGCTCATGCTCTGGGCATTGCCCGAAGGATTGTGGCCGGGCTTGCACCGCCTGCGGCGCCCTCGCTCATGCAGTCCGCCGTACGGCCCCCGCTGTACGACACCGCCGATCTGCATGGCGTCATTCCGCGCGATACTCGCCATCCCTATGAGGTTCGGGAGGTCATTTCTCGGCTTGTGGACGGCAGTGAGTTTGATGAGTTCAAGCGGCTGTATGGCACCACGCTGGTCGCAGGATTCGCGCGCATCTGGGGCTACCATGTTGGCATTCTGGCCAATAACGGCATCTTGTTCAGCGAGAGCGCGCTTAAAGGGGCGCATTTCATAGAGCTGTGTGTACAGCGCGGGATTCCGCTCGTATTTTTGCAGAACATCACAGGCTTTATGGTCGGTCGCCGCTACGAGGCGGGGGGCATTGCCAAAGATGGAGCAAAGCTGGTTACGGCGGTTGCCACAGCGCGGGTACCGAAATTCACAGTCATCATCGGTGGTAGTTTCGGAGCTGGAAATTACGGCATGTGCGGGCGTGCCTTCGCGCCGCGTTTGTTGTGGATGTGGCCTACTGCCCGCATATCGGTGATGGGGGGGAGAGCAGGCGGCGAGCGTGCTGGCGACAATTCGCCGGGACGCTCTGGAGGCGCGGGGCGAGGTGTGGTCCGCGGAAGCGGAGGAGGCTTTCCGCGACCCGATACGTGCTCAATATGAAGCGCAAGGGCACCCCTACCATGCAACCGCTCGGCTGTGGGATGATGGCCTGATAGCACCGTCCGACACGCGACGAGTTCTCGCCCTCGGCTTGGCGGCGGCAGCGAATGCGCCTGTACCCACAACTCGTTTTGGTCTGTTCCGGATGTGATGGGATGCTGCGCACCCTCCTGATTGCCAATCGCGGCGAGATTGCTTGCCGCATCATCCGCACTGCCCGCGAGATGGGCATACGTACCATTGCGGTATTTTCGGATGTTGACCAGGTGGCATGTCATGTGAGGATGGCTGATGCGGCAATCCGTATCGGACCGCCAGCTCCGCGTGACAGTTACCTTAACCAGGCGGCGCTGCTTTCTGCGGCGCTGAGAAGCGGTGCCGACAGTATTCATCCAGGCTATGGATTTCTTGCGGAGAATGCGGAGTTTGCGTCTGCCTGCGTTGATGCGGGGCTGGTCTTTGTCGGGCCCTCGCCGGCGTCTATCCGGGCTATGGGCGACAAGGCCGAAGCGAAGGCGTTGATGGCGGCCGCGGGCGTACCTCTTGTGCCCGGCTATCACGGTGAAGACCAGGATGACGATCGCCTAGCGAGCGAGGCGGCGGGCATCGGGTTTCCCGTATTGATCAAGGCCAGTGCGGGTGGCGGTGGCAAGGGAATGCGTGTGGTGGTGGCGCAGAAGGAGTTCGCCTCTGCACTTGGGGCCGCCCGGCGCGAGGCCATGGCGGCATTCGGTGATGCGCGCATGTTGGTGGAGCGCTACCTGGACCGCCCACGCCACGTGGAAATTCAGATATTCGGCGATCGGCATGGCAATGTCGTGCATCTTTTCGAGCGTGACTGCTCCATCCAGCGGCGCCATCAGAAGATTGTCGAGGAGGCGCCCGCCCCGAACCTTCCCGGTGCGCTCAGAGAAGCAATGGGCGCCGCGGCCGTCGCGGCGGCGCGGGCGATCGATTACGTGGGTGCGGGTACTGTCGAGTTTATCGTGGCGGATGGCGCGTTCCATTTCATGGAGATGAACACCCGCCTACAGGTGGAACATCCGGTGACCGAGGCGATTACCGGGATCGATCTGGTGGCCTGGCAGCTTCGGATCGCGGCGGGCGAGCCTCTGCCATTGCGCCAACAGGACATAACGATCACTGGGCACGCAATCGAGGTGCGGCTTTGTGCAGAGGATCCGGCAAAGGAGTTTCGCCCCGCGGTTGGCCGCATCCGCGACCTTGCCCTGCCCAACGGTGTGCGGGTAGAGAGCGGTATTCAGGTCGGCGATGTCGTCACGGTTGATTACGACTCCATGATCGCCAAGATCATTGCCCATGGACCGGACCGGGACAGTGCCGCCGCCCAGTTGGCGGGGGCGCTCGCACGCACGTCGATCATCGGCGTCCGGACCAATCTGGCGTTGCTGCGGGCCGTGGTGCGACATCCCGCGTTTCTGGCGGCCGCGGTCGATACAGGCTTTCTGGCCCGTCATCGCGAGGTGCTGGAGCCGCAGGGGGATGGTCAGGTTGCGGCAGTGGCCGCGGCAGTGCTGACCGCCCTGGCCGCGCGAGCCGCGGCGGCCCGGCCTCGCGGCCCGCCGCCTTCACCATGGGCGGGGGGGGGTGGCGGGGGGTTAAACCTCCCGCCCATGCAAGTGGTGAACCTCCGGATAGAAGAACGTGATCTGGCGGTGTCTGTGATGCCGGCAGGCGATGGGTGGAGTCTCAGGTGGGAGGGGCATGCCCACCGCGCGGCGCTGCTAGGTGACATGCTTCATCTCGATGGCGCTGCCCGCCCGATTACGACCGTCGCGGACGGGACAGAAATTGCGGTGGTACTGGACGGCGTGGAATACGATTTTGTTCTCCCGGATCCCTTGTTGCCGCCCATCGTCGAAGCGGCCGGCAGCGACCGCGTGACAGCACCGATCCCTGGGCGGATCGCCGGTGTGCTGGTCAGAAGCGGTGACGTCGTGACGAAAGGGCAGGCGCTGGTTACGCTGGAGGCTATGAAGATGGAAATGTTCCTCGCCGCTGAACGCGATGGTGTGGTGGCGGAATTGCGCTGCGCTGCTGGTGAGCGGGTGGATGCGGGTGCCGTGCTCGTTGTTCTGATGGCGCCGTCCTCCTGAGTGGGAGCAGTTTTCTTGCGCTATCCCTCTGTTCTGCGCACATTCAGCTGCCGGTGCGCATGCCGTGTCAGCGTTTTCCGTCTATTTTCGACAGCAGCGGTCCTGCCTCTTCAATAGGTCATGATTGCTGCCATACGTTTTTTGTTAGGAAACGCCCGAGAAAGGGACGATCGTCATGAAGCATTCGGCGGTCACGCTGGATGACAAATACGAAGCCGGAGCCGAAAGGTTCTTTGTCACCGGAACGCAGGCACTTGTGCGCCTGCCGATCCTCCAGCGCAGGCTCGATGTTGCGGCCGGCCATAATACAGCCGGTTTCGTCTCCGGCTATCGTGGGTCGCCGCTTGGTCAGATTGATATCCAGATGTGGCACGCCAAGCCACACCTCGAAGCCAACCATATCCAATTCAGGCCGGGACTGAACGAGGAACTCGCTGCCACTGCGATCTGGGGTACACAACAAGTGCCCCTTCTGGCCGCTGCCCGATACGATGGTGTTTTTGCCTACTGGTATGGCAAAGGACCGGGGGTGGACCGCAGCGGCGATGTGTTCCGCCATGGCAATTATGCTGGTACCGCCCGGCTTGGCGGGGTCCTGTTGATGGCCGGGGACGACCACGGTTGTAAATCCTCGACCGTGCCCCATCAAAGCGAATTGGCGCTCATCGCGGCGAGCGTACCGGTATTGGTTCCAGCCGATGTGCCAGATCTCATTGCGCTTGGCCTGCATGGCTGGGCGATGAGTCGGTGGTCCGGCCGTTATGTCGGCTTCAAGACCGTGGCAGACGTGGTTGATAGCTCAGCTTCGGTCGAATTCGCACTTGAGTCGTTCCGAACCGGCGCGCCGGAGGGGCCGTTCCCCAACGCCGGCTATCGTCTGCCTGATCTGCCTCTGGAGCAGGAGGCGCGGGTGCTTACAATTGGCCTGCCTGCGGCACAGGCTTATGCGCGTGCGAATGGGCTGGATCGCATCGTCGTAGACCCGCCGGGCGCACGTATCGGTATTGTTACGATAGGAAAATCCTATCACGATACCCGCCAAGCGCTCGCGGAACTCGGTGATCCGCCGTTCGTGCGTCTGCTTAAGGTCGCACTCGCCTGGCCGCTGGAGCCGGATATGATCCGCCGGTTCGCTGTTGGCCTCGACGAAATTATTGTTGTCGAGGAGAAAGCTCCTTTGCTGGAGGGGCAGATCCGCGACTTGCTCTACGACTTGCCGGATCGCCCGCGCATCGTTGGCAAACGGGACGAACGCGGCGCGCCGTTCCTCAAGCCAAATGGCGAATTTTCATCGGCTGAACTTGCCCTTGCCCTGGGTGCGCGGCTCGGACGTATTGCCGAGACTGATGCGATGGTCGCGCGCATGGCTTTCCTGCGCGAGCAGGCGCGGCGGATGGAACAGGCGCCGCCTCCAGCAATTCGCCGCCCCTTCTTTTGTTCCGGTTGCCCGCACAACACTTCGACCAAGGTGATCGACGGCAGCCGAGCGCTCGCCGGCATTGGCTGCCACACCATCGCCATGTGGATAGACCGTAGCACCGACACGGTCAGCCAGATGGGTGGCGAGGGCATCCAGTGGATCGGTCAGGCGCCTTTCACCGACGAAAAGCATGTCTTCGCCAATCTTGGTGACGGCACCTACTATCATTCCGGTATTCTGGCGATCCGCGCCGCCGTCGCGGCCGGGGTAAACATTACCTACAAGCTGCTGTTCAACGATGCCGTGGCCATGACCGGCGGCCAACCGGTCGACGGCCCGCTTTCGGTGCCGATGCTGTCGCGTCAGGTCGCGGCGGAAGGCGTAACGGCGGTCGTGGTCGTCACCGACGAGCCTGAAAAATATGCTGCCGATGCCGGGTTCGCGCCAGGCGTAACCATCCACCACCGCCGCGATATGCAGGACGTCGAACGTCGGCTGCGTGATACGGCCGGCGCAACCGTGCTGATCTACGACCAAACCTGCGCATCTGAAAAGCGCCGCCGGCGTAAGCGCGGCACGTTTGCGGATCCTCCACGCCGCGCCTTCATCAACGAGGCAGTGTGCGAGGCGTGCGGAGATTGCTCGCGCACGTCCAACTGCATCTCGGTGCAGCCGGTGGAAACCCCGTTCGGCACCAAGCGGCGCATTGATCAGTCAGGCTGCAACAAGGATTTCTCCTGTATCGAGGGGTTCTGCCCAAGTTTTGTTACCGTCCATGGTGCGGAATTGCATCGGCGCACCCAGGCCGGAGACACACCCGAGTTGGCGATTCCAGAACCTGTTCTGCCAAAGTTGGATCGCCCTTGGGATATTCTGGTCACGGGTATCGGCGGTACCGGGATCGTTACTATTGCGGCGCTGATCGGCATGGCCGCGCATCTTGATGGCGTGCAGGTAACGGTGCTGGACCAGATGGGGCTGGCGCAGAAGGGCGGCGCGGTCAGCAGTCATATCCGCCTCGCTGCCGCCGGGGCCGATTTGCACGGCTTGCGGATTGGCCAGGGGGAGGGGGATCTGCTGCTCGCATGTGATCTGGTGGTGGCGTCTGGCAAGGAAGCGCTGACCACATTGCGGCGCGGCGTTTCGCACGTCGTGCTCAACACGCATGAAACCCCCACCGGTGATTTCGTGCTCGACACCAGCACCCGCCTGCCCGCGGCGGAATTGCGTCAGCGTGTGCGCGACGCAGTTGGCGAAGCGGCGGTGGATGAACTGGACGCGACCGGGCTTGCCACGACGCTGATGGGGGACTCCATTGCCACCAATCCCTTCCTGCTCGGCTATGCGTGGCAGAAGGGATTGATCCCGCTCGGGCGCGACAGTATCGAGCGGGCGATTGAGCTGAACGGCACCGCGGTAACGGCCACTCTCCAGGCCTTTACCTGGGGGCGTCGTGCGGCTGCCGATGCCGCGGCCATCGGTGCGGCCGCGGGGTGCAGCGCGCCACCAACTGCGCCAACTCTGGAGGAGACCATTGGGCTGCGCGAGCGCCATCTCGTCGCCTGGGGGGGCCCAGTCGCCGGCCGGCGGGCGGTGCGCCGTTATCGCGCCCTGGTGGATCGTGTGCGCGCTGCCGAAGCTGCGGCCTGTCCGGGCTCGACCGCGCTTACCCAGGCAGTGGCGCGTGGTTTCGCCAGGCTGATCGCTTACAAGGACGAATACGAGGTTGCCAGGCTCTACGCCTCGCCGGCATTTCGTGCGGCATTGTCGGCGCAGTTCGACGGCTGGGATCGTCTGGAGGTGCATCTCGCCCCGCCATTATTGTCACGACATGACCCACGTACCGGCGAATTGGTGAAACGCGGCTATGGGCCGTGGATGTTTGCCGCATTCCGCGGTCTCGCGCGTATACGGGCGCTGCGGGGTACTGCGCTGGATCCATTCGGCCGCACCGCAGAGCGGCGTGTGGAGCGCCGCCTGCCCACCGAGTACGAGGAGGACATGGCCAAAGCATTGGCAGTGCTATCGTCTGTGACGATGCCGGCAGCGCTTGCTTTGGCATCGCTGCCGGATAGCATTCGCGGCTTCGGTCACGTGAAAGAGGCGGCGCTACGCCGAGCACAGACGGAGCGGGCGCGGTTGCTGGATATCCTCGAAGGTACGCCCACCTAGCGTCTCGTTTCCCAGATTGCCCGGCAAAATGGGCAGGCTGTGATTCCCGATGTCGTCGAGAGAGCGGGGGATGCTATGCGCGGCGAGGCCGCGCTGCTGGCCACGATTGCTAGGAGCAATGTCGGATGTGCTGAACGACCTGGCATCATCCTTGTCGCTGTCGCACAGAGGGGCGACGCCTCCCTCCCTGCAACCGGCGGGGGTGCGGATGCGTCCATCAATGCCTCGCGATATGCGCGGCATGCGGGCAACGGAGCGCGTTGGTCGCCATGGAAAGCGGATGTATAGAAGACTCATGGCGCCGTTTGCGAGGGTGCCGCCGCCGCCCGCAACATCCGTCGCGGGCACAGGAGGAATGGACAGATGCTCGATCCGACCGACCGCGTGGTGATGGTTTCCGGCGCAGCGCGGGGTATCGGCCGCGCCACTGTCGAGCGGCTTCTCGCCGCCGGCTTCCTGGTCTCCGCTGGCGTGCGGGACGCGCGTGGGCTGCGCAGCGATACACGGCTTCTGGTGCATCGCTACGATGCCGAAAGCCTCCCTTCCGCACAGGACTGGGTGGGGGCCACCCTCGCCCGTTTCGGCCGCGTGCAGGGCCTGGTGAACGGCGCCGGCATCAATACCATTGCACGTGTTACCGATGAAGACGAGACGGCGCTCGACCAACTCTGGGCGGTGAACGTGAAGGGGCCGATGCGCCTCGTGCGCCTGGTGCTGCCACATCTCGCCGCGTGCGGAGACGGTCGGGTCATCAACGTCGCCTCGCTGTCCGGCAAGCGCGTCGCCAATGAAAATGCGGGCTATGCTCTGTCTAAATTCGCGCTGGTCGCACTCACCCACGCCATCCGCCGTGAGGGGTGGTCGGCTGGCGTGCGGGCCAGTGCGCTTTGCCCTGGCTTCGTCGCCACCGACATGACCGCCGGCGTGACCGCAGTGCCACGCCAGGACATGACCCAGCCGGCGGACCTCGCGCGATTGATCGAAACGCTGCTACTGCTGCCGAGCAACGCGGTGGTTTCCGAGTTGCTGGTGAATTGCCGGCTAGAGACGATGTTATGAAACGGCACCGGTTTGCCGAAATCGGTTGCCCTGCCGTCGCTTTTGCGCTCGATGGCAGGGCGGTGATCGCGCCGGTGGGGGCGGAGGTCACCCGCGCCAAGGCGTTCACCCGCATTGGCATGGGCCGTTACCAGGGACGACTATGCGGACCGCCGGTGAAGCTCATCCCGGTGCTGCGACCGCAGGCCGCACGATGACCGCGCCGCACAGCGCCGATGTGCTGGTGCTGGGCGGTGGTGGCGCGGGGTGTTCGGCAGCACTGCATCTCGCGCGGCGCGGCGTGCGCTGCACCCTGCTCGAACGTGGCCTGGTCGGTGGCCAGGCGAGTGGCGTGAATTACGGCGGTGTCCGTCAGCAGGGCAGGCACCCCGCCGAATTGCCGATCGCCCGCCGTGCGCGGGAGATGTGGGGGCGGCTTGCGGAGATGATCGGCACGGATTGCGAGTTCGAGGTGACGGGCCATCTGAAGCTGGCGCGCAACGACATGGAGGAGGCCGATCTGGTGGCCTATCTCGATGTTGCCAGAATGCATGATTTGCCGCTGCGCATGATCGGGCGTAACGCCATCCATGCGGCCTATCCCTGGCTTGGCCCGTGTGTGGTGGCTGGCTCCTTCGCGCCGGATGATGGCGCTGCCAATCCACGCCTTCTGGCGCCCGCCTTCGCGCGCGCCGCCCGTGAAGCGGGCGCGGAAATCCGCGAGGGTGCCGAAGTGGTCGACGCCACTCACGACGGGACGTCCTTCGTGGTGGAGGCGGGCGGGTTACAGTTCCGCGCGCCGGTGCTGTTGAACGTTGCCGGCTTCGGGGGCGGGCGGGTCGCTGCGATGTTCGGGGAAACGGTGCCGATCCGCCCGCTCAGCCCGAACATGATGGTCAGCGAGCCGGTACCCTATTTCATTGCGCCCAATCTCGGCGTTGTCGGCGGCAATGTGTATGTGCGCCAGATCAGGCGCGGCAACATCATCTTCGGTGGTGGGAGCGGTGAAAGCGACCCCGATCGTCCGTTTTCGCGCCCGTTGCCAGATGCAAGTCTTGCCGGCATGGCCCAGGCGGTGGCGCTTGTGCCCGCTCTCGCCGGAGTGCAGGTGATCCGCAGCTGGACCGGCATCGACGGCGCAATGCCGGACTATATCCCGGTGATCGGGCCGAGCCGTACTACACCCGGCCTGCTGCATGCCTTCGGATTTTCCGGCCACGGCTTCCAGCTTGGCCCGGCGATCGGCGCGATCCTCGCCGAATTGGTCATCGACGGGCGGACCGACGTGCCGCTCGATCCGTTTCGGATCGGACGATTCGAGACGTAGCCGCGCGCTATACGCTCGACATCGGCTGCATTTTTGTGCCGTCGGTGAAGCGAGAGAATCGGAACGAAGCAGGATCGACCACCGGCGTCGCGCCACGGACCAGATCGGCCATCAGCCGCCCCGCACCGGGGCCAATGCCAAAGCCATGGCCGGAAAATCCGGTCGCCACGAAAAACCCTGGCACGCTCTCGATCGGGCCGATCACGGGTACCGCATCGGGTGTTACGTCGATCATGCCGGCCCATTGCTGCGCGATCCGCGCCTGCGCGAAAACCGGAAAAGCGCGCGCCAGATCCGCCAGCGCAGCCTGGTTGATAGCGGCCACCGGCGCGGGGTCCAGCACGCGCACCGCCTCGAAGGGCGATGGCTGGTCGAGCGGCCAGCGCCGCGGTGTTCGCCATTCAGTCAGGAAGCGCTCGCCAAGGTGCATGCGCAACGATCGCCATTCCGAGCGCAGTGCGGGCAGGAAATCAAAAAACAATCGGAAGCTATCCGGCACAATCTCGGCGATGCTTGCCTCACGATTGGCAATGGTGTAGCCACCATCGAGCCGTTTGCGCACACCAAAGCCATGTCCGAGCATGCCGATTTCTGGCCCGCCATCCAGCTTCTCGGTGCGCATGACAGAGGAGCGAACCTTGAGCTGCGGCAGGGACAGGCCAAGATTGCCGCAGAACAGGCGCGACCAAGCCCCGCCCGCCAGCACCACCGCATCGCAGACGATGCGGCCCTTTTCGGTCACCGCTGCGGTGACGCGCCCGCCCGTCGTTTCGATGCCGCGCACCGCGCAGCCGGTGAGCACCGTGGCGCCAAGCCGCCGCGCCGCCTGGGCGATGGCGGGCGGCGCCTTCTGTGGTTCGGCGCGCCCGTCGCTGGGCGTGTAGAGCGCGCCCTTGATCGGCATCTGCCCGCCAGGCGCCAACTCCGCGACCTCGGCACGCGACAGCATGCGCGTATCCAGCTGGTGGTCGCGCGCATGGAGCAGCCATGCCTCATGTTCGGCGACATCCTTGTCGGTTTCGGAAAGAAACATCAGCCCGGTGGTACGGAATCCGGTTTCCGCGCCGGTCAGTCCGTTCATGTCGTTCCACCGGCGGATACTTTCGGCCATCAGGGGGATCTCACGAGGGTAGCGACCCATCTGGCGGCACCAGCCCCAGTTGCGGCTGGAGTGTTCACCGCCGATATGGCCTTTTTCGCATAGCACCACCGGCACGCCCTGCTGCGCGAGGAAGAACGCGGTACTTACACCGATAATGCCACCCCCCACCACCACCACACCGGTGCGTGCGGGAATCTCGATGTCCGATTCAACGGGATCGACGACCGGGCCCATGCTACCTGCTCCATCTCCACCAGCACGCACGCTCCGCTCCATGCATTCCCAAGTCAATCGCCGCTCTGGCCGGACAGCCCTGTCTAGAGCGCAGGCTGAAGCGCGAGATCGTCACGGATGCAGGCGGCCACGTGGCCCGGAGCGATGCTGCGAAGCGGGGGCACCGCCTGCGCGCAGGCGGGGCGCGCCGAGCGGCAGCGGGTGGGATAGGCGCAGCCCGAGGGCGGGTTGATCGGGGGTGGTTTGTCGCGGGGGCGGGTGTTGCGCTCGCGCCGGCCCTGGGCATCGAGCTCGGGGTCCGGATCGGGCGCGGCGGAGAACAACGCCTCCGTGTAGGGGTGGCGCGGATTGGCGAAAAGCTCGGTGGTGGGCGCGGTTTCGACCAGGCGGCCGAGATACATCACCGCGACCCGGTCGCAGACATGGCCGACCACCGCGAGATCGTGCGAAATGAATAGGATGGCGAGCGAGAGGCGCGCCCGCAGATCGAGCAGCAGGTTGATGATCTGCGCCTGGATCGAAACATCCAGTGCCGAAACAGGTTCATCGGCCACCAGGAAATCCGGGCCCAGCATCAGCGCGCGGGCGATACCAATGCGCTGGCGCTGGCCGCCGGAGAACTCGTGCGGATAGCGCTCCGCATGCCCCGGCGAGAGGCCAACGGTCTGCAGCATGTCGGCCACGCGTGCCGCACGTTCGGCGCGGCCGAGGGCAGGCTCGTGGATGATGAGCGGGGCGGAGACGATGCGGCCCACGGTCATGCGCGGATTGAGCGAAGCGAACGGATCCTGGAAGACCAGTTGCATCTTCCGCCGGATCGGACGAAGCGCGCGCCGGGACAGATGCGTAATGTCCTGCCCGTGGAAGCGGATTGTTCCGTCGGTGGGTTCGGCAAGGCGAAGGATGGTGCGCCCGACGGTGGTTTTTCCCGAGCCTGATTCACCGACCAGCCCCAGGATCTCCCCGCGGACGAGAGAAAAGGAAATCCCGTCTACCGCCTTCAGCGCCTTGCCACCGCCGGTGAACAGGCCCCCCCCGACAGTGAACCATTTGCGCAGATCTTCAACTTCCAGCACCGCACCGGGCGTGGCGCTCATTGCGCACCTGCCGTGGCGAGTTCGGACCAGCGCACGCATCGCGCCAGGTGATCGGGTCCGGCGGCCTCCAGCGCGGGTACTGCGGTATCGCACCGCCCGGACTGGGCATGGTCGCAGCGCGGGGCGAAGGCGCAGCCGGGCGGCAGGTTCGTCGGGTCCGGCACATTGCCGGGGATCGCCTCCAGCGCCACATGGGCGCTGGCGCCGCGCAGGCGCGGCACGGAATGCAGCAGGCCGATCGTGTAGGGCATGCGCGGGGTGCGGAACAATGGGCGCATCGCCGCCTGTTCGACAACGCGGCCGGCATACATCACCATCACGCGGTCGGCAATTTCAGCAACGACGCCGAGATTATGCGTGATGAACATCACGGCCATGCCGGTGCGGCGCTGCAACCGCCGCAGCAGGTCGAGGATCTGCGCCTGCACCGTCACGTCGAGCGCGGTGGTCGGTTCGTCGGCAATCAGCAGCGCGGGATCGCAGGACAGAGCGATCGCGATCATCACGCGCTGGCGCATGCCACCCGACAGGTGATGCGGGTAGGCGGATAGCCGCGCCTTCGGTTCGGGGATGCCGACCAGGTCGAGCAGGCCCGCGGCGGCGTCGAGCGCCGCGGCGCGCGAGGTGGGACGATGCACCGCGATCGCCTCGGCGATCTGGTCGCCGATAGTCAGGACCGGGTTGAGCGAGGTCATCGGTTCTTGGAAGATCATGGCGACGCGGTTGCCGCGCAGGCTGCGCATCTCCTCCGGCGGCAGGGCCAGCAGGTCGAGTGGCTGGCCGCCGGCATCGCGCAGCAACACGCGCCCGCTCACCACGCAGCCCGGAGGTGGCGGGGTGAGGCGCATGATGGCAAGGCTGGTGACACTTTTCCCGGAGCCGGATTCGCCTACCAGCGCAAGGGTTTCTCCTGGGCGGATCGTGAAGGAAACACCGTTCAGCGCGGCAACCGTTCCGGCATCGCCAAGGAAGCGGACAGCAAGGTTCTCCACTTGGAGCAGCGCACCGGGGTCCATGGCGGGCGCGCTGGTCACGAGATGTCGAGCCGCGGATCGAGCGCGTCCCGCAGGCCGTCGCCGACAAAATTGAAACCGGTGACGGCAAGTGTGATGAACAGGCCGGGCAGCAGGGCCAGCCATGGCGCGGTTGCCAGATATTCCTGGGCATTGTTCAGCATATTGCCCCAACTCGGCGTGGGTGGTTGGATGCCGTAGCCGAGGAAACTGACATAAGCCTCGAGCAGGATGGCGCGCGCCACATTCAGTGTCGACGCAACAACGATCGGTGCGATCGCATTGGGTAGTAATTCGCGAAACATGATATGCGCGTTGGAGGCACCGAGCGCCTCCGCCGCGAGGGCGAAATCACGCTCCCGCAACGAGCGGATCTGTGCTTCCACCACGCGGGCAACCTCCATCCAGGCGGTGGCGGCGATCACCAGCGTGATGGTGAGCAGACTCGGCTGCACGAAGGCAGCCAGCGCAAGCAGCAGGAAGATCGAGGGAAAGCAGAGCACTGCATCAACGATGCGCATCAGGGCAGTCCCGACCATGCCGCCGAAATACCCCGCGGTGGTGCCGACCAGCGTGCCGACCACCGTGCTGATGGCCATGGCGGAAAAGCCGACGGTCAGGGAAACGCGGCCGGCCATCATCAGGCGTGCGAACAAATCCCGCCCCAACTCGTCGGTGCCGAAGATATGTACGCCCAGCAAAGGCGCGCCAAAGCGGTGGCGGAGGTCGATGCGCAGGTCGTTATACGGCCAGACATAGGGGCCAAGCGCGCAGACCAGCACCAGCACCAGGATCGCGGCGAGCCCGAACAGGGCGAGGCGATGGCGTGCGAACCGTGCCAAGGCGCGGTTGCGTGCCCTGCGCGTGTGTGTAGCAACGCCGCTGCCGGCCAGACCTGCTGTCTCGCTCATGCTGCGTCCCGTCAATCGAGCCGGATCCGCGGATCGGCAACCGCGTAGAGCAGATCGGCGAGCAGATTACCGGCCAGCACAAGGATGGCGGAGAACATCAGGATGCCCATGACCACCGGATAGTCACGATATCCGATCGAATCGAGGAACAGGCGGCCCATTCCGGGCCAGGTGAACACCGTTTCCGTGACCAGCGCGCCGGAAAGTAGCGTCGGCAGTTGCAGGCCGGCGATGGTAATCATCGGCAACAAGGCATTGCGGATGGTATGGTGCATCAGCACCATGCGCTCCGGCACGCCCTTCGCACGCGCCGTGCGGATGTAATCCTGGTTTACCACCTCCAGCATGGAGGCGCGCAGATAGCGGCTCCAGATCGCGATGGTGACGAGGGCAAGCACGAGAGAGGGCGCGACGAGGTGGCGCGCATAGTCAAGGAACGAGCCATTGCCGATGGTGTACAAATTTCCAGGCGGTAGCCATGCCAGTTTCACTGAAAAAATGTAGATGACAACAAGGCCGAACCAGAAAGTCGGGATAGACAGCGCGATCATTGCGCCGACCGTGGCAAGATAATCGAACACCGAATAGCGGCGGATCGCCCCGAGCACGCCAACCCAGGTCCCCAGCAGAACGGCGATGATGGTGGAACTTACCATCAGTTCAAAGGTCGGTCCCAGATGCGCGCCGATCACCAGGAGCACAGGCTGGCTGTCGCGGTAGGAACGCCCCCAACGGCCGAGCAGCATGCGGTGGAACCATTCCCAGTACTGCACCGGAAGTGGCCGATCCAGCCCCATCTGGTGCGCGATGATCTTGAGCTGTGCGGGGGTCATGCCCGGCACCAGTGTGAACTGCGCGAGGGGGCCACCTGGCGCGAGATGGAGCACGGCAAACCCGATCACCGAGACCAGCCACAGGAGCAGCAGGTATTGTGCCAGCCGATGGAGCAGGAAGCGGCTCAAGATATCCCGCCCCTCAGGTCGTGCGGCTCACGAGGCGGGACCGCCCCGTGAGCCGTATGAATTATCGTCAGGCCGCCCAGTACCACGTGTTCACGTTCCAGGTGTTGACAGACACATAGATGCTCGGCGCGTAGCCCATCAGGCCTTTCTTGGTGCCCTCGACCGTGGCGTACTGGAAGATCGGCAGTTCCGGCAGGTCATTGCGGATCAGATCGGCGGCCTGCCAGTAATCCTTCTGCCGTGCAGCACGATCGAAAGTGGTCGCCCCGGCCTGAAGCAACGCATCCACCTTGGGGTTGGAGTATTCCATGGTGTTCTGGCCTGCACCGCCCTTCGCCGGGACCGCGGTGCTGAGAAAATACTGCGACACGTCCGGATCGGGGCCGGTCATGAAATCCTCGCCCACCATCACGCTGTCGTAGTGGGACATATTGAAATAGTCGCCCCAGATCACTGCCGGCGGCATGTTCTTGATCTTCATCTCCACGCCGATATCGTGCCAGTTCTGTTGCAGAAGCTGCTGGGCCTGCTCGCGCACATGGTTGCCGGCGGTCGTGGAGTTCTGGAAGCTGAGCCGCACCCCGTTCTTTTCGCGGATGCCGCCCGCGCCTGGTTTCCACCCCGCCGCGTCCAGCATCGCCTTGGCCTTCGCCGGGTCGTAGACGTGAGGCGCCACATGCGGATTATGCGCCCAGGACTGGCTGGGCAGGTAGGTGGAGGTGGGCTTCGGCAGGCCGTAATAGATCTGTTCGATGATCGATTTATTGTCCATGCCGTAATATAGCGCCTGGCGAACGGCGCGTTCCTTGAACTGCGGCTTGGACAGGTTGAGCGTGATGCTCTCGATGAACGGCGCCGGGCCGACAACGATGGTGCGGTCCTTTAACTTCTTTGCCTGGTTGTAGTGGTCCGCCGTGATGCCCTGCAGACCGATATAGTCGATCGCGCCGGTCTGGAACTGCGTGAACATCACTGTCAGGTCTGGAATGTACTTGAAGACGATCTCCTCCAGATACGGACCGGTGCCGAAGAAATGCGGGTTGGCGGTCAGCGTGATGTGGTCGCCCGGCACGCGCTCCTTCCACATGAACGGCCCGGTTCCGACCGGCTTGTTGTTGAAGGGGGCGGTATTGGGGTCCGATGCCTTGCTCAGGATGTGGGCCGGCACCATGAAGGTCCAGCACAGGATCGAGATGAACGGCGCGAATGGCTTCGAGATCTGCCACGAGATCTCGGTCGGGCTCTCGACCTTGATGTTCTGCATCAACTGGTAGCCGCCGCGCGACCAGGCACGGAACTTGGTATTGTTGAGCAGATCGAAGGTGAACTTCACATCATCGGCGGTGAAGGGCGCGCCGTCGTGCCATTTCACCCCCGGCCGCAGTTTCACCTTCCAGGACAGGCCGTCCTTCGAGATGCCGCCATTCGCGGCGGTGGGCACTTCGGCCGCCAGTTGCGGTACGATCTCGCCGGTCTGGTTCGCCATCCATAGCGGGCTGAACAGGTTCCAGTGGACGCCCTGATCGACCTCGATATGCGGCATCAGCGGGTTGAACACTGTCGGCTCCTGCGAGAAGCCGATGATCGCATGTCCGGTCGGGTGCGCCGGTGGCTTGGCCTGTGCCGAGGCCGCTGCCGGCACGATCAACCCGGCCGCGCCTGCGGCCACACCGGCGCCGAGCAGTTGTCGCCGAGAGAGGCCGTGGGTGGTCGGCGCTGTCGAAACGCCAGATGCACGGAACGGATCTTCGGTCATTCGGAACTCCCTGACACGTGTTATCCGACAAGGCATTGTCGCGATCGCCAGCGATCGGCCAAAGTGGGAAAGCTGATCGCCCAACCGATAAGCACTGTGTAAATGCGATCAGTGACCTTAACACCCTGCCGCTGGTGCGCAAGCATGTGTTTGTGTAGCCGCGCGCGCCCGATCGCGCATTCCGGCGAGCGGGCAGAACGAACGAAATCCGGCACGCAATGCGGAGCGCTCTATCGCGCCGGCGGCTTCACCCGCAGGCGGCGGATGCGGCGGGCATCGGCTTCCAGGATGCGGAACTCGGTCCCCGAGGAATGGCCGATGATCTCCCCGCGCGCCGGCACCCGGCCAGCCAGCGTCAGCACCAGCCCACCGACCGTTTCGATATCGGCGCTGCGTTCCTCGTCGGTCAGGATCGTGCCCAGCCGTGCCTCGAAGGCTTCGATCGGCAGCCGGGCGTCGATGTCGAGCGCCCCGTCCGGCCGCTCGACGATCTGCGGCGCCTCCATCTCGTCGTGCTCGTCGGCGATGTCGCCAACAATGGTCTCGACCAGGTCTTCGATGGTCACCAGCCCGTCGATGCCGCCATATTCGTCGACCACCAGCGCGAGGTGCATCCGCGCCTGGCGCATCTGCAACAGCAGGTCGAGCACCGAAACCTGCGGTGGCACGAAAAGCGGCCGGCGCAGCACTGCCTCCAGCTTGAAGGCGGCGTCATCGCCCGTGTAGCCGACCACGTCCTTGAGGTGGACCATGCCCACCACGTCGTCCAGCTCCTCGCGATAGACGGGCATGCGGGAATGGCCTTCCTCGCGGAAGCGGCGGCGGGCCTGTTCGAGCGTCGCGTCGAGCCGGATGCCGACAATATCGGTGCGCGGCACCATGACATCGTCGGCCGTGATGCCGCGCAGCCGCAGCACATTGGCGATCAGCGCGCGTTCGTGGCGATCGAGTTCCTGCGCCTCGCCCGGGCCCGGCACCTCGGCTGCGGCTTCCTCCACCAGTTCGGCGATCGATTCGCGCACGCCATGGTCGGCGCCGCGCCCGCGCAGCCGCTCGCGCAGCCGGGCCAGCACGCCCCCGCTCATGCCACCCGCCACGGATTGGCGATGCCCAGGCGGGCCAGCGCCCGCGCTTCGGCCATTTCCATCCGCCGTGCCTCGCCGGGTTGGTGGTGGTCATGCCCAGCCAGATGCAGCAGCCCGTGGATCGCCAGATGCGCAAGATGGCAAGACGCCGGGCGCCCGGCCGCGCGTGCCTCGCGCTCCACCATGCCGCGCGCCAGCACGATCTCGCCGGGCAGGCCCGCACCGGCAGGCGGGAAGGTCAGCACGTTGGTCGGCTTGTCCCGCCCCCGATGGCGCGCATTGAGCCGGCGCACCATCCGGTCCGAGGCGAGCACGATGGTCACGCCGTCCTCGCCGCGCGGCAGCGTGGCGGCGGCGCGACGCACCAGGCGCTCGGGGGCGGCAACCAGGCGCCGCCAGCGCGGATCGAGCACCAGGATGGTGACCCCCGCCGCAGCGGCGGGGCCGGGACTGCCGCCTTCGCCCATCAGCGTGTTTCGCCTCCCACGCGTTCCCGCCTTGCGGTGGCGCGCGCCTCGTAGGCGCCGACGATGCGCGCCACCAGTTGGTGGCGCACCACGTCGCGCGCATCGAACCGGCAAATGCTGATGCCGGCCACGCCCTCCACCGTATCGAGCGCGTCGGTCAGGCCCGACAGCGTGCCGGTGGGCAGATCGACCTGCGTGAGGTCGCCGGTGATCACCATCCGCGTGCCCTCGCCCATGCGGGTGAGGAACATCTTCATCTGCACCGCGGTCGCGTTCTGCGCCTCGTCGAGGATGACAAAGGCATGGGAGAGGGTGCGGCCGCGCATGAAGGCGAGCGGCGCCACCTCGATCTCCCCGCTGGTCAGGCGGCGTGTCACCTGCTCGGCCGGCAGCATGTCGTTCAGCGCGTCGTAGAGCGGGCGCAGATAGGGATCGACCTTCTCCTTGAGATCGCCGGGCAGGAAGCCGAGCCGCTCCCCGGCTTCGACCGCTGGGCGCGACAGCACGATCCGGTCCACCTTGCCGTCCTGCAGCATGGCCACCGCCTGCGCCACCGCGAGATAGGTCTTGCCGGTGCCGGCCGGCCCCACCGCGAACACCATCTCATACGTGCCGAGTGCCGCCATGTAGGCGGCCTGCCCAGGGCTGCGCGGCCCCACCGCGCCGCGACGGGTGCGGATCGCCGGCAGGTCGGAGAGCGGCAGGCGCGGGTCCTCGGCGTCGGTCAGGCGGATCGCGGCGTCCACATGGTCGGCCATCACCGCCTCGCCCCGTTCCAGCCGCTGGTACAGATCCTTCAGCGCCGCCGCCGCGGCAGTCACCCGCTCGGGCTCGCCGGTCACCGAGATGCGGTTGCCGCGGCAGGCCAGCCGCACGCCCAGTACCTGCTCCAGCCGCACCAGATGGCGATCATGGTCGCAAAGCAGCAGCGGCATCAGCGCATGGTCGGCGAAGGTGAGGGTGACCGAACCTGGGCCTTTCGGTCCCTGACCGGCATCCGGCTGGCGGGTCCGGCCGAGGGTCTGTGCAGGGGCCGGGGTCGGGGCGGCGGCGATCTGCGTCACGCGGTGGCTCTCTCCTCTGCCAGGGTGCCGCCCACCGAGTTGGGATGGGCGGAGACGATATGGATGGGAACTTCCCGCCCGATCAGGCTTGTCGGGCCAATGGCGTGGACGGCTTGCAGCCACGGCGAACGGCCGAGAATCTGGCCCTGGTGGCGGCCGGGGCTGGTTATCAGCACCTTCGCGGTCAGCCCCACCGTCGCGGCGTTGAATGCGTCCTGCTGGCTGCGCAGCAGGGCCTGGAGTGCGGCCAGACGGCGCTGCGTCTCCGGTGCGGAGACCTGCCCGGGCG